>Ga0075163_10012728_pt1 | contig 10954 bp, 10 predicted proteins | sample JI1023141ADNA_FD_71478 | JGI IMG/M metagenome (GOLD analysis project Ga0075163, IMG submission 71478) | Wastewater effluent complex algal communities from Wisconsin, to seasonally profile nutrient transformation and Carbon sequestration -... | ecosystem: Engineered > WWTP > Effluent > Algae...
CAACACCCACATCGTTCGGGTCGCATCGGGTGAGAAACTCGACCTGCGGCGGCGAATTTCCGACTACCAGGCCCGCAGCAAGCGCGAGGAGCAAGCCGCGCAACGCCTGCAAGCCGTAATGGAGCGAGTGATACCCGACGACCTGGCTGGATTTGATCTTGCTGCGTGGAAGGCCCGGCTGCCCGGCTTTGACATCTCGCTCGCCAGCATATGCGCCAGCGGTGACGAGTGGCGTCGCTTCAGCGCCTTGCTCCACGAGATCGAGGCGATGGTCAGAGGCGGTGCGCCTGTCCGCGATCTTCTGGGCCTTCCGCTTGAGCGTCTCCGAAAGGCCTCGACAGATGCAGCCACACGCAAGCGCGAGGAAGACATGCAACGCGTCGAAGAGGCGCGACAGTCGGCCCGCACGGAACGCGCCGAATACATGCGCAACCTCGCCCATCGGGAAATGCGTGAAGAAGCCGAAGCCTGGCTCAAACAACCGAACGTATTCGGGATGACGCCGCTGGAGGCCGCCGCCGAAGGCCTCTCAATCGACCGGCTCCGTGACGAGATCCATGAACGTGGCGATCAACGGCGCGAGCGCGTCAAGCAGTTGCGGATCGCGGACGAACACCGTGCCCGGCTTCGCGTGGCGGCGATGCCGCGCTTCGATCATGACGAGCGGCGCGCAAATCTGTTTCTGAACTCGTCGCAGCCGGCGCTCGGGGGGCAATCGGTGATGGCTTATTGCCGGGATCAGGCGACCTTCGAGCACTGCATGACACTGATGGCCAAACAGGCGCGCCCGCGCCGGTAAGCGGGACGCGCCAATGGACAGAGCCCGCCCGGCCGTGGCCGGGCGGGAAACCGCTCAGGCGGCTATTGTCTCGTCGGGCGTGCGCGCAACAACAAATGCGCCTGCCGCCGGTTCAATGATGAACATGTCGGGCACGTACAGTTCTTTCGCGTAAGCAGCTGCCGCGCGCTTCGCGAGTTCGTCCTTCTTCAGCTTGCTCAGCGCCTTGCATTGCACTTCACGCTGCTTCTCCTTGAGGTTTTCCATCGCAGGACTGTCGCGAAGCACCTGCAGCAGTTCGGACTTCGGCAGGCGCGACCAGAACTGGTCATCTGCCTGCCAGAACTCCTTCATATCAACCCGCAGCGCCTCGCAAAGCTGGTCGGACAGCGATTGGCGGGCGCGGTCGTGAGGCCCTCCCCGTTCGTGGGTCAGATCGACGGCCTGTGCGGTCAGGAACGCCAGCACGTTCAACAGCGTCTCGCGTGTCTGGTCGAGGCACCATGCGAGGGCATCGGCACCCTCGGCGGGCAACCTTGTCTCCGTCTGCGCCAACACGTCCTGCAGCTCGTTGAAGTCCTCGACGTGGCTTGCGTGAGCCGAGACGTCCACGCCCGGCATGGCTACGTGAAAGCGTTGGCGCTGGAGCATCGCGGCAACGGCAAGCGCCAATGATGTATTCACATCGGTCGCGAGCCTGAACCGGATCGCTCGCGTTCGCGCGAGGGAAAGGTCGCGGATCAGCGCTTTGGGCAAGCCTGACTCCACGACGGGCTCGTCGGGTTCATCGGTCTCCGCTTCATTGTCACCCGGAACGTGCTCCTGTTGGCGCGCCTTCCGAATATCGCGAACGGCCTTTTCGTCTTCGGCACGGACAACGCCGGTGATTGTCGACAGTTTTCCTTCGTAGGAGATCGACAGAACGACGCCCGCCAGAGCCATCAGGGCGGGGTCCCAAACGCGCGCCGCCTGCCGGAGTGTTTCGACTTGTCCGGCCAGATCGTCTCGCGTGTCCCACCGCGGATCTTCCTCGATGCTGTCAGCGTCGATGGCCTCATCAAGCGCATCGATTTCTCCCCGAAGCCGCATGAGTTCGGCTTCTTCTTCAGGCGTCGGGTCACGCCAGTCGGGTTGAATGCGCATGCCGGGGACCGCCCCACCCGTCATGTTCGCATCGATCCACCCCCAACCCGCTTCGGGGTAAGATGTCCGATGCGCTTCTAGCTTCTGCTCAGCCAACTGTGTCATCAGGGCTGGATTGCCGATGTAAACCGCGTCTTCGTCGAACAGGTCCCGGACGGTAGCGCCACCCGCAAGCTCATACGCCTCCAGTCCCACGAAGACTGCCAACCGGTCGCCCGCGCGCATCCGGTCGCCCATCAACCGGGCGCGCACCGTCGATGCGTGCGTCACGGGCTTGCCCAAGGACTTGAACACGGCCTCCTGCTGCGCATGCTCGTCCACGAGGCAGAAGGCGCGCGCGGCGTCGAGCGTGACATCACCGCGCTTCCACGCGGCCTTGATCTTGGGTGACAGCTTGGCGAGAGCCAGACGCTGTTGCACGTGCCGGAGTGTCACGCCAAACCGCCGCGCTACGTCCTCAGGGCCTGCGCCTTCCTCAACCAGCTCGCCATAAGCGTCCACCTCATCCATGGCGTCCATGTCCACGCGCTGGATGTTCTCCGCGAGCGACGTCTCGCGTGCCTGCTCATTCGGCACCACCTTGCACGGCACGGCGAAGTCACGAGCGATTGCGCCAGTCTTGAGCAGTGCTTTCATCGCCGCAAGCCGCCGGCCACCGGCAACGACTTCGTACTTGCCGTCATCGTTGGCGACGACGTTCAGGTTCTGGAGAAGACCGTGGGAAAGGATGGAGGCTGCCAAGGCATCGATATCGACTTTCCTGTCCTTCTTGCGGACGTTGAGCGACGATGTCGTCAGCTTGCTGAGGGGGATTTGCTGGAGTGATGTTGAGTCAGTCACTGGAAGCTCCTTGAGCTTCCCGGCTGCGGAATGCGATGCCGGGGCCGCTGTCGCGACCCGTCCCCTTCCGCCCGTCGACGGGCTCGGCGCTCAAGGGCGAAGAGCGCAGCGTCCCTTGAAGGCCGAACCGCGCCGGGCGAGGACGGCTCGCGCGACAACAGGCCTTCGGCCTTCGCAGCGTCCGCCTCAGGCTCAAGTCGGGAGCTACCGGGGTAGTCCTCTGAGAGTTGAGAAAGTCACGAATTCTGCGATGGTTCGAATATGTCGACCCGAGAAGATGATGAGGCGCATGTCGAAGCGTGGTTGAAGCGGCAGGAATACGCCCCTTCGCGTCCGACCTGGCTTCCGGCCGGGAAGAACCCGGACTACTGGGCTGAAAATGTGCGGCTCAATCCTGCGAACCTCTGGGTCGAGGTAAAGAGCATCGAACCCGACGACAGCACCGCTACGCTCGCCCGTCACACGGCGCTTATCGGCGGTGCGCGCGTTCCTGCTGGTCTGCGCGGTCATGCGATGGTGGAGCTTGAACCTGGGGCAGTCGAGCAAGCGGTTCGCTGGTGCCTGAAAGCATTTACGGACCGCTCGCCTGCCTACGCCGGCAAAAAGGTGACGCTTGTCTTCCTGCAACAGGAACGGGCGCCCCGGGGCGAGTTTCGGATCACGATCGATGCAGACCCAGAGATTGTCATCTGGGCACGGGCTGACGAACTGCCACTGGACCCGGGCACAGGCGTCGATACCGACGCCCTGCTCCAACCCGCGCGCGCCAGGCTGCCAGATGGAACGGAAGTGGCGGGTCCAGCCTACCGCTTCCTGGAAATGCGAGAGCCCAAGGAATGTGCGCTCGTCGCCCGGCTTGACCCCGTGGGACCAAAGCTGGACGCCGTCGCGTCGATGTGCGGCGGCGTTGGCCAGACCCGAGACCGCACGGCACGTGCGATCGAAACCGCCAATCGTCAGATCAAGGCCGCCTGCGCGATCCGCGACGCGGCCGGGCTGGTGGTGCTCACGCCGACCGGCCCCTTCGGCGACAACGACCAGATGATGCAGGCCGCGCTCTACGGACATTACACAGTCCCGATCACGCAACGCGGCGAAGATCTGGATCATGGAGACCTGTATCACGGCGCAGATGGCGTCTTCCGGCCGACCAAGAACACGCACGTGTCCGCAGCTGTCCATCTGAGGCGTGAGGGACCCGCCACGTTTTTCCCTAATCCCTACGCGCGCATCGTCATCCCGGAGAATGCCGACCTATTCGCAGGCGCGCGGCGGGCAGATGTGGAATTTACCTGATTGGATACCGAGACCTTCATCGCCAAGTATCACAACTCCCTCGTCTTCTTCCGGGAGTTTGCCTTCTCCAGCACCAAGTTCACTCCCCCGGGCGCACCGGAGGTCGAGTTCGCCGATGGCGTGGTCCAGCTCGGCAACACGCTCGTCATCTTTCAGATGAAGGAGCGGGCGAAGTCCGACGCCGGCAATGCCGACGACGAGCGTCGCTGGTTTGATGATAAGGTTGCCGCCAAGGGCACGCGCCAGATCCGCGACACATTGCGCTACCTTTCCAGCGGCAACGAGATACTTGTTACAAACGAACGCGGTGACACCTTCAACATCGCCGCCGACTCATATGCGGAGATCTTCAAGATCGTCCTGTACGATCCCGGAGAGAACCTGCCGCAGGATTGCTCGCGCAAGCGCTTCCACGTGAGCAAGACTGCCGGGTTCATTCACATCATGGATGCGCGCGATTACCTCGGCATGACACGGGTGCTTCGCGCACCGCAAGAAGTCCTGGAGTATCTCCGTTTCAGGGAAGACGTACTCATCCGGTATCCGGAAGTCTGCTCGACCATGACCGAACGGGCGTTGGCGGGGCACTTCATCGAGGGAGACCAAGACAAGCCGCCGTCGATGGCAACGGCAGACGCCATCGACCGCCTCGCAGATCCAGGGGAGGATTGGGACATCAGCCCAATCATCATGCAGTTCCGCGAACGCATTGTTTATGGCGACCCGGACAACAAGCTCTACTACAATATCGTCCGCGAGTTATCGATGCTGCCGCGTTCGGCTTGGCGGGCGATCAAGGAAAGGTTCGACCTGTGCGTCCGGAACGTCCAAGAGGATCGCTTCGAACGGCCGTATCGCCTGGCCCATCCAGCTACTGATTGCGGGATCGTTCTCGCGTCAGCAACGAGCGAACTGACCACTGATCCCAACTGGAGCGTCATGCGTGTCAACGCCGTTGAGAACTTCGCCATAGGCCACAAGTACGAGCTTCGCCTCGGCAAATGCATAGGCGTGCTCATTGCGAAGAACGGCGACCACATCGAGATACACTGGAGCATGGTCGAGCATGCCTGGGTCGAAGATCCGGCCATCCAGGCATGGTTAGACGAAAACAATCCGTTCCGGCCGCTCAGCGATGGAAGAAAGTTCGGCTATTTCACACGGAAGTCCTGACGTGAATTGTGCTGCGTTCAAAAGGTCAGGACGGAGCTCAGTGGGCCGATAATGTCCTTCGCCGATGTTATTCCGAAGTAGCGACCGTCGAATGAGTTTTCTGTTTCGCCCAGCAAAAACACTTCCCCTGGCCGAAGCTGAACACACCCCGACCACTGCGGAAGAGCATCGTCCGGGCGCGCAACGGCCGCTGACACGCCGTTGACGGACACCTGGAGGCCAGTCCGACAGACCGTGTCATTGGCAGCGGCGGCGACCCTTTTCATGAGCAACCGGCCTTCCTTGAGCACGCCGGCTTCCCGCAGCGTTTCGAGGAGCCGCCCAGATGGCTTGAGCGCCACGCGATCACCACCGCTCCACGGGCGATCCTCGAAACTATAGAGCCCAATCGGAATGCTCGATGTAAAGTTCCAGACCAGACGCGCTTGTCCCCAGGCGGACGCAATCAGCATTGCGACACCAACCGTCGCAATAACTAGAATAGCAATCGGGCGAGGACGCCGCACTTTCCGTACCTACAACATGGTACGACGCACGACCGATGGCTCACAGCGCTCGACATCGGGCGGTACGTAAACCTCCCGGAAGCAGGCGTATCGCCTCGGATCGAAGCACGACCTGATCCAGTGCAGCACGGGTTCGCTCGCCGGCATATTCCGCACCCGTTCGGTGTAGGCGAGCCAGAACTTCACGGTCGACAACGGCTTGATGCTCACCAGAGGCGTCAGACGAGGTTCGCACTCGGAGACATAGCTCGGCATTGCCGCGATGCCGGCTCCGGCGGCGCAGGCCTCGACGAGGACGGTGCTGGTGTCGGTCGATACGGTGTGAGGTACAATGGCCCGCCACGCTGACGCTGCCGATTGCAGCCGCTCGGGCTGATATTCTTCGCCGTGAAGATGTAGAATCTGGTGCCTCTGCAGGTCGGACATCTCCTTGGGCTCGCCATGTTGGGCAAGATATCCGGACGAGGCATAGAGAATGTAGTGAAGCCAGACTCAGCTCGATTCTTGCGATCGCGCCTGCGACTGTGACCGCTCTCATATTCCTAATTGCACGCGCCATTCTCTCAAGAGATCTCTCGCCATTCTCGAACTCGCGCTTTTTCGCGCGCCATGCGCGCGCTTCTGGGAGTGAACTGCGACAGGCCTTTTCGGTCCTCATGCCCAGCTCTCTCGCCTTGTCGAAAACCAACCCCTGCAGTTCGTCGGCCTCCATCGACAGGGCATCCACGCGCGCACGTAGCTCAATCCATTCGCCTGCTCGCACAACGAGCGGATCGGGCGCTGCGCTCCTCAACAGGGCGGTCGACGGTGCCGCGTCGGTTAGACTCGTCGCTGGCAGAGCCATCCCTGCCGCAAGAATTGCCCGACGTGATATTTTGGCCATGCCGCTCCCCTTGTCCTTGGGCGACCGTGGCATTCCATGTATGCGGACGACGCGCGGCTTTCGTCATCGAAACGAGGATGGAACTGAATTTATTCAGCACCAGCCTGGCTTGCTCTCGCCGGTCTCGAAATTCCAGCGCTTCAGCTTACCAGCGGCGACGAGTTGATCAGCAACATCCCTACAGCCGCTTCACCATCGCGCGGGAACGCTTCCTTCGCGGAGCGCGCGTCGCCGTGCGCTTGCGAAACCGCACCACGTTCTCACGCTTTGCCATCCCCTACCCCTCCCGAGGCCGTCTATACCGGGAGATTGTTACCCGACACGCAATCGAGAAGCGCGCCACCAAGTAGTCGTATGCTCTGCTGACCCTACGGCAGTGGCTCCGACAGCCGAATTACCAATCAAAATGATCGCGCACCTGCGCGAGCATGGCTTGAACCGCCTGGCCGCGCTTCCCATGTCGCGGTTTCCGCCAGAGTCCCGCAAGGGACGTATGGACATGTGGCTGAGTGGCTGAAGGCGCCTCATTGATACTGAGGTATACCTCGCGAGGGGTATCGTGGGTTCGAATCCCACCTTGATTGTAGAAGCCCGCTTACGCCGAAAAGGCTTGAGCGGGCTTCGTAGTTTTAGCCGTTCGACCCCGGGATCGGCGGCTTGTGGTAAGAGTCGTCCCTCGACGGATCAGGACTGTGAGATGCTTTCCGCAATCGAGACGATGGCCGCCAAGGCTCAGATCCCGGACCAGCAACGTCCTCTGCCGGATGTCATTGCACGTATCGAAAAGCTGAATGATGGGCTTCGAGAGTTCTGGTCGGCGTCACACGGCTGGGCGCCTGATGACGCCGCCGAGCTGATGACGAAATCGCGCCTCGACCGGCAAGTTTCACTTTCACGCTCGCTTCGTCACTGGCTAGCCGATCCGGCAGACACCCTGGAAGACGGCGACCTAATTCTGGGCTGGGCGAACTTGGGCAGCCTGATCGAGGGAACTATCAAGCTGTTCCTTGCCGTGTACTATCAGGACTACAAGAAGGATCTGCCTACTCTCAAACAGACGCAAGCATGGCACGCCAAACAAGCCAAACTTCTTGATCCGGACGGCTTGCGTCTCAATGTTCTGATTTCTTACGTGGAGAAGGCGTCGCTGTTTCAACCGGACGAGATCGCATTGTTCAAGCAGGTGCAGTCCTACCGAAATGCGATCCACGCATTCAAGGATTGTCCGCTTGGCAGTGGCAGCGACCTTCACACAGCGATCAAGAGTTATCTCGGTTTCCTGCGCAGAACTGTTTCGCGGCTTCCCTATCCGGAAGACAACTACACGCCGCAAGAAACATGAAAAGACAACAAGTCTAGGTCACAGCCTCATCTGCCTTGTCGAAGACGGCTTGCAGCTTTGCAGCATTGTCTGCGCGCTGCGCGTCCGTCAGCCCCGCAATGTTCTGCAGCCGCCAGAGGACCGCAGGCAATGTCGCGATACCTTCAATGGGCAGCAGCGACCAGTCAGGCGCGTTCGTCTCGACTGACAGCAGCAGCTTGCGGTGATCTTCCGGCATCTGACGGACAAGATTATCGACGAGCTGGCCGCGGACCGCTTCAAGATCAGCAAGCGACACATCTTCTGTCGTCATGCCCTTGAAGTTGTTTTCGTACTCGTCCGCGATCGGTTTGGGACGGCAGGCTAGGATTTCCGCAACCGGACGTTTGTGACTGATCAGGTGGACAAGGAATGCGCGCCGCAGATCGTCATCGACGCCTTCGATCCGAAAAAGGTCGCGTGCATCGAACAGGTCGCGCGGATGCTGGCGATCCATCGCGGCGACAAGCTTCCCGCCGTACAGGTCGGCGAATGAAAGCACTTGAATCTCAGCAAAGCCGAACTGGTATTCGACGCTGTCGCTGACACTCAGCGTCACCGCGGGATAGACGCTGCCCCGCAGGACAGGGTTTGCTTCGATCTTGATCTGCGCACCGGGGATCGAGACCATCAGCTTGACGATCTTGTTTTCGGGCGCCGTTGTCGCCGTCGTGACGATTGATCCCTGAATGCCAGCTTCGATTGCGGCCTTGATGCGCAGCAGCGCCGCCTGGATGGCAGCCAGCGAGCCCGCCCTGCCCGCAACCGGCAGGTAAGCAAGGTCGATGTCGACGGAGAGACGCGGCATGTCGCGAATGAAGAGGTTGATCGCCGTGCCACCTTTCAGCGCGAAGCAATCTTCCACCGCGACGAGCGGCAGGACGCGGACCAGCAACTGGACCTGAGCCTGATAAGGGTTAGCTGGCATCCTGATCCTGCACGAGGAAATCCGGGACAGTGATCTGGTACTTTCTGTCGTATCGCCCTGACGGCACAAGGGCTCTCTTGCCTGCGCCCAAGCCTATCCGGCTTTTGTCCAGCTTGCTGAACCACGCATGCCTGTGCCGCTCTGCCAGGAAGAGGAAGAGCCGTTTGACCTTTATCGAGGTGCAGGCTTCGAGCAGATGCTGCATAAGCCGCGGCCTGACATTGGTGAGCCCTTCGACCATCTTGTCTGCATTCTCGAAGCTCTCGTGCGCGGGGAGTTCGTCCAGCATCTCAAGGATGGCGCGCTCGGGGAATGACACAAGGATTGTCCATGATCCCGCATCGACGCTGATATGCCCCCGCGCCGTCAGCAGCGTTGGATCCGTATTGGCTTTTCCCAGCTTGGTTGGCGGCAGCGGTCGCGCCAGGGCTTTGGGATCGAACAGTGAAGACGGGCGGTGGGTGCGCCACTCAACCGTGGTGGGCAGGCGATGAAGCCAGGCTGGAAGGTTGTCGGCGTACAGGTTCACGGACCTGATGCTGTTCATCGGCAGGTAATGGCTCATGCCGACGAGCTCGGCGGCGGTGCGCCCCCCGACGTGGACGTCGTAACCGAGCAGGCTGTGGAGCGAGAGCACGACCCAGCGCCAGTCGAGCGGCTCTCTGGCTGCACGCTGACCAAGCCCTGCAGCCGGACGTCGATAGATCCCGCGCGCGGGCGTTGTGAGCCACCCGTTCGCGACGTACTTGGCGCGGAGTTGCTTGGAGTAACCCTTGGCCTCCAGCCATGCGCTATCGACGAGCAGTCCTTCGGGGAGGATGCCCAGGAGCCGGTTCAACTTGCTGGCGGTTTGGTCAACCATGGGTAGACCTATACACGAAAAGGTAAACCAAATCCAGTTTGCGTAACCGATGATTGGTCTACCAACGGTAGACCGCGCCCGGCTTTATAAAACCGGGCGCCGACCCAGCGGGGCTGAAAGTCGCCGGCATCGGTGGATAACACGCAACCAGGTCCACCCCGCGCTGTTGACTCATCACCTCGATAAGAACAAAGCAGGAACTTCACGGGAGGCCCAAGTGCGGAACGAAGCGCTGTTGCGCCAGCTTCGGGACGACATCAGCCGCGTGGGCGCCAGGCGCGCCGACGCGGCAACCCTTCCGTTCGGACTCGACCCGATCGACGGCACCCTGCCTGGTGGCGGCCTCGCCCTCGCCTCGTTGCATGAAGTCGCCGGCGGCGCCGCCGGCGCCCTTCACGGCGCCGCAGCTATCCTCTTCGCCGCCGGCATCGCCGCCCGCACCACGGGCCAGGTGCTGTGGTGCATTACGCGTCCCGACCTTTTTGCGCCTGCCCTTGCTCAGGCGGGCCTTGATCCTGATCGCATCATCATTGTCGAGGCGGGCGATGAGGCATCGCTGCTCGCCTGCTGCGAGGAAGGCCTTCGCCATGGCGGCCTTGGCGCCATTGTCGGGGAGATCGCCAAGCTTCCGATGACCGCCTCGCGTCGCCTCAAACTGGCTGCGGAGAGTTCGGGAACGCTCGCCATCGCGATCCGCCGCTGGAAGCGCGATCGCGACACTTTCGATTTCGGGCAGCCGACGGCGGCGACGACGCGCTGGCGTGTCACGGCGCTTCCCTCATCTCCGCTGCCGGTCCCCGGCGTCGGCCGGCCCCGCTGGCTAGTCGAGCTGATCCGGTCCCAGGCTGGCCAATGTGCTGATTTCGTCGTGGAGGCGTGTGATGAAACGGGTCGTCTCGCTCTTCCTGCCGACATGGCCGACCGATCGCTTCTATCGCAACCGCTCCGCGCTGCTTCATGACGGCCAGGCTCCAGACGCATCCGTCCGGACAAGCGAACGCGACCGCCCCCTCGTGCTGATCGGTTCCGATGGCCGCTCAAAGGTGGTTCATGCCGCGAACGCTGCCGCTCGCCGCGCCGGTATCAATGTCGGCATGGCCGCCACGCAGGCGCAGGCGCTTGTACCCAACCTCGATACCCATCTCGCTACACCCGAAGACGACATAATTGCGCTTGAACGTCTCG
>Ga0075163_10012729_pt1 | contig 10953 bp, 7 predicted proteins | sample JI1023141ADNA_FD_71478 | JGI IMG/M metagenome (GOLD analysis project Ga0075163, IMG submission 71478) | Wastewater effluent complex algal communities from Wisconsin, to seasonally profile nutrient transformation and Carbon sequestration -... | ecosystem: Engineered > WWTP > Effluent > Algae...
CCTGTTCCTTGTGCATTAGGATTATTATCGGCGCGATAAAAACGTTCGGTAATCCTTGCAAGATCTTCTTCCGCAATCCCGATTCCTGAATCCACCACTAAGATTTCTAACTCTTTTCCAGCGGCGTCCAATTGGCGATGCCTGAAAACCAACCAGATTTTATTGCCAGGCATACTGTATCTAACGGCGTTATCCAGCAAATTTTCAAACAGGATGTATAATTGTTGACTATCACCGGATAAGGCAGGCAAATCATCTGTTTTTTCCAAAAATTTTCCCCCGGGAGGAATAAAATCAAATGAGATGGGCTCACCCCCCAATTGCAGATCAATGGAATATTTATTTAACAATGGTTGCAGATCACCTTGCACTGTTTCCAGGATAGATGCCAAGGAAATAATGTTTTTTGGATAGCTACTTTCCAGCTGTTCAATCTTAGACAAGAGGAGCAGATCTTTGACTAATTGGCCCATGCGCCGGACTTGTTGTTGAAATAAAGAAAGAAAAAGCTCTCTTTTTTGAAGATCTTCCGGGAAGTGATCTTGAAGTGTTTCTGTGAGACTAGAAATAACGGCTAAAGGTGTTTGTAGTTGATGGCTGGCGTTCGCAACAAAATCTTGATTCTTTTGGATCATTTTTTTAGCAAAGGTCTGATCACGCAAAACGATAATGGTAGCCAGAATTTCTGCCAAAGGTAAGGACAATTGTTGTAAGGTAATATTCCAATGCCTAGTTACCGGGATTGTTAAGGAAAATTCCAAGTTTAAAAATTCGCATTGCTGTTGATTGATTTGATTGATCCCATTTAACAAATCGGGATGACGGATCAGGCCCGCTAACTCAACCCCTACCAAAGATCCGGTGTATCCAAATGATTTATTAACTTCTGCATTGCTGTAAATGATTTTTTGCTGGGTATTTATGATTAATACCGCCTCTGGCCAGTTCTCAAACAAACGGGTCAAAAGATCCAGCAAAAATTTGGCTGTTGGGGAAACAAAAAATGCATTTGATAAAGATTCAGGATTGTGTGCAGTGGAAGGGGATAAACCTAAAATATCATTTTCTTTTCTTGCTGCCTGGTTCTGCTCACTAGCGGTGGTCTGCGGGCTCAATTGAAAATAGCTAAAGGCGATGATCACGCAATGGCTTAATAGGAAAACGGAAAATCCCCAGCTCTCTAACAATCCTAACCCACGCACTAGACCTGTTAACAAAACACTGAAAACAAAACTGCGTACGATAAAGGCTAGGGGGAATTTTTTTGATCGTATCATGCCAACCCATTACCTGTTGAATATAATTTTTGTAGCCACATTTGGACAATTGCGATCGGGAAAACCAGTGTGTTTAAAAGAACTTAAAATGATATCTCCCACTCCATAACATACAAATATTGTTTTGTTGATATAAATATAGTACAATCGGACAATGCTCTGCTTGTTCTGCATGTAGTGACAACCAATTAAAAAGGATCTAATCCATGAATTTATTTCATAATCGCTTCACGCAAGCTTTGATGGGTGCAGCGTTGTTATCCGGCGTTACCTTGTCCCAGCTTTCAGCCCAACAATATCGCCCTTGGGAAGAGAATACGAACAACTTACAAGGGATGTTTAACGAACTGAAGCAAATGATACGGGAAGCAGACCGTGCCAATGCAGCTGACCCTGCTTTCTTAGATGATTTGAATGATTTTGTGCAACGTTACGAAAGACTGTCCACCGACAATCCTAATCCGCCAGCCTCGGGTTGGTCGAGAATGATTTTGTCGGATAATTTCCGCGATGGTGACTACACGAGGAATCCAGCTTGGACTGTAAAATCAGGCAATTGGCGGATTGATACCAGTGGCAGTAATCTTGGCCTGCGTTCCTCGGTTTATTCAGCTTTTGCAGGTAACAGCCAGAATGTGGCGCAAGCTTTATTGGGGGCCTTGTTCCAACAACCGGGCCAGCAAAATGCGGCCGCACAAGTCGCCCAAATTGGGATTGTCTCAAATATCCCCAATGGCTTCCAATTGAAAGTGGAGTTTAACTCGCGCGCTGCAGGTGGCAGGATCGATTTTGTTGTAACTAATTCCCAAAGTTTTGCTTCCTACGTTGTATCCTACACACCTGGTTCTAATAACGGGATACAATTGCTGAAGGTTACCAATAGGGGGACAACTATTCTGGCTTCATCCAGCAGCAATATTGGTTTGGAAGATGGTAAGTATCATCTGATTGAATTGAACCGCGATGGGCGTGGCGCTATGAATCTGCTGGTTGACAACAGGGTAGTGGCGCGCAGCAACGATAATAGTCTGAACCGCGGTTTCAATAATTTCACGGTTGTTAACGGTGGCGGCACATACTGGATTAAATCCGTTACCATTAATGGACAGTAAGATTTAAAAGTTGATTGATGATGTAGGATCGAATGGCCTGCTGCTTCCCAGCAGGCCATTTTTATTTTATAGATGATTTTTTTCTTTCTTGATATAAAAGAAAAACTCCGATCACCATTCAATTACGGGTTGTGTTGTTAGATAGTTTGATCAAGAATTATCACGTGAAAAAAAGTATGCTTAATCTACTTGATTCTGCTATCAAAAGCTTGCGCATCTTTAAAAGAAAACCCCCTTTTGTGGTGAAAAATAAGCGTCATGGTTGACTCAGATCATAAAAATCCTACCACCCCGGCTTTGGCCCAATATCTGGATATTAAACACCAGCATCAGGATAGTTTGGTATTTTATCGCTTGGGTGATTTTTATGAATTGTTTTTTGAAGATGCCATTCAAGCATCTAAAATTTTGGGCTTGGTGTTAACGAAAAGGGGCCAATATCAGGGACAGGACGTTCCTATGTGCGGGGTACCTGCCCATGCGGCTGAAAATTATTTGGCAAAATTAATTCAAAACGGTCGCAAGGTTGCTATTTGCGAACAAATGGAAGAGGCTGAGCAAGTTAAAAAAAGAGAGGGTAAAAACATCATCCAACGCCGGGTTGTACGAATTATGACCCCAGGCACGCTGACGGAAGAAAACTTATTAAACAACAAAAGATATAATTATTTGGCTGCTTTATGTATAGAGAATGGCTTTATGGCAGGGGCTTGGATCGATTTGTCAACCGCTGATTTTTATACCGCCGAAATACCCACGGGCCAATTATTATCGTGGCTTGAGCGTTTATCCCCCAGGGAATTACTGATATCCGATGAAAATGCGGAAATGCTGGTCAGCACTTTATTGCCGGAGTGGCGTAAAATTGTCTCCATTCGTCCCAAAGATCGGTTTGATCCTAGGGGTGCTAGGCAACGCTTGCAAAAGGTCTACGACATTCAATCTTTAGAAGGATTGGGGTCATTCAATCCGAATGAAATTGCGGCCGCAGGGGCGTTGATTGAATATATTGAATTGACCCAACAGGGCAGAATTCCTTTATTGAAACCCTTAAAACGGGTGTTCGGTAAGGAGATCATGGAAATAGACGCCTTCACCTGGCGTAGCTTGGAAATTGACCGCACTCAATCCAATCATTATGAGGGTAGTTTGCTGCAAGTGATCGACCGTACCAGCAGTGCGGCGGGATCACGTTGTTTATCAGCCTGGTTGGCCTATCCCTTGACAGATACAGCCAAAATCATCAGTCGGCAAGAAATGGTTGAGTTTCTGATCATTCAAGGACAAGCAAGGGTCGACACCCAAAAGAAACTGGCTAAAATACCGGATTTGCAACGGGCTTTATCTAGACTGATGATTGGGCGGGGCAGTCCCAGGGATTTGGGGGCAATTCAGTCGGGTTTGCAACAGGCAACGGCTATTAAAGAAAACCTTTCCCCGATATCGATGTTGCCTAAGGCTTTTAAGGGATTATTGGCTGAACTTGGCTATCATCAACCGTTGATTGAGCGGCTTGCTAAAGCACTTACACCTTCTTTGCCGTTGGATGCCAAAGAAGGTGGCTTTATTGTCGCCGGATATCATCAGGAATTAGATAAATGGCGTCATTTGCGGGATGATTCGCGTCAGGAAATTGCGGTTCTGGAAAACCAATATCGCGGGTTAACCGGCCTAACTAGCCTGAAAATTAAATATAACAATATTTTAGGGTATTATATCGAAACGACCACTGTTCAATCGCCGAAACTATTTGATTACCCAGATAAAACTTTTATTCACCGGCAAACAATGGCTGGTGCTGTCCGTTTTGTGACAACTGCGCTGAGTGAGTTGCAGCAGAAAATTTTTCAAGCCGCCGATAAAGCCTTAGCGTTGGAATTGCTGTTGTTTCAGGATTTGGTACAAGAAGTGAAGACGCAAGCGGCGATGATCCAGAAAACAGCTGATGCTTTGGCGCATATCGATGTTATTGCTGCCCTTGCCACGCTTGCTGTGGAACAGAGTTATTGTCGGCCGCTGGTCGATCATAGCGTGCATTTTGATATCAAAGATGGACGTCATCCGGTTGTTGAATATGCTTTGATGAAGGATAGTAAATCCTTTATTGCCAATGATTGCAACCTAAGTGCCGGGCAACAATTATGGTTGATTACTGGACCCAATATGGCTGGCAAATCAACGTATTTGCGGCAAAATGCCTTGATTGCTATTTTGGCGCAAATTGGCTCATTTGTCCCAGCAATGCAGGCAAAAATTGGTGTTGTCGATAAATTGTTCAGCCGGGTTGGTGCAGCGGATGATTTGGCTCGCGGCCAATCAACCTTTATGGTGGAGATGTTAGAGACTGCTGCCATCCTTAACCAGGCGACCGACCGTTCTTTGGTTATTTTGGATGAAATTGGCCGTGGTACCTCAACTTTTGATGGGTTGGCGATTGCTTGGGCGGTTTTGGAACATCTGCATGATACGCTTAAAAGCCGTTCTTTATTTGCCACCCACTACAGGGAATTGGCGGGGTTAGGAAAAAAACTATCTTCAATGAGGGAATATTGTTTTAAATTAAAAGAATGGCAGGAAACAATCGTGTTCTTACATCAATTAATTCCAGGTGTTGCCGATAGGTCTTATGGCATCGATGTGGCCAGGTTAGCGGGTGTCCCGAAGGCGGTTATTTCGAGGGCCCGAAAAATTCTTACCCTGCTCGAAACGAACGACAACAAAAAAAATATGGGTTTATTACCAGAGGGGTTGCCGCTTTTCTCTGACAAGCCAATCAGTATGGACAAAAGTGAAAAAGAATCTGACAAGTTGTCAGCTGTGGAAGAGGCATTTTTAAAGCTTGATGTGGATGCCTTATCACCCCGGCAAGCTTTAGAAAAGCTCTATGAGTTGCAAAAGCTTGCAACAAATCCTATTCCCAAACCTTAAAAAGGATGGCAATAGCGTCGGCCATTACGCTTCCATTATTGGGGCTGAGGGGCTGGAATTTGTATCATGATGGGTTCCTCAGGGGAGCTTGGGTTTTCAAGCACCACTTCAACCGACCAAGAAGACCAAGATTGACGATAATTGGCCATATTGGGGATAGAAATGGCAACAGAACTTTCTATCCACAGATTATTTTTATGGGAAGTTAATGGCACATCCACCCCAACTCCGCCACCGAACTGGACATTGCCGCCGGTGAAAGCGCCAACCCCAAAACCGATGCTTGGGCTGAAAGCTGGGTGCGATTGTTCCACAAACTGTTGATACTGAATTTGGGTTGATTGACGGACAATTGTTTCGCTGTTTTTTAGTCTGGCTTGAATAACTCGGCTTTTATCCAAAACAACAATTTGAACCACATTCCCTGATAGATTTGCCTGAATGCTTTTTTTGTAAGAAGGGCCGCTCGATGAAGCGCAACCTGAAATGACTAGAGCTACCAAGGTAATCCAACAAAAACGCATAATTTTACTCCTTATTTAATTGTTCATGATTGCTTGACGATTATATCAGTATTATCTTTTGAAGACAACTCATGCTAATAAGAAAGCCATTTATGATTAAGCCATCATTTTGCCATAATGCCTAAGATAATTTTAAGTCGTTAAGCAAAATTACTGAAAAATAAACCCTTCTTTTTTTAACTATAAATAATTCAAAGAATAATGTTAACTTGCAACGCAATGAATTTGTTTCCTAAAAAGGTGATTCGTGCGCACCCTTAACCTTTAATAACCGAAGATATCATTTTGCCCAATCATCCTGGAAATCTTCCTAAGTCTTTGCTAACGATAGGATTTTATACCCTGGTCAGCCGGATTCTGGGTATGTTTCGAGAAGTATTGATGGCTTTTTATTTGGGGGCTGGATTAGTGGCAGATGCCTTCATCGTAGCCCAGCGCTTGCCTAACATGTTCCGTAATTTAGTGGCTGAAGGTGCTTTCAACGCCTCTTTTGTGCCTAGTTTTTCGCAATTATTACATCAACAAGGCCAAGAGCAGGCGAAGCTGTTTGCCGAACGGTTACAAACCCTAATGGTTACAGGTCTATTGTTATTTATTAGCGTCTTGCAAATAGGGATGCCTTGGCTGATTGGCATCATTGCCCCTGGTTATGCGGACACTCCGGAAAAAATTAACCTGTCATCACAGTTATCCCAAATTACCCTGCCTTACCTGATTTTTATGTTTTTAACGGCCTTGCAAAGTGGTATCTTGTATTCTCTGAACCGATTTGCCGTTGCAACCTTAGCGCCTATTCTATTAAATATTTCTCTGATTTTTGCTCTTTATTTTTTGGTTCCTGGCTCAAGCCAACCCGGCCTTGTTTTAGCATGGACACTTTTTGTTTCCGGTATTTTGCAATTCCTAATAACGGGTTTTTTCTGCTACAGGGCTAAGTTTTCACTGTATTTTGTTTACCCCCGTTTCACACCCGAGATCAAAGCGTTCTTTAAAAAAATGTTACCGGGGTTTGTGGGGGCTGGCGTAACCCAGATTAATTTGTTGGTGGGAACCATCATTGCTACCTGGCAAGATAGTGCGGTTTCCTATTTATATTATGCTGACCGGGTTTATCAACTGCCCTTGGCGTTGCTTGGCACCGCCGCAGGTACGGCATTGTTACCGATGCTAAGCCAAGCCTTGGCAAAGCAGGATAAAAATCGGGCCAACAATCTGCAGGAGCAAGGACTATTTTTATCTTTGATGTTGGGCATACCTGCGACCATTGCCTTGATTATTATTCCTTATCCCATCGTGAACCTTTTGTTTGAACGCGGCCAATTTACCCATGCAGATGCCCTGGAAACCAGCCTGGCACTGCAAATATTATCTGTGGGTTTGCCCGCCTATTTATGGGTTAAAAGCTTATTGCCTTGTTTTTATGCCCGGCACAATACCAAAACCCCCTTCCATATTGCCTTGGTTTGCGTAGCGATCAATATGGTTCTTAATTTGGCTTTATTTCCCTGGATAGGTTTTATAGGGATTGCTGTTGCTACGGTGGCGGCCAGTTTTGCCAATGGGATCATGCTATACCTTCAAGCAAAAAAAAGGGGATATTTTGAGCTGAGCAAAAAATTAAAAAAAAATATAGGGAAAATGTGCCTAAGCGGCGCGCTGATGGGTGTTATGATAGCCCTTTTTTCAGGTTACGTTGTATGGCCTGTATCTTTATGGGGGCGGTTTTTATATTTATTAGTCATCATCATCAGTGCTGCCTTGGTTTATTTTGCTTGTCTTTTCTTGATGGGTGTTATTTCATGGTCCAGGCGAACCATAAGATAAATTTGATGATGCCATAGCTTTAAAAGAATATTGAGATTTTTGCCAGGCGATTTTATCATGAATAAAGACCTTATCCTCTCAGGCGTTCAACCTACCGGCAATCTGCACCTAGGTAATTATTTAGGGGCAATCCGCAATTGGGTAATGTTGCAGGAAAAAAGCACCTGTTTTTTTACGGTGGTTGACTTGCACGCTATAACGGTTTGGCAAGATCCGAAAATTCTGCAGCAGCAAACCCGGGAAGTGACAGCCGCGTTTTTAGCGGCGGGAATTAATCCTGACCTGCATCCTATCTTTAACCAAAGCCAAGTTGAAGCCCATGCAAGGTTAGGTTGGATACTCAGTTGTGTAGCGCGCGTCGGCTGGTTGAACAGGATGATCCAGTTTAAGGAGAAAGCTGGCAAAGACAAAGAAAATGTTAGCGTCGGGTTGTTTAGTTATCCTACCCTTATGGCGGCTGATATCCTGCTTTATAAAGCAACTCATGTGCCAGTTGGTGAGGATCAGAAACAACATATTGAATTAACCCGAGATATTGCCCAAAAATTTAACAATGATTTCGGGGTTGCGTATTTTCAGTTGCCGGAGCCAAAAATTATGGGTACCGCTACCCGATTAATGAGTTTGCGGGATGGTACTAAAAAAATGAGCAAGTCAGATCCTTCTGATTATAGTCGGTTGAATATATTGGATGATGATGATTTAATCCGGGATAAAATCCGTAAAGCCAAAACCGATTTATATCCGTTGCCTGGCCCTGAAGTTCTTGGGTCTTCTGGTGAAATCGACCCACAAATCACGAGGGATCGTCCCGAGGCAATTAATTTATTGAATATGTATACGGCAGTTGCTGGGCAGTCGATTGAAAAAACCTTGCAGGAATTTGCTGGCAAAGAATTTTCTTTTTTTAAAAAAGAACTTGTTGAGGTGCTGATTACCCATCTAGGGCCGATTGGTAACGAGATGAAAAGAATGATGCAAGATCCATCTTATATTGATGAAGTCTTAAAAAAGGGTGTTATGAAAGCGCGGGCAGTTGCCAATAAAACCTTACATGAAGTTCATCAAATTATGGGGTTTCTGGAAACAGGATACCCTTAAATGTTAATTTTTACGGCTATATAAGGCGCTGGGCAAAAGCATGCAAGTTTATTTACCGATTGCTGAATTATCGTTGGATGTATTTTTGCTGCTAGTACTTGGGGGATTAGTCGGCTTTATATCCGGCATTTCCGGGATTGGTGCTAGTTTTCTGATGACGCCTATTTTGATTTTTATTGGTATCCCATCCCCGGTTGCGGTGGCAAGCCAAGCGAACCAAGTGGTGGCAACCTCGCTTTCCGGCACCTTATCACAATGGTCCCGGGGTAACATTGATTTTAAAATGGGTGGCATATTATTAATTGGCGGAATGGCCGGGTCCAGTTTGGGCGTCTGGCTGTTTGGTCTTTTGGCAAAAATCGGCCAGGCTGACCTGGTTGTGGCTATTAGTTATATTTTCTGTTTGGGATCCATCGGCCTACTGATGTTATGGGAAAGTATCCGCAGCCTTTTCAAAAAAATGATTAAGCCATCGACGAAAGTCCGCCTACCTTTTTATCAACGACCGTGGATTCAAACCTTACCCCTTAAACGGAATTTTCCGAAATCAAAATTATATATTAGCATTTGCTTGCCGATGACGATTGGTTTTGGGGTGGGGTTGTTGTCGGCAATTATGGGGGTCGGCGGAAGCTTCTTGCTGGTTCCCGCCATGATTTATTTATTAGGGATGCCAATTACGGTGGTGGTTGGAACTTCCCTGTTCCAAATGGTTTTTGTCACTGCCAACGTCACCTTGCAACAAGCAATCCAAAACCAGTCGGTTGACATATTGCTGGCGGCCATTCTGATGATAGGCGGGGTGGTGGGAACGCAGTGGGGAACGAAATTAAGTGGTAAGATTCGGGGGGAATATGTACGATTCGGGTTTTCCTTGCTAATGTTAGGGGTTTGTGTGGGGCTTGCGAATGAGTTGTTAGTCAAACCAAGTGCTATTTATTCGATTCGGACAATCGGAGAATTGCGTTGAGAACCAATTATTTTTTCAGGCAAATAGTGTTGATAGCTTTAACTTTGGTATGGGCACCTTTGACTAAAGCCGATACCCTGATTGCCGATTTGTCCAGCCATTTGATTGCGATTACGACGGGTTTTAAAGGCACAGATTTGTTGATGTTCGGGGCAATTGATGCCCCGGGGGATATTGTGGTAGTGGTCCAAGGCCCTTTGACCAGCATTATTGTTCGGAAAAAAGAAAGGGTGGCCGGAGTTTGGGTTAATCAAGCGAATATCACTTTTGAAAATATTCCAAGCTTTTATGCCATTGCCTCGAGCAAGCCGATTGAGCAGATTTTAAGTCCTGAAACACAAAAGCAGTTAAATATAGGTATTGAAAATGTCCCAATGAAAGTGGATGGGGAATTAACACCGGAGGAAGAAAAGCAATTTCATGATGCATTAATTGCCAATAAAAGATTGCAAGAATTATATTATACTGATATTGCGCGGGTTAATTTTATGGGGCGGGAATTATTCCGCACCAATATTTTTTTCCCCTCCAATGTGCCAACCGGCGATTATGTTGTCGATATCATGTTGGTGCGCGATAAAAACGTTGTGGGGGTACAGCGGACTCCTTTGGTGGTAAGTAAGGTTGGTTTTGGCGCCGAAATATTTGATTTTGCCCATCAGCAAAAATGGTTTTATGGTTCATTGTCGATTTGTCTTGCCATCTTTGGGGGAGGGGTCGGGTATGTATTTTTCCGTCGGAGGTAAAAGATTATGATCAATGGCGACATAGAAAAGGAACACCGCCAAGTCTTCTTGGTGGTTATGGAATCAAATATAGATATGAAAACATCCCTGTATTATACATGCAGGATGGCCAAAAGAGTCAATGGCAGGATTGCTCTATTATATGTGGTGGAACCCTCTGACTTTGTAGAATGGCAATCAGTGGGCAATTTATTGCAAGAACAACAACGTCAGGAAGCTGAACAGGTACTCCAAAAAGCGGCTGGTGAGGTTCAGCGTCAATCCGGTATAATGCCTGCGTTATTTATCCGGGAAGGCAAGAAAATTGATGAAACTGCCCAATTGATTGAGGAAGAACAAACAATTAGTGCTTTGGTCATTATTGTGGATGTGGTCGGCAAAACCCCCGGGACTATTTCTTCCCAGTGGAATGCAAAATTATCAGCCCGTCTTAAAATACCTTTAATTATTGTGCCGAATAATTTGACGGAA
>Ga0075163_10012730_pt1 | contig 10953 bp, 8 predicted proteins | sample JI1023141ADNA_FD_71478 | JGI IMG/M metagenome (GOLD analysis project Ga0075163, IMG submission 71478) | Wastewater effluent complex algal communities from Wisconsin, to seasonally profile nutrient transformation and Carbon sequestration -... | ecosystem: Engineered > WWTP > Effluent > Algae...
CCCAACGCCGACGCCGCCACGATGGAGAAAGACCGCCGCGTCGATCTCGTAGTGCTTAAGGGCAAGTAAGCCCTTCCGGATCAAATTCCCCCCAAAACATAAGCCCCGGATCGCTCCGGGGCTTTTTTGCGGGGTGACCACGGGCCTCTACGGCTTCGCGAGCGCGAGCAATACCCGCCGCGTGGTCTCCATCCCCTTCTTCATCACGTCGAGATTGAAGCTCTCGTTCGGGGCGTGGAGGTTATCCTCCGGTAGAAAGAGGCCGAACATGACGGAATCGAGCCCGGTCACGCGCTTGATTTCGGCGATGATCGGCACGCTGCCGCCTTCGCGCAGATAAAGCGGGGCGCGTCCCCAAACTTCGGTTACAGCCCGGTCGGCGGCGCGAAACGCCCGCGCGAGCACGGGCGACTGGTCCTTCGGCGTGTTCGAACGGTCGGGCGGCACCACGACGTAGGGATCGCCTTTGTGCTGGTCGACAAACTCCACTTTCACGCCGGCGGGCGTGCGCGCGAGGATCGTATCCATCACGAGCCGCTTGATCTTGTCCGGCTCCTGATTGGGCACGAGGCGGCAGCTGATCTTCGCAAATGCCTTCGACGGAATCACCGTCTTGGTCCCCTCCCCTTGGTAGCCGCCGCCGATGCCGTTGAACTCCAACGTGGGCTGGAAGCGCAGCGCCTCGAACGGCGAGAAGCCCGGCGTCGTATAGAAAGTGTCGATACCGAGAAACTCTTTGTAGCTCTTTTCGTCGGCGCCGAGTTTCCTGAGTTCTTCGCGCTCCCACGGATGCACGTCGAGCACGGCATCATAGAAGCCGGGAACGTTCACGCGGCCGTCGGGCGTGTGCAGCGTGGCGAGAATCTCCGCGAGTGCCTGAATCGGGTTCCTCAATACACCGCCATGGAGACCGGAGTGCAGGTCGCCCTTCGCGCCCGTCACGTGAACGTCGAACAGCGTCAGGCCGCGCAGGCCGCAGGTCAGCACCACCTGGTCGGGCGTGGGCAGCGCGGTGTCGGAAAGGTAAACAAAGTCGGCCTCCTTGAGGCGGTCTTTGTGGCTCTCAAGGAACTTCGGGAAACTGGGGCTGCCCATTTCCTCTTCGCCCTCGATGAGAAACGTGATGCGCAGCGGCAGCCCGGGATCGACTTCGAGCAATTGGGCGATCGCCGCGATATTGGTCATGAGCGGGCCCTTGTTGTCGGCGGCGCCGCGGCCGTAGATGCGATTGCCAATGATCGTTGGCTCAAACGCGGGCGTCTTCCACAGATTCAACGGATCGGCGGGCTGCACATCGTAGTGCCCGTAGATCACTACATGGGGCCAGCTCGGGTCGCCGCCGCGTTGGGCGAAGATCAGCGGGTGCATCTCGGTGTGGACCACCTCGACGGCAAAACCGATCGACGCGAGCAGGCCGGAGACGAACTCCTGGGCGCCCTTCATGCCTTCCCGGAACTTCGGGTCGGCGGAAACACTTTGATGACGAATGAATTCCTCTAGTTTTTCGACAGGGTCAAACATGCACCCAACGTGACGCGAATGGGGGCGGCGCGCCAATCGCAAAAAGGCGCTTAGGGAGACTTCGTGCGCACTGCCGCCTCGTAAAGCGGCACGGCCACCGTCATGAACGCCTGTAAATCGGCGATGCGCTTTTGGTCCGAGGGATGGGTCGACAACCAAGCCGGGGAGCCCCCGGCGCCGGCCGTGCCGGCCTTTTGCCCGGCCATCTTTTGCCAAAAAGTGAGTGCGGCGCGAGGATCATAGCCCGCCCGGGCGGCGTAGATCGCGCCCATCTTGTCGGCCTCCGTCTCGTTGCCGCGCGAGTGCGGTAACACGCGGGCGACCGTCGTCGCTCCCCCGTAGGCCAGCAAAAAGAGGTCCTTCGTTTTGGCGTCGGTCTTATTTTCGATGGCCGCAGCGCTGACCGCACCGATACCGGAAATAAGCATCGCCTCGGACATGCGCTCGGCCCCATGACGGGCAATCACGTGACCGATCTCGTGCCCCATTACGATGGCCAGTTCGCTGTCGTTCTCCGCCAAGCGGAGCAAGCCCGTGTAGACGCCCACTTTGCCGCCTGGCAGCGCAAACGCATTTGCCTGCGGCGAGTCGAAGACCACAAACTCCCACTTGGCGTTCGGCATTTGCTCTCCGACGACTTGCGCGATCCGCTCGCCGATCCGCCGCACACGAGTGTTTTGCGTGGCATCGCGCGAAACCGTCTCTGCCCTACTGATCTCGGCGAACGACTGCTGTCCAAGGGAAAGTTCCTCTCCCTGCGAAATCAGCACGAGCGACTGCCTCCCGGTAACCGGATTGGTATAACAACCGCCGAGGAGCAAAAGCACGGCTCCCAAACCTAACACGCGGGCCAACCCAAGGCAGACAGGACGGGGCGAAGCGACAAACACGTTCATGGCGACGGGGCGGCAGGCTTCAGGACGCCTTCTTGGTGCGCCGGGACCAGAGCCAAACGCCGACGGCAGCAATTGCGGCGGCCAGCACGACCCAGCGGGAGAACGAATGAGTGACCGCCAGCGTGCGGTTGATCTGCTCGATATCGTCTTGAAACGTCACCCACAGCCAGTGTCCGAGCCAAACGAATACCGGCACACTGATCAGTGCGGCAAAACCGTCGAACACGAAAAATTTCCAGAAGGAGACCTTCATCGAGCCGGCGGTGAAAAAGATCGGCGCGCGCAGGCCCGGCAGGAAGCGGCCGAGAAACATGCCGGTCGATCCATGCCGCTCAAAGAGCGCTTCAACCTTGTCCTGTTTCGCCGAGGGAAAAATGCGCTGGAACCACGGGGCGACCCTCAGCCGCCCCCCGAAGTATTTGCCGGCAAAAAAGATGATCGAATCGCCGCCCATCACGCCGGCATACATTAACGCACTGACTTCTATCCACGGCCGTTCGTCGAGCACGCCGAGCGCGCCGGCGGCGATCAGGACGATATCCTCCGGAATGGGCAGGCCGAGGCCGCACAAAATCAGGACGGCAAACGGTCCCCACAATGAAAGGGGCGTGCCTTGGAAATGATCCAAAATCGTCTCGAGCATGGGTGTTTAGCCAACGCACCGGCACGCGACGGCGCCAAGCCGGGAAGCAGGCGGCAGCGGACAAACCGGGTGAAGAGCAACAGTCATGGTGGAAAGACGGGGCGTGGAAACACCGGCGCTGTCAAGCCGCAGAACTCAATGCTTAAAGTGCCGCGACCCCGTGAAAACCATGGACATGCCGCGCTCGTCGGCGGCAGCGATGACTTCCGCATCCCGCACGGAACCGCCCGGCTGGATCGCTGCGGTGGCTCCGGCCGTGGCAGCGGCAATCAGGCCGTCCGCAAACGGGAAAAGCGCTTCGCTGGCCACCACCGAACCGCGCAGATCGAGCCCGGCCTCGCCGGCCTTCCAGACCGCGATGCGCGAGCTGTCGACCCGCGCCATCTGGCCCGCGCCCACCCCGAGCGTCTGTTCGCCTCGGCAATAGACGATCGAGTTCGACTTCACGTGCTTGCCGACTTTCCAGCCAAACATCATCGCGGCCCATTCGTCCGCCGTGGGCTCGCGCTTCGTGACGACCTTGAATTCCTTCACGTTGCCGAGCGTGCGGTCGCGGTCCTGCACGAGGACGCCACCGACTACGGAGCGGATTTCCTGCAGCGCATCCGCTCCGATACCGCCCTTGGCAATCATCAGGCGGAGATTTTTTTTCTTCGCGAAGATCGCCATCGCCTCGTCGCTGAAACGCGGCGCGATGATTACCTCGGTAAAGATTTCCGCGATGGCTTTGGCGAGATCACCGTCGAGTGTCTGGTTCACAATGATGATGCCGCCGAACGGGGCCTGGCGGTCCGTAGCGTAGGCCTTGTCCCACGCCGAGAGCAGTGTGTCCGCACTCGCCACACCGCAGGGGTTGGTGTGCTTGAGAATCGCCACCGTCGGGCGCTCGAACTCACCGATCAGGTAGGTCGCCGAGGTGATGTCCAAGATATTGTTATACGAGAGCTCCTTGCCCTGCAGCTGCGTAAAGTGCTCGTGAAACGTGCCGTAGAGCGCGGCCTTTTGGTGGGGATTTTCGCCGTAGCGTAGGGACTGCGCCTTCTTCCACGACAGCGACAGCGTGCCGGGAAATCCGCTCAACGCTTCGAGATCCGGCTCGGTCGCCTGCGACTCCAGATAGCGCGCGATCGCGGCATCGTAAGTCGCCGTGCGCTGGAAGACCTTCAGCGCGAGTTTGCGGCGCAGTTCCAACAGTTTTTCCGGGCTGCCGGTCGTGGCGTCCATGGCGGCAAGCACAGCGCCGTAATCGGCGGGATCGCACACGACGCTGACGCTCTCGTGGTTCTTCGCGGCGCTGCGGAGCATGGAGGGGCCGCCGATATCGATGTTCTCGATGGCTTCCTCGAAATGCACGCCCGGCTTCGCGACGGTGGCCTCGAACGGGTAAAGGTTCACGACCACGAGGTCGATGAGCTCGATCGCGTTGGCCTGGGCCTGCGCGAGATGGTCGGCCTTGTCGCGGCGACAGAGCAGGCCGCCGTGGATCTTCGGGTGCAGGGTCTTGACCCGACCCTCCATGATTTCCGGGAAACCGGTGTGCTGGCTCACCTCGGTGACCGGCAGCCCACGCTCGGCAAGCAACTTGGCCGTGCCGCCAGTGGAGAGCAGGGTGTAACCGTGCGTTTTCACCAAGGCGGAGGCGAACTCCACGAGACCGCTTTTATCACTGACGGAGAGCAGGGCGAGTTTGGCCATAAGTGCGCGTTTCTGCGCGCCGGTGCGACGCGCGGCAAGGCGGAAAGCGCGCACGTGCAGGCCGGGCTTGCGGCGCGTCCGATTCCGCGTCTCTTGGCGGCGTGTCTTGCTCTTCCCACGAACTCCCCGGCCTCACCGCTCGACTCGACAAACTCCATTATCACCACGGCGGCGCCAGCTTGCCCGCCGACAAACCGCACGCGTTCGTCTATTTCGTCACCATTCAGAACCACTCCGAACAAATCGTGACGCTGCTCGGCCGGAAGTGGGTCGTGCTCCATAGCGACGGCACGCGCCTCGTAATCGAGGGTGACAAAATCGTGGGCGAGACACCCCGCCTCGCGCCTGGCGAAGAGTTTTCCTACAACAGCTACCACGTGAGCGGACTCGATGCGCAGGCTCACGGCAGCTTCCACGGCGTCGACGATCTCGGCCGCAAAGTGCACGTGATTTTGCCTCCCTTTGAGATGACCGTGCCGCGGAGTTGAAGACATTTCCTGAACTTCTTCCTCGTTCTCGGAGGCCTTATTGTTTTTCCTACCCTGTTCATGAAGCTTACTGACCTGAACCGCGACGGCGGCATTGGTGCCAACTCGCTGTTCGTCCAACTCGGCGACCTCAATGTTTTGGTCGATTGCGGCCTGAATCCGAAGCAAGTCGGCCGCGCCGCCACTCCCGATCTCACCAAACTCAGAGGGATCTCCCTGGATCTCATCATCATCACGCACTGTCATCTTGACCACATCGGCAGCCTGCCGGTCGTGATGCGTGAGCACCCGAACACGCCCGTGATCATGACGACATCGAGCCGGATGCTCATCGAGCGCATGCTGCACAACTCTGCCAACGTGATGCTCCGTCAAAAGGAGGAGGAGAGCATCCCCGACTATCCGCTCTTCACCCACGACGACATTGACCGCCTCGCGAAGCGCATGACCGGCCTGCCCTTCGGCCACGCGAAACACTTCCGCGGAGCGAAGGATGAAATCGAAATTATCTTCCACCCGGCCGGCCACGTCGCCGGCGCTGCGGGCGTCGAGATGCACTACAAGCACCGGCAGATCTTCTTCACCGGCGACGTGCTCTTCGAAAACCAGCGCACGCTCCTCGGAGCGAAGTTTCCCGCCGGTCACTTCGATACTCTGATCACGGAAACCACCCGCGGAACGACCGAGCGCCCCGTCGGCAAAGAACGCGTGAATGAGGTCGCCCGCCTCGTTACGACGATCAACGACACGATCCAGCGCGGCGGCTCGTTTCTCCTCCCGGTCTTCGCCCTTGGCCGCATGCAGGAGGTCCTCGCGATCGTGCACGACGCGCGGAAATTCGGCCGCCTCGTCGAGTGCCCCATCTTCGCCTCGGGGCTCGGCATGGACCTCGCCGATTATTTCGACGAAATCAGCCGCAAGACCAAGCACGTCAATTTTAACCGCAGCATCATCAAGGATCTGAAAATCAAGCCGACGCCCCGTAAGCTCGTGGCCGGTGAAGATCCGCAGCAGAACGCACTCTACATCATCAGCTCCGGCATGTTGGTGGAGCGGACCCCCAGCTACACGCTCGCGTCCGGTCTGCTCGGCAACGCCCGCAACACGATCGGTTTCGTCGGCTACTGCGATCCCGACACCCCCGGCGGCAAACTCCTCGCCACGAAACCCGGCGAAAATTTCGTGTTCGAAGCCGCGCACGTCAAAGCGAAGGTCAAAGCCCGCGTCGAACGCTTCGAACTCAGCGGCCACGCCGACCGCGAAGAACTCCTCGAATTCGCCATCCAAACCGGCGCACGCAGCATTGTCCTGACTCACGGCGATCCCGACGCGCGCGCCTGGTTCCTCCAGCAACTCACGGAAAAAGCCCCGCAATCCAAGGTGCTCGATCCGGTGCCGCTCAAGACCTATCAGGTTTAACGGGGAATCGACCGGCCTTGCCGACACCGGCGCAATCAGCAAATCGGCGTAGAGAATAGCGGGACTTGAGCCGCCTCAGGCAGCTCGTTCACCAAAAAACTCGCGATCACACCATACTCGCGAGCCTACTTGCGCTTCCTAACTTCAGGCAGCAGCGCCCGCGGTCGGTTCGCCTCGCCGGGTTTCGGCAGCGGCGAGGTCCGTAGCACCGCTTCGCCGGCCTGCACTGCCGCGGCCAACGCGGTATCGCCCGCGCGGTTCCGATATTCCTGCGGATCGTCAGCGCGCACGTAGAGTTCGCGCCCGTAGCGGCCGCCGTCCCATTCCGTGTAACGCCAGTTTTCCGTTACGACGGTTCGTCCGAGCACGTCGGAGCGGCGAGCCGCATCGTAGTGAAACACCATCGTGCTCGCGGGAAGTCGCGTCGTGACCGTGCCGCGCATCAGCCCGACGAGCGATTGCCCCTCCAGACCGCTTGGCGCCGGCGCGTGACTCAATTCCACCAACGTGGGATAAATATCCAGCAGCTCCACCGGAGTCGTCACGACGCGCCCCTCCGGCACACCGGCTCCTGCGAAGATGAGCGGCACCCGCGTCGCCGCATCGTAGGCGCTCAGCTTCGCCCACAGTCCGCCGTGATCGCCGAGGTGGAATCCGTTGTCGCTCACCAGCACCACGATCGTGTTTTTCCAGAGATCGAGCCGCTCGAGTTGGGTGAGCAACATGCCCACGTGGTCGTCCGTAAACGACACGCACGCGTAGTAGCCGTGGATCGCAGCCTCTCGCGAATCCGGTTGTCCGAAGCCCGATAGCTCCGTTTGCAACGCGATCGGCGGCACGTCGCGCAGCGCCGGCTCCGCCTTGGGCGTCAGACTGCCCGGCGCGTAGAGGTCGAAAAATCGTTTAGGGGCCGTCCACGGCAGATGCGGTTTGTGGAAACCCGCCGCGAGGAAGAACGGTTTCCCCTCGCGTGCCTTCTCTTCCATCAGCCGCAGCACGGTGCGCACATTTCGCCCGTCCCGCGTGCGGGCGCCATCGCTTGTGAGCACGTGTGACGAGGGCCGCCCGTCGCCCGCAGCGCCGCCGGTGCCGTAGCGCGATTCGATCGCCGCCTTTTCCTCCGGATCGTCCGGCGGGCCGTCGTCATAGGAATCCCATGACACCGCATCGCTGCCTTTCGCGTTGTGAAACACCTTGCCCGCTCCCGCCGTGAAATAGCCCCGCTCGCGAAAAATCTGCGGCAGCATCACCGCTCCCGGCAGCGCCGTGCGCGCCGGCGTGCCCAGTGAATACACGCCGGCCGTTTCCGGGCGGCGCCCGGTGAGAAACGAAACACGGCTCGGATTGCACAGCGGATACTGGCAATGCGCGCGGTCAAACCGCACGCCGCGCGCCGCCAGCCGGTCGATGTTGGGCGATTTCACCGCCGTGTTGCCATAACAGCCCAACGCCGTGTTGAGATCGTCGACGACGACGAAGAGCACATTGGGCCGCGCCACCGGTGCGGACGTATCGGCGGCGCCGACCTGCACTGCGAGCGCCATCACGGCCACGCACCATCCGAGACCAGTTCGGAAAAAAGCACGCATGGGAAAACTTCAGCGCGCCACGGCCACGGGTTTCGCGCCCTGCCAGCCCTTGCGCCATTGCACGAGGAGTTTTTCAACGAGCTCAGCGTTACCCGGTGCTTTCGCGAGATTGGTGTTTTCCTGTGGGTCGAGGTGGTGGTCGTAGAGCTCGATCGCATCGATTTTCGAGTGGTCGTCGCGCGCGGCCCACACCGTGAAGCGGTAGCGTTCCGTGCGCATCGAGTAGCCCATCAGGGCCCCGTTGCTGGATTTGCTGGCCGGCCGCGGATACTGGCTAAATGCCGCCGATTTCCACGTGCGCTTCGGATCGTCGAGCACGGGCCGAAAGCTGACGCCTTCGAGGTGGCTCGGCAGCGGCAGCCCGGCGAGGTCCGCCAGGGTCGGGTAGATGTCGACGAATTCGACGATGGAATTGCTCTTCGCACCGGCGTGTTTCGTGCCGGGCACGGAAAGCAATAGCGCAGTATTGGTATCGTTCTCGGAGTTGCTGTGTTTGCACCAAGCGTCGTGCTCACCGAGTTTCCAACCGTGATCGCCCCAGAGGATGACGATCGTGTTTTTCCGCAGATCGAGCCGATCGAGTTCGTCGAGCACCTTGCCGACCTGCGCGTCCATGTAGGAGATGGCGGCGTAGTAGCCGTGCTTGAGTTGGCGCGCGAGGTCGTCGGGGATCGAGCCTTCGGGGATGCCGTGGTAATTGCGGAGTTCGCCGCCGGGCAGGATGGCGTAGTCAGGTGCGTCCTTCGGGAGGAACTTGTTCGGCGCGAGCTGGATTTTGGCGGGGTCGTAGAGGTCCCAGTATTTCTTGGGGGCCACGAACGGCAGGTGGGGTTTGGAGAAACCAACCGCGAGGAAGAACGGCTCCTTCTTCTTCGCGAGCTGACCGAGGGTGGTGACGGCGAGGGTCGCATTTGCGCCATCGGTAAAGGTGTCATCGGGCACGTCGGCGCCTTCGAAGGCGGGACCGCGTGAGTTGCGGGGCGTAGCTGCCTTTTTCTTTTTGCCGGATTTCTTGGCGGTGTCAGTGGTAGCCGCTGGGACGGTGGGCTGCCGGTTGTTGAGCGCGACGTTCTCGGGGAGGCCGTAAGTCTGGCCGCGGGCGGACTGCCACGGCACGGACCAAGTCGGCGCGTCGTCGAGGCTGCCGTGATAAATTTTGCCCATGCCTTGGACGAAGTAGCCGTGATTTTTGAAGTGCTGGCCGAGCGTGACGACGTTGGGGAGGGCGACGCGAAAGTGTGTCTCGAGGTCCCAGACCTTGGTGGTGTCGGGGCGCGTGCCGGTCATGAGGCTGGATCGCGTCGGCGAGCACACCGCCTGTTGGCAATAGGCCCGGTTAAACGTCATACCCTCGCGCGCGATGCGGTCGAGGTTCGGACTCTTGATGTAGCTCTTGCCGTAAGCGCCGAACTCGGGCCGCAAGTCGTCGACGGCGATAAAAAGTATATTGGGGCGCGTTTGCGCCGCAGCGAGGAGCGGGAGGGTGAGCAAAAGGGCGACGATGCGCAGGGTGTTCATGGGAGATCGGGACGAAAGAGGGCGGAGTTCACTTGGCCTTTTCACGCTTGGCTTTGCGCTCGGTGTTCTTGGCGTGGCGGCCCGAGGGATCGCCTTGGTCGACGATGCCGCCGGCCGGATTCAGCTGCGCAAGCACGGCGGCGAGGCGCTGGCGTGCGGCGAGGGCGGCGGAATCTTTCGTATCGGCCGGCACGAGTTTCTCGACGAACGGCGCCTCACTCATGTCGTAGAGTTCGCCCTTCTCGTTCAACTTCCAGCCGGTCTCGCGGACATACCACATGCGCGCGAGCTGGTTGAAGGCCCACGTGCGGGGCTGACCCTTCTCCCCGCGGAACTGAGGCGCGAGGCTGTGGCCGTCGATGGCGGTTTTGGCGGGAAGTGCGGCACCGGCGAGTTCCGCAAAGGTCGGGAAGAAATCAGTCGAGTCGACCATGTCGCTAACAACTCGGCCGGCGGGTGTGACGCCGGGCCAGTTCACGATCATCGGGACGAGACCGCCGCCTTCGAGCATGGAGCCTTTGGCCCCGGAGAGCGGGCGACCGCCGATGGTGGCGCGGTCGGCGCGGCCGCCGGAGGTGCCGTTGTCGCCGAGAAACACAATCAGGGTTTTCTCGCTGAGTTTCATGCGGTCGAGTTCGGCGACGAGTTGCCCGACGAGCTTGTCCATGTAGGTGACGTTGTCCCCGTAAATTTTCCGGTCGTCGCTGCCGGGCGCGGTATCGGGCGTCGGCAAAATCTCGGTGTGGACGTGCGACAACGAGTAATAGAGGTAGAAAGGCCGCTCGCGGTGCTTCGTGATAAAATCGACGGCGTAGCGGTGCATCACGTCGGGCATGTATTCCTTGTCGCGGAGCGGTGTCTCCCTGCCGTTGATCTGATAGCTGCGGCCTTTGTCCTGGGTATTCCAATAGGTGCCGCTGCCATTAAAACGCAGGTAGTCGTCGAAGCCAAAATCGGAGGGCCGGAGCGGGAGTTGGCCCCACTTGCCGATGGCGGCGCTGACGTAGCCGGCCGTTTTCAGGACTGATGGCAACATCGTCCACTGCGCGGGCGAGTATGTGCCGGTGGCATCCTGATTGGTTGCGCCGGTGCGAAACGGGTAGCGGCCCGTGAGAATCTGCGCGCGGGAAGGACCGCAGAGCGAGACGGTGTAGGCATTCGTGTAGCGCGCGCCTCCGCGGGCG
>Ga0075163_10012731_pt1 | contig 10952 bp, 11 predicted proteins | sample JI1023141ADNA_FD_71478 | JGI IMG/M metagenome (GOLD analysis project Ga0075163, IMG submission 71478) | Wastewater effluent complex algal communities from Wisconsin, to seasonally profile nutrient transformation and Carbon sequestration -... | ecosystem: Engineered > WWTP > Effluent > Algae...
GCGACGACCTCAGCCATGCCAGCCTCGTTGATGTCAGCGATGGTGACACAGGCCCCCTCAGCCGCGAGTTTTTCCGCAATGGCGAGGCCAATGCCGGACGCACCACCTGACACCAAAGCCACACGACCTTGCAGGCTCTTGGGCTTGGGCATCCGCGCGAGCTTGGCTTCCTCCAGCAGCCAGTATTCAATGTTGAAAGCCTCCTGCTCCGGCAAACCCTTGTACTTGGACACGCCCGATGCGCCGCGCATCACGTTGATGGCGTTGATATAGAACTCGGCGGCGATACGGGCCGTGGCCCGGTCGCGTGCGAATGAGAGAAGACCGACCTGCGGAACAAGGTAGATCACCGCATTGGCATCGCGCATGGCGGGCGAGTCCGCATGCTTGCAGCGCGCATAGTAGGCAGCATAGTCAGCCCGGTAACCTTCAAGCAGGCCATCCAGTGTGGCGGCGTCGGCATCATGCGGCACGATGAGTGGACGGATCTTGGTGCGCAGGAAGTGGTCCGGGCAGGATGTGCCGAGTGGCGCCAAGGCGTCGAGCTGCTGAGAGTTGACGAACTCCAGCACTTCTGGAGCATCGGTGAAATGCCCGACCTTGTGCTGGACCTTTGAGATGCGGCCGCGGATGGCTGGCATCAGACGAAGTACCGCGGCATTTCTGGCTTCTTCTGGCAGGGACTTCACCTTTTCGCCATCGAAGGCGGGCTTCTTGCGGTTTGTTTCCAGCCAGATCGCAGCCTTGTTGATGATGCGCAGCGTCGTGTCGTAGCTTTCCCTGGCGGTGTTGCCCCAGGTGAACAGGCCGTGACTGCCCAGCACCACACCAACGAGTTTGGGGTTGGCAGCGGCCATGTTGCCGAGCTTGATGCCGAGATCAATGCCAGGGCGCTGCCAGGGCAGGTAGCCCATTTCATCACCAAAGACCTTCTTGGTGAGAACCTCCGAATCCTCTGCTGCAGCGATGGCGATGACGGCATCGGAGTGGACATGATCCACGTGTGCGTAGGGCACATAGCCATGCAGGCAGGTATCGATGGAGGGCGCGCGGGGATTGAGATTGAATGTGCAATGGTTGAGCGCATGAACCATCGCGTCTTCCTGGTCGAGGCTTTTGAACAACCCCTTCAGGCTGTTCAGCTTGTCCATGTAAAGTGTGGCAAAGCCATCCAACTTCATCGAGCCAATATCGCCACCGGAGCCTTTCACCCAAAGCACAGTCACGTCTTGCCCCGTGAGTGGATCTTTGTGGATGACTTTCGCAGAGGTATTGCCACCGCCGAAATTGGTGATGCGCAAATCAGCCCCGAGAAGGTTTGAACGATAGAGGAGAAGCCCGGGCTCATCGAGAGCGTCGGCTTTTGCGTCATCCCACAGGGAGGGAATGGTGACTGAATTGGACATCGGAAATTCCTGGGTAAGTTTTGGGATGCGCGTCCGCCGGAAGGGCGGACGCGCGCGTGGTCAAGCGGTCGTCAAGGACCGCGCTAAATCAGAAATCAAAACCGTCGATGTTTTCCTTGGTGAAGGTGTAGGGCGCGCCGAGCAGGATTTCAGAGCCGTTGATGACCTGAAGATCGCCCAGCTTGCCGGCCTTCACCGAAGTTGCACCAGCCTTGAGTGTGCCGTCGGCCACAGCGCGCAGCACGTGCATGGCAGCATAGCCGAGGTCCACCGGGTTCCACAGCACAACCGACTTGACGCAGTCAGCCTTCACGTAGGGCTTCATGGCATTGGGTGTGGCAAGACCAACCACAGCCACCTTGCCGCAGAGTTTGGCCTGCGTCACTGCTTCTGCCGAGGCAGGTGTTGCAACCGAGGTCATGCCGACGATGCCCTTGAGTTCATCGCCATACTTGTTGATGAGCGTCGTTGCCTGATTGAAGCTCAAGGTGTTGTCTTCCTGGGCTTCCACCGTTTCCAGCCACTTCATCTTGGGATGGCAGTTGGCAGCATAGGCGCCCATCTCAGCAATCCAGCGCGCTTGGTTTGGCGTGGTGAATGTTGAAGTGACGATTGCAAAGGCACCATCTTCGCCAATTTCCTTGGCGAGGTTATCGACAAGGCTCTTGGCGATGCCATTGAACTCGGCCTGGTTCACAAACCATTGACGGGCATCCGGCGTTGAGTTGGCATCATAGCCGACCACGTTGATGCCTTTTGACAGGGCCTTCTTCAGTACCGGGGCAATGGCGACCGGATCGTTGGCAGCAAAGAGAATGCCATCGACACCAGAGGTGATGTAGTTGTCGAGGAAGGTGATTTGTTCGTCGATGTTGGCTTTGGTCGGGCCGTCGGTCTTGGCATCAACATTGCCGAGCTCGGCGGCAGCATCGAGGATGCCCTTCGTCGTGGCATTGAAATAGCCGATGCCAATCAGTTTTGGCACGTCAACAACAGTGATCTTCTTGCCAGCGCGGTCAGGAGCGCCAGCGGGTTCACCGCCATCATAGGGCTTGGCAACAGCGACTGCAGGTGTCGCGTCGCAAGCCAGGGGGCTGGTGGGCTGGTCATCTCCACCCGTCCACGCCGATTGAGCGAGTGCCGTGCTGGACAGAAGGCCAAGGCCCATCGTCATTGCTACGATCAGTTTCTTCATCTCTGGATCCTCCGAGTGTCAGCGCTGGTTTTCAAAGGTGGCGTGCAGCCCTGACGGTTTCAGTTGGTTCAGCCACCCTTGTTTCGGTCGAAAATTGCACTGGCGAGAATGGCCACAATAAGGACGACGCCGATCACGACGATCGTGCCATCGCCCTTCACGCCCGAAAGCGACAGGCCATTCTTCAGCGCCTGAATGAGTATCAATCCGAGAGCCGTGCCGATGATCGTGCCCTTGCCGCCGAAGATGCTGGTTCCGCCCAGCACCACACCGGTGATGACGTCAAGTTCAAGACCTGTGCCCATATCGGAGCGCGTTGTGGTGACCCGCGAGACAAAGATCACGGCAGCAATAGACGCAAGGAATCCCGCAGCAGTGTAAATCCACAGCTTTGTTGCATTGACGCGAATGCCGGAAAAGTGAGCGGCTGTTTCGTTGGCGCCGATGGCATAGGTGGCCCGGCCAAAGGGTGTGCGCGCCAAGATGACGCCAGCAGTGATTGCCGCAATGACCAGCAGGCAAAGCTGCACGGGAATGCCGAGAATGTCACCCTGCCCAAGGAAGAAGAACCACTCGGGATAGCCACGCACTGAGCGTGCTTCGCTGATGCCTTCGGCAAGCCCGCGATAGAGTGCCAGTGTCGCCAATGTGGCAATGAGAGGCGGAACACGGAAGCGGGTGATGATCAGCCCATTCACAAAGCCTGCAAGCGAGCCACACGCAACTGCAAGACCGATGGCGACGGGCAGTGGCAAACCGACGTTCTTCCAGAACACCCCGAGAAGAATGGCAGTCAACCCAAGAATTGAGCCGACAGAAAGGTCAATGCCGCCAGTGACGATCACAAAGGTCATGGCCAGCGCCACAAGCCCCACCTCCGACATCAGCCGGCCCTGGTTCAGCAGGTTGTCTGTGGTGAAAAACTTGTCTGACTGCATGGCCAGAATGGCCAATGCCAGCACCGTGAGAATGGCCAGAATGGACTCGTGCTTGAGGAGGCGACTCATGTCGACCTCCTCCGGCGGATCATGTCCACGAGAACAGTGGCCAGAATCATCAAGCCCAGTACCGAGCGCAACCAGTAGGCCGAGACATTGAGGAAGATCAGAGCTGAGCCAATGGTGGCAAACAGGATGGCTGCAAATGTCGAGCCGATCACTGTGCCTGTGCCGCCCAGAATTGAAACGCCCCCGATCACCGAAGCCGTAATCACCGTAAGCTCAAGATTGGGTGGAACGGTTGACTGGATCACCTGCAATTGGGTGGCGAAGAGCAAGCCCGCCAGTCCGGCGAAGAGGCCATGCAAGGCAAAGACACCCACCACCGTGCGTTCCGGATTGAGCCCAGCGGCGCGCGCCGCCTCCATGTTTCCGCCCACTGCGTAAATGGAACGGCCAAAGCCCGAGAAGCGCATGTAGAGGGCCGCAAGAAGTGTGAGAACGACCATGAAATAGACTGGTGTGCCGATGCCGAAAATGCGCCACTGCGAGATCATGAAAGCGGGCGGCATGTCGGTGATCCAGGCACCGCCTGTGGCACTGATCAGTCCGCCCTTGAGCACCGACAACATACCCAGCGTCACCACGATAGAGGGAATGCGCATATAGGCGACCAAAGCGCCAACACTCGCGTTGACAACCACTGAGAAAACCACTGGCACCAGCCACGCTACCCACACGGGATAGCCCGATACGGCAAGTGTGCCCGCCATGGTGGCGATGACACCAATCATGGACCCTACTGACACATCAATATGGCCGGAGATGATGACCAGCGACATGCCAATCGCGGCGACCGCGATATAGGCATTACCGGAGAAGATCGAATTCATGTTGGTTTCGGAGAGGAAGCGCGGGTTGTAGCTTCCCACCACAACGAACAACAACACGATGGTCAGCAGCACCACCAGTTCCTGGCCGTAGTTACCCACAAACCGCCGCAGGCTGGAACGCTGCAGGCCCCGCGAAGACATGACTACGTCCGTCATGCTGCCACCTGTGCCGTGTGGGTCATGGCGTGGCCAACGGCCTCGGCTGTGACTTCGCCTTCCGCGAAGGTTGAGATGATGCGGCCACCATTCATCACCAGCACGCGGTCGCTCATCCCGAGCACCTCTGGCAGCTCGCTGGAAATCATTAGGATGGCCATGCCCTCGCCTGCGAGTTTGCGCAGCAGCAAATGAATTTCCGCCTTGGCACCGACGTCGATGCCACGCGTTGGTTCATCAACGATCAGGATTTTCGGGGTTGCAGCCAGCCATTTGCCCAGTACGACCTTTTGCTGGTTGCCGCCTGACAATTCGCGCACCACTTGCTCCGGACCGCGGGCTTTGACGCCAAACCGGGTGATGGCGGCCTTCGCTTCAGCTAAAACTTTTGCAGCGTCAACAAACCAGCCACTGGAAACGCGCTTCAGGTTGGCCAGCGCAATGTTTTCCGCAATGGACTGGCTTTTCACCAGACCTTGCTGGCCACGATCCTCCGGTACATAGGCAATGCCCAGGTCGCGCGCGGCTTCTGGACTGCCAATCTCCACCGGCTTGCCATCAAGGAAGATCTCACCAGACGTTTTCGGCGTGATGCCAAAGATGGTGAGTGCCGTTTCGGTGCGGCCTGATCCTACCAATCCGGCAATGCCAAGGATCTCGCCGCGCCGCAGGGCGAACGACACATCCCTGACCACGTTGCGATAGGAGATATTGCGCAGTTCCAGCGCAACCTCTCCACTCTCGCCGATCTTCTTGGGATAGAGCCGATCCAGCGGACGACCCACCATCATGGAGACAAGACTTGCTTCCGTCACCTCTGCAATGTCTTTGGTGCCCACATGCTGGCCATCGCGCAGTACCGTCACCCGGTCTGCAAGCGCAAAGATTTCGGGGAGCTTGTGGCTGACATAAATAATGCCAACGCCACGTGCCTTGAGGCTGCGCACAATCCCCATCAGCTTCTGCACATCGGCTTCCGCCAACGCTGCGGTTGGCTCGTCCATGATGACGACCTTGGCGTCCTGCGCCAGGGCCCGGGCAATTTCCACACGCTGGCGATTGGCAACCGACAGGGCCGCCACCCGGATGTCGATGTCGAGGTCAAAACTGTCAAGGCTGTCAAGCAATTCCCGAGCCCGCCTGCGCATGGTTGCCCAGTCGATGCTCCCAATCGAAGTGCGCGGCGCCTGGCCGAGGAAGACATTTTCCGCAACCGTCAGTTCAGGGAAGAGCAAAAGTTCCTGGTGCACTGTAGCGATGCCATGGTGGTGTGCGGCGCGCGGTGTTGTGAAGGTGACAGCATGTCCTGCGACCTTGATCATGCCTTCATCCGGCTGATGGAGCCCTGACATGATCTTGATCAGCGTCGATTTGCCAGCGCCGTTTTCTCCCAGCAACGCGTGCACTTCGCCCGCACGCAAGTCAAAACTGACGTCCGACAGCACCTTCAATCCCGTGAAGGATTTGGAGATTCCGGCAAGCGCAATGGCTGCATTTGCATGTTGGACTTGGTTCGGCATTTGCGACCCATGTTGGACTGGAAGCGAAGCCTATGGAGTCATTCACTCACGGTCAATCATGAAACCGCACAATTGCTGCGTCGCAATGACGATTTGCGGCGCAACATGAGCGAATTAGCGTTGACGATGAGCGATAGAAGTGGGCTTATTGTGCCATGCATGAACGCGAGAGATGGCAATTGATCTTGAAGCAGGTGCGCGAGCGCGGCGTCATCCGTGTGCGCGAACTGATCGCGCTGACCGGGGCCTCCTCCGCAACCTTGCGCCGCGATGTAACCAAGCTGGAGGAGATGGGTCAGTTACGCCGTGTCCATGGCGGTATTGAGGCGGTGGAGGCGGCCGAGCAAACCCATTTGTCCACGCGCGCCTTCGGTATCAGCCAAACCATCAATGCCACGCGCAAGCGCGCCCTCGCCCGCGCCGCCTCTGCCCTGTGCCGCGATGGTGAGTCCATCATCATCAACGCCGGGTCCACCACCTGGTTCATGGCGGAATACCTGCGCGAACGGCGCATGCAGATTCTCACCAACTCCTTTCCCATCGCCCAGGAGCTGATTGCCACCAGCAACAACCGCATTGTCGTGCCGGGCGGAGAGGTTTACCGCGAGCAGGGCATCATCCTCTCGCCCTTTGACGAAGACGCCATCCAGCATTTTACCGCCTCAAGAATGTTCATGAGCTGTTATGCGGTGACGCAAATGGGCGTCGTCGAAGGTGACCCGCTGATCGCCAGGGCCGAGGCCAAATTGCTGACGCGGGCCGAACAACTGGTGGTCCTGGCCGATTCCTCAAAGTTCGAAGCGCGTGGCTCCATGGCGGTGTGCCCGCTGTCACGCATCCACACGCTGATTACCGATGACGCCGCCCCGAAAGCCATGCTCGAACAGTTGCAGGGCCGTGGTGTCAACATTATTGTCGCCAGCGAAGCGTCGGGCGCGGCACTCTCCGCTGCCTGATCGCGCAATCCCCGCAGTTCCGGGAATCATTGCAAGCCGCTAGACTCCGATCATGCACGGCCTCCTGCTCAATCTCGTTACTGCCACGCTCATGATGACACTGACCGTCATCATCCACTTTTTCGGCATCGTCCTGTTGCTGCGCCTCGTCAGTTATCATGGCCAGCGCGTGGCCCATCTCTCAGCCATCCTGCGGCAGAGTCTGTTGCTGATCATCGCCGTGCTCGGCATTGTCTTGCTGCACACCATGGAGATCTGGTGCTATGCGGTGCTCTATCTTGGGGTGGGGGCGGTTCAGGGCTTTGAACCGGCACTTTATTTTTCCACCGTCAGCTTTACCAGCCTCGGCTATGGCGACATTGTGCTCTCGCCCGACTGGCGCATCCTCGGGGCCATCGAAGCGGCCAATGGCCTGATCCTCTTCGGTTGGTCCACGGCGTTCCTGATTTCCATGATGGGCAAGCTGCGCGCGCTGGAGCACGACTGGCTGGAGAAACCGTGATTTGACAGACGCCGCTGTCGGGCGTGAAGTCGCCCCATGCGCAACAGTTGGATCGTCCTCCTCTTGTCCGCCACGGCAACCATGGCCGGTGCTGCCCTTGCCCCTGCCAATGCCCATGACTGCACCTGCAAATTTCAGGGCGGGGATGTGGCTCAGGGCGAGACCGTCTGCATCCCCACCGCCAAGGGCAAGTCGTTGGCCCGCTGCGAGATGGTGCTGAACAATTCCAGCTGGACGATATTGGACGAGCCCTGTGACGTGAAGACGAGCGGGGGCGAAATAGGGTTGCCTGATCAGCAGACGTAGCAACTTCTCCCTTTCACCTCTGGGAGGTGCCTTATCCATCTCTCCCCTCCCCTTGGGGAGGAGTAGGGGTGGGGCGACCACACGCACATTTTTCTCCGACGGAATCCTCCCCTCCTGTCCGTCTCTCTTTCAAACAGGGGAGGCAACGATGGACGGCAACATCAACCCAACTACAAACCGAGCACGGCGACTGCGACGTGATGCACAACCCGCCGAGCGGGCGCTCTGGTCGGTGCTGCGCGGACGGCAACTGGGTGGCTACAAGTTCACCCGGAAGTTTCCGATCGGTCCCTACTTCGCCGACTTCGCCTGCCGCGAAAAATGCCTCGTCATCGAAGTGGACGGCAGCCAGCATCTGGAACGCGCCTCACAGGATCGTCTGCGCGATGAGTTCCTGATGCGTGAGGGTTATTCCGTGTTTCGTGTGCCATCGGTGAGTGTGCTGCAGAACAGGGCGGGTGTGTGTGACAGCATCCTCGCGGTGCTGGAACAGCGGATTGAGGATTTTGTCGAGGCTCACGATCTGCGCTTTGAGCGGAGTTTTGCTGTGCCACGGAAATGGCGGCGGAGTGTGCGTCGTCCACTAACGGATTGACGACGGAACCTGTAGCACCCACCCACCCCTGCCCCTCCCTCCAGGGAGGGGGGGATCCCGCAATTTCTCCGCTCCCCTCGGGGAAGGGCATTTTTGATTTCTCCCCTCCCCTCGGGGAGGGGCCGGGGGTGGGGCGGCCGCGCGTTCAGTCCGCCATCTCCCAATCCACCACTGTCACTCCATCAATGCCACCAACAGCGGCCGCGACAATCATCGCGCCAACTTTCTGGTGTTCGGGATGAGGCAGATAGGCATCACGCGCCGCCGCATCTCGGAAGTCCACCGTGAAGCCGTGGCCGTGCCCGCGCTGCAATCCCTCCGGACTACAATCGCGTCCAGCCGAAATGGCAATGATGCCGGGGATTTTTTGTTGCAGGGCTGCGAGTGCCGTGAAGATGGCGGGGACATCTGCATCGGTTTTGAAGTGGATGAGGACGGTGTGGCGGACCATCTGGAATGTGTTCCTTGTTTTTGACATGAGACTTGGAGCGTTAAGTCTTCGGCGCTAAGGAGGCCCATGGTCAATGCCCTTTTTATCTGCAGCCAGAACAAGCTCCGCAGCCCAACGGCGGAAGCCGTGTTTGCAAAATGGCCCGGCATCGAAACCGATTCCGCCGGCCTCAACAACGACGCGGAAACGCCGCTGTCACCCGAACAGATTGCCTGGGCCGATATCATCTTCGTAATGGAGAAAACCCACCGGCCCAAACTATCCAAGCGCTTCCGGAAATACCTCAACGGCAAGCGCGTGGTGTGTCTCGATATTCCGGATGACTATGATTTCATGCAGCCGGAATTGGTGAAGCTGCTGGAGGCGCGGGTGGGGAGGTTTTTGCGGTGACTGGTAGAATTTGGGCGACTGTACTTTAGCGGATATTCCAATTGAATCCTTCCAGTAGCCACTTTGAATCAATAACGATACTGTTTCGTTCGCGACATTCGAGAATGGTCTTTACCGCAATCAAGGGCGAACATTCATAGCACTCTTTCGTAACTTGGTTCCGGCCTTCCTTGATGTATGTGCGTTGAACTCGCATGCCTTGCAGCATTTTATGGGTTTCAAGTTCAAGCTCGCCAGCACGCGGAGACCGCAAATAGAAAACCAACGTCCAGTCTGTTACTCCAGCTACTAAATCGTGTCTGATTTTTGCCTCCCTGATACCAATGTTTGCTGAGAAGCCAACTTTGGTTAGTTTGGCAATCGTAGAATACATTAGATATACAACGCCTGCCTCAGACTTACGGCCCTGGTGCGAAATCCTGCTCGTGTCGCACTGCACACAATGTCCGTATCTTGTTTTAAGTCTGTGTCCACCCTTTGCGCATTTTCCGTGGATCAGAATATTTTGGCCTTTTGCTTTGGCTTCCCTATTGCAATCTGCAACTGATCTGTTTCCGCAATCAAACACATCGCTGACACTCAGACCTTGGGTGCTGAGAAAATCCAGTTCATCTGGCGTTAGATTAGGGAGAGGAGACATGAGACTGCGATACCCTCACGGCACCACCTCAATCCGCTCCACGCCCTTCGGCTGCGTCACGCCTTTCCACACGGCATTCGCCTGATGCACTGCCGTGAACGGTTTCCGCGCCACGAAGTCTCCATCACCTGCTTTCGCCCGCATGTCGCCCTGCTCCCAGGCCACCTTGCCCCGTGAGATCACCGTGCGCGGTACACCCACACATTCATAGCCTTCGAAGACGCTGTAGCCGCTGCGGCTTTGTTGCTTGGCGGCCTTGATCGTCTTGGTGCCTTTCGGGTCCCAGATCACGATGTCAGCATCGGCTCCGGCGCGCACCACGCCCTTGCGCGGATACATGTTCAAAATCTTGGCGATGTTGGCGGAGGTCGCTGCCACGAATTCTTCCTTGGTCAATCGGCCTGTGTTGACACCCGCGTTCCACAACACCGGCAAACGGTCTTCCAACCCGCCGGTGCCGTTGGGAATTTGCGTGAAGTTCTTCAGCCCCATGCGCTTCTGCGCCTTGGTGAAGGTGGCGTGATCGGTGGCAACCACGGAGAGCGTGCCGGACTGCAAGCCTGCCCACAGCGAATCCTGATGCTTCTTGTTGCGGAAGGGCGGCGACATCACGCGGCCTGCGGCATAGTCCCAATCCTTGTTCTGGTATTCTGAATCATCCAGCACGAGGAATTGCACCAGCGGCTCACCGTAAACACGCTTGCCCGCCTGCTTGGCGCGGCGGATGGCTTCGTGGGTTTCTTCGCAAGACACATGCACGATGTAGAGCGGCGATCCCGCCATGTCGGCGATCATGATGGCGCGGTTGGCGGCCTCGCCTTCCACTTCCGGTGGGCGCGAATAGGAATGACCCTCTGGCCCGGTCACGCCGCGCGCCAACAAATCCGCCTGCATGCGCGCGACGACATCACCGTTTTCGGCATGGACCAGTGGCAGCGCCCCAAGCTGGGCGCAGCGCTTGAAGGAGTTGTACATCTCGTCGTCGTTCACCATCAGCGCGCCCT
>Ga0075163_10012732_pt1 | contig 10952 bp, 8 predicted proteins | sample JI1023141ADNA_FD_71478 | JGI IMG/M metagenome (GOLD analysis project Ga0075163, IMG submission 71478) | Wastewater effluent complex algal communities from Wisconsin, to seasonally profile nutrient transformation and Carbon sequestration -... | ecosystem: Engineered > WWTP > Effluent > Algae...
TGCGCCCGGAAAACGCGACAGGTCGATCACGGCCTCGGCCGCGTCCAGCGCAAAGCTGCCGTGGAAGACGGCCAGCTGCGACAGCGCCGACTTTTCCGCCGGCAGCAGCAGGTCCCAGGACCAGTCGAAGGCCGCGCGCAGCGTGGCCTGGCGGTCCAGCCGGCCACCGCTGGACGCCAGCAACTTGAAGCGTTCGCTCATGCGCGCCAGCAGCGCACGCGGCGGCAGGGTGCGCACCCGTGCGGCGGCCAGTTCGATGGCCAGCGGCAGGCCGTCCAGCAGCTTCACCAGCGGTGCAATGGCGGCCAGGTCTTCGGGGTTGGGCTGGAAGTCGCGCCGCGCGGCGGCGGCGCGGCGCAGGAACAGCGCCTGCGCGTCTTCGCTGACCATGGGCGCCAGGAACACGGCTTCTTCGCCGGCAATGCCCAGCACCTCGCGCGACGTGACCAGGAAACGCGCGGACGCAGCGCGCTCCAGCCAGCGGCCCAGGGTGGCCTCCGCATGGCGCGCCAGCTGCTCGAAGTTGTCCAGCACCACCAGGCAGTTGCCGCGGCCGGCGATGGCGCTGCCCAGTTGCTGCAGCGGGTCTTCCTGGCCCAGCGGCACGTCCAGGCCCTGGGCCACGGCGCTGAACAGGCCTTCCAGCGTGCGCGCGCTGGCCAGGTCGCAGAACCAGATGCCGCCGGGGAAGTCGCCCAGCCGCGTCCAGCCAAAGCGCATGGCCGCGCGGGTCTTGCCGCAGCCGCCAATGCCCAGCAGCGACACCAGGCGGGCGCCGTCGTCAAAGCGGCGCGACAGCTCGGCCAGCGTGCTGCGCCGGCCCACAAACGCGTCGCGCTCCGCCGGCAGGCTGTGGCGGGTGTCGCGCAGCGGCAGCCAGATGCTGCCGTCACCTTCAACTTGCTGCACCACGCGGTAGACCTTCTCGGCGTCCGGCGGGGCGGTGAAGGGCGCGCCTTCTTCGCCCACCTCAAACAGCTCGATGGGCGCCGGCAGCCCCTTCACCGCCCAATGGCCGTGGGACAGCACACGCTGTGGCAGTTCACCCAGGGCTTGCCGGGCGGCTTCGGTGATCAGCGTCTGGCCGCCCAGGGCGGTGGACATCACGCGCGCGGCCAGCGGCTTGCTGACGCCGTCCACTTCCAGCGGCTTGGCGCCCAGGGCCACGTCGGCGGCGGGCGTCTCGCGCAGGCTTACCGCGCCCACGTGCAGGCCCGCGCGGGCCTGCAGGCGCACGGGCTTGCCGTCGGGGGCGCTGAGCGTGGCTTCCAGGTCGGCCAGGGCGCGGTGGTAGGCCAGGGCGTAGCCCAGGGCGCTGCGCGCTTCGGTGAAGACGATCAGGAAGCCGTCGGTCTTGTCGATCTCCCGGCCTTGCCAGTCGCGCAGCAGGTCGCGGGCGACACGGTCGTGCGCGGCCCACAGCCGCCCCATGGCCGCGTCGCCCAGGCGCTGGGCCAGGGCGGCGCTGTCCACCAGGTCGGTCAGCAGCAGCGCGGCGGTCTGTTCCATTCAGACAAAGCCACGCAAGGGCCGCGCCGTGCGCTGCAGCCAGTTGCTGGCGGCGTAGGCGGCGGTGGCGTCGGTGACGTGCAGCGTGTAGGCCACGCGCGACCGGCCGCTGCGGTTGGGCGCGCTGTAGTGCGGCAGCAGGCCGTGGAAGACCACCAACGTGCCAGCCTCCACGGGCAGCGCCACGGCGCTGTGGGTGGCGCCGCCGGCGGCGGGCCAGGGCGTGTCGTCCAGGTGTTCCATGCGCAGCCGGCCCTGATCGCACACGTAGCGCTCGCGCAGCACGCCGCGCGGCCCGCGGTGGCCGCCGGGCTCGGCCCACAGGCAGCCGTTGTCCAGCGTGGCGTCTTCCAGCGCAAACCAGAAGGTGGTGACGGTGATGGGCTCGGTGACGAAGAAGCTGGCGTCCTGGTGCCAGCCCACCTCGCCGCCGATGTGCGGCTGCTTGAAGATGACCATGCTCTGCCAGATCTGCGGCTGCGCCAGGCCCACGCCGCGCGCCACTGCGGCCAGATCGGGCCCGTGGCTGAAGGCGTCGAAGACCGGGTCGCGGTCGTGCAGGGCGTGGCCGATCTTGTTGATGGACTGGGCCTTGGGTACGCGCAGCCGGCCTTGCTCGTCCAGCGCTTCTTCCTCGAAGAAGCAGTGCACCTGGTCGGCAGAGTCCAGCAGCTTCTGGTCGGCCACCAGCGAACGGTCGCGCGTGGAAAAGCGGCTGGCGCCGGCGGCGGGGTCGAAGGCGTCCACCAGTTCGCGGGCGCGGGCCACGGCGGCCTGCACCTCGGCCCGGGGCTTGAAGCCGGGCAGGACCAGGTAGCCCTGCGCCTGGTAGGCGGCTTGCTGGGCCGTGCTCAGCTCGGATCTCGGCATGGTGATGTGTTGCGCGTCTGCGTCAGGCGGGCGCGGCGGTGTGACGGTTTCATGAAGGCTGGGGGTTGACCCGGCATCATCGATGCTACTTCGACGGCATTGCCCGCCAACCCGATCAAGAGGAGCCCTGATGAACCCAAGCCGCACCCCTTTCATGCACCACGCGCTGGCCTCGGCCGCGCTGTTGGCGCTGTCGTCGCTTCACCTTGGTGCGTTCGCCCAGGCGGCGGCGCCGGCCGGTGAACTGCAGGTCGTCACCGTGACGGCCGAGCGCCGCGTGGAGAACATCCGCGACGTGCCCATCTCCGTCACCGCACTGCAGGGCGAGATCCTGGACGTCATCAACACCAGCGGCATGGACGTGCGGGGCCTGAGCGGCCGCGTGCCCAGCCTGAACATCGAGTCCTCCTTCGGCCGCGCCTTCCCGCGCTTCTACCTGCGCGGCTACGGCAACACCGACTTCCGCCTCAACGCCAGCCAGCCGGTGTCCCTGGTGTACGACGACGTGGTGCAGGAGAACCCCATCCTCAAGGGCTTCCCCGTCTTTGACGTGGACCGCGTGGAAGTGCTGCGCGGGCCGCAAGGCAGCCTGTTCGGCCGCAACACGCCGGCGGGCGTGGTGAAGTTCGACAGCGTCAAGCCCGGCAAGAAGACCGAAGGCTACGGCAGCATCAGCTTCGGCACCTTCAACACCATCAACGCCGAAGGCGCGGGCAACATCGCGCTGGGCAATGGCCTGGCCATGCGCATCAGCGTGCTCAACCAGACGCGCAGCGACTGGGTGGACAACACCTACGCCGCCGGCCCCACGCGGGAACTGGAGGGCTACCGCGACAGCGCCCTGCGCGTGCAGCTGGGCTACGACAACGGCAAGAACTACAGCGCGCTGCTGAACGTGCATGCACGCGACTACAAGGGCTCGGCGCGGCTGTTCCGCGCCAACATCATCAAGCCGGGCACCAACGACTTCGTGGACGGGTTTGACGAGAAGAAGATCTCCATCGACGGCCAGAACACGTCGGAACTGCAGAACTTCGGCGGCAACCTGCGCCTGCGCTTCGGCCTGGGGTCCATGGCCTTGTACTCCGTGACGGGCCTGGAGACGGTGAAGACCTACAGCCGGGGTGACATCGACGGCGGCTACGGCGCCAGCTTCCTGCCGCCTGGCAGCTCGGGCCCCGGCACCATCCCCTTTGCGTCCGAGTCCGCCGACGGCATTCCCAAGCACCAGCAGTTCACGCAGGAATTTCGGCTGGAAAGCACCACCCAAGGTGCGCTGGCCTGGCAGGCCGGTGTGTTCTTCTTCAACGAGGACTACCGTATCGAGAGCTTCAGCTACGACTCCCTGGCCGGCAACGCGCAGGACGGTTACGAGAAGGTGCGCCAGAAGAACACGGCCGTGGCTGTGTTCGGCAATGTCAACCTGGCCGTGACCAACGAATTCAAGCTGCGCGCCGGCCTGCGCTACACGCGCGACAAGAAGGACTTTGTCGTCGAGGAATACACCAACAGCGGTTTCGTGCCCTGCGTGCTGCTGGGCAAGTGCACGCTGGCGCAGTTGCAGGCCCAAGGCCCCACCACCGCGGCGCCCAGCGACAACAAGCTGAACTGGGACGTCAGCGCCACCTACGCGCTGAACAAGGCCACCACCTTGTACGCCCGCGCCGGCACAGGCTTCCGCGCCAGCAGCGTGCAAGGTGCCGGCGCCTTCAACGGCCAGTCCGTCGCCGGCCCGGAGAACAACACCAGCGTGGAAGCTGGCGTGAAGGCCGACCTCTTCGGCAAGAAGGCGCGCATTGCGTTTGACGTCTTCAGCTACACCGTGAAGGACCTGCAGCTCACGGCGGTGGGCGGCGGCGCCAACTCCAACATCCTGCTGTCGGCCAAGAAGGCCACGGGCCAGGGCTTCGAACTGGACTTCCAGGCCTACGTGACCGAGAACCTGCTGACCAGCCTGGGCGTGGGCTACAACGACACCAAGATCAAGGACAGCACCCTGGCCGTGGCCTACTGCGCGGCCTGCACGGTGACCAACCCCACCACCACGCGCGGCGGCAACAACGTCGCGCTGATCGACGGCAACCCGCTGCCGCAGGCGCCCAAGACCACGCTGAACTGGACGCTGAAGTACACGCAACCCGTGGGCAGTGGCGAGGTCTATGCGCTGACCGACTGGGTCTACCGCAGCAAGGTCAATTTCTTCCTGTACGAGAGCAGGGAATTCACCGGCAAGCCGCTGACCGAAGGCGGCCTGCGCGTGGGTTACCAGTGGGGCGGTGGCAAGTACGACGCCGCGGCCTTCGTGCGCAACATCACCAACCAGATCCGCGTGGTGGGTGGCATCGACTTCAACAACCTCACCGGCTTCATCAACGAGCCCAGGACCTTCGGCGTTCAATTCCGCGCCCAGTTCTGACGTGAGCAAGCCCGCCCTCGCAGCCTTGTTGCTGCTGGCTGCCACGGGCTGGGCGCAAGCCCAGCCCGCGGTGATCTACGAACTGGGCGGCAAGAACGACAAGAGCTTCGGTGAAGCGGCCTGGCGCGGCGCCGAGGCCTGGAAGAAGGACACCGGCAAGCCGTACCTGGAATTCGAGATCGCCAACGCCGCGCAGCGCGAACAGGCTGCACGCCGCTTTGCCGAGAAGGGCGCCGACCCCATCGTGGGCATCGGCTTCCCGCAGGCCAGCGCCATTTCCAAGGTGGCGGCCGAATTTCCGAAACTGCGCTTCGCCATCATCGACATGGTGGTGGACCTGCCCAACGTGCAGAGCTTTGTCTTCCGCGAACACGAGGGCAGCTTTCTCGTCGGCATGCTGGCGGCCATGGCCAGCAAGACCGGCAAGATCGGCTTCGTGGGCGGGCAGGACATCCCGCTGGTGCGGAAGTTTCAGTGCGGCTTTGAACAAGGTGCGAAGTACGTCAACCCGAAGGTGCAGAGCCTGTACGCGATGACCGGCTCCACCAACGCCGCCTGGACCGACCCGGCCCGCGGCGCAGAGCTCACGAAGGCGCAGATCGCGCAGGGCGTGGACGTGGTGTTCAGCGCCGCCGGCAGTACGGGCTTCGGCATCATGCAGGCGGCCAAGGACGGCGGCATCCTGGCCATTGGCGTGGACAGCAACCAGAACCACCTGCACCCCGGCACCATGCTCACCAGCATGGTCAAGCGTGTGGACCTGGCCGTGCTGCAAGCCTTCAAGGGCGTGAAGCCGGGCATCACCAGCCTGGGCCTGAAAGAGGGCGCGCTGGACTACGCGCTGGACGAGCACAACGCCAGGCTCGTCACCGCCGACATGAAGAAGCGCGTGGACGCGGCGCGGGCCGACATCATCAGCGGCAAGGTCAAGGTCACGGACTTCACGGTGGCGAACGCCTGCAAGTGAAGTGGGCAAGTGAGCGCTGCGCTTAGGTCGGCTGGCTAGACTCCAGCCCCATGCGCACGCTGACCCTGGGCCCCCGCCCATATGCCGACACCGAAGCCGCCATGCGCGCCTTCACCGCGGCACGCACGGCCGAGACCGAGGACGAGCTCTGGCTGGTGGAGCACCCGCCCGTCTTCACGCAAGGCGTGGCGGGCAAGGACGCACACGTGCTGCTGGCGGGTGACATCCCCGTGGTGCGCACGGAACGTGGCGGCCAGGTCACTTACCACGGCCCCGGGCAGGTGGTGGCATACCCGCTGGTGGACCTGAAGCGGTTGGGCATCTACGCCAAGGAGTATGTGTTCCGGCTGGAAGAAGCCACCATCGCCACGCTGGCCGAGTGGGGCGTCACGGGTCACCGCGTGAAAGGCGCGCCGGGCATCTACGTGCGCATGGCCGATCCCTCTGCCCATGCGCGGCTCACCGACGACGAAGCCGCGGGCTTCAAGGGCCTGGGCAAGATCGCCGCGCTGGGTATCAAGATCAGCCAACACCGCAGTTATCACGGCCTGGCCTTGAACGTGGCCATGGACCTGGAGCCGTACCGCCGCATCAACCCCTGCGGCTACCAAGGCCTGCAGACGGTGGACCTGCGCAGCGTGGGCGCGGAGGCCACCTGGGGTGGTGTGGCCGAGCGGCTGGGCGGCCACCTGCAACGCCTGCTGGGGGGCTGAAAGCGCACGCCGCTGTGGCGCAGCGGCTTCAGGGCGATTCAGGCCGATTCAGGCCGATTCAGGTGCGTACGACGATGGGGAAGTTCGCTTCCAGCCCGTCGCCAGCGGGCTTGAAAGGCACGGTCAGACGCTGGCGTTCGGCTACCGACAGCCGTTGCCACAAGCCGTCCCGCGCGTTGCCGGGCTCGCCTTCCACGTAGAGCTGCGTGGTCAGCAGCTCACGGCTGCCCAGCCACACCTTCAGGTGCACGTGGGGCGTGCGGCCGGTGTAAGGCATGGGTCGGATGGTGCGGAACTGGTAGCTGCCGTCCGCGGCCACCTGCACCCGGCCATGGCCCTGAAAGCTGCGGTCGGCGCGGGCGCCGTCACCGGGGTGGTGGTAGTGGCCGTCGGCGTCGCACTGCCAGATCTCCACGGTGGCCCCCGCCACGGCGCGGCCGGCGGTGTCCAGCAGCTGGCCTTTCAGCGTGGCCGCGCTGCCCTTTTGGTAGCGCACCGAACCCTGGGCCAGCAGGTCGCCGTCGCGGTCGCCCGACCAGTCCACCGGGTAGAACGGCCCTTCGGTCTGCCGCGGCGTGGGCTGCAGCGGCCCCTGGGCCTGGGCTGAACGCCACACGCTGGGCGTGGCCAGCGAGCAGGCGGCAATGAACTGGCGGCGCAGCAGCAGGGTCATGAGGCGCGACTGTAGGGCGGTTCGCTGCCGCGCGCGGCTAGCGTTGACATCCGCTCACCCACACCCACAAACCAGGAGACCCGACCCATGAAGCTGCTTGCCCGCCACCTGCTGCGCTGCGTGCTCCCCTTGCTGGTGGCCGTTTCGGCCCACGCCCAGACCGACAAGCCCATACGCATCCTCGTGGGCTTCCCGCCCGGTGGCTCGGCCGACATCATTGCGCGCTTGCTGGCCGAGAAGCTGCCCGCGCAATTGGGCGGCCAGCCGGTGGTGGTGGACAACAAGCCGGGTGCCGCGGGCCGCATCGCCATCGACCAGCTGAAGAACGCCGCGCCCGACGGTCAGACGCTCATCGTCATGCCCAGCGGTCCGGTGGTGCTGTTCCCGCACGTCTTCCGCAAGCTCAACTACGACCCGGTCAAAGACCTGGCGCCCATCAGTCAGCTGGCCAGCTTCCAGTTCTGCGTGGTGTCTGGCCCGAAGACAGGCGTGAAAAACATGGCCGAGATGGTGGCCAAGGCCAAGGCCGACCCGTCCACCGCCACCTACGGATCTTCAGGCAACGGCACGGTGCCACACTTCCTGGGCCTGATGGTGGGTGAAGCGGCGGGCATCGACTTCCAGCACATCCCCTACCAGGGCGGCGCGCCGGCCATGCAGGCGCTGCTGGGCGGGCACATTGGCTACAACATGGACGTGGTGACCGAGGCGCTGGAACAGCACCGTACCGGCAAGGTGCGCATCATCGCCGTGGCGGGCGCCACGCGCGCGCCGCAGCTGCCGGATGTGCCTACGCTGCGTGAGCAAGGCGTGGCCATGGACGCCACCGCGTGGTTTGCCATGTACGGCCCCGGTGGCCTGCCGCGTGAACAGGCGCAGCGCCTGTCGGCCGCCGTGCAGGCGGTGATGAAGGACAAGGCGCTGACCGACCGCATGGTGGCGCTGGGCCTGGAGCCGATCGGTTCCACGCCTGACCAGCTGGCATCGGTTCAGCGCGCAGACTTCGCCAAGTGGGCGGCGCCGGTGCAGAAGTCGGGCTTCAAGGCCGACTGAGCGCGTGCCGGCTGGCGCGGCCTACTGCGCCGTGCCAGTGGCCCAGGCCTTGCGCAAGAGCCGGCCGCAGGTGGCCGACTCGAAGCCGGTGCCCGGCACCGCGGTGCGCCGTGCCAGCACGCCGTAGCTCGTTTTGCTGGCGTCGATCCACGGGTGAAATCCAAAGGCGCCGGTGCTGCTGAAGGCGCCGTCACCCACGACCGGATCGGAGTCCACCCAGTGGCCGATGGAGTAGGACCAGTTGTCCCCAGCCGGCGCGGGGGAGGCCACCGCCTGTGAGCAGGTGCTGGGGTTGGCGCACACGGCGTTTGCGCCCAGCAGGGCGTTCATACGCAGGGTGCCTGCCAGCACCTTGCGAAGAAAGCGCGCGTAGTCGCCCGGCGTGGTGGCCACGCCGCCGGCCAGTTGCGGCTGGCTGTACAGCAGGTTGATGTCGGAGCCCAGCAGGCGCCGGACCTCGATGGCCAGCGCGGCGCTGCCCAAGGCCCCCATGCCGTCGAGGCTGGCGTGCTTCTGCATGTGGCCACCGTCGTAGTGGAACTTGCCGTCCGAACTGGCGGTGTAGGCGCCGTTGTTGCTGTTGTTGAGGCAGGAGTCCACCGTGTCACTGAAACCGCAGGAGCCGAAGGCATCGAAGTTGACGTACCCACTCTGGAAGTGCAGGAACTTGATGTCGCTGGCCGTGAGCGCGCCGCCGCGCTTTTCGGCCACGTAGGCGGCGTAGATCCACTTGGAGGCCGACGCGATGGCCATGGCCGTGCCTGCGGTGTAGGTCGGGTTGCCTCCGGCCGCGTCGGTGGAGGCGGCTGCCAGCGCGCCAGTGCTGTCGCCGATCTCCCAGTAGAAGGGCTTGATGGGCCCGCACGCGTTGCTGCTGCTGTCGGCCGTGCTGCGTGCTGCCTGCGCGCGCTGGGCCACGCTGGGCGTCGGGGTGGGGGCCGGCTCGGTGTCGCCGCCCCCGCCGCCGCAGGCTGCCAGCAGGGCCGGCAGGGCCAAGCCCCAGCCGGAAAGCGCCCGCCCGCGGCGGCGCATCGCGTGATCGATCTTCTGCATCGGTGACTCCCTCTTTAGGCGCCATCGTGCCCGCACACCGCATCGGCGGTGTTGCGCCTGCGTCAAGAAGTGCTGCCCTTGCAGGCAGCCTTCACGATTAGAACGCGGCTATCCCCGTCTGCGCGCGCCCGAGGATCAGCGCGTGGATGTCGTGCGTGCCTTCGTAGGTGTTCACCACTTCCAGGTTCACCAGGTGGCGGGCCACGCCGAACTCGTCGCTGATGCCGTTGCCGCCCATCATGTCGCGTGCCAGGCGGGCAATGTCCAGCGCCTTGCCGCAGCTGTTGCGCTTCATGATGCTGGTGATTTCCACCGACGCCGTGCCCTCGTCCTTCATGCGGCCCAGGCGCAAGCAGCCTTGCAGGCCCAGCGTGATCTCGGTCTGCATGTCGGCCAGCTTCTTCTGGATCAGCTGGTTGGCCGCCAGCGGCTTGCCGAACTGCTGGCGGTCCAGCACGTACTGGCGTGCGCGGTGCCAGCAGTCTTCGGCCGCACCGAGTGCACCCCAGGCGATGCCGTAGCGTGCGCTGTTGAGGCAGGTGAATGGGCCCTTCAGGCCGCGCACGTCGGGGAAGGCGTTTTCTTCCGGCACGAAGACCTGGTCCATGACGATCTCACCCGTCACGCTGGCGCGCAGGCCCACCTTGCCCTTGATCTTGGGTGCGGACAGGCCCTTCATGCCCTTTTCAAGAATGAAGCCGCGGATGGCACCGCTGTCGTCCTTGGCCCAGACGACAAACACGTCTGCAAAGGGCGAGTTGCTGATCCACATCTTGGCGCCGCTGACGCTGTAGCCGCCAGGCACGGCCTTCGCGCGCGTCACCATGCTGGCCGGGTCGCTGCCGTGGTTGGGCTCGGTCAGGCCGAAGCAGCCGATCCATTCGCCCGTGGCCAGCTTGGGCAGGAACTTCTGCTTCTGCGCCTCGGTGCCGAATTCGTTGATGGGCACCATGACCAGCGAGCTTTGCACGCTCATCATGCTGCGGTAGCCGCTGTCCACGCGCTCCACTTCGCGCGCCACCAGGCCGTAGCAGACGTAGTTCAGGCCTGCGCCGCCGTACTGTTCGGGAATGGTGGGGCCGAGCAGGCCCAGTTCGCCCATCTCGCGGAAGATGCCGGGGTCCGTGTCTTCGGCGCGGAAGGCCTCCACCACGCGCGGCGCCAGCTTGTCCTGGCAGTAGGCGCGCGCGGCGTCGCGCACCTGGCGTTCGTCGTCGGTGAGCTGCTGGTCCAGCAGCAGGGGGTCGTCCCAGTGGAAGCTTGCTTTGCTTGTGGAAGTTGCGGCCATGATGATGTCCTTCAATTGAAAAGTTATTCTTGGATGACCGCGGTGACCTCGATCTCCACCTGTGCGCGGTCCTCGATCAAGGCGACCACCTGCACGGCGGTCATGGCAATGCCGAAGTCGCCGATCAGTTCGCGGAAGACCGCGCCGATCTCGCGGGCGCGCTTGAGGTATTCGCGCTTGTCGGTGAGGTACCAGGTCATGCGGGTGATGTCAGCGGGTGTGGCGCCGGCTTCGGCCAGCGTCTCCACCACATTCTGCAGGGCCTGGCGAACCTGAGCGACCAGGTCGTCTGTCTGGAACTGTGCTTGGGCGTCCCAGCCGATCATGCCGGCCACGAAGACCTGCCGGCCGGTGGCCGCCACGCCGTTGGCGTAACCCTTGGGCTTGGACCAGTGGGCGGGCTGGAGGAT
>Ga0075163_10012733_pt1 | contig 10952 bp, 6 predicted proteins | sample JI1023141ADNA_FD_71478 | JGI IMG/M metagenome (GOLD analysis project Ga0075163, IMG submission 71478) | Wastewater effluent complex algal communities from Wisconsin, to seasonally profile nutrient transformation and Carbon sequestration -... | ecosystem: Engineered > WWTP > Effluent > Algae...
CCATGCCCAAAGACACCTCCATCAAACGCATTCTCGTCATCGGTTCCGGCCCCATCGTCATCGGCCAGGGCTGTGAGTTCGACTACTCCGGCGTCCAGGCCTGCAAGGCCCTGCGCGAGGAAGGCTACGAGGTGGTGCTCATCAACTCGAACCCGGCCACGATCATGACCGATCCGGAGTTCGCGTTCCGCACTTACATCGAGCCGATCACGCCGGAGATGGTGGAGAAGATCATCATCAAGGAAAAGCCGGATGTGCTCCTGCCGACGCTCGGCGGCCAGACGGCGCTGAATACCGCGATGTCGCTGCATCGCGCAGGCACTTTGGAAAAACACGGCGTGCGCATGATCGGTGCGAAGCCGGACGCCATCGAGAAGGGCGAGGACCGCCTGCTTTTCAAAAACGCCATGCTCAAAATCGGGCTCGACCTGCCGCAGTCCGGCGTGGCGCACACCATTGAGGAGGCCCGTGCCATCGCGGAGCAGATCGGCACCATGCCGCTGATCATCCGCCCTGCCTACACGCTCGGCGGCACCGGCGGCGGCATCGCTTACAACAAACAAGAGTTCGAGACCATCACGGCCAACGGCCTCGATCTTTCGCCCGTCACCGAGGTGCTCATCGAGGAGTCGTTGCTCGGCTGGAAGGAGTTCGAGATGGAGGTTATTCGCGACAAGGCGGACAACTGCGTCATCATCTGCTCCATCGAGAACCTCGACCCCATGGGCGTGCATACTGGTGACTCGATCACCGTCGCGCCGATCCAGACGCTCACGGATCGCGAGTATCAAATCATGCGCGACTTCAGCTTCGCCTGCATCCGCGAGATCGGTGTGGAGACCGGCGGGTCAAACATCCAGTTCGCCGTGCATCCGGACACGGGCCGCATGATCGTCATCGAGATGAATCCGCGCGTCAGCCGCAGCTCCGCGCTCGCGTCAAAGGCCACCGGCTTCCCGATTGCGAAGATCGCCGCGAAGCTCGCCGTCGGCTACACGCTCGACGAGTTGAAGAACGACATCACGCGCCACACGCCCGCCGCGTTTGAGCCGACCATCGACTACGTCGTGACGAAGGTGCCGCGCTTCACCTTTGAAAAATTCCCCGGTGCCAACGAGGTGCTCACCACGCAGATGAAATCCGTCGGCGAGGTCATGGCCATCGGCCGCACGTTCAAAGAGAGCCTGCAAAAGGCCCTGCGCGGCCTGGAGATCAAGCGCTTCGGCCTCATCGGCGACGGCGCGGACAAGCAGCTCGAAGACGAGGAACTCGAAACCAAGCTCAGCGTGCCCAACGCCGAGCGCATCTTCTGGCTCGGTGCCGCCTTCGCGAAGGGCTGGGACGTGGAGAAGGTCTTCGCGCTGACGAAGATTGATCGCTGGTTCTTGAGACAGATTGAGGAGATTGTGGAAGCTGAAAAAGCTCTCTGCCAGCCTGCATTCGTTGAAGACATGGCGAACTATCTCGAAGGCAACATTGGCCTGAATCCAGATAACGTCAGCAAACACGGCTCATTCGAGCACAGCGTTCGTTTAGCAAAGAAGCTTGGTTTCTCTGATCGCCAAAGGGCTTTCGGTTTGAAAACCACAGAGAAGGAGATTCGTGAGCTGCGGAAGACATTGAAGATCATCCCCACCTACCGCCTCGTGGACACCTGCGCGGCGGAGTTCGAGGCTTACACGCCTTACTACTACAGCACCTACGGCATCGAGGACGAGGTGCGCGATGGCGACAAGAAAAAGGTCATCATCCTCGGCGGCGGCCCGAACCGCATCGGCCAGGGCATCGAGTTCGACTACTGCTGCGTCCATGCCAGCTTCGCCCTGCGCGAACTCGGCTTTGAGACCATCATGGTCAACTCCAACCCCGAGACCGTCTCCACCGACTACGACACCTCCGACAAGCTCTACTTTGAGCCCCTCACGCTCGAAGACGTGCTGAACATCTACGACCGCGAAAACCGCAACGACCAGGTGCTCGGCGTCATCGTCCAGTTCGGCGGCCAGACGCCGCTGAATCTCGCCAAAGGCCTCGAAGAAAACGGCGTCCGCATCATCGGCACCTCGCCGAAGAGCATCGAACTCGCCGAAGACCGCAAACTCTTCGCCAAGCTGCTCGACGATCTCGGTTTGAACCAGGCCCCCAGCGGCATCGCCACCAGCCTGGAGGAAGCCCTCGCCGTCACCGCCAAGATCGGCTACCCCAGCCTCGTGCGCCCCAGCTTCGTGCTCGGCGGACGCGCCATGCAGATCGTTTATAACGACGCCGAACTCGCGCACTACATGCGCACCGCCGTCGAGTTCCAAAGTGGAACAGGTTTGCAACCTGTTCAGGGTCCTGCCAGCGCCCACACCGCCAACAAACCCACCATCTCCGACACCCACCCGCTTCTCATCGACCGCTTCCTCGAGGACGCCACCGAGGTCGATGTGGACTGCATCACCGACGGCGAGACCACCGTCATCGGTGCCATCATGGAGCACATCGAAGAGGCTGGCATCCACTCCGGCGACAGCGCCTGCGTCATCCCGCCCTTCAGCCTCACGCCCGCCATGCAGGACCGCATCCGCGATGCCGCCAAAAAGCTCGCCAAGGCCCTCACCGTCCGCGGTTTGATGAACATGCAGCTCGCCGTCAAAGGCGACGACCTCTACGTCATCGAGGTCAACCCGCGTGCCAGCCGCACCGCGCCCTTCGTCAGCAAGGCCATCGGCGTCCCGCTGCCCAAGCTCGCCGCCAAGATCATGGCCGGCAAGACGCTCAAAGAACTCGGCTTCACTGAAGAGGTCATCCCCACGCACTACAGCGTCAAAGAGGCCGTCTTCCCCTTCAGCAAGTTCCCCGGCGTGGACATCATCCTCGGCCCCGAAATGAAGAGCACCGGCGAAGTCATGGGCATCGACCCCGACCTCGGCATGGCCTTCGCCAAAAGCCAAATGGCCGCCGGCGGAGCCCTGCCCACGGGCGGCAACGTCTTCATCAGCGTCAAAGAGTCCGACAAACCCAACGTCGCGAGAATCGCCAAAGGCTACGCCGACCTCGGCTTCACCCTCTACGCCACCCCCGGCACCGGCCAGGTCATCAGCGACGCCGGCATCCCCGTGAACATCCTCCCCAAACTCGCCAGCGGCCAGCGCCCCAACGTCATCGACCTGATGAAAAACAAAGACATGGCCCTCGTCATCAACACGCCGTCTGGCAAAAACACCCGCGAAGACGAAGTCAAAATCCGCACCGCGACGATGCAAAACCGCATCCCCATCATGACCACGCTGCGTGGTGCCGATGCGGCCTTGAAGGCAATCAAGTCACTGCAAGGTAGCGAGGTGCAGGTGCGGGCGTTGCAGGAGTATCATAAGTAAGAATTTAGCATTCATCCCTCTCCAAGCATGACAGCCAAAGAACATAAACCTGCTGTTGTTATCGACATCGACAACACACTTCTGGACACAGCCATTCGCAAAGAGGCTCTTCTGCGCGCGAAGTTTGGGGTTGAGGCGCCCCTTGATTCGATCAGGAAAGATTTCGATCTTAGTTCGATTTTGGGCACGGGTAATGAGATATCAAATAAGTTTTTTTCCACACTAGACAGCAAGGAAGCTTATCTGCATGAAGCTCCTCCATTTCCTGGAGCCGTGGACGCAATTTCATGGCTGCGAATGAAGGGCATACACATTATTTTCCTTTCGGGAAGGCTTGAATCACTCACGAACGAAACTATCCAGGAATTGAGGCACCACGGCATCTACTTGGAGGGAGACGACCTTACTTTATTCCCTTCCTCGAGCCTCCAGCAAGGCATAGAACTACAGGCAGCCATCTTCGACTTCAAAAAAAAAGTTATCGCTCAACTAGCTAGCCAATTCAGGCTTCTCGCGGCAATTGGAGATCGCCCTGAAGATATTGAATCCGCACAAAATTCAAATGTCCCTGCGATACTCCTTACATCAACACTTGCGACCAATGAAGTTGAGAGACTGCAAAAAGTATCCTCATCAGGTTTGGAAGTTTGTGAATCGTGGGCAGCAATCACTGCGTCTTTTGAACAAATTCGCCTTGGAACCATCCAGATGGAAAAGCTGAGGGAAATATTCACAACTCAATATGCATCATGGCTGAGAGACATTGACGAGAAGATCAAAGCTGTGATCTCGATTGCTGCTATATTGTCGGCTATATCGGGCCAGAAGCTGCTAAATTCTGAGAAGTTTGATTTAGGCACAGCTTTGCTATTCTTCACTCTTGGCTTTTCTATTTTGTCGATTTTGTTCTGTCTTCGTGGCATCACTTCAAGGCGGACAAGTGGCAATTTTGCTTCGCTTGCGATTAAAGGTCATTTGAAGCAGATGATTGCCATTTTGTTCGGCCGTCCCAGAACTTGGCTATACAGAGAAGGAGATGCGATTGATGCGTATTCAAAACTAACTCGTCTAAGTTCGAGAGAGCAAGCAACAGTGCATTTGAAGTTTTTTTACTCAGAGTATCACACGTTTAACCCCGAGGCATTGTTGAATCTTCGCATGTTGGAATTAAGATCGACGAACTATTCCAAAGCCTATGCTGAGCGAATTGCATCAAACATGCTAACTACTGCTATTTGCTTTTTATTTTTATGGTTGATGCTTCATATGCATCACATCGTAACAAGTGCTCCATTACAATGAATACAAATCGGAAACGGATGCCAACATTAGAGCACCCAGTGACGGTATGCTTCCGAATTACCCGAAAGTGTAACTATACATGCGAGTTCTGTCAGGCCCCATTCAATGGGATTGAATTCACTAGGCAACAGATACGCGATGTATTGATAGAGTTGGCCGCAAGGGGAACCATTGAAATCAAGTTTACAGGAGGGGAGCCGCTTGCATCCCCAAATATCCAAGATGCCATTGCTACAGCGAGAAATTTGGGGATGAACGTGACTGTGATAACAAATGGAACACTGTTAGTAGAAGAAATGCTCCGTTTTCTTTCGATGCATAACTGCCGAATCAAAGTGTCTCTTCATGGACCAGTTAAGATACACTCCAGTTACAAAGGTGTTCCTGATTATTCAGAGATTGAATCCGCTATTTTGCGCTGTGTGAAGTTTGGTTTGGATGTTTCAATTCATACTCTAGTTACAGGCAATCGCCCCTTCGACATAGACTCTTGGGTGGAACATGTGTGGAAGTTAGGTGCTCATAAAATCAGTTTTTTGCCATTTGTTGCTCGAGGGAGGGGATTGACACGACTCGATGAATTTAGTTTGTCGTCTGTTGAGATCGGCAAACTGAAATCCTTGATTCATGATTGTGCCCATCGCTACCGCGGGAGGATAACAGTGAGATATGTCGATTTAATTGATCAAGATTATTTAGTGACAGAGACTTCCGGGAAAGTGGTTATTCAGCGTTCTGTGGAATCTCTTGATGAGATCACCTCAATTCTTTAGTGGATACATGGGTCAGAAACGGGGTCAGGTGCAAAAAAGCAACAAACCACCCTTCGTCACCTTCCGCCTCGCCGATTCGCTGCCGCGGGAACTCCTCGACGACTGGCTTCGCGCTTCTTCTTCGCTCAAGCTACGACGAACAAGCCGCGACGCCTTCCTCGCCGCGAATCCACCACCCTGGGACGAAATCACCGAAGCCTGCTACCACGGCCCGTTCTCTGACAAACTCGACGAACACCTCGACGCCGCCTACGGCTCCTGCGCCTTGCGTGATCCACGCCTCGCCTGGCACTCAATCAGCCCGATACGGAGCCGTGTAGTTGCCTTGCTTGTCGGTAATGCCAAACCGCACCAAGTCGGCGCGGAACTGCTCTTTGGTCTGACTCCGAAACATCGCCAGGGCGTAAGCATGCCATTCGTCAGTCATGTAGCCCGGATACGGCGTGGTTGGCTTCTTGGGCAATGCTTGTTTGCCAACGCGAGGCGCAGTGCCATTGGCTGGCTTGCTGCGATGAACGGGTTTGGACTTGGTGGCAGGCATGGCTAGTGGCGAACTTGCGGTTTGAAGTAGCCCAAGATGCAACCAGGATCGCGAACAGCAATCTGGATGTGGGACTTTCTGCGGATGTCCGAGCCGACGAAGGCTGGAACGCCCTCCTGAAAAACACCGCGCACGGTTTGAAACTTGAAACCGACAAACTCCTCCAGTCTGGGTAGTCCGTAGTTCAACACCGCGCAGTCAAGATAGTGCAGAGGTCCCCGATTCGCCGGGAGAGGTTCGGGAGCCAGGCTGACATATCCTTGATAGGCGGCTTCAAGCTGATCAGTGTTCCGCGTGTCCAACAGATCGAAGCAGTTTCCCAGATGGATGACGGCACCGATGACCGCAGGCTTCTTGATGCGCTTCGGGTTTCGCTTCTTCTGCTCAACGGCCCACTCCAAAGCACGCTCCGGGCCGAACTCCCAAAAGTAGATGCCGTAGCCGAGCCAGTCGTAATCATTCTCGCTGGCCGAGAGCGGATCACCCGTCAGCAGCACCCGACGCACCACGGATTCATCGCAGCCGTGGTAGGCGATGATGGTGCGCTGGTAGTCGAAGTGCCGCATGGAGGGTGAGTTTGAGCATACAATCGTCTTTGCCAAGTCCAGGTTTTGGCACCTGCCGCGTCGCTCGCCGCCTCAAGCCTTCGTCGTCGCCCGCTTGGCCGTTTTGGCTCGAAGGCGGCGCTTGGCGGACGTGGGAAGCAGAAACTTGAACTGGTGACCGATCATCGGCGGATGCTGGGCCTCGACTTCCCATACCACGCGCATCCAGTCGGAGATGTGCGTCTGAATCAGAGGCTCGAAGGTGGCTTTGGCTTTCTTCATGGCTTGGATCGGGGCTGAGGGATGGATCGTGGACCGGTGGGCGTCTGAATGCTGAGCTGGGCGATCATGGGCTATCTTGGTGATGGCTGGCATTCAGTTTCTGGCTGGCGTCGCACGCTTCTTTGCCTTTCGCTTGGGCGTTGCAGCAACTTGAGTCAGAAGCGGATCACCGTCGTCCGCACGAGGGTGCCATTCCTTCGGAAAGTCGCTCGGCCAAACCTTGTTCCTACTGCCGATCATGAAGTAAGGGAATTCATCCTCAATCGCTGCATCTTTGCGCAGTTGTTCGAGTTGCTCGGGTGTGAGGACAAGCTTGGGAGACTTGGGCAAAGGCTTCCGTTTCATGTGCGACCATTTCCACCGAAGAAGTTTCGTTGCAACGACAAGTCCACCACGGTGGGACGACATCACCGAATCCTGCTACCACGGCCAGTTCTCCGACAAGCTCGACGAACACCTCGACGCCGCCCACGGCTCCTGCGCCAAGTTTGGGGGGCTGAGAATTGAGGACTCTGACCTTGCGAGCCACGAGATCGGTGGTCATAAGTTCCGCAGCTTTGGAATGGGACTACTCGTTCGGCGAAAGGTTACTGGGACTACCCGGTGGCCTTTCGTTTTTCTCGGGGAAGCGTTTAAGTTGCAGCGCTTCCTAGATCGGTGTCAGCCCTTTGTCCCACTTGACGTTGCCCCCAGAGGCACGGCGATTGGCCTGCGATGCTAAAGATCACCGGGTGCAGGGGCGTAATGCATAAGCCGCGTTCGCGGACACCGATGAATTTCCCACGCATGTCTCTCTCCCGCATCCTTGCTCTGCCTGTCTTGTTTTTGGCCTCCACGGTTACTGCCCAAAATGCGGGCTCAGCGGCGGAGGTGCCGCCTTCGTTGGTCCCGGCGGAGCTGGTGCCTGACACGCGGGCTTTATCGGCGGAGGAGGAACTGAAAACCTTCCAGGTGGCACCGGGCTACCGGGTGGAACTGGCGGCGAGCGAGCCGCTGGTGGGCGATCCGATCTTTGCGCAGTTTGGTCCGGATGGTCGGCTCTGGGTGGTGGAGATGCGCGGCTACATGCCGGACATTCACGGCAACCGCGAGGATGAGCCGGTGGGCCGGATCGTGATCCTCACCGACACCGATGGCGACGGTCGGTTCGATCAGAGCAAGGTCTTCCTCGATCAACTCATCATGCCGCGCACGGTCCTGCCCATCGGTGATGGTGCGCTGGTGGGCGCGCCGCCGATGCTGTGGTATTGCCCGGACAAGAATGGCGATGGCAAGGCGGATGAGAAGATCGTGGTGGCGCAGGATGCCGGTGCCCAAACCATCCCAGGCCGCCCGGAACTGGCGAACCCGGAGCATGGCGCGAACTCACCGCTCTGGGGGCTGGATAACTGGATCTACTTTGCCGAATACGCCGCGCGTTTTCGCTGGCGTGGTGCGGGTGCTTTTGAACGCAGCATCTCCTCCATGCGCGGCCAGTATGGGCTCAGCCAGGACGACTTCGGACGTCTCTATTACAACTTCAACTCCGGCCACCTGCAGGGCGACATGTGGCCCTCCCATTACCGTCTGCGCAATCCGCACTACGCGAAGTCTGGAGGCCGCATCAACCCGCCGGTGAACCAGGCCGTGTGGCCCATTCGTGTGACGCCCGGCACGAACCGCGCCTACATCCCGGAGAACATGGCGGGTCACAAGATCAAGAACTTCACCGCCGCGTGTTCACCGTGGATTTATCGAGGCGATCTCTTCCCCGAGGATGCCCTGGGCAATGCCTTCGCCTGCGAACCGGCGCTGCATCTCGTGAAGCGGGACATCCTCACGCTCGAACAAGGCAAGCTCGTGGCGCGTGAAGCCTACCAGCAGCGTGAGTTTCTCGCGTCCACGGATGAGCGCTTCCGCCCTGTCAGCATGACCACGGGACCCGATGGAGCGCTTTACGTCATCGACTTTTACCGGGGCATCATCCAGCACCGCATCTCCCTCAGTCCCTACTTGGAAAAGTATATCCAGGAGCACGACCTCGTGGATCCACGCGGCCTGGGACGCATCTGGCGCATCGTGCCTGAAAAGGCCAAGACACGTCCGGCACCGAATCTGACGAAGCTTGGCAGTGCCGAGCTCGTCCCGATCCTCGCTCACACGAACTCCTGGCACCGTGAAACCGCCCAGCGCCTGCTCGTTGAGCGTGCGGAGGCAGCGGTCGTCCCCGCGCTGGAGGCTCTCACGCGCGGCGAGGTCGCGCTCGGTCGTCTGCATGCCTTGTGGACGCTCGATGGCCTGGGCAAGAGCACCTGGCCGGTGGTCGAAAAAGCGCTCGCGGATGCCGATGCCCGCGTGCGCAACAGTGCCGTGCGGATCGCGGAAGGTTTCTTCGCCGGAGAAGGCCGCGCCGCTGCGATGACGAGACTCATCGCGCTCTCCACCACCGAAGCGGACTCGCAGGTGCAGACTCAAATCGCCCTGACGCTGGGCGAGTGCAACGACTCGGCGGCCGATCAGGCCATGGCGGCGATGGCCAGCCGCGTGCCCGATCACCCTTATCTCGCTGAAGCCATCCTCAGCGGCATCAAAGGCCGCGAGCTGGAACTGCTGGAGCATTGTCTGACCACGGGAAGCGGCAAGACGCTGATCCCAAGCCTCGCGGGCTGTGTGGCTGCCGAACGCGACTCAGCCCGTGTCTCGCGGTTTCTGGCACTCGCGGAAAAGGCCGGTGCCACGCCTCGCAAAACGCTGCTCGCTGGCTTCACCGCCAATGCGGCGGACTTCACCCGCCGGAAGGTGAAGCTCGAAGCCAAGCCTGCTTTTCTCGACACTCCCGGCACCGAAAAGGTGGCGGACATGCTGACCTGGCCGGGCAAGCCTGCGCCCGCAGGCTTCAAGCCGCCGCGCCCGCTGACGGCTGAGGAGCAGGATCGCTTTAAGATGGGCAAGGCGCTCTACTCCGGCATCTGCGCGGGCTGCCATCAGCCCAATGGTGCCGGCCTCGATGGCATCGCCCCACCGCTGATTGATTCCGAATGGGTCACGGGCTCGCCCGACCGGCTCAGCCGCATCGTCCTCCACGGCGTGCGCGGCTACCTCACGGTCAAAAAGAGGCGTTACCAGCTCGACATGCCTCCGCAGGGCGCTTTGGGCGATGAACCTCTGGCTACCATCCTCACCTATCTCCGCCGCGAGTGGGAGCATGGTGCAGAGCCCATCTCACCAGACTTTCTCAAAGCCGTCCGCGAAAAGGAAGTACGACGCACCGATTCCTGGACGGAACAGGAGCTGCTCAAGATTCCGTGACCATGACTTGCCTAAAGGAGCAAGCCTCACTCACGCCAGCGCCTCGCGGCAATACTGAACGCACTTCTTCACCTCGGCGACGGCGGTGGAGCCTTCGGGGATCTTGTATTCGAGCTCGATCTCGGCGGGGAAGGTCCACTTCTCTTTCTTCATCAACTGCAGCACTTCCTTGATCGGCGTCTGGCCTTTGCCCCACTCCACGTTGCCGCCATCGGCGGTGCGGTCTTTGAGGTGGAGGTTCGTGATGCGGCTGTGATACTTCTCCAGCACGGGGATCGGTGATTTGCCCTTCGTGCCGGCGACGTAGTGGCCGATGTCGAGGTTGAAGCCGATGTATTGGCCGAGGTCGAGGATGGAGTCGAACGTGTCCATCTCCGGCAGGTTGTTCGTGTGGTTGTGGAAGCCGACCCAGATCTTGTGCTTGTCCGCAAACGGCGCGACACGCGCCGCGAGGATGGCATTGCGCTCGGTGGTCACGCCAGTGCAGCCCAGCGCCTTCGCCACGAGGAAGCTGAACTCGATCTCCTCATTCGACTGGCCGAAGCCCATCTTGTGGATGTGGATGTTCACGCCCGCATCGTTGTAGATCTTCCGCAACTCCGCACACTTCGCGAGCTGCTGCTCACGCTCCGCGTCGGTGGCCTTGCCCTTGATGCCGGTGAAGTCCTGAATCGGTCCGCCCATCAGCTCCGTCTCGCTGAGACCGTCCTCAAGCAGCGCCTTCAGCGTCTCGTCGGCGGTCTTCGCCATGCTGCGATAGCTGTAAGTGATGCAGCCGATGCGCACGCCATTGAAGACCGAGTTTGGTTTCTCAGCAGCTGAAGCAAAACGAGGAAGCGAGAGGCCAGTGGCGCTGGCG
>Ga0075163_10012734_pt1 | contig 10952 bp, 9 predicted proteins | sample JI1023141ADNA_FD_71478 | JGI IMG/M metagenome (GOLD analysis project Ga0075163, IMG submission 71478) | Wastewater effluent complex algal communities from Wisconsin, to seasonally profile nutrient transformation and Carbon sequestration -... | ecosystem: Engineered > WWTP > Effluent > Algae...
GAGTTCTGCCGGAGCCCATTGGGAAGCGACGTGATGAGGCCGATCAAGTGGTTCAGGCTCGCTCCAGGCAGCGGCGGCGGAATCACGGCGCCCTTGCCCGGGCCTTCACCAAGGAGGGGACGGAGCTCGATCGCAGCCTCCGGCCAGACCAAGAGGTCGACGCCTTCCGGCACGCTGTGCGGCAGATCGACCGTCGATGTTCCGTGGAGTGCGGCGATCCCCGCGAGCTGCGCTTCACCGTGTACCTTGATGGGCGGCGCAAGCGCGATGGCGCCGAGTACGGCGATTCCGGGAGCTGCGATTCTCAGGCTCCGCGCCGCGAGCGCCTCCCCGATCGAAGCTGCGGCAAAGAGGCTCCCAAGAAGCAGCGGCCACCAGCCGACAAACGCAAGCGCCCGCAGCACCCAAGGAACCTGCCACTGGGTGTTGAGCCATTCGTCGATGCAGACCTGGCTCAGCGAGTAGCTTAGCAGCTCGCCAAGCGCCCAGGCCGCCGGCAGCCAGAAGCGCACCGCAAGGCGTGTGTGGCAGATTCGGTAAAAAAGGCTGAGGGTCAGCGCATAGGGGACCGCCCAGCATGCTAGCTGGCCAAAAGCGATCGCAGCCTCGATGGCAGGGCTGTAGTCGAAGATCAGATCGGCGGCCTTCCACGCCCACGGGCAGCCGACCATGCGCCCGACAAGCTGCGCGAGCAGCGTTCCGCCCATCGCAGCCGGCAACGATTGCGTCCGTTTGAGCGCGACCGCGATCGCGGCAATCGATGGCCAGGCGAGAAGCCCCAGGGCCGGAGACGAAAGAGCCGCGCCGAAAAACAACCCTGAAACCAGGTACAGGCCTGCGGTTGCAAGCCGAGAAGATGAGAGCACTGTCTTGAGCGCTGACGTCTGCATCTTGCCGATTCGATGATAGCCAAACTCTCTCCTCGCGACCGGCAAAACCTGGGAAAGGGGAATGAAGGATGTAAAGCAACCTGATACCTTTCACCGCGATTCAGAGGGTTCGCCTTCCTCCCGGCAAGGCCTCGTACAGGGCGTCGATAGTCGTGAGGCCTACACTCTCGCATCAGCCGATCGGACTAGGTGGATCGGCCGATACACCTCCTGCCGACCTTGCACTAGCCTATCTTCAGACCAGTCCAAGGGGCGGTGAGATCGACGGACAAGCGGGTGAAAAGCTCGAGTGAGCGGATCGTAACAAAGGCAAGACCCTTTTGCTTTTCCTCCTCTCGCTCAGGGGCATTTCGCCGTGCAGTCCCCATCGAAGCAGCGCGTACGGAGCGCGAAAGGGAACCGCGATTGAAATGGAGCGAGTCATCATGCCCATCGCATCTTCTGCCACCAAAAGTATCCTGGCTGTCACGCTGATCGGGCTCACCGCCTGCAAACCGAGCCCGTCTGCCGGAGACGAGACCCTCGGCGCCAAGCTGCAGGGGATCGTGGACGACTACTCCCTCGCGTCCATCTCTGTTGCTGTCCTGCGCCACGGGAAGCTCGCCTACAAGGCTGTGCGGGGCCATGCCGACATCGAGAATGGCAAGGTGGCATCCACCGACACCATCTACTCGCTCGCCTCCGTGTCGAAACCTGTCGTCGGGGTGGCGCTCGCCCACATGATCGAGAAGAACCCGTCCTTCGACCTCGACGCCGACATCAACGATTACCTGAAGTGGAGCCAGCCGCCCCGCAACCCCACGTATCAGAATGACCGGATCACGATGCGGCACCTGGTGCTTCACACGAGCGGAATCGTCTCCGACTCGGACGCCGACTATGACACGTATCCGAAGCCCGATCCGAATAATGACCTCGACGCCTACCTCCGACCTCTCCTCGCGCAGCAGAAGTACTGGGGAGACGCGAAGCCGGGCACCGCGAAGTCGTACTCAAACCTCGGCGTCGCGCTCGCGGCGCTCGTGGTTGAGCGGGTCACCGGCAAGCCGTTCAACACCTACTGCAACGAGAACATCTTCACGCCCCTCGGCATGAACGATACGCGATGGTTCTTCAAGGAGCTCGGGCCCGCTCAGCAAGACCGCGTCGCGATCCCCTATGAGGGCGCGGGCGACGCCAGAGTCCGCCTCCTGCACTACGGCTTCGAGGACTGGCCGAGTGGCCAGCTCCGCTCCACCGCGGTCGACTACGCCCGCCTGCTCGCGATGCTCATGGCTGGAGGTGCCCCCGTCCTCAGCCAGACCTCGGTTGGCACCTTCGAGACGGTGCCGCTGCTCATCGAGGCGGAGGGAGGGACGTTCAACCACAGCGGCGGAGAGGCTGGAGTGACCGCCTTCAGCCAGTACAACAAGGGAGGAGCGGGCTATGTTTTTCTGGTGAACAACGAAATCGCCGACTCACGGACCGATAAGCTCTTCGCCGACGTCGACGCGATCGTCGCTTCGCTCCCGGATCCGCTGGGGTCACATTAATGATCCCCCACGGGCCGGCGGTACGAACCTGCTCGCTGTGCGGGATTCCCGAGGCTTGTCGCGTTACAGCCCTTCGCATAAGCAAGTTAACTTCCGCGGCGCGGGGCCAGCCTTGTTGAAGAACTCAGTTGGCAACGCCGGATGGCGGAAATCCCCATGTCCGGTGTGACGGGCGTTAGGTGGAAACGGGCCAAGGTCTGGATTGAGGCACCGGCGCAGTCCCAATGGGACCGGTCTCAGCGACTCCTCAGACCTACAGTACCGCGCCACCTCCCGACCCAAGTGATACGAGCGTCAGAAAGGACGAAGAGCATGGGCAAAATTGCAGCAATCAAGAGCCTGGGAGATCTGGCGTCGCGCCCGAAGAATGTTCAATTCGACTTCATCCGCTTCGGTTTCTGGCAGGGTTGCTACGATCCGTTCTTCGCGGTGCTCTTACCGCAGTTCAAGAAGAGCCCGACGAAGACGAAGGCGCTCCTTCTCTACGACCTCTTCTGCAAGGTCGACAGCCCCTTCGAGGTCAACGCCGGGACGCGCTTGGCCCCAAAGAACACTCGGCTGGTGGACATCATGAAAAACCTGAAGGAGAATAAGGACAAGCGTGACGACATGACTTTGCTCACGCGCCTCCTGACGAAGGCCCAGAGCAAAAAGCCAACCGAGAACGTGTTCGACGAGATCCTCGAGGCGACCGCAGTGGACCAGCATTTCGAGCGGTTCGACCCGAACGCGGCAGTCACCTCCTACAATGGCGGCACGCAGGGTCTTTACCAGGATTCGTGGGACCAATTCGCACGGTTTCAGCGGGAGCTCTCGAACGCTGGCTTCGACGTCAAGGGCCTGAAGCCGTAAAGCACTGACCAGCGACAGGTCTTCGCAGTCTTGCTGCAGATTGGTCAGGTAGAGAAGTGGCGCGGACCGGGCTTGGAATGATGCCGACGTCTCCACCTCCCGATTTGTCCTCTTAGAGTGCCTAACGACGAGCGGTGTAAATATCGAGAGAAGATGCGGAGTTAGGCAAGGGCGCTCAAAGCGAGATCAAAGGTATTTTATTAAGATGGGGGCGTCTTATGTCTCGACGGAGCGATGAGAATTGTCGACGGAACGTGCAGGGGCGTTGGTCAAGAGGTTGCGCAGCTGGGCGAGAGTTTCATGAGAGAGGCAGTGGGCCAGCTGCTCGGCCGATAGACCGCTGATTGCTTTCGCGCCGGGGACATCGTCGAGTAGATCGAGGACGCGGGCACTGCGGGCGCCGACCACGGCCTCGGGCTGCGCGTAGTGCTTGGCGGTCATCTCAAATGAGCCGTGGCCAAGCGCCCAAGATACGGTGCGAAAAAGCCGCGCAGGCGCACGATCTGATGCGCGCAGGTGCTCGCTGTTGCGATGCTTCGCTGCTGCTTTTCGGCGTAATACTGGGCGATGAGCGCACCAAGCAAACGACTTTCAGATGTGCTGAGGGTTTGGGCGGCGTCGCGCATTCCTTTTCGTGCATCGTTCTCCGTTGCGAACCAGAGGACGATTGGCTTGGGGCCATCGTAGACGAAGATTCGCCACTTTGAGCGAGCCTCGCAGCAATAGGGGCCGGTGACGCGGGCACCGAGCTTGTATCTGGGCATGGTTGTCTCCTTGGGGTGCGTTGCGAAAACGCGGCGGGATTGCCGCGGAGTGATTGGTTAAGGCTGGGACAGCGCGCGGAGGAGTCGTGCTCGGATGATGGCGGTAGGCTGGTGGCGGGCGGTCTCGATGTTGCGGATCGTCGAAGGGGCGATTCCTGCTCGCTCGCTCAGCTGCACGCGGGTCAATCCTGCCTGTTCGCTGACTTTGCGGACTGCGCCGCCGAACTCTTGCAAATCGGTCGGGAAATTGTCCAGGCAGTGATGGCGGCGAAAGGCCAAGAGGATGTAAACGACGATCCACGCGCCGTCTCGTCGAGCCGCAGGTCGCCACAGTTACAGCGCAGCATCTGTTGTGCGAGCCAGAGTCCCACGCCCAGACCGCCCCCCGTGCTCACCGCGGAGGGAGCGAAAAGCTGAGCGCGCGCCTTTGGGGAAATACCCGGCCCGTCATCTTCGACCATCAGGGAAACCGTTTGCTTGCCGGCCTCTTGGCTCAAGCGCGCTTGCCAGCTTCCCCGCTGTTCCGCCAAGCTCAGTAATGGGAAGGAAGGCTGCTGCCATCGCACCCTTGCTTGACCCGTTCATCCTATCTGATGTTAGATAAAGGATCGTTTACCCGGATAGATTTTCCTAAAAACGATGACGACCGTTAAGGAGAATTATATTTATGCGCATAAAAATCGAGCAAGTATTTCAGATCAGCGGACGCGGTGCAGTGGCTGTTATCGATCAAGTTACAGCCAATCCGGTTGGACGCACTTTATGTGCGACAGTATTTTGTCCAGATGGCTCTCAGATGATCGTAAATAAGGTTTTCAAGGAATGGGTACTGAGTCGACATCCAAAGCCTTTCGAAAAAGAATCTTATCTTCTTTATGGTATTGATAAATCTCAAATTCCAGAGGGTAGTTTCATTGAAGTCTACGTAACCCCGGGCGGGTAAAGTCTTTTGTCGTCGGAGAAACGTTTCACGTCCGCCATGATCGGGTTGTCGTTGGGAGATAGGTCCGGCCAAGGCAAAGACGCTCCGCGCAGCGCGGACCACCGTGGACCACTACGAATGCTCAGCCTTGGGACGCTCATACTTGCAGATCATGCGGCGCTGTTAGGAAGTTAGCGCTCGCGGTAGATTCATCCTCGACCGGGGAATGCGGAGGGGCGTTCCCTGGCGGTCTGATCTCGACGCTGATGGTAGGGAACGCTCGATAGTGGGACGATGCCACCGATGAAGGCGCAGGCTCGTCACTGGACCATTATGGGGATGGGTCGCTATCGATTAATTGCCGTCACACCCACCCCCCGGGCTACTACAGTTGTTGCGTGCGCGATCACACAGGCCGGCGCAGAGCGGGGTGCGGCTCCAGGGGAAGGGACTGCAAGCGTTGAGGCACTGCCGGTGCTCCTCTTTGCATCTCGTGCACGCGGGATTGTGACGGAAGGCAGGCGCCGTTACGTTCGGATCGCCGAGCGGCCGACTGGGTCCGATGCGCTCGCGCCCGGCGCTCGCGCTGCCTCCACCAGACGTGCCCCCGCCGGAGCTGCCCGACGAGATCTGCGCGGGGTTGGGCTTCGCTCGCTGCGCCATCGGCGGGTGCGTGGGGACATCGTTGACGCCGGAGATCGAGAGCGTGTAGCTGCCCGTCGTTCGACTCATGAACAGCGTGTTCGATTCGACGACCACGACGTAGATCCCGCTGGTCCGCGCAGTGGCGGTCACCCTCGCATCGCCCGTCTCCGTGGTCACATCTCCATCGATCAGAGTCCTGAATGCGTCGAGCTTCGTGGCGTCTGACGGGAACATCTTGCCGACGTGGAGCTTCACGCCGTCGGGCAGGTCGGCGCGGATCACGGCGGTCACGACCTCGTCGGCGGCGAGCTCGATCGCCCACAGATCGTACGGCCTGCCTTCGAGGTCCTTGCGATCCGATGCCGTCAGCTCGCCGCGTGAGACCTGACCGCGCACCAGCGTGCCTGCGCCCGGCGGTGCCTTCTCCGGTCCACTCGCAACCGCTGTTGCCGACGCCTCGACCGCTTTGATCTGATAGTTGATGGGCGCCTTGCCGACGGCGCGCACGGTGACGGCGAACGAGCTCACCACACCGGACGGCTGCGCCGGCACCTCGATCGACGTACCAATCCTCGCCTCGGCCAGCGGAACGAGGGCCTTGTAGCCACGGTCGACGGTTCCCACGATCGCCTCGACCGGGCTCGCCGCCGTGATCGTCACCGAATACTTCTTGCCGTCGCGCATACTGCCGAGCTCCCAGGTGTCGGCCGGGCGGCCACCGAGGTGTGGATCGTCCGTGGTCAGCGTCCCCTTGTACGTGGTGCCCGAGTAGGACTCGAGAGACTGCACGGTCGGCCATCCCGTCCACGCATCCGCACGGACCTCGTACGGACCTTCGGCGGGCGCCTCGATGTCGATCGTGAGCGTTCGCTTCGACGTGTGGCGGGTGACATAAAGAGCGGTCCTCGCATCGACCGTCTGCGAGAGCACGGCATCGGCCTCGGTGCCGTGCATGATCTTGATCGTCGGCGGCGCCTTGTCGCCGCGCACCGAGAAGACCCACCGCTCACCCTTCTTGGCCGCGAGCGTCCAGCGATCGGTTGCGACCCCGCCGGTCTTCGCCGCGACGAGCGAGCCTTGGTGGACCAAGCCCGGCGCGAGCACGCGCGGTCCGGCGTCGGCGGCAGTCGAGATCGAGAGCAACAGGGCTATCGCAACCAGCGTTGAACGCATGCGTGGACGCATCGTCCCAACAAATGTTCGTTTTGGCCAGGGACTCCGCAAGCGCTCAGCGACTGACAGGTGTTCGAATGTGTGTTGAGGATCCACTGCATCCAGCACGACAAGTCTCGGGAACCCCCGCACAGCGAGCAGTTTTGTATAGTGGTCAGCGGGGGATCCACTGCATCCAGCACGACAAGTCTCGGGAACCCCCGCACAGTGAGCAGTTTTGTACAGTGGTCAGCGGGGGATGGTTTTTTAGTCCGCTTAGTCGAAGGTCAGACATCAGGGGTCGGGCAGGGGCAACAGGGCGGCGCTTGCAGCTGGTAGGATGTCGCTGACGTGCACGAGACCATGGCGTGGGAGGCGGACATGCGCCCAAGGACTGGCTGGAGTGCGGAGGCAGCATCCTCATGGGTTGCGAGGATAACGCCGAGCTCTTGCGTCTGGTTGCTGGCGATGAATGAGCACCGCCTCTTGCAGCGCTCAGAGGTCATGTGCCGTGCCCCTGGCGGGATCGATGTCCAGATAGGAGGGCTGCGAGTGCGGAACGATGATGTGCCGAAGCTCCAGCAGCTCGCGCCGCATGATGTGCTTGAGCGCGAAAGCTCGCCGACCTCCATGACGTAAGCGGAGTTCTTGATGAACTGTTCCCCTCGTCGAGAAACGCGCTCTAGTTTTCCGTACCGACGGAGAGGTTCGGGAAGAGACCAGCGGCAACCCCTCCGAATACATAAGACAGCAGCTTCGTAGTCAAACCTGTGAAGAGCGCCGGCCATGAGCCGGCGTTTCATCCGCCAGCTAATTGGCAGCATTCCCGATTAATGCGGTGGGATTTCTGTATGATGGACTTTCGCATCAGGCCGGCTTGTGCGCAATTGACGAACCGCTGGATCTGGATTGGATCAAAGACCCGCGGCCCATGCCCCCTGGGAGACGTGACATGAGAAAGTGGATTCTTTTTATTGCTGGGCTGGCGGCGGGGTGCGATGCGCGCTTCGTCGATTATCGGCCCGCGTCCGAGCGCTCGCTGCCCGCTGAGAGCAGCCCGCCGGATCTGGCCGGAGTTGACCTGAGCGGAGTCGATCTGAGCAGCGCGGAAAAGCCGCTGGCAGAAGGCACGTTCGTGGGCCGCGCCGGCCACGCGGGCACTGGCACGGCCACGCTGGTTCAGCGACTGGACGGCGGCTTCGAGGTGCGCTTTGGCAGCGACTTCAGCGTCAGCAATGTACCGGGGCCAGCGGTGTTTCTGACCTCGCGCATGGACATGGGAGCCAGCATCGACACCCAGGCCGACATCAACCTGGGAACGCTTGCGCACTTTAACGGCGCGCAGACCTATTCGGTTCCCAGCGCCTCGGTGCCTGGACGCCGCAACGTGTTTGTCTTCTGCCAGCCCTTTCGCGTCGAGGTCTCAAAGGCTGCGCTGATCGATTCCAAATGAGCCCTGCAATGAAGCTGCTGCAACGTACTATTTTTGCCGTCGCCGTGCTGATTCTATCGCTGCTTCCGCAGGCTGCGGAAGCGGGGCCGTGGACGCGCGATCGCGGCAGCGCGTTTATCAGCTTGTCGTACGGACGCATCGCGACCAGCCGACTCTTTGGAACTGACTTTTCGATCCAGCCGCTGGGCGCAACGTACGTGCAGCAGGCCGTGCAGCTTTATGGCGAAGTGGGTCTTGTCGATCGCTGGCTCACCGCGACGTTCGAGAGCCAGATCTTCCGCCACAACCAGCTGATCGATCAGGGCGCCACCTATGGGCTTGGCGATATGCGGCTCGGCTTCTGGTCGGGACTTATCACGCAGCCGGTGCGGCTGACCGCAGCGTTTCTGATGGGCATTCCGACCGGCGATTCGGCGCCATCGGCAGGGCAGGGCGCAGACCCTGAAGCGCAGCTCATCGCGCGCTCGCTGCCGACCGGCGATGGCGAGGCGGACTTCGAGCTGCGGGCCTCGTTTGGCTATTCCTTTGGCCATGCCCGCCGCTGGCCGCTCGAGCACTATCTGGTCCTGGAAGCGGGCTACTGGTTTCGCACGCAGGGCCGCTCGCGCGACTTGCAGAACAACCTGATCTTCCTGGAGTTTTCCGATGCGTTTACCTACCGCGCAGAGCTTGGCACCAAGCTCCCATGGCGCTTTATCAACCGCTTCTGGTTTGTCATCCGTATGGCTGGGGTCGAGTCCTTTGCCAGTAGCATTCAGGCTTCCTACACCTGCGCGGCCGGACTTGGCAACGGCGTAACCTATAACGCCTACGGCTTTGAAGTCGCGGCGCGCATCTACAAAGGCTTCGGCGCCAACATTGGACTCGACAGCGCTTTCCGCGCGCGCTGCGTGGCCGCGGGCTCGAACCTAAAGGCCGGTCTTACCGTCGAATTTTAAGCCTGCCTGCGCGCCTGCATCTGCCCGCTCGCATTCCGCCTGCGCTCCCTTGTATAGTGTGAAACCCTGCGACGCAGGCTTGCGCTTTACGGTCAAAGACGAGCAGGCGGTGGATCTGGACGCCGGAGCGATCCGGCCCGAGGCGTCCAGTGGGCCTCGTAAGGAAACTCAGGGGATGGCGTTGTCGGGTGGATGTCTACGGAGTGGTGACCAGCTTCGCCTTCCTCGCCATAGGTAGGCCTCGTACTGTCGGGAAATCGCTGGACGCTGCCCCCCCAGGGATCAACCCCTACCATCTCTATGTCGAAGTGCTTTGTAGAGAAGATTGGGAAAGATCACGTATCGAAGAATTCGACTTCGCCACTGCCGAGGTGATAGTAGGCGCCAATTACCTTCAACGCGCCGACGGACTGCGGCTGGAGGAGGATGGGCGAAGCCTCCTCGCGTAGCTCGCGTACCACCCGGCGGACATTCTGGCGGACCGCTGCTTCCACAGAAGACTGGCCCCCGTGGGTGGACTCCAGCACAGCGGAGACGATCGGCTGAATCATCTTGCCAATGTTGCCGGGAAAGCGCCCATTGTCGCGCACCACGGACATCGCAGCCTTCACCGCTCCGCAGGATTCATGCCCCATCACGACTATCAAGGGCACCTTGAGTACCGCGACCGCGAATTCGAGACTGCCCAGCGCCGTCGTGTCGACCGTATTGCCGGCGTTGCGGACGATGAACAGCTCGCCCAGGCCCCTCCCGAACAGGAGTTCCGGCGGGACACGGGAGTCCGAACAACTGACATAGGCGGCAAACGGCTGCTGCCCAGCCGCCAGTCGCAGGCGGCTGGCACGGTCGGTTGGCGGATGGACGGGCGTGTCGTTAAGGAAGTTGAGGTTGCCCTGCCGCAGGCGAGCGAGTGCTTCGTCAGGTGTCATTGTCCGTGGCTCCTAGGGTGATAAGGATTCGCTCTGCTTCACCTTCAAGATGGCGAGCAGGTTCCGTTGGATAGTTGCCGAAATGTCATCGAGGGGCAGATGACTAAGGGCTTTGGTCGAGAAAGGGTTCTCCAGTTCAATCCCGATCTGGTCGATAGACAAGAGAGGGTAGGCAACCAGCATAGTAATGAAGGGAACGAGCCAATCGCTATTCAGTCGATGTATGAGCGCAAGCGGTAGCGTTATAAGGAACAGGAATATGAATCTTCTAATCTTGATAGAATAGACACGTGGTAGCGGAGTTTTCAATATGCGCTCGCATGCCCCGATATGGTCGATCAGTAAGGCTCGCTCCCGGTCCATTTGGATGAAGGCAAACCTGTCCATCTCCAATCGTTCACACGCATCACGAAGCAGACTACCGAGCTTCAGGGCAACGAAACCTGGCATGTGATCTGCTGTCGCCAGCTGCTCCGCGTCATCTGGACCTATCAAGTCGGCAACTGCAGATGAAGGCCGTTCACCTCGTAAGCTGTTACTTCCTACATGCGGAAAAACTGCAGCCCATCGAACAACTTTCTCCCGCCATTCCGGATTGACTGGCCCATAGGACATCGCACTGATGACGAGATTGCGTGATTGGTTTACGATCCCTCCCCAAAGTTTGCGAGCCTCCCACCATCGCTCATAACCGGCATTCGTCCGCAGGACAAGAAGAAGCCCCAACGCTACACCAGCGAATTCATAAGGCGCGACTTCCAGAGACAACTGCCGATGAAATAGCTTTTCTACAAGCCAAGCACAGCCACCGATGCCGCTGGAGATTAGGCCAAAAGCCATAACAAGAGGCATTACCCGCAGAGAGATCGACCCCT
>Ga0075163_10012735_pt1 | contig 10952 bp, 3 predicted proteins | sample JI1023141ADNA_FD_71478 | JGI IMG/M metagenome (GOLD analysis project Ga0075163, IMG submission 71478) | Wastewater effluent complex algal communities from Wisconsin, to seasonally profile nutrient transformation and Carbon sequestration -... | ecosystem: Engineered > WWTP > Effluent > Algae...
GTTTGCAATATTGTTGTATAAATATCTTACGAACCCTGAACCATTTGGCAATTCATCGGTCAAAATAATTTCGGCAATTCTTCTGTTTGTTATATCTTCAAGTAATTTCATTGAAATGTCAGCAATTTCAACTTCAGATGGGTCAACGTCAAGCTTGTCCGCCAAAATTCTTTGAAGTAAAAACGCTGCTGAATAATAACCAGAACGGACTCCGTTACTTTGTGCTTTGACGTATGGTGTTTCTGTTTCGCTAAAAAACATATTCAAGTCTAGCTCAAAAGGAACATTTGTTGGTGCAATTCGGAATATCTCGGTGTTTTTGTTGCTTGCTAGTGCTATATGTTCATCTGCACTTGATGGGATTTGCTGAATAGCCATTGAATAACCGTTTTTATCAAGAACATTTGTTGCAAAGTCGCTTAACAACCATTGATTATAAAACCAATAACCATTAGAATTAAAAGGAAAACGATTGTTAGTATTATAAAGTCGTCCAGTAAAAAACCTGTCCGCATTTGTATTTACACGCCAAGTCACATCATTGTCAGAAATAGAAATTGAAGCATTGTTGATTGATTCTATGTTTACTGAACTGATTTTTTCAGCAAAAATAGGTGGTCGTGAAAGCAAAAATTCAGAATCGTCCTTTGTGTCGCTTCCGGCTGAAAGATTGGTTCTGTATGCTCTTGGTGATTTTAGTTTACATGGCGGTTGATATTTATTAGGGTTATCCTCACCACAATTTGGGCAAACATCAAATTGATTTTGGTTTTCTAATTCAACCTTTCGTTCTTCTGAATAAGTTTCAAAAAATCCACAGGCTCTACAGCGCACAAACCAGCGGTTAAGCGAAAAGGGTAGAAGATTTGCAGTATCAACATTTGTTATAATTTCAAAACCGTTTCTTCGTGTCTTTATGAAATCGCTTGTAAAACCAATTACTTGATGAATTGCTTTGTCTTTTGTTTTCTGTGCACCTGGTGCAAATTCATAAATTGCCATTGCCTGTGCTCTGTCTATTGAAAGCGTCTCGGGCTTTCTATTTATGCCGTGATACAAGTTTTTAACCGTAGTAGGCATTCCGAACATAGGTAAAATACCACCTTCGGCAAATTTTTCAGAAATGTCATTACTAGAAATTTCTTCTTCATCAATTATGCTTTGTGCTTTTTTGACTAACCCATTTACAATGTCTGTAACCCAATTGACGAATTCATCTTTTCTGTCAGCCAGCTGTGTAGTTACCAAAGCATTAACCGTTTGTTCTATTGCTTCACTATTTTCAATTATCCAATTGATAATTTCAGGTTTATAAGATGCCCAACTATCAACTGAACCAAACTCACCGTGTACGCTTGATTTATCATCTGAAGTTATATCAATTCTTTTTTCATCATATGCTCTGCGTAAAATCTCCTTTGCAAGTAACCGTTTGAAAATTCTTTCTTGACCCATTGTTAAGAAAGGAGTTGGTGGTGCATCGCCAGTTATTTTTTGAGGATTAGCAAAGTAAAATTCATCGTGACTTCTACCTCTGCAAAAGGTCAAGATTACAGAATACGCTTGTCCTCTACGTCCGGCACGACCAACCCTTTGTTGATAGTTGAAACGTTGTGGTGGCATATTACCTAACATTACTGCTTGCAAAGCTCCAATATCAACACCAACCTCAAGTGTTGTTGTTACGCTTAATAAATCAATTGCTTTGACTTGTTTGTTGCCTTCATCGGGTAAAATGATATTTCTGAAATGTCTTTGTCTTTCAAATTGGTCGTCTGTTTGTCCTGTTAGTTCTTCACAATGTAAGCGGATTGGAGGACGTTGCTGTTTTATAGCGTTGAATGAAAGATAGTTTTCTTTCCAAATATCATCACAAATTTTGTCTGCTTGTTGTTGTAATGCAGTACAAGAATGTGTGCAAATTCCTCCGCTAAAATGCAAATGTGGTCGGCTCCCTCTTTGGCTTGTCCATATTGAGTCAGTTTGTCGAGCAACTTTGATGAATAGATTTTCAATTTGAATTCCCGAATCTCCTCTCATCAAACTACTTGCTGAAAGAGTATTATAAACAGCTTCTCCTATTTCAATTTCTTGTTTAGATAATCTGTCTGCAATAGCACGAATATATTTTTTGACTTGTTCTGGAAAATTGATATATGCTATTATGGGAGGATTGAAAGGAATATTTTCCTCATCGACTTTGTTATGTTTGTACTTGTCGCCTAAAATCCGAATTGTTGAATTTAAAATTTGTAAAAAATCATCTTTTGCTATAGCAATAGTTCTTGCTTGTTCTGAGATAATTTGCAATTCAGGATTTATACATATATAGCCCAATGCAGAAGATTCAAATGAATAAAACAGAGATCCAAAAAATATCGAGGCTAGGCCATTAAATGAACCTTCTTTCAATTCGTCAATATATTCTTGATTTGCCCCGTTTGCCCATTGGAAATTTGTAAAATCAATAAGTTCATACCAGGGAACAAAATTTCCATTCAATAATTTTGTTTGAAGTGAAATATCGTTACCACCTGGATTTATCCCTAAACTTATAAAGTGTTTAATAAGTGGTGCAAGGTCTAATGTGTTTGTAATGTGAACTAAACTTCTGACATTTAACGTAAGTGAACGAATTTCACCTAGCTTTGAAATGGCTAATTCTTTTTCTCCTAGGCGATTTGCGTTAGTTCCTGCGTAATTTGAATTTTCAACCAAATATTCAATTTCATCAAAAATTACTTGAGACTGTTCTTTTAATTCTTCTTGTCTTGTTGTATCTCCATTATCAAAAGCATTTACAATTTGATAGCGAAACATCAAGTTAGAATGTAACTCTTTGACTAAAATTTCACGCAATAAATCAGTAAAGTGATTGCGTTCAATTCCGTTTGCAATTTGTGCAGCATCTTCACGGCTATCAGAAAACACAACTAATTTTCGTTCATCTTCATTACTAGGAAGTTGATACATCAATTCCTTCGCAAACATTTGTGTTGTTTTAGCAAAACCAGTTCTAAAGCCACGAATGGAAGAGGTTTTACTTTTATCAAATCGTTGTTGCCTTTTTTGATGATTTATTCCACAGCTGGGACAAACACTTGGTAATGCTTTATGTGTTTCAAAAATGTTATCTGAATTGAAAATATCAAAAGCAATATCTCGGTTAGTAGAATTAATAATGGTAAAATAATACCCTTTTATCCAATGCGAAGGTATTTCATTTGCTTTAGTGTGAGAAAAATCAATATCTCCTGAAATAGAATTCAACGAAGCTGGAATCCAATTTGCTTCAAAGTCAACTTGATCAAAACCATTTAAAGTTGGTTGTCGCCAATAATTTTGAGGAATTCCTTGTGCTGCATCGTGTGGTGTGAATTGTTGATTGCCACTAGGCCAAAAAACAGCGTACTCTTGATAACTTCTTCTTTCAACCAGTTTTGCAGGCGTTTTTTCAGGAATACCTTCGATATTAGGACTAATTGGAAGCATTTCAAAAGAATTGTTTCCTGATTCATTTCTTGTAACTAAGCGGCTACCACCAAATAAGGTTGTTCCGCAGTTATCGCAATAGAGTAATTCTAAAACACGATTTCTTTTTTCAGAATTTATTCGTGTAGTTGAATAGAGTTTTCCAGCCGTTCTTTCTTCATCAGAATATTCTTCATCAACTTCGTCAGGTTTAACTGAAGCCCAAATTCCTTCGATGTTTCTAAAGAAATAATGAAATCTAAAACGTGGTAATTTTCTATCGTCAGTAATTGTTTTTGCAATATGTTCAAACTCATTTTCATCCAATATTGCTCTAACAATCAATAAACCACGCAAAGCATTTTCTAAATCGTCCTTGTTGTTTGTATTTTCAAAAATTGTTTCAGCAAAATATTTCCCATTACCATCATCTCCTCTTGCTTGTATTGAACAAACGGCTTTATAATCTTGGCAAGGTGACAACAAACGCTCTTTAAATTGAAAACTAGGATTAATTATCACAGAAAGTAATTTTGAAACTCCGTTTCCGACTTGTGGTAAACCAAAAGTTGTTGCAAGTTGTGTTGCACTTAAATCGCAAGTTGAAATGAAATTTTCATCAGTAATGTTTCCTTTTACTTCGGAAAACATCTCTGCAATATCATTGAACGGGTTTATTGGAAGTTTTCTTTCGTTTTCCGGGAACGTATTAATTGGATTGTTTTTCCCCTCAATGATTTTGAATTTTTGACTGAAATAATCGTGGCTCACTCCAAAAAAGTCACACACAAAGTTTTTACTTGCTTCGTCTCCGGCTTCTAAAGATGCACTCGAGGCAAGGATTCGTAATTGTGGATGATGTGGATTTAAGCCTAAACGATTTAGAATAAGCTTTAGCAAATAAGCAACTTCTGTCCCTTGCGTTCCTCTGTATAAGTGCAACTCATCAATGATTAGGTGAAATATGTTGTTTTTGCTTTCTTCTAACCATTGTCTTGTTTCACTAAAAATTCCTTTGTCAATATCACGCATTAACATTATACTCAGCATTGAATAGTTTGTAATCATAATGTCTGGTGGTGCTACTTGCATATCAAAACGGCTTCTCATTTCTGCTCCGTCTAAGCGTTGAAAAAATGATTTCAAATCTTTCGCTTCGTTTTCAGTTTTACCAGTTTGCTGAATGTATTGTGCAACTCGGTTTGAATCTGTTTCAATTTGTTTTAATTGCTCTTTGAGTTGATTTACTTTGTTTGTATTGATTGCAAAAGTTCCATCCTCCTTTATTTTCTTCAACTCACCGGCTACGGGAGAACTTCCGTTATAACGTCCAAAATAAATTGCATTGCCGTTTGTATTTTTACTCAACCATTTTCTTGTGTCGTCAGAATCCAATGCCTTACGTAAACGGCTCATTTGGTCTTCTACTAATGCGTTCATCGGATAAAGTATCAAAGCCCTAACTCCGGCTTTCCGTCTTTCGTGATTGCGTTGTCGTACATCGTTGCTTAACGTAAAATTTGAAGTATTGACAATTTGCCTTGCAGGAAGCCCCCCATTTTCACGCCACCAAGTATTTATACTTGCAGATTTTTGATTAGGTGGTGTCCACTTTGCAAGTTCTTTTGAAAGTTGAGCAAATAAAGGGAGTAAAAATGATTCGGTTTTACCTGAACCGGTGCCGGAAGTAATAATACAGTTGTTCCCGAGCAAGGCTTGCTTTAGCATTTCTGCTTGGTGGCAGTGAAGAGGGAAGTTACCAACAAGGCCAGTGTTTACAAGTCCTTTAAATATATTAGCTTCGGTCTCATTTAATGCATTACCTAAATCTTTTAGTGATAAGTCCCTTATTTTTTTACCACTCGAAACATAATCGGGTAGTGGCTCAATCCAAGGTTTTCGATAAAGAACCTTATCGTAATTTAATAAGTCGTAACGCTCTTTTTCAAGACCTTCAAACTTGGTTCCGAACGCTGTTTTTACATAGCGAATAAAATTTTCTTTTATGGTTTCAAACGAACCTATTGGATCTTTCATAATATTGTATTTATCGGTGTTTGACCTAACTTACAAAATAGATTAGTTGTAAAAATACTTGGGATATTTTCGTAAATTCTATATTTCTTCTCTTCAATTACTTTTAAATCTGGGGCCAACCCACTTAACAACATTATTGATTCTGCGAGTAATCTTGGTAAAGGAAGTTCAATGGGTATTGCAACTCTATTATGTCCACTATCAAACAAAATTACGTTTTTATTGAAATGTCTTAAAGCAATAAATTTTCCCCAATTCATATCAATTTGGTAACAATTGTTATCCTTCCATAATTTGTGCTGGTATGTATATTCATTTAATTTATATTGAAGTAATGAAAATGATTTGTCAATTGATATTTCTTCGCTTTTCTCAAACTTCAATGTTTCAGGATTGAAACTATATCTTGCCCAATCGTAATCATTTTCTTGTGTAGTTTGTAATAAGCTTTCATATTCTGTGATGTTTGCCGAAAAATTTAGGAATGCAACTTGAGGTAGGCTGTTGTCATTGAATTTTATCTGCAATTCATCTGCAAATGCTATTATGCTTTTTTCACCAAAGTTATCAGAATGTTGTTGAAATGCCTTGATAGTAATAACATCAGGTAAAAGCAATCTTTCATTAGATAAAAATTGTTTTGATATTTTAACTTGTAAATTGTGTTCCGGTGCAGTATTAATGATACTTTCAATCAATGCAGAGTCTCTTGCTCCAATGAGCAAAAATTTTCTACCTCGAAATGTAGGGATATAAATGAACTGTGGTGGATTTAAAACAATATTCTTAGTTACATAGTCATAATCAAGTATTCCTATATAATCATAGAAGTTTAAAGATGCCCTTTTAAGCTTTGTAATGTTAAAATTTCCACTCAGGTCTAAAAATTCTTTTGCATAATAAAATTCAAACGCTTTAAAAAACTCTTCGGTTGTTAATACTCCTTTTAACGATAGAAAGTCACAAAGTTTATTTCCGCAATGGTTATAAAATGTCGTAGGAGTAATTTGTTCTATTAATTCTATGTTTATTGAACGGAATAAATGCGTATATGGTATTTGTCTTTGAGTGTCGGGATTTATTATATTACTTCCTAAAGAAAATTGCCCTATATCTGTTGTGATTTTTCGCCCAAAAGAATCTCTTTTGGGTAATTTAGATTCGTCAATTTTAGAGGCTGAATTTCTAGAGGAAATTAAATTATAAGCAACTTCATTTCCTGAAAAAGTCTCATCATCAACTTTAATGTAAAAGTCCTTGTTTACTTTGGTATCTGTAGGCAACAGCCAGCGATTGGTAAGAGATGTTTTTTTTGTAAGTCTTATTTTTTCATCAGAGCCTTTGTATTGTATATAAACATTTTCGTTACCGTCAGAGTTCACAATTTCAACTTCAGGTAAGAACTCATCAGAGAATGTGCGGAAATTCACCTTGAGTCCACCTACTAATTCAATTCTTTTTTCATTATATAATGTTAGTATTGAAATTTCGAAAAGTCCTTGTGTTGGATTGCGAAACCAAAATAGAGAATAGTTATCGGGTAAACCACCAAAATCTTTTTGTTTAAAATTTCCATTGTTGAATGTTTTTCCCCATTCTTTGATTAGTTCCTGTTTATCGTTTTTGCATAACAAATACATTCCTTCTGTTTTTGAAAGAAAGTCCGTTTCAATCCAAAAGTCATTACTCAATTGAAATGTTCCGGCACTCACAAATAACCTTACTTCACGATAAGGGAATTTCGCATCCCATTTGTTGAAATTATCTTTTAGTTCAAGTCCTTCCTTAAATATAAGCGAAAGTGTTTTTGACCATCCATTTATTTCATATAAGTTTTCGTGTTCACCAAATTTCAAATCTTCAGGATAATCATTTGAAGAATACATTCTATATGAAAAAATAACTTCTTCGTCATTTTCATTTACTTTTAATTGAAGGAACAAAGGAGCGATTGTGTAATTTCGTTTCTTTTTTGTTGTCGTTCCTTCTTCAATTTCTTCGTGTGATTCACCCGACCATTTTTTGTATTGATGTTGGATAATTTGAATGATTGAGTTTGATAACTCATCATCTTTTTTCAAAAAATCCATTGTGTTTCTTGGAATTAAATCTGTTCTACTATTTAAAATCCTTTCTTTTAAAAAGTTGTCATCATAAAATGTATCGGGCACTAAACCAATAGACTCAAATAATTCCGGTAAACGATTTAAAAACTTAGGAGGTAAAACTGATTGTGAAAATACTTTACCAACATAAATCCAATTTGCATTATGAAATGGAATTACTTTAAATAAGCCAAATTCGCCATTGTTTTTTATATTAGCCCATTTAGCTAAATCTTCCCATAAATCGTTTATGTGGTTGTTACTAAAATCGGTTGTTCCAATGATTTCGTTTATTTGATGATTTTCCAGAAACGCGTTAAGTCTGCCGTAATAATTGTTTGCTCTTAAATTATTGATGTCAATATCTTCAATTAGTGGAAGCACAATAAAAGTCAAATAAGAAATGTAAGGAGGATACAAAACGGGAACATCATCGATTGTTGCATATGTTCCATCTGCTTTCTTTAGCCCGACAAGGTTATTTTTTGAATGAGCAAATTTTGCCTTTGCGATAACATTTCCATTTGAACCAGGAAGTCCACGTTTTATAGAGGTGATATAGTCTAACCAAATTTCATCATCTGATTCTTCCCCAAAAGAAGGTCTCCCTAAAGAAACAATACCATTTTTAGTTAGATATAAGTGAATTTCCTTTCCTGCATTTGCAGTATTAAAGAAGTAGGCTGATATAATGTTATTCCATTCTAAGTACTTCATCGTATATTCAGTAAAGCAAATTAAGTTTACTAAGAAGCGTTGATTATAATTGGCTCTTTTGGCTTTCCGAAGAGTCGGCTTTGTGCTGTGGGGTAAAGTCAAATGTGCCACTTGCGTGCTGGCATAAAATTGTTTTTAAAAAATGTGAGTGGGGAAAAAATAAAAAAAAAGTGTCGGTCAGCGAGTCTGGTCAGATATTGTCCTTTAGTTATATCGATTCTATGTCTTTGGTAGTCTGTCAAAATGGTTTACTTTTTTCTTGTATTTAGTCGTCTGTTTGTTGTTGTCGGGTCGTCCTTTACACTTGCTGCCACCGTTCTCGGTATATGTGAGGTGGCGAAATCGGAGCCAACAAGCTTTTCATTAGTACAAACATAGTTGGAAGAAGACACTTTCCCAAACAACAATATAGCCATCTTGCCTATACCGTATTAGCAGATGTTTTCAATTTATAGTTTCAACTTTCGTTACTATCATATTACTTTCCTCATAAGGCGGTATTTCCGCAAAAAAGGGCGTTAATAATGTAATTCCCTTTGAAAGAAATTGCTTTTCAAGTGCATTGTAATTAACCTCATCTCTACTAAATAATGTTACTACAAATTTGGGTGTAATATGATTATTAGTTAATTTCTTTATTGCAGTCGTTATACTTAAACCAGAGGTAATGACATCATCAACAAAAAGACAATTTTTGTTCATAAGAGTGTCAATATCAAGATATCTTAGTTTAACCTCCTTTTTGTCATGAGATATTTGAATTGGCACACGATGTTTAATGTTCAACTTGTCCGCTAAGATAGCGCCTAACATACCACCATCTGTTAATGCTGGATAAATTATAGCATCAAAATGCTCAACCTGTCTATTGATTATCATTGAGAGAATTGAAACAAAGAAATTCTTAGTTTCTTCCTTCTCGAATATTTTCCGGGGCATAATGTAGTAATTGCTGAAATAACCTGAAGTCAAAAGGAATTTGCCTTTCCTTAGACACTCACTCTTTATGATTAATTTTGACAAATTATTTTTATCGAAATCAAGATATATATCTTCTTTATATTTAGGGTTGACCTTAAATATTAAATCAATTTCAGATTCAGAATTAACACATACTCCAATGTTCGCTCTTTTCATGTCGTCATATGAATATTGTTTATTTAAAAATGATAAAAGTTGTTCAAACGCAAATTTATATTCTTTTCTGAAATCAATATATTTCTTAATCTTTAATAATGGAGGTAATTCACATGATTCAAGAATAATTGGAATAAGGCATATTTTCTTATTTATTATTTCTTCGTAAAGCGCAACCTCGAGCTCAATTGTTACCCAAGCTGAATCTATCGAGCTTTTACTTAAGACTGCAATTACATAGCTTGAATCTTTCAGTCCTTCATTCATCCTTTTGATAATAGAATCTGCAAACATAATTTCCCTCTCAGAATACCAAGGTTGAATCCCATTACTCTCCAAATCTTGAGCAAGTTTGAAAACAAAGTCAGCATCTCTGGATGAATGTGAAATAAAAACTTTCATGTTAGGTTTTCATATTTGGTGGAGGTTTCATAAAATATCTGCTAACGGTTCTGTGACATGCGGCGTGCTGACGAAGGAAGCATGATCGTCATGTCACTTGTTAGTGTCAGTCACTTTCTCTAAGCAATTTTTTAAAATAATCTACTTGATCTTCTATATTCAAGAATCTATGTTGTTCAATTCTTTCCAAAATATCGTCAGATCCTTCCCCAATATCAGGGCAATCTTGAAAATATAAAATTTCAACTGGTTCTATTTGTGAATTAAAATCTGGCAAATTAATCTTCTCTATCTCTTTGCTGACTACCCAATTTACAGATATCGCTTGATATGAACACCAGCTTGCGAAGTTGAGGTTTTTATCTCTTTTTCCGAAGATAACTAAACCACCATTGTACAAATTTGCAAAATTTCCTAAGAAGTAATCATTTAGATATTTCATACCTTCTTTGAATTGGAACTGAAGAGTAAGCGTATTTAAATTTTCATTTCCTAAAATGAATTCAGAAAGATTATTGATTTCATAAGAAGTGGCATTTGTAACTATTTTACATCCGGCATGTTTCGAATAGTACTTATATAAGTTTAATTTTCCTTCATTCCAATTTTCTCCGTAAATATTCTTAAAATCGAGTTGTTTGCTATCGAAAATAGAGCTTTCATTATTTCCAATATAATCTGCAAATTTATCATACGCGTCATCATGCGGCTTTGTTCTTATATTGTTGCATTTGGTACAAATTATTTTTTCAAATTTTAATTCTTTAGATTTATAGTTATCTAAGTTGGCTTCAATATCTCCTGATTTATAAATTATAGGATTCCCATTACCAAATTTTTTGCCAAAATGCCTTTTTATATCCGAGGCTTTAAATTTATGCTCCGCAGAATTGGCAATATCTTTACAAATCCAACATTTTATTTCCATAAACTCTGCTTATTTGGATTCTTATTGATTGACACTAACGGTTTGGGGCTTTGCGAAGTTGGGGCATTCAAGGCACAAATGTTCAATTTAGCACAAATGTTCATTAGAATTACCAATGCTTAAATTTAGCACTTCTGCCCCAATTTTGCAAAACC
>Ga0075163_10012736_pt1 | contig 10951 bp, 9 predicted proteins | sample JI1023141ADNA_FD_71478 | JGI IMG/M metagenome (GOLD analysis project Ga0075163, IMG submission 71478) | Wastewater effluent complex algal communities from Wisconsin, to seasonally profile nutrient transformation and Carbon sequestration -... | ecosystem: Engineered > WWTP > Effluent > Algae...
TTGCACTGATCGCACTAGTCCTTTGGCCGGTGATTTGGCTCATTTCGCTGCCGTTTCGGCTTATTGGCATCACGTTTGACGCCGTGTTTGCGCTTATTCGCGCCATCCTCCATTTGCCAGCACGTTTGCTTGGCGGTGCTCGCAAGGCGTAGCGCCGCGATCATCGAGGCGCGCCAAAGCGCGCCGCCTCGTTAACATTGAGGCATGGCCCGCAAAAATCGCAATGAAGCTCTCCCGCAAGTTCGGTTGAAGAGCGAACGTAAATACGTTCACCCCCTGATCTTTCAAAAAATGGTCGAGCGCCCGCGCGAGCGCATCGTGCCCGGCGATCTCGTCGAAGTGCTGAGTGTTGACGGCGAGTTCATCGGTCGCGGCATGCTGAACATGCAAGCGCCGATGGCCATTCGTCTGCTCACCGAAAAAGAAGACGAAATCGTCGATGCCCAATTCATCGCCGAGCGCATCGCCGACGCCGTGCGCCTGCGTCGCACGATATACGGGCTCGACGCAGTGACCGATGCCTACCGTGTGATTCACGCCGAGGGCGACGGATTGTCCGGCCTGATCGTGGATCGCTTTGGCGACGTGCTGGTGGTTGCGTTTTACGCGGCGGGTATGTGGCGCATGCAGCATTGGATTTTCGATGCGCTCTTGACGCAGTTCCCGGATTCGCAGATTTTTGCGTTTGGCGACGACAACGCGCAAAAGCAAGAAGGCTTCGACTGCCCACTAGGCAAACCGCCGAAGCCGGTGATCATCACTGAACACGGCGTGAAATTCCATGTGCCTATCGGCGGGAAACACAAGACCGGGTTCTTCTGCGATCAGCGCGACAACCGCCAACGTTGGGGCGAGCTGATCAAAGCGACCAAGAGCGCGAGCATGCTCGACCTTTGTTGCAATTCCGGCGGCTTCGCGGTGTACTCGGGCGTCAATGGCGCGACCGACATCACAGCAGTGGACCTCGACGAAGAGGCCGTTGAATTCGCCACACGAAATTTGCGTTTGAACGACGTGAAAGCGAAAGTCGCGCAGGCCGATATTTTTCCTTGGCTACGCGAAGCGCAGGAAGCGGGCAAGCGCTGGGACGCCGTCGTGCTCGACCCCGCGAAGATGACGCGCGCGCGCGACGAAGTGATTGACGCGCTGAAAAAATATCTCGACATGAACAAGCTCGCGCTCAGCGTGGTCAAGCCCGGGGGCCTGTTCCTCACGTGCTCATGCACAGGTGTGGTGAGCGAAGAACAATTTCTTGACATGCTGCGCCGTGCGGCGTTTTACGCGGGACGTGAAGTGCAAGTGCTCGAAGTGCGTGGCGCGGGGCCCGATCATCCGTGGCTCGCGCAGGTCAACGAAAGCCGCTATTTGAAATCGGTATTTTGTAGGGTCCTGTAATCTTTGTCGTCATTCCGGCGAAGGCCGGAATCCAGTGCGTAACCCGCGCTTAGCGCGCCTGATTTGATTCACGCCATGCTTCCATTCCAATCCATTTCCTTCACCGCCGTTGAACCCGGCAAGCACGTCTTGATTCTTGGCGCGGTGCACGGCAACGAACTCGCGGGCATGCATGGCATTCGCCGTGTAGTCGCCGAAATCGAAAGCGGCGCGCTCGACATCGCGCGCGGCAGCGTCACCTTCGTGCCGATCACGAACCCGATGGCGTACGCGCTGAAACGTCGCATTGGCGACCGCAATCTCAATCGCAATCTTGCGCCGACCGACACACCCACCGAGTTCGAAGATCACATCGCCAACTGGCTCTGTCCGCTCATGGCGAAACACGAAGTGCTGCTCGATCTGCATTCGTTTCAAGCGCAAGGACAAGCGTTTGTGATGGTGGGACCAACCAACAACAGCGGCGCGCTAGAGCCCACCATTCACGGCGACGTCGAGCGCGATTGGGCGCTGCGCCTGGGCGTGAACCGCGCGGTTGACGGCTGGCTCTCGACCTACGCGGTGGGTGTCGCGGAGCGCATCGCACGCGCAGCGAAATTCAACCCGACGGGCGAGAAACGCCACGACCTCCACCCAAAATACGGCGTCGGCACAACGGAATACATGCGCACCACGGGCGGCGCGGCGCTCACGCTCGAATGCGGCCAGCACAACGACCCGAACGGCCCCGAAGTGGCCTACCGCGCGATCCGCAACACACTCGCACTGTTCGGCATAACCAACGACGCGCCACCGCCGCCCGCAATAAACGTTGAGGGCCTGCACCTCGGCGCCGTCATCGACAAGTTCGATAAAGCCGACGCCTTCGCACGTGGGTGGCAAAGTTTCGATGCTTTGAAAGCCGGTGACGTCATCGGCACTCGCGCCAACGGCGAAGTCGTTCGCGCGCCTCGCGACGGCTACATCGTGTTTCCGAACGCTCTTGCCGAAGCGAACAACGAATGGTTCTACCTCGCGGAAGCAACCGCCCGCTTCTCGGTTTCGCGTTAACAGCTTTTTGCCTCCAGCGACAGCCTGGTGGTCGTTTCAGCGCGTTTATTCGCTTAGTTGACTTTATACAAAATAAGGCGCTAAGTGCCACCTGGCAGTGCTTCCGCAATAAAAGCCATTACGCTCGCTTAAACGCTCGTGCAGAGGCGTAGCGCGTTCTGACCCTTGGCGTGCGCTTCGCTCGCGAAATGATTCAAAATGATCCGCAATAGATACGGATCGAGGGGCGACTTTGAGCGGAGAAATTACTGAAGCCATCGCGCGGCTCACGCCGGGCGAACCCGAGGCGTTGAAGAAATTGTTCGAAGCTTCGTACGACGAACTCAAGCGCCTCGCGCATTCGCGCCTATGGGCGGCAAACCCCAAGCAAGATTTCGCGACCGAGTCGCTGCTGCACGAGAGCTATCTACGCCTCGTGAATCAGAAGTCGCTCGCCATTCCTGATCGCCAGCATTACTTCGCCTACGCATCGAAAGTCATGCGCAGCATCATCCTCGACACCGTGCGCGAAGCCAACGCCGAGCGTCGCGGTGGCGGCGAGGCGGCGCTCACTTTGAACACCGAAATCGCGGGACTTACGCCGCAGTCGAACGACGTCGAAGCGATCGACGACGCACTGAAAGACCTACACAAAGTCAGCCCGGAACTCGCCGCGCTCGTCGAAATGAAGTTTTTCGGCGGCATGACCGAGCCAGAAATATCTGAAATTCTCGGCGTATCGGAACGCACGGTGCGACGTGAATGGGAGAAAGCTCGCGCGGCGCTGTTGGTGTTGCTGGAAGAAGAGTAGTTCATCCGTCCTTGGCTGCCATATGGGGGCCGACGACAAATGGTTCGTCGACCCGTGAATCCGAGCGAAAGTTTGTTGGCCGGATTTCCCGCTTCTTTGCGTTTGAACCCATAAGCCCTATGCATTCGCTCACTGCCTCTCCCATTTCCAACCATGTCGTCCGCAACTCCTGACTGGCAGCGCGCGCTCTCGCTCTTCGACGAGGCGCTTGCGCTGCCACCCGACCAACGTGAGGCGTGGCTGGACGACACCGTCGCGCGTGAGCCTGGCGTTTCTCCGTTGTTGCGCAAGCTCTTGGGTGCGCATCGACGCGTTGAAACGAACGACGTCCTCGCCACGCTTCCGCGACAGCCCGACTCGCTGCGCGGGGAGCCTGCTGGTACCTGTGGCCAACTCATCGGCCCGTTTGAACTGATCGAACCGCTCGGCCACGGCGGCATGGGCAGCGTGTGGCGCGCGCGCTATGCCGATGGTCGGCTAAAACGCGACGTCGCGATCAAACTTCCCGCAGCCACGCAAGACCCGACGGCGCTCGCCACGATGCGCGAGCGCTTCGCCCGCGAGCGCGATTTTCTCGCGCAGCTCGAACACCCGAACATCGCACGCCTTTACGACACAGGCGTCAGCGAAACTGGCCAGCCTTTCCTCGCGATGGAGTACGTCGCGGGTGAGCCGATCGACGCGTACTGTGAGCACCACCGCACGCCGTTCAACGCCCGGCTTAAACTTTTCCTGCAAGTGCTCGATGCCGTGGATTACGCGCATCGCCAGCTCGTATTGCATCGCGATTTGAAACCTGGAAACGTTTTGGTGGACGCGATCGGCAACGTGCGCCTCCTCGATTTCGGTGTCGCGAAACTATTGCCCGAACTCAACGCGGCACAACCCGACGCGAACGCAAACAAAGAACTCACCGAAATCGCCGGTGCCGCGATGACGCTCGCTTACGCCGCGCCTGAGCAAATTACCGGCGCGCGGCTTTCGACCGCGACCGACGTCTACGCGCTCGGCGTCATGCTGCATCGCCTTCTCACCGGCGCGTCGCCGTACCAGCCGGCGCGCGACACGCGTGGTGCACTCGAAGACGCAGTCATCAACAACGCACCCGCACTCGCCTCGTCGCGCCACGCAACAGACGCCACGCTCGCCGCGCTGCAAAGCACGGCTCCCGCCTTGCGCCGCGCACTCACGGGCGACATCGACACCATTCTCACAAAGTCCCTCAAGAAGCGCCCCGACGAGCGATACCCCACCGCCGCCGCACTCGCCGAAGACATTCGCCGTCACCTCGCACGACAACCGATCAGCGCGCGGCCCGACAGCCTCTGGTATCGCACCAATCGCCTCGTTGCACGCCATCGCATCGCGGTCGCAGCGTCCGCACTAGGCGTCAGTGCACTCATCGCCACGACAGGCATCGCGGTGTGGCAAGCCAAGGTCGCGACGGCGAGCGCAGCACGCGCCACCAAAGAAGCCAAACGCGCCAACACCGCGCAGAAATTTCTCACGGGATTGTTCGCGAGCGCCGACCCCGAGAAGAACAAGACCTCAACCGAGTTCGCCAAACAAGTGCTCGAACGCGGTCTCACAACCGCTGAACGTGAACTCAAAGATGACCCAGAGGCACATGCGTTAGTGCTCGCGCAGATCGGTGAAATTTATCGGCGGCTTGGCCTACCCGAACAACTTCTTGCCACACAAAGGCGGCGCGTCACCGTACTCGAATCACTGAGCGCGCCCGATACCGACACGTTGGTAGATGCGCAGTTGGAGCTGGGTCGCGCGCTCGGCGACTCCGATCTCCCTGAGGACAACAAAGCGGCACTGCCGCGCCTCATGGCTACCTACGACTTGGCAACGTCAAAACGCGCTTCTGCGGAGCACATTGTGTGGGCGCTCTGCCTTATCGCTGACCAGTTGCGTACCGAGAAGAATTTTCTGTCTGCTCGCGACTACGCGTCCAAGGCTCTCGACTACGCGCAGCAGACACTCAAGAGCCCGAATCGATTCCTAGCCGCTGCGCATGACACTAATGCCGTAGTTGCAAGCGCCGAGCATCGAATTGTCGATGCGCGCGAACACTTCTCCAAGGCCCTCGCGATTGATGCAACGGGAAGCGGACGCGGCCCCGTCGACCAATCATTGACGCTGACATTACTGGCCGCTATGGAGTTTGAAGACGGCAACTACGTGGCCGCACTGCGTCAGTACCTTGCGGTAATTGAATTAGCGAGAACCAGCCTCGGTGATGTCAATATCAACCTGTCGCCAGCGCTACGCAACGCGGTGTTCGCCGCAGCGAGAGCGGGCGACATAACGATGGCGAAGCGACTCAGTGAACAGCCGTTAGATGCAGAAATCGCGTCCGGTCACCCCATGCGAATCGCGCATGCTCATCGAGCACGGGGTCGCGTGGCAATGCTCGAAGGCGATTTCGCTCGTGCCCGGAGCTCGTTCGATCTCGCGGAGCCGACGTTTGCCCCCAACCCCACACTCGCAGCGCAGATGGCGCAGCAAAACGCCGAGCTTGCGCTGAGGCTCGACAACGCCGAACGGGCGGTATCCGAACTTGAGCCCATACTTGTAGCGCAGGAAAAACGCTACGGAACTAAGCACGTGGCGCTACGCGACACGCTGCTCTGGCTAGGCGTGAGCTACGCTCGATTGGGTGCGGTAGACAAGGCTCGCGACTACATCGAACGAGCGTGTGAGCTGTTTGGGGCGTTGCGTGAATCGCATCCACTAAGGCTGCGCTGCGACGTGTATCGCGTCATGTTGTCACGCGATCAGCCAATCACACAAGGGCTCGCAAAGCTGGAAGCCATTGGCATCGCTGCGCGAAACAACGATGCGATCAAACTGCCGCTCTTCTCTTCTTTAACGCTGGCGTCGACCTGGCTCGAAAGACGACCCGACGGCGCTATCGCATTTCAGACTATCCCAGTCTTAGACTAAAAGGTGAACCGCATGAAAACCACTCGAATCAAATCAGCACACTCGTGTGCGCTCGTGCTTGTGGCGACTGCGCTGCTTTCATGGACTGCCGCTGAAGCCCAAACGCCACGTGTTTCTGCCGACGGTGGCCCCATTTCAAAGGGCATTGGTGTCCCATGCGCCCCATACTCCCAAACTAATCGTGTTGCCGTATCCGGACCAAGGTCTACCGCAACTCAAACGGTTCATACAGACACGGACACTGACAAACCGCAATTGGAACCACATCCCGCACTACCCGGAGCTGACGTTACGGTGGAAAGAGTGAGTCCGTCCACCGTAAAGTACTGCATAACCCCGGCTGTATTCAACAGCAGTGATAACGCAACGCCAGCACCGTTATCCCTTTGGCTTGCACCATACGTAGGGCAGGACCTACGCGCTTATACGGCACTGCATGTGACCAATCGTGCTCCCACGTCGTGCTCGGTTCAAATGTCGCAACCCGTTTCCGGCCATAGTTCAGCGAAGGCCCCCACGACTTGGTGCGTAGTCGCCCCGGCAAAAGGGCCGCAACCCAATTTGGCTGTGTACCTTGGTGTTCCGGACAAAAAAGTTTTCGGTGGAAATCTCAGTACGGGCAGGGTCGTCGCTGGCCCCAATACGAAAGTAGTGGTCAAAGTTACCGCCGGCTATGCCGAGGGCTGTAGAGTTGATATTGGGTCGGCGCGCGAAGTAGCCACTTCGGGTGGTTCTAAACCGCAGATTCAATGCGGCGGCGCTCGCGGTGTGACACACGTTCCAAAATCAACGGCGGACCACGCCTCATCCGTAGTGCCAGGCACGAGGAAATAGACGGTGTAGCGAGCAAACTGGAACGTTACTTTGTGGCCGCTTTCACCCAATTTTCGCGTTTAAGTGACAGTGCCCCGCTGCGCGTCTTACCTCCTGCGCGCGGCGGGACACACTTCAATCCTCCCCTACGACGGTCGCAGCGCAAGCGGGCCGTCTTTTTTTGGCCGGATTTTGCGAAAACCTGCGTTTGAGTGACTGAACCGTGACCACTGCGTTGCGCGAGTAGCGGGCGAAGGCCCGTGCGCGTGCAACTGTGCAGACGGACGCGAGGTTCATTTCTCAAACGAAAGGAAACCGTATGAACAAGATCCGAATCACTGCGCTCGCGAGCGCCGTTCTCGCGCTCAGCGCGCTCGCTGTCACCGCGCAAGCCGCCGATCAGCCCGGAACATCGCCTTCTGTGAAGGCCGCGGTCAAACCGCCGCCCTTCGCGTCGCCTGGTCCCTTCCCGGATGCGCAGGAAAGCAAAGCGGCGCAAAAAAAGACTGCTGGCAAGACCGATGTAGCCGCGAAAAAGCCGCCACCAAACGCTGGCACCGGCCTGACCAATCCACCGCCGCCACAGGCAGCGAAGTCGCCAACAAAACAGTCGGACGCAAACAGGGTGGGCTTCGGCTGGGACCTGGCAACGACCCATGTGAAATGATCCGCCGCAGCTGCACGACGCGCCAAACATGACGAACAGAACCTCATTTCTGAACCGTTATGCAGTGAATGCGCCCACGCGGCGGATCGACATCAACGCCTCGCTGCCGTGGGATGCGGCGACGGCGCGGTTGCCGCGCGTACCAGAGCTAACGAAAAGGGCGATGCTGATGTGGACAGAAGATTGGTTCATGTGGACGTTCATCGGGATTCCCGCCATCGGAGTCGTATTGCTCTGTCTGTGGACTGTCTACGTGCGGCGTGCATGGAAGCTCCGCCGCGCAGCAGATCGGCAAGTCAACTTCTGGATTGCGCTCGTCGTGACGTCGCTGCTCACGGCTTACCTGATCGCATATGGCCGTCTCGCGGCGGAGGTGATCAGCGTATTGATTTTCGCGCTCGCCGGAAAGTCATTTTGGTAATCGCATCAGGGAATCGCGCCGTCTAGGTCGCCTCTTGCGGGAGTGCCACGCCCGCCGACAGCAGAGGGCAGCGACCATACATCCGCGTCATCGCGTTGTGGCCGGATTTTTCGGAAAAGGTCGTTTGAGTGATTGAGACGAAAGCAACGCCACCACCGACTGCGCTGCGTTGCACTTCGCCTGATGTCAGTTACTCACTCAACCTTGCTTCATTCAAAAAAGGACTTCACCATGAATTTTTACCCACGTATTCCTGCGCTCGCGTCCGCGCTTCTGACCGTCGCGTTGGCAGCGACAGGCGCACAAGCCGCCGCCGTTAGCAAGAATGCGGGCGCCACAACGCCCAATTTGTCCGACTTCACGCCAGCGTTCTTAAGTCACCCCAGCAAGGCGGGCTACAACAACACCACACCAGACCGCGTTTTCCTAGAGACGTTTCGCGCCGCCTGCCCGCAGGGACAGAAGATCACCTCGGCGCACTTCTCGATTACCGTACGCAAGCTTACGCAAGGTGCCAATCGTGGCGACAATGATGCGTTGGCGTTTTGGGACAACCAAGCCGCGCTGTTCAACACATATCTGTGGGCTGCGTCTGACGCAACGGGCACAACGAAGACCCTGAACTACAACATCGGCGCGCTACCTGCCGCGACCGGCGTCAATGGCAATCCATCCGTAGGCAACGGCGTGATTGCGAGTCCCGGCAATGGTCTGGGCGTGCTCTCAGACTTTGACTTTAGCTTCTCAGTGCAGGACGATACGTCCGTTTTGGCGGCAACGCTTGAGTACAAATGCGAAGGTGGCCCACCCAGTGGTGGAGCGGGCGACGGCGCCAAGAAGGGATTGACGTTTGGGCTATATCCACGACATGCCGTGAGCGGCATTGCCACCGCAGCGTGTCAAGGTCAACCCGGCCCCGACTGCAACCCGCAGCAGGGCGATCAGTTCTGCACCACGGCGCTGCCTGTGCTTTGCATGAAACCGTCGGGGTTACAAAACCCCACAAGCAACACCGTTGACCCGCAACATTGGTCAGGCAACGTGATCGCAACCACGCCGGCAGTCTCGCCGACATCGATGGGCTGGGCGCATAAGAGTCAAGTCAACGCGTACTGCGTCGCGCAGTTTGGCGCGGGATGGGTGGTCGCAGACTTTCATGCGGGCGGCGGTTGGAAATTCGGTGCGTACGGCAACGTCGGCGATGCGAATAAGCGCTCGTGGGTGAACATCAAAGATCAAGCCAACGGCAACTGCTGGTCGGATCAAAACTAACGATCAACATCGCTCTTTGAGCGACGCGCGCCGCAGTGCAACCGTCGCTCAAATTTCCTGATTCCCTCGTCTCATAAACGCAACTTAGAGGTCGCCATGCGCCCGCTTCTCACAGCATTCCTTCTCGCAGCGCCGTTGCTTGTTGTCGCGCAAATTCCGCCCACGCCGATGCCCACACCAACGCCGCTGCCAACGCCCGCGAACACACCGCAGCCCGCGCTGTCGCCCGAGCAACAGCAGATTCTTTTGCAGCAACAAATTCAGATTCAGATGCAGCAGCAACAAGCGCCTATGCACCCTGGGATGCCCGGCCAACCCGCCGGCGGCCCGATCCAATTGCCGCACCAAGGAAATTTACAGAACCCGCCAGCGTCGTCCGCGAGCAAGCGCTTGGCTGATCGACCGGCGGTGACGATTCGTGAATTTCGTTCGAGTGTGGCGGAAGTCACTCCGCGTGGGGCGACGGATATGTTCATGACGGCGCTCGTAAAGACGCGCAAGTTTCGCGTGCTCGAGCGTGCGCGCATGGCCGAGGGTATTGCTGCCGAGAAAGCGCTCAATCAACAAGGCATGACCACGGGCCAAACCGGACAGGCGCAATACGCGGGCGCGGCGTACATGTTTGAGGCGACCGTGAGCGAGGCTACGACCGACGCCAACAAGACCTCGTTCAGCCTCGGCATCGCGGGCGCGGCCGCTGGGAAAGGTTGGTCGTCGGACACGATTGCGATTGACGTGCGCGTGACGGACGTCGAGAGCGGGATCGTGGTCGACGCCATCGATGTGCGCAAAGAAATTAAAGGCGAAGAAACGAAAGCGGGCGGGCTGACGAATGCTCTGGCGAACACATTGTTGCGTGGCCGAGGCGCCGCAGTCGCGCAAGCCCTCGCACCGACAGACGAGTACGTGAGCGCCCGCAAGGACAGCGTGGACAAAGCGTTGCGCTCGGCGATTGAAGAAGCGGTGAACGAACTAGCGAAACGATTCGCGGCGGACTAGTCGGCTGAGCGCTTACAGCTTTTTGGACGTATCGACAGTCTGGCGGTCATCACAGGCCGATTTTTTTATAAGTCGACTGTATTCATAAAGCCGCTGTAAGTGCCAGCAGGCTGTCGTTCCGAGCAAAAAGCCATATTACGAGAAATTACGCAGTGCAGCAAAGGCCTCGTCGTCGTGCATCGTCTGCGTTTTTCCAGGCGCGATGCCGTCCACACGCCATGGCCCGATCGCGAAACGAACAAGGCGCAGCGTCGGCAGACCCGCAGCGGCAGTCATTCGCCGCACTTGGCGATTTCGCCCTTCGTCTAGCGTGAGTTCGATCCACGAGTCCGGCACACTTTTGCGCACGCGAATCGGCGGATCGCGCGGCCAAGGTTCGCTGTGGTTTTCCAGCACGCGCGCATGGATTGCCTGTGCCGGACCATCGTTCAACGTGACGCCGCGCGTGAGGTTTTCCGTGTGCTCGCGGGTCGCGACGCCCTCAACTTGCGCCCAATAGGTTTTGGTTACCGTCGAACGATCTCCAGCAATCGCGGCCTGCAACGCACCGTTGTCCGTCAGTAATAACAGCCCTTCGCTATCCGCGTCG
>Ga0075163_10012737_pt1 | contig 10951 bp, 22 predicted proteins | sample JI1023141ADNA_FD_71478 | JGI IMG/M metagenome (GOLD analysis project Ga0075163, IMG submission 71478) | Wastewater effluent complex algal communities from Wisconsin, to seasonally profile nutrient transformation and Carbon sequestration -... | ecosystem: Engineered > WWTP > Effluent > Algae...
CGAAGTATTGCTTCAAACCCGCAGTCACAATCGTCGCAAACTTCTAGAAAGGCGCACTCGTCTCGGTGCCATCCGTAGGTGAGAAGCAGGGCGTTTGCTTTGGCAAGCTCGGCGCGCAGCCGCTCTATCTCAGCCTCGGCCTTTCTTGCCCGCTCGGCGTTGTGAATAGCCGACTCCCAAGCGGAATCCAGTTCAGTTTTCATGCTTCCCCCGTTTCGTACAGCCGCACCGGCAGTGAGGGGGCGTAGCCGTCGCCTTTGATGCAGACGATGCCGGTTGTGCTGCGCTTGCAGCCATAGCTCTCCATATCGGTGTATACGTGAGCGCACGTCCGGCAGTCGGGCTTCCTCGCCTCGGCGAGTTCGTACTTATACCCGCGTATGCGGTCATGAAGTTTTTCGATAATCTCCCGCGCTGTGTGCGCTCCAGCAAAGGCATAGTCCGCGCAAGCACTATCCGTATCTTCAAGTCTGGCACGAAGCTCGGCAAGCTCGGCGCGGAGTGTCGCGCAGGCATCTACAGCTAGATGGAATTCGCCCGCAAGCACCGCAAGCTCGGCGTTAACGGTCGCCACAATCTGATGCGCCATCCCTACCGGGTCGAGGACATTAATTTCCATGCTCGGGGCCAATGTCGTGAGCATGCCGACAGCCTCGAGGCACGCCGCAAGCTCGGCGCGAAGGCGGGTGATTTCATCCGCCGCGTCATCTATCGCCGCTGGCACAAGTACGCGCTTGTGGCCCAGCAAATCCGGGTCTTTGAGCACACCTACTATGTCCATTCACTCCCCCTCGCCCTTGCGGGCTGCCAGATACTGGCGCAATGCTGCGTGATAAGCGTCGTGAGTCATGTCCGGGTCAACCAGCAACTCATAGATCGCGCCGTCGCTAGGACTTCCCCAACAGCCGTGCGTTATTTCGTCGCGGGATACTTGGGCGGCGAGATTGATTAGCGCGGATGCTAAATCCTCTGGCGTGTCGGCTTCGAGGGCTAGCGTCAAGCGCAGTGCGCGCACGGGCGGCTTCCTCATTTCTCCCCCTCGCCCTTGCGGGCTGCGTCACTATTCGCCAGTGCGTCATACAGGTTTGAGTCATAATCCATGATTGCCTTGCGAAAGCGCCTAAGCTCCGCAAGCTCGGCGCGCAGGCCGTCAATCTCTGCGAGAAAAGCCCGCTGTGCAGCCACGCTGCTGTCGATGCATCGCTGTTTTTCAGCGCAGGCATCACGCAGCTCGGCAAGCTCGGCGCGCAGGCTCTTTAGGTATTCGTCGGAGCAAAAGTTGACCCCGCTCATTGCTCACCTCCCGCCATAGCGGCATTACATTTCATGTGCGTCGCCTCCCCACAGTCGGGTGGCGGTTGCTGCTGACTCAGGGGCAGAGCCTCCCGCCATAGCGGCGTCGATTGCCTCAAACGTCACTTCACCGTCGTCGTTCACGCTGGTGATTCGCACGGTGACGTTCGACAGTGTGCGGGCAGTCAGAAACGTCATTACATCGCCTACGTTTGTGTCTCCCCAACAGTCGATTTGCTGTTATACGCCTATCGGCTTGGCGTGAGCCGCCGCTAGGTTTGCGCTGATGATCGCATCCTCAAGCGTCATGCCGTGGCCGATCACATACAACGGTGGCCCGTTATCATCCTCTTTCATCTCTTCTGGCATCTTGTGCCACCGCGTTTTTTCGGCAGGCGCACGCACCAGCGTAACAAACCCGGTGGCGTTGTCTTTCCCGCTTGCCTGCACCGAGAAATCTGCGCTTTGGAAACGCCATCCTTCTTCAACGTTCATAATCACCTCGCGTATAACAATCGCTTAAACTCGGACGCTTCACTCGCTGGCGCTCGTTTCGCGCCGGTTAAGCGAAGCGATATACGGCATCTGCAACGCTATCAAAAGACGCGTTCTCCGGGTCGTCAAAGTCCCAGACAAGATTCGGAGTTTTGAGGAGTGCGTCATGCTCCCTCCAAATCATCAAAAAAGTCCGACCCTGAAAACCGCTCTTTCATCATCCGCCGCACTTTGCGCATCGCCTCCCGCTCGATCTGGGCTACCCGCTGGCGGGAGATTCCGAGAATCTGTGCGACTTGCTCGGCGCTCATTGCGTATTCATCCCTGTGCAGCTTGTGCATGGGCGGTTCTGCTTTGGATTGTTGGCTTACGGTCATGGCGGCACCATCAGAACGGGCAGTCGCCGTAAGGGTCTCCGGAGTCCGGAATACCCGCCGCAGCCTTGGCCTGTTTCGATTCGCTACCGTCCTTTCGCTTGAATGACAGCGACCGGAATTGCTCGCCGGATTTGCTGGTTTTGTTCCAGGAGCTAACCCAATACTCCACCCCTTCAATGTTTGCGGTTCCCGTTCCGTCCGGGTGTTTCTCTGTCTCCTTACGCTTGTTGCGAAAGATTGCGCCGGTATTGGTGTTGTCGTATTCAGCCATCGTTAAAGCCTCAGAGTGAAATAGGACAAAGGGATACAGACGAAACCGTAATTGCACGGTCTCCAGTAGGGCAGGAATAGACGCAAATCTTATTCATGCCTGATGTTGATTCGTAGGAAAAGAAGCACCCATAAGCGTTAGCTTGGGATGCCGCCAGGGTGATGATTGCGATTGCTATGTATTTCATGCTGCGACTTCCTCTAGTGCGTTGTCTGTGTAAGCCTTGTGCTTTGCTGCGCGGATATATTGCTTTTCAGCTTGGGTGAAATACCCGCCCTTAGATTCAGCAATCCAAATCGCTTTCATTTCTGGCTCAGTCAACCCTTCCCACGCTTCCAGCACGGCCAAGTCATCATCTCGGGAGATTCCCTCTTTGATGTACTCGGCGACTTTCCGGAGCTTGTCTACAAGCCCCTGAACGTCATGGGTAGTGCCATCCGCGTCATTGTCTCCCTTGGTTGGGATGCAGAATGTTTGCAGACAACAGTATTTATAGGCCGCGCTCATTGCCTTGTTGGTGGCCTTGTCTGCGGAGTCCATAGCCTCGCCGACTACCGCGACGGTGTGCTTGCTGCCGTCCTCGGCGCTAACAAAGTCGAATTCAACGTCGCAGGTAACGTAGAAAAGCGCGGCCCCGTTCCTGGTCTGGCGCTCTACAACTTCACGCCGAATCACCCTCGGAAGTATGCAAAGCTTTGCATTGCTTAGATGCCTAGCAAGAGCGTTGTAGATATCGTCAATGCCCCTGAAGTTATACCCCTGCTGTGCGTTCTTGTTTTCCTTCCCAATGCCATGGGTTGCCAAGTCGGCCATTACTTGCGCAATGGCTCCGTACACTTTCGGATATTCGCTCATCTCACACCCCCAAATACGTCAAAAGATCACTAATTGCGCCGCCTAATACAAATAGCCCGAACAAAACGGACACCCATACCCAATGGACGGGACGTACATCATCGTGCCGCCCCTGCCGTTTCCTCTCAGTCCGTTCGCATCTGTGGCATACGGGCCATGAGCCTTTAAAGTTGGTTTTCATGCGGCCCCCCTGCTGAATGTGTTCGCGCTACTGCACCAGTAGCCGGAAGCGTTTTTGACCATGCCAGACAAAAGCATCCCATCCGGCGAAAGGCAGTAGGGATATACCGGCTTTTTCTCCACCCTGTGGATACGGTGCTTATCGAACGCGCCGACAGAGTTAAAGTATTCGCCGCACTCCGCACATTGGCAGCGTGTATGCGTGACCTTAAGCGGCTTCATTTGGAACATCCTCCAAGTCATCCAGCCCCGGAATAGGAGTCTCAACCGGCTTCACGATGGCGCGAATCTGCGCGAGGTAGGCAATCAGCACCTCCACAGTCGCCTCCAGTAGCCCGGTATTGCAGGCCATCACGGCAAGCGGTGACTGGTCGCTAACCATCGCGTCCTCGATTTTGGAAAGTTGCTTTTCTGCGTACCCGATAGCCTGGGCCGTCACGATTGCAGCCTCGGCCAGCTTCACGGAGTCGGTAAGGGTGTCGTCAAACTTGATAACGTTCATTCGTGCTTCTCCGATTCTTCGGTGACGACGACATACCAACTCCCTGCGGGTCCATCTACGTCGTCATATGCGCGACGGTGCGCGGTCAGCCCGTTTTGCTCTGCGAACTCGGTTGCCGACTGTTTGGACGGGAAGCTAACGATCATTCCCTGCCCTCCACGTTGGCTTTTGCCATTTCCCAAACCGCAGCGCGCAGTGCGATCTCTACGCGCTTTGCGGCGGCCTCGTACAAGCTCGGCTTATGGGCGCTGGCGATCTGGGCGAACAACTGGCATGCGATAGCGTCGATACGAAACCCCTCGTTAAACGAGGCTTCAATCGTTTCCGGGTCGCGGATCAGGTAATCAAATTCGTTTTCGATAGCCTCGAACTTGATCTCTTCTCTGGAGACCGGCGGCTCCATGCTGCCTGCGTCTCGGACTTGGACGTTGTTTAGGTAGAACATAACCTTCACCCCTCACCGTAGCCGTTGCCGTAGCCGTAGCCGTTGCCGTAGCCGTTGCCGTAGCCGTTGCCGTAGCCGTTGCCGTAGCCGTTGCCGTAGCCGTAGCCGTCGCCGTAGCCGTCGCCGTAGCCGTTGCCGTTGCCGTAGCCGTCGCCGTAGCCGTCGCCGTAGCCGTAGCCGTTGCCGTTGCCGTAGCCGTCGCCGTAGCCGTTGCCGTAGCCGTTGCCGTAGCCGTAGCCGTCGCCGCATAGAAATGCGGCGCGCTCTACATGAATCCGTTCATCATCATTGACTACCGCAAGTACTTGCGAGACAGGGACACAGGCCGCCATGCGGAGCCCCAGTCTTTTAACAACGCATGCAACCCCTGATTCGCACGCCCCTGCACGGATCACGTCATCAACCGTAATTACGGTTACGGTTAGCGGTTCCATTTTTCCCAAGCCTCAGCAGTAACCGCGAAAACAGCGGTAATGTCGTGGAGCATGGGAATATCAGCTCTTGCGCTGATTTTGCTTTCCGAGTTTGGGCCGGATTCCGCAAGCTCCATCACGCCCATAGTAGTCGCCCAGTAGATGGCCATGCGGGCGTTCTTAAGCGGCATGGCTTTGGCGCTCATGTCCTGGTTGGCTGGAACCTCTCCAGCAAAAACGCCCTTGTGCAGGGTCGTGACCATCACTTGTTTCATCTTGTCCATTGCATCTATCTCCCCGGTTGGTGGCTTTTGCCGTTGTGCCGTTGTTGTGCGGCATGGGCTCAGATTAGTCGCGCTCCGAAACAATCTCAAAGACTTATTTGTTATATGAAATCATGTCGGTTATATCTAAACGGTATTTGCGCCCGTTCCTGAATGCGACAATAATCCGCTCAGGAGGACTTATGCACCCACAACCGATTGATGAATTTGTCAAAGCCTGCGGAACGCAGGAGAAAGCCGCTCTGGCTCTCGGAATAAGCCGCAGCACTATTGCAACCTGGCTTTTCAGGGGGAATGATATCTATATCGTCCCTGGGCCTGATGGGGCGTTGACGTGGTATCAGATACGCCGGGCTAGCGCAAAATAGAAACCAAAAAAAGCCACGCGTCCGGCAAGACATAACGGGGCTTTGCAACAACGGGGCCATTATGACAGAACACGACGAATCCGAAAGACGCACGCGAGTTGTAAAGCTCGGCGAAACAATCGTTATTCAGTGGCTGTCCGTTTCCGGGTACCCGATGCAGACAATATCCCTATCAACCAAAGAAGCTCTCCGTGTTGCGCAGGAAGTGCAGCGGAGGGCTGGCGCATGAATTTTTTCAACCTGTATATCGGTGACTATCAGAGAGATACCGGGACGCTCACCCTAGCAGAGCACGGGGCATTTATCCTGATGCTCCAGCACCATTACGCCACAGAAAAGCCGATCCCGACCGGGAAGGACTTGTATTGCCTACTGCGGGCTAACTCAAAGGCGGAGCGTGAAGCTGTTGACGCTGTGGCTAGGCGGTTCTGGGCCGTCACCCCTGACGGCCTGGTCAACGCCAGAGCGGGGGAAGAAATAGCCAGAGCGAAGGCCAGGGGCGAGATCAATCGGCGCATTGCAGCCGAGCGGGAAGCCAAGAAGAGGGCGAAGAATGAGGGCGGCGAAGAGCACGATTCGTGCTCCGAACGTGCTACGAATCGTCAACCAATCCATAACCATAACCATAACCAGAGTCTTAAATCACCTATTCCAGAGGACGACTCATCTAGTTTAGGAGTGGTAATACAGTGGGGGGCCAAGGCATGAAACCCCTGCGCCCGCACCAGCAATCCGCGCTCGCCCTGCTGCGCCAATCCCTTGGCAGAGGCAACCGCCGCCCGATGGTTCAAGCCCCCACAGGTTTCGGCAAGACCGTCCTCGCCTCGCACATAGTTTCTGGAGCCTTGGCAAAGGGCAACCGGGTGATATTCGTTGTCCCGTCGATTTCCCTGATAGACCAGACCGTTGAAGCGTTCCACGCGGACGGGATTACCCAAGTCGGGGTTATGCAGGGAATCCACGAAATGACCGACCCGTCACAGCCGGTACAGGTTGCGTCAATCCAGACCATCAAGCGCCGCCGCATCCCGGATGCGAATCTGGTGGTAGTTGACGAGGCCCACCGTTGGTTCGAGTTCATGGGGCAATGGATGGCCCGTTGGGATGCGGTGCCGTTTGTCGGGTTGAGCGCAACACCCTGGACTAAGGGGCTAGGGAAGCACTACGACGACTTGATCGTGGCGGCGACGACGGATGACCTGATCCGGGAAGGGTATCTGTCGAAGTTCCGAGTGTTCGCCCCAAGTAAACCGGACTTGTCGAAGGTTCGCACCGTGGCCGGGGACTACCACGAGGGCGATCTGGCCGAGGTCATGAACCAGAAAGCCCTAGTGGCCGATCTGGTCTCAACGTGGAAACAGCGCGCCGATGGTCGCCCGACGCTTGTGTTCGGGGTGGATCGCGCCCACGCAAAGGCGATACAGGCAGACTTCCAATCAGCCGGGATTACGTGCGGGTACATCGACGCCTACACGGATCGCAGGGAGCGCGGGGTAATCGCCAAGCAATTCAACCGGGGAGAATTGCAGGTGGTCGCCAATGTCGGTTGCTTGACGACCGGGGTTGATTGGGACGTTCGCTGCATCGTGCTGGCCCGTCCTACAAAATCGGAAATCCTGTTCACGCAGATCATTGGCCGAGGGCTTAGGACAGCAAACGGGAAAGACGACTGCCTGATCCTAGACCATTCCGACACCCATCAACGGCTCGGATTCGTGACCGACATTCACCACGAAAAGCTATGCGACGGGAAACCACCGAAGGCGCAGGAGCGGAAGGAGCGTCTGCCGAAGGAATGCCCGCAATGCACGTTTCTCCTGCCTGTAGGGGTAAGCACTTGCCCAGCTTGCGGATTCAAGCCGGAAGTGCAGAACGGGGTGGAGCATATCGCGGGGGAGTTGGAGGAGCTTGGAAAGACACAGCGCAGGCTCAACAAGGCCGTTCCTCCGGTAGACAAGGCGCTGTTCTATGCGGAACTGCGGACTATCGCATTAGAGCGCGGTTATGCGCCTGGTTGGGCTAGCAATCAGTATCGCGTCAAGTTTGGCGTATGGCCTAACGCATACCGAGACGTTGAGCCGATGCCAGCCAGCGCGGAAACGAGGTCATGGGTGAAGTCACAGCAGATTCGCTACGCCAAGCGTCGGAGTGCAGCATGAGGCCGCGCACGCTCGATGCCGCGCGCGGCAAGTGGTTCGGCATCCTCGTCCAGATGGGGATAGACGAGCATTTTCTGCGCAACAAGCACGGTCCCTGCCCGGTGTGCGCAGGCCGCGACCGATTCCGGTTTGACGACAAGAACGGGGATGGAACGTGGATTTGCAGCCAGTGCGGCAGCGGCACAGGAATAAAACTCCTGATGGGCTGGAAGGGATGGGACTTCAAAACAGCCGCGCACGAAGTCGATCAGATTGTCGGGAACGTTGAAGCCAAAACGCACGAAAAGGAAAAGGCCGACCCGGTGATTAGGCTTAAAAAGATTGCTTCGGGATTGGCCGATATGGCGAGCATAAACCCGGTGCGGATGTATCTCGCGCGACGCGGGTTAACGCCCACGCCCGCGACGAAGTATCACCCTGCGCTTGCTCATTACGGCGACGATGGAATGCGAGTATTCCCGGCGATGGTTTGCCTGTTCCATTCCGCCGATGGCCGACCGCTTTCGTTTCACGTTACCTATCTCACGAAGGACGGGAAGAAAGCGCCGGTTGAGTCGCCGCGAAAAGTGATGCCACCAGTTGAGCCGTTGAACGGGTCGGCTATCCGACTGTTTCCAATATCGGAGCGTGTTGGAATTGCGGAGGGCGTGGAGACAGCGTTAGCGGTTTATCGGGACTTCGGGGTGCCGTGTTGGGCTGCGGCGAATGCTGGGCTAATGGAGCGTTTCATTGTCCCTGACGGAATCAAAGAGGTTGCGATATTTGCGGACAACGACGCCAACTACACGGGGCAAAAGGCCGCGTTCGCATTGGCTAATCGACTGTCTAGAACTCATGGGGTTTCGGTTCATGTGCCCGAGGTTGCCGGGAGTGACTTTGCCGATTACCCACAATCCATGACATGGAGCGCCAACTAATGGCCCACTACAAACTATCACCCGAGGATGCGACGATGATTAAGGCGTTGCTACACGAAAAAAACCAGTTGCGGGAGTTGGCCGCTTATCACAGAGCACAAGCCCGCAGGCACATGCAGGCGGCTATGGCGTTAACGCACGAAAAGATTGGAGAAAAGTTCGACGTAGGGGAACAGACCATTGCCTGCATCGCCACGGGCAGGCGATGGGGGAGTGTATGAGCGAATACACAGGCGGAAGCGTTAGCTACTACCGAGTAAAGGTTAAGCGCCCCACCACTGGGTCAGAACCATACGAAGCCGAGTGCAATGACATTATCGAAGCTCTAAAAATGAACTACGCCGAGGGGAACGCTTTTAAAGCGTTGTGGCGCAGAGCGGCGGCAAGGGTGGGGAAATCAAAGCGAGGGTATACGACTGGACTGTATGACGCGGAAAAGGTGGTGTTCTTTGGCGAGAGATTGGTGGAACAGGAAAAGGCGGCAGTGGCTGACGCGGTTGTTGTCCCTGATTCACCGAAGGATCAGGCGATGGCGGATTACAACAAGCGGCTAGAGGGTTATCGGGCGCAGCATGGGGTGAAGGGATGAGCGCCGATGACAAAGATTACAAAATTAAATTGCTTCGTCACGCCGCAAGAAAGGCGCAGCGTGCGATAAGCCAATATCAGCGGGGAGCGCCAAACAGCGGATGCACATGCGCATTCTGCGAAGCCAAGCGGGCGATCAAAAAGGCAATGGAGGCAAGCAAGTGAACGAAGGCGCTGTATTCGACATTGCCCCAACCGCTTCCATTTCGGAATCGCTTCGCCCAATAGGGGTGGCGTTGCAGATGCTGCTTAAGTCCGGGCCTCAGCGGATCACGATTGAGACAATCAAGCCGCATAGGAGCCTTTCAGCCAACGCACTGTATTGGACTTGGCTTAACACGCTGGCAGCGCATTTCAGCAAGGGCGACAACAAGTTCGACAAGGATGATATGCATGACCTTATGCGGCATAGGTTCTTGGGGTACGAAGATAAAACCGTAGGGAAAACGGTTATTGCCCAACAACTGAAAAGCACGGCTGATCTGGATTCCGGTGGAATGTTCCACTACATGCAGCAGATTGACGAATGGGCTTCGGTCCATGGGTGCCTATTGCCTAGGCCAGAAGATAACGAATACGCCCAATGGGCGAAGGCGGCGTAATGGGCGCGATAAAAATCACCCCAGCCGATTCCGCATTGTCGTTGTGCGTGCGAGAACGGGCGGCATGGAAGTGCGAGAGATGCGGTTCAACGCCTGACAGGCGCGGACTACATGCCAGCCATTTCCACGGGCGCGGGAAGTGGTCTGTCAGGTTTAATCCGCTGAATCTCACAAGTTTGTGCCATGGATGCCATTCATATTTCGGAGCAAGGCCGGTAGAGCATATGGAATGGCAGCGCAACAAGCTGGGGCAATACCTGTTTGAAGCGTTACAGGAAGCGGCTAACGACCTTTCGCGTGGCAGGCAGGCCAAGCGCGAAGTCAAGGCCATAGCAGCCCACTACAAAGCCGAGCACGCCCGGATGCAGTCTGAACGGGCTGACGGGTTCCAGGGGCGCATTGAATTTATGGGGTACTGACATGAAGGAGGAGGCGATAGCGTGTCGAGCCAGAGCCGAAACCGTGCGCCGGGGGTTTTTGTCTCAGCCAACGACGGACAAAAACCGCTGGCGGTGATGCGGCATGCGGAGGCGGAAAGGCTCATACGCAATTGGGCTGCGGCGGAGTTAAGTGAAATCCGCCGTTGCTGGTATCCCCCTGCCGCGATGGGGCACAGGGATTATGTTGCCCCCAGAGACCCGGAGGAACGGCAGGAAAGGGAGATTAGGAGGGTCGAAAGGGACGATTTCGAGATAATGCGGGCGGGGTGGTGCATTCTAGGGCTGCGAGAACCGCACAGGAGCGCGCTGGTGCGTTTTTACAGGGGCGGTGATATGCGGGTAGGGGGTAGGGCTAGAAACGCCGCCTTGGCCGCGTTCTGTAGCCGGTGGTCTGTGTGGTCTGAGGCGGTAGACGGGCCGCTTAACTCAATCTGATCGGGACAAAAAGCCTGCTTTCTGTCCACGGTTGACCCCAATAGACCATTGACACAACATCTTGTATGGTTATAATACATCCCAGAGGCACTACCCGTGCCCGCATCATAACCGGCCATATCTGAGCCGGTTTTTTTATGCCCGGCCCAACGACACACACTCCGATACCAAAGCTGTAAATCGGGTCGAGAGCGGCGGGCACCCTTTTGGCAGCAACGATACCCCGGACGCTTCTGGATTGGGCTTGCCCGGTCGAGCGCACCAGTCGGGGGCCGGGCCAGTTCGCGGATGGCTGCTGCCGCCCTATCCTCCTGGTTGGCTTCGGCC
>Ga0075163_10012738_pt1 | contig 10950 bp, 11 predicted proteins | sample JI1023141ADNA_FD_71478 | JGI IMG/M metagenome (GOLD analysis project Ga0075163, IMG submission 71478) | Wastewater effluent complex algal communities from Wisconsin, to seasonally profile nutrient transformation and Carbon sequestration -... | ecosystem: Engineered > WWTP > Effluent > Algae...
AAAAAAAATGATTTACAAATTGACTTATCACGTCGGCGAAAAAATTATTGTGAGTTATCATGAGTCAAAAGAATCCTGCGAGGACATGTTGATGTGCGCATATTTTGATCTGTTGTCATTAGAAACAAAATGGGAATTATACCACGAACAGACACATGATGAAATGTTGGACGAATTCACAGATGCAGAATTGGAATCATTAAAGGTATATTTTGTCCAGACACGTAAATTTGAGGATTTTAGAAATCAAATGATGCTTTGGACAATCACCGCGTTAGCATAGAAAATTTGTTTGTAAAGAAAAAAAAAATGATTGTTACAGATGATGGTACTGAACGTATTTATGTAATAAAGTATGTATATTATCCATATCTTGTTTTGACTCTGGGAATATCAAAATATATTCCATTGTTTGTTTCAAAATGGATTGTATTTAGTGAAATAGTATTTGTATTTGGCGATCGTAATCACTTTGGCCGTGCATTTGTTGCTGTATTATGTTCAAGACTTTTTCAAATAAATAATTGGCAATATGTCACACTCATATTGAACTACTTGTGCTTTTTGGGTCTATCAGTTATTATTCAAAATTATCCGAATATACACTGTATCTACGTACCATTATGGATTGTATATGAATTAAACAAGGGTACATCATGGAAACAACAATTATGGACTCATTTGAATGTATGTGCAATATTTGGTACAATACTTCGTGTTGTGCTTGTGTTTTTTCTATACAATTATTTTGAGTCTCAAGTACCAAATTGGATGATGTTGGGTTATTATTTAATTGTTTTATCTCTTAACAGATCAGACACAAGCACTTTTTTTGAACAAATTCCAGTTTGGACGGAAACGATCATCATGGTAATGTTTTTAGTAAAATTAGTATATCAACTGATTCTTATTGTCCTTTTCCTGATTCACTAGTTTAATATAATTTAATACTAATTGCATCCAACAAGACTCTTTGTTAAACAATGTTGCATTTTTTGGTTTGAATTCCTGGTCGTAATAATGAAAAGTTGAATTTTGCGACTTTACAAATAAGGTAATTGGATATGGAAGATGATTGAATTGTACTGTACATGTATACTGGGTCGGAACTGCACTTGTTATGTTTTGATTTGAATACGTATTGATCATAATTCTATTTTTCTCGTATAAATATACAATATTTGCATTTGAACCATATTCAACAGCAAATATAAACGAACCAGTTCGGTTTTCATTAGAAGTTAAAATTAATTTGTTAACCACATTTAATGTATTATCAATTCCATATTTTGCAAATGGAATACATACATTGAACACATTCGATACTCTGTATATATTATCAAATTTTAAATCTGTTACTTCGCAATGATTTAACCAAATATCATATAGAGTCTGTTTAGGGATTCTATATATCCAAAATATGAACAAAATCAACAACCACAAAAACCACATGCGAAATGTAAAATCTAAAATTGTGAGTAAGCACGTGTACTATAGTGCACACGTGTTTTGAAAAAAAAATACATGTGACTTGGACACAAAAAAAAATCCATGGGATCGAATTATTTAAATTATCTTTCGGAGTATCCGATTGATCCGAATCGGAATTCAGCATGTTATTACTATTTAGATGCTGGATTGTTTCCATCTGGAAATATGTGCTTGGAAACTGCTTTGGAACGTGTCCGTCCAAGTGTTAGTGATGCAATATACAATGCAGACCCAAGATCTTATGTTCAGATTTTGGCGAATTTGTTATATTTTCATGGTCGTGAATATCCGGATTTCACAGCTGGGGATGAAGATGAAGAGGATAGTTCGGATGGACGGAAACGTAAACCGAAAGAAATTAAGTATAGTCGTTATACTGCAGATCATAAATCACGGGTTGAAATTTGTATTCAGGCTTATAAAAGCAAGAATCCAATTGATCTTGACGAATCTGGAGAAAAACATCGAATTGCCGGGTGGATGTTTATTTTCAAGATATGCGATGAGATCTTGGACATTGATAACGAAATTGCCCGGTATTTTGCTGAATTAACAAAAACCCGCAGTAAACGAGCTCGATTGACCAAAGATTTAGATGAAGACGAAGATACGAAGGATCATTTAACTGTTTGTGATCGTCGTGAAGATTGGTACACTGTTTATTTATCAAGTGTGGTACCCGAATTGCAAAGTGATTCTAATTTGGTTACTGCAAACGCTACACCTATGAATGGTATGCATCCGTATGCTTTGAGTCGTTGTTTTTCAAAAGAAAGTGCATTAGCACGGGTTCGAGATGCAGAACCATTACCTGGATATTATTTATTATCTCAACATTTTATGGTTCGTATTCGTGTATTTAACAAATTCAATTTAGGATATATTGGACGCTCGAACAACGATGTGGATTTAGAAGCGATGAACGCGATTCAATTGTCTGAGAATGAACGAGAAGATCGTGAATTGGGAACTGTAGAACGACCACGAATTGTGGCCGATTTGGCTGATATGTTTATTCATCTTCAAAGTGATTTACTTAGGGGATGTATTGAACAAGTTGAAGCAATTAAAAAACGCATGAATATTGCGCAGTTTGAAAAGTATTTGCGATCTCCTGATTGTAAAGACTTTGTATATTCTTATTTATCAAGAGATGATTACAATCCGGGTCGTAAAGTAGTATTGGATTGGTTTTTGAACGAAATTAGTGATGCGCACAACAACAAGAAGATCTATGCGATCCGACCAACTAAAAAGCAAATTGGTATGTTTCCAAATCAAACCATTTTCGGAAATATGGTAAGTCGAATGCTGTACAAGTTTGATGTATTATTGAGGAATCATTACAATCACGAAGAACAATTCTTGGCATTTATCAATACGCTTGCTATGTATACGTTTGGCGCGGATGAACTTCGATTACATTTTATAATCAGTGGACCGCCGCAATCTGGAAAGTCTTTTTTATGGGATAAATTGAACGATATTTGTATTCCGGGTTATATTAAACCTTATTCTTTAGGATCCGACAAAGCACACACTACAAAATCAAATTGGAATATGCATATGATTTTAGCTGATGAAGGACCGCGCGATATCTTAAAACAAGATAGTGATAATGGTGCAACTGGTAGTGCTGTAATTAAAACAATGTTTACAAGCGGTATTATTTTAGCAGCTCGAGCTGTTGTAGATGAAAAAACCAAGGAGATTGTCACAAATGAAACAGCATGTGAACGAAAATGCATGTTTCAGATTTTAATGAATCCTGCGTTCCATTGTTTAGCCCCAGCATTGCGCAGTAGAGTTCATAAACAGCATTTGCCTGTTATTAACATTTTAAACCAGTATCACATTTCAGGTGCAAGTGTTGATCGTGAAGATTATGATCAGTTTAAACTTGAATGGAGACAACGCCATGCTCTTGTGTCATTATTATGTGTTTATATTGATCTGAAACTGATTGACAATGTGAATATGGAAATTGCGTATACATTCATGCATCTAACAAATTGCAGATTAATGATTGATCATGGAATTAACATGGAAACTCGAGATTGGTTACGAATTCTTACATTTTGTAAATGTCTAACCTTGTTTTATGCAGTGGAACGTGCTTTTTTTACAAACGTTACCAAAGAGCCAAAGGATTTTGATATCAATGATATTCTAGATTGCCGACCGTATCTCTACTGCACGCGCGAAATATTTTGGTATTCTCTTGGTCAGTTCCAAAGTTGCATCATGTCGCCATATTTAAAATTAGTCATGCGTGGATTCAAGTTGGCGAGTACAAATGGATCTGAAAGTGGATTTCCAGAATCTGAAATGATTTACGATCAGGAAAAGGGAACACATGTTCAATCGGAATTTTATTATTTTTTGGATGTTCAGGTAACAGATAAAAAGATTCCGTTTGCTCATCAAGTTGCTTGTAGAATCAAAAGAGCGCTTGATAATTCAAACATTATTACCTTATCGGCCGAGATGATTGAGGATATTATAGATAGTAATTTAAATTCAACTATTGTTCATGCTGGATTGAGTTTGGAAAAAATGTCTTTTCGGACAATGGGTAAAACTGGATTGCGAGTTTGTAAGAAATTTTACGAAACAGTTATGAATACAGAAGATGGTGAGTTTATTCCAAATTTGTGTAAGAAGACCATGGATAGATTTACACCAGCCTATGATCATTTGATCGGAACAAGCGATCGATTGAAAAATATGAGCCCGTACATGTTCAAGACTGTAAAGTCTGTGCCTGATAAACCACGAGCTGAGGGTGGTAATAATGATCGTTTACGAATTCCAAACGTTGATTATAAACCTCCAAGTTACAACATTCTAGTTAAGAATGACGTATTTGAGACACCGGATACATCAGAATACAAGTCTAAAAACAAGAAGGTGTCTCATTTACAAAAAAATATAGACAAATATGTACACGAAAAGAACCTTGCAAAGTTGGACGTCGTGAAAGGTTTATTCCCTTATAGTGTAGATCCAAAGACTGTGTATAACTTTGATGATAGGATAAAGTTTCAAAATGTTATTGTTGATAATCAACAAGCACTTCAAGAATTACTCATGTACGATAGGGATGATGAAATCGAAACTACAACAACGACAGCAAATTTATCTTAATCTTTAAAATAACAACAAAACTTCGTAAATGATTCTGCATCTTGTCTAAATACATACCGGTCAATAAACACAAGTACATCATAACCAGACAAGTCGTGATTTACATAATCATCCGAGGTACAAGTAGATGCGAACTGTGCACTTCGAACGGACGTTGCAAGTTTTCGTTTTCCATTTAACATTAATTCGTTACGTCGCATGTTGGTAACCTTGAATAGTTTATTTCCTTCGCATCGTATTAAAAATGGCGTTGGTCCAGTATTAAAATGTAACATACCAGATGGACTGATGAACAACACGTTTACTTTATTTGATGAGAGGTATTCCTTTACTTCTGTTGTTTTTGATACTGGGGGTACTTGATAAGGAAACACCAATGTACTTGCGGCCTTGTCATGAATCATTCGTTTTGATTCAATTAAGTTTGTTAAAGCTAATTTGATTCGAGGATTTTGACATTCAATCATTTCAAATTGTTCACCGCTTATTGTTTGGCTCATAATACATTCCAATCTTGACATTGTCAATTCTATAATGTTCATTAAATTTAAATTTGGCTTTTGTAATGGAAAAAACTCTTTAGATTTCAAGCAGACATGAACATAATAAACTTGATTGATATTTGGAGTCATTGTAATAGACCACAAAAATAACGGAGATTTAATAGTTGGATGTTGCAACGTGTCTGGTTCAAAAATCCATTCCGCAAATGATTCTCGACATTTAAACACACCCTTAACTAGTGTGATTGACATGTTGTTTTTTTTGTGATTCACAATTTCTTTTTTTTGTTTTTTTCTCAAGTTTGAGCTCGTGTGACATGGTTCATTTGGCTTTCATTTTAACTGGAATTTTTTATATTGCTGAAAAATTGAACATTAAACAAGCTTATATTTATTTTCTGTTTACATTATGTTATTGTGGGTATATTTACAGTAACAATCATTATCAACGTAATGAAGGGTTTGAGATTACATTTGTACTTGTTGATTCGGTGAATAGGGTCTTGAATACTTTACAACATAATAAAGAAATCAATGCTTGTTGGAAGGATATTTTCATTTTAATGTATTATTTCTTCAATCCGTTTGATATTGTATTTCATACGATTCTGTTTAGCTATTTCTTGATCAGAGAAATTAAAATCAAGTACTTTAACATTAACCAAATGTTAATTACTGGAATTGTATGTTATTATTCAAATCAAACTAATGATATTTGGTCAATGCCATATCCGTGGTATGTTCCGGTTATTTTGATCTATTTAGATTATGAAAATAAAGCAGAAGTAAAAGAACCAACAGTAGAACCGCCAAAAGTAGAAATATCAAGGCCACAACAACAGGCTATGTCTAAAGCAATGGAAGCTTATTTGAGAGAATTAGATGCACAAAATGCAATGGAACAAAATAGGCCGAAAATGGCTCAGATTGATTTGCCAATGTTTCCAGAGTTACCAAGCCCAGAACCACTTGACCCGTTTAAAATCAACTCCGAATTGGTGAGTATTTTTGACACACCACAAGTTCCACAAAAAAAAGAATTCCAAGATCCATTTGCTAGCTTGAATTTATCATGATGTCAATTATAATACAAGTAGATTTTAGAGAACTCAATTGTACTCAGCGCATCATTAAGGGTAAACATAATAAGATTAGAGGTGAACATAATGAAATCTATTCTACATTTTCTGAAATTAATTGTAATCAAAGTTTGATTAATTCTGTTAGTAGCAGAATAAACGGAACAAAAAATGTTGTAAATTGTGATAATGGAACATTGTATGGAGATTACAATGTATTTAAAGGTAATAATTCTTATGTTCATGGTCATAGTAATTATATTTGTGGTGAAAACATTAGGGTGATTGGTAATCATAATATTGTATATAGTCAAAGTGCTACTATATATGGATTTAATAATGTTTTGAATGATGAAGTTGTACCAAGTACACATCCACCGAAGTCGGTTATCAAGCGGCCAAATTTAAATTACTACAGAAGACAATTATTTGAGTATAAAAACAAGATTGGATTCTTCCATGATGGTCAAATATTTTACGATGGACAAATTGTCATGACCGGATTACCAAAAAAATATGTATTGATACAAGTCAGAGACGACAAGATTTTCATTAACAAGCGAGAAGCAAATTTTTAAAAAAAAATCAAGTCTTGTCTCCACAAAAAAAAATAAATGCTCGAATTGTCAGATTCGTTCTGTAATCAATCTGTATTGGAATATACAAATGAAACTTATTACATACGTAATTCGTTTATTTTTACTAGATTTATTTTAGATACATGTTCAGGTGATGAATACTTAACTGTACAATATACATCAAGTAATACCACAGTTGAACGTGTGAATGCAGAGTTGTGCATTTTTAGAAAATTAACTTATCATGTTCCAATATATCAAATTACCTTTTATTTGGATTTAATGTCGATCAATCGCTCGTTAACTAGACATTATGATTTAGAAGATACCCCGTTTACTGTTCAATATTTACAAATAACAGACAATATTGATCCAATTGGAATGACTCTAAATATTGTTCCAAATACTGCATATTTACCCTGTAAATTGGACTTGCCCGCATCTTTCGACACAACTGAAGATGTCACATTTTCATATTTGGACAATGATATGAATACATGCGGAGATACAATAGGTGGTTACTACTTAGCTACTGTAGATCGAAGTTACCAAGTTAATACTACACATTTTGCTATTAATCTTGAAACATTAAATCCGGGATTACTTTTTCCAAGTGGAATTTATTATGCAGAGATTATAGATACAACATTGGCACCAACAAAAGCTTCTACTCCAACACTACCACCAGCTACTATTGAGTATGGTCTTAAAACGGATCATGTAATACTATGGATGGTATTACCATCATTATTGGTAGTTGGAATTTTAATGTTGTTTCTTGCAATTCCGTCTACTTATGCGCGAGGTGGTTATGCAAGGTTGTGATCTTTTTTTTAACACACAAAAAAATGAACGGAATCGCCATATTTTCTCTTTTATTGTTTGGGTTTTTTCTATTTCAGATATTTGCAACTCGAGAGGGTAAAAGACCACAGTTAAATCTTAATTATACAACTGCTAATGGATAAATGTCTATTATTCTTCTAACTTTTCTTACTCTTGATTTGAACAGTTCAATAGCCGACGAAAAATATAAGCAATTAGCTTTTCGATTCATTCTAACGAGTTTTGTGTTAAATCATTTTGATTGGAAATGGTATGTATATTGTATGTGTGATTTGTGTGTTTGGTATCTTCAAGGTTGTCGATTGGTGTATTTTGTCCAAGTGATGATTCATTTTATTCAAGTAATGAGTTATCCATATTTAAAATTAATGTTTGTATTATTGATTTTTTTAGAATTTATTGTCAGGTATAAGTTTCAAAGTATTGTATTGGTTATTTATTGTATTATTCCAAATATTTATGCAAGATTATTTCAAATTCTAATTGTGCATTGTTTATTGATTGAACCTAGTATGTTCAAATGTACTTGGTATGTGGGCAATGTTAGTTTTCTCATGTATTGTTTTTGGGTAGAAATAAACAGGTAATGCCAAGGAAAGTTTTAGATGTGAGCGATAAGAGTATATATCCAGCTTCAAACCACAACTGATCTTTATCGGCAAACGAATTTGTTTTGAATATGGTGTATACGTGGTACATTTCAAGTAAACCAAAACTAAAGAAATGAAAAAACATACCACTAAACATTACATGAGCAATTGCTGGTACACTCACCATGTAGGGTAATGTCACCAACATACACAACCATGGAACCATTCCAATTACCCAACTTGAAATAATATATTTGATACAATTTCCCTTTGCAAAGGATGTAAGAGTAACTAGCTTTGTTTCAAATATATCTACTTGTGTTTCTATTTCCATTGCTAGATTTAAATCTTTAAATGTCTCATTTTTTAAACGATTCTTAATATTAAATTGTGCATCTATGGTACATAATACATATTCTCTAAGCGCAACTTGAAGACAATCACCTAAATAAATCATTGTTACGTTGCAAAATGCAAATATTAACAGTAATATTACTGAACAATAACCGTAAATCACCGCAATGATTAACAACATGATTGTTGCTGAAATGCTATATTCAATCCATCGATATCTATTAAAATTTCGTTTAATGTATGTCAAGTATTTTGAATTCGGCGGATTTGAAAATGATCGACAACAAGTTGAACAATTATTGTATGCAAGATAAAATAACATGTAACAATGTGCAATTACACAAACAAGTTCGAACAAAAACGAAGCAATGAATGGATAGAATTCACCAATACGATCAGATTTTGGAGGTGTTCCAAAATAGGATGTGTAATTAAGTGTTGAATTATAAGGACTTGGGTATGTTATATAAATCGGAATAGCAATATTATCAGTAGCGAATTTCCAAATATAAAGTCCGCATATAGTCGCATGAGCAATAAGTGCAGCCCAATTTAACAGAACCACCCTTGAAAATTGAACCATTTTTTTTGTGGCTCATGTTCAATATATTTTTTTTTATTACTCCAAGAAAAAATTTGAGGAATCAGATCGTTTAGTAAAAACCCAGATTGAACCAATACAATAAGAGCTGGCATTCTCAGTGCCGGAAATTTTTTTGTATCGTATTGGTATGTTATGTTATTCCATCTTGGTGTTTCAAGTAACGAATAGCAATTCGAAAACTCTACTCTTTCTACATTTCTCCAATTTGGTAATTTCTCCAATTGAATACAATTATAACAATCAACATCATACACTGAATACCAATTTGGAAGTTCTACAAGATCTGTACAACTATAACAAAGGACAACATTTACCATTTTCCAATTCGGAAGATGCTTTAACTTTGGACAAAAACTACAATCTACAAAATCAATATTTGGATAATTTTGTAATTCTTTCAAATTCGGACATTCATAACATGTCAATCGTCTAATGTTATTCCAATATGGTAATATTTCTAACGATGTACATAGTTGACATGCTACCCATTTGACATTATTCCAAGCTGGAAGTACCTTTAAACTGTAACAATTATAACATATTACTAATTTAACTTTTGACCAATTTGGAAGATTCAACAAGTTTGGACAGTTTCCACATGTTACTTCTAATACGTTTTTCCAATTTGGTAATTCTTTCAAATTTGGACATTCTGAACAAAATACTACTGTCAATTTCGACCAATTTGGCAATTTTGTTAATAATGGACATTTCGAACAATGAACATATGTAATATTTGGCCAATTAGGTAAAAATTCTAATTTAATACAATTGTAACAACTTACATATGTAACATTTGGCCAGTTTGGAAGTTCTTTTAATTCTTTTAAACCGTCACATGATATATATTTGTGTTCTCCAATATCTACATGGTCAATTCGGCCATTTATGACTTGTGAACTCAAAATATAGAACCAATTATAATTTTGATAAGGATAGTACATGACTTTTTTTTCTGATTTCAATTCTGTGATTGTTATTTTAACCAAACAAAAATCTCACCTTCTATATCGTTCAACATAACTCCACTTTGTAACAATACCACATATGCGGCCTTTTGTATTCCAACACACCCTGCAGCATAAACCCTAATAATAGGTTGCATACTTGTCAACAATGGACAATATGAACAGTTTAAAGAATACAGCTCTGGCAAATGTGGGATCTTAATTAAACTTGAACAATAGTCACATGATAAATACATAACTTCTGGTAAAAATGGTATTTCTTCTAGGTTTTTACAATCCGAGCATCGGAGGTCAATTATTGTTTCCCAAGTTGGTAAGTATCTTAAATTTTTACAACCTTCACAGTCTACTTTTACTATAGATTTCCATTTAGGTAGAGATTTTAATTTAGTACAATGACTACATTCAACTAATTGTACCGATTCCCAATTCGGAAGCTCAGTTAGATTGACACATACACTACAAAATACTTTTACAACATATTTCCAATTTGGTAAACATTTCAAGTCTTTTAAATTTGAACAATCTACGAATTTAATATCTCCAATATCAATGTGATCAATTTGACCATTTAAAACGTGAGTACTATTAAATCTAAACCAATCTGCCATTTATTTTAACCAAAAAAATGTGTCTTTTTGTAAATCACGCATCAAAAAATTAGTTTGTAACATGACCGTGTCTTATTTTAACCAAACATACAACTCTTGTTCTAAATCATAAATCATAAAGTCAGTTTGTAACATGACTGCGTAGGATGGGTAACATATTCCTGGACACCAATCATAAA
>Ga0075163_10012740_pt1 | contig 10950 bp, 9 predicted proteins | sample JI1023141ADNA_FD_71478 | JGI IMG/M metagenome (GOLD analysis project Ga0075163, IMG submission 71478) | Wastewater effluent complex algal communities from Wisconsin, to seasonally profile nutrient transformation and Carbon sequestration -... | ecosystem: Engineered > WWTP > Effluent > Algae...
TTCACTTTATGGCACGACAGCGAAGAAACGAGGCTGAATAAAAAACTCGACGAACTGGTTGCCATCGCACTCGGTGAAAGTCCTAAAAAACAAGAGAACGAACAAAAGGTGAACGACTTTTTTAAGTCGCTCTTTATCGCCAACGTTCCTATCAATCCTGAAATCATTGTGCTCGCCGGAAATACCAAATATCACCCGGCAAAAAATTATCGTCAGCAAGGGGCACACTCCCCTCCTGTTCCTCCTCCGGAAATTTGATAAAATCTGTATTTCGCTAATGTCCGCCAGCCATGCGTCTGCGGACAAAATCCAATACTTTATCATTTCTCCAATCTACAATGAAATTATTTTTTACGTTGTGGTTGATGTTGAGTAGTGCGTCGTTCGCATTTTCTCAAACCATCACCATCACAGATATCGAATCGGGCGAACCTGTGCCGCATGCGATGCTGACCAGCATTCATCCTAAAGCTTTGGTCATTACCGATTCACTTGGTAAGGCCGATGTTTCCGCGTTGGTTAATTCCAACAACATCGTTATCAAGCAGGAATTTTACAAGCCTGTTCAATTGTCGTACAATCAAATTGCGCAACTTCATTTTAAAGTGGAACTCATGCGCAACATCGCTGCGCTGAATCAGGTAAATATTTCCACCCAACGATGGAAACAAAAAACGATTGAAACACCCAATCGTGTTACCTCCATCAAAATGAAAGAGGTGGCGTTTCAAAATCCACAAACAACCGCCGACCTGCTTGGCACAAGTGGTTATGCATATATACAAAAGAGTCAGCTGGGTGGTGGTTCGCCCATGCTGCGTGGCATGGCTACCAATAGGGTGTTACTGGTGGTTGACGGTGTGCGCATGAACAACGCCATTTTCCGTTCAGGTAATTTGCAAAATGTGATTTCATTGGACGCAAACGCCTTGGAAAGTACCGACATTCTTTTTGGTCCAGGTTCTGTCATGTTTGGCAGCGATGCCATCGGCGGTGTGATGAGCTTCGGTACAATGCAGCCAAAATTCTGTACAGACGACAGCAGCAAAGCTGCAGTGCTCGGCTCTGCCATGGCGCGCTATTCTACTGCGAATTCAGAAACAACAGAGCACATCGATTTGAACATTGGCTTCAAAAAAATTGCTTTTTTGACGAGCTTCACAAATGCCGACTATGGTGATCTGAGATCTGGTTCAAAAGGCGGCGATCCATATTTCTACAGATCAAATTATATAATCACATACAATGATCAAGATTATATGGTGCCGAACGAAGACTCAACTTTGCAAGTAGGTTCGGAATACAGCCAGATAAATTTCATGCAGAAGGTTCGTTTTGCTCCGAACAAAAACCTCGACATTGAATATGGATTTCATTTTTCAGAAACATCAAAATTCAATCGCTACGACAGGCTCTATATAATGCGGACAAAAGAACCTCACAAGGACACGTTGCGTTTTGCAGAATGGTATTACGGTCCGCAAAAGTGGAACATGCACCGCCTGGGCATCAACCTATCAAAGGGCAATCGTTTGTTTGATAATGCCCGCATGATAGCCGCATATCAGTTTTTTGAAGAAAGTAGATTCGATCGTGAGTTCATGGATCAAGAACTTTCTATGCAAAAGGAAACCGTTGACGCGATTTCTGTCAACTTAGATGCGGACAAATTGATCAACGAAAAGCTCACAATCAACTATGGAATAGAGTTCGTGCACAACACAATCAACTCTATTGCGTCGATCACAAATGTGATGACGGATGAAAGCGACTCAAGCGTCACTCGCTATCCCGATGGCTCGACATGGCAATCAAAAGGCGCTTATTTGTCGGGCAATTATCGCATTAACAAAAAACTGCTCGCCAAGGCTGGCATGCGATACAACCACTTCCTGATCAACTCCGAATTTGATACTACCTTCTTCCCTTTCCCATTTGCTGAAGCGACATTAAATAGCGGTTCGTTTATTGGCAGCGCAGGCATCGTAATTACTCCACAAGATAAATGGCAGATTTACATCAATGCATCGAACGGATTTCGTGCGCCGAATGTGGATGACATGTCGAAGGTTTTTGAATCAGTGCCCGGCTTTCTTGTGGTTCCCAATCCCAACCTAAAACCTGAGAAAGTACTAAATGCTGAATTTGGAACTGTAAAATCTTTTGGTTCATTTCTTACTGTTGATGCCACCGTTTACAACACATGGCTTAGCGATGCCATGGTGCGAAAGGATTACACGTTGAATGGCGACACCACCATCAATTATCTCGGCAATGAAAGCAGAATACAGGCGCTTCAGAACGTCACAAAAATTAATGTCTTCGGTGTGCAAGCGGGTATCGAGTTTTATTACAAAGGCATAGGACTTCGAAGCAATATATCATTCCAAGATGGCAAGGAACAAGCGCCCGACTCATTGGTATATTATCCTTTGCGACACGCAGCGCCGACCTTCGGCGACACACACCTGACATATGAATTTCGAAACAAATTCAAAGCCGATTTTTACGTGATGTACAATGCCAAAATGGACTATGAAGACCTCGCCTTAACGGAAAGGGTTAACGCTTCATACGCCACCGACGAGAATGGAAGAGCTTTTGTACTTGGATGGCAAACATTCAATTTTAAAGTGGCGTATTTTCCAAGTCCATTTATCTCATTGACAGCAGGCGTTGAAAACATAACCGACGTTCTTTATCGACCTTACTCATCTGGCATCAATGCCGCTGGAAGAAACTTCATCACGTCGCTGCGGGTGAGATTCTAAAGAGAAACATCGGGGTTTGCTTCGCAAATAATTATTCTCACGAAGAAATTGGGTTTTGCTTCGCAAAAAATATTCACGCAAAGAAACGAAGAAGCGAAGGAAACGAAGGGGAAGTTGCAAGGAAGGAAGTTGTGGTTTTTGCTTCGCAAAAAATTATTCACACGAAGAAACGGAGGAACGGAGGAAACGAAGGGGATGATCCAAGGAAGGAAGTTATGGTTTTTGCTTCGCAAAAAATTATTCACACGAAGAAACGGAGGAACGGAGGAAACGATGGGGATGATGCAAGGAAGGAAGTTATGGTTATTGCTTCGCAAAAAATTATTCACACGAAGAAACGGAGGAACGGAGGAAACGAAGGGGATGATGCAAGGAAGGAAGTTATGGTTATTGCTTCGCAAAAAATTATTCACACGAAGAAACGGAGGAACGGAGGAAACGAAGGGGAAGATGCAAGGAAGGAGGTTATGGTTTTTGCTTCGCAAAAAATTATTCACACGAAGAAACGGAGGAACGGAGGAACGGAGGAAACGAAGGAAAACAAAAAAAAGCATTCCCTTCGCTTCCTTCGCTTCTTCGTGAGAATCTCGATTTGTTTCGCAAAAAACTTACTTGTGGAAACGACAGAAAATAATGCTACAATTGCGATGGGTTCTGTTTTTTTTATAGAGAATTGGAGAAAGGTCTTAATAGCAATTAAACAAGGTGGCCTTAATCTGATGCCAATATTAATTTGTAAGCAAGTCATATATCCAAACAAACGTCATAGATAAATAAGATCGCATGAAATAAACATAGTTCTTATGCCCACAATAAATAAAACGACCCTTCTAAAAACATATCTTATTTAGCAAAAACCCTGCAGTTAAGGGCGCTTTCATGCTTCTAATCATGGAATTTTTTGCCGTAATATCTTATTTTTTCAAGTTTCTTCGGATTGCGTTTTGTGCCTCTTCTTTTTATCACCTTCTTTTGACCATTGTCTAAATACTCAACTTCCGTGAATCTTCTTTCGCGGCCATATCTGCCATAATTACGGTGAATGATCTTCTCCTTTTTGATTAAATTACCATCCAAGTCGAATTCTTTATTCATTTGAAATCGCTTCTGCCTTCCTCCGCGCATTCTATACTCCGTGCATTTAATTATGCTGTGCGAAAGCGTTTTATTTGAAATAGTATCCTTAGTGACTTCTTTAATTCTCTGACATTGAAAATTTTTATCGTAGTCAAAACAGAAATAACAATGTTCCTCTCGTATTGTCTTAGTAGTAGAATCAATAATTTCGCTTACCTCTCTATTGTATTTGAAAATTGGTCCAGGAAAACCACATGATGCTAGAAGCACTAATAATGAAGTGAACTTCATACAGTTCATGATTGCCTGGTATTTAGCCATAAAGGGGACATCCAAAAACGCTATGTTTGATTCGCGGAGCATATATATGTCGAAGGTCTGCCAAATCGCAAGAGCATAGCGGGGCTCGTGATTGAGATTTGGCTCAACATTCTGCGAATTTATACCCGAAGTAAGAACTGGTAAAAATCAAAAACTCTCCATTCGTCGAATCATATTTAGGGTTTGTGGATTTCTGCTTAAAGTCAGTTAGCGAATGCATTGTTATACATATAAGTGTGAATAGATGTGAGCTCGAAATCACAATGTATATCGAATCACGGCCTTAACACCATTATTACATTCGGCGGATTGTTTGCGTTCGCCATTTATGTACAAATTAATCTTGAGTGGTGTGCCGCCAGATGAGGTCGTTGCCGTGAAAAGGATCTCTTCGCCTTCTGTTTCTGTAAATGTATACGTCCATTTATCTCCATTCTGTATAAAATCCGAAGAAGAAAGTGAACCTCCACTCAACCCTCCGTCAGCAGTGGTCCATTCTATCTTGATATTACTTTGAAAATAAACTTCAACTTCATATTTCACACTGAAGCTTTGAAGATCGTCCTTATTGCAAGACATAATTAATCCTCCGCTTAAGAAAAGGAAACAAAACCGAAAAAAGATTTTTTTCATAGTTTGATTGATTGATTCTTAAAAATTTAATGAACACCGCAATATAACAAGAAACTACTTTCAATCATTTTGAAATGATCTATCAAAATGCAAAATAGTTCTTGAAAACGCACTCCTTGTCTTTCAAGAATTCTGCGAGGTGCTTGGGTTGAATTGAAGTTTGCTGCACAAAACTACGCTCACGAAGAAACGGGGTTTTGCTTCGCAAAAAAATATTCACGCTAAGAAGCGAAGGAATGAAGGAAACGAAGGGGAAGATGCAAGGAAGGAAGTTATGGTTTTTGCTTCGCAAAAAATTATTCACACGAAGAAACGGAGGAACGGAGGAAACGAAGGGGAAGATGCTTTTCAGAATGAGAGGTGATTGTTGGATATTACTTGTTCATCCAATTCTGATAGTGATTCAAAGAAATCAAGAATGTGAATCAGAATGAGAATGAGTAATATACGCGCCCCAAATGCTCACAAACGATAACAGCACAGAATGAAGCCGAGAAACGGGGTTTTGCTTCGCAAAAAAAATTCACGCTAAGAAGCGGAGGAACGGAGGAAACGAAGGGGAAGATGCAAGGAAGGAAGTTATGGTTATTGCTTCGCAAAAAATTATTCACACGAAGAAACGGAGGAACGGAGGCAACGAAGGAAAACAAAAAAAAGCATTCCCTTCGCTTCCTTCGCTTTCTTCGCTTCTTCGTGTGAAATCTTGGTTTCCTTCGTTACTCCGCTTCTTCGTGTGAAATATTCGTTTCTTCGCGTGAATCCTCGTTAAAGCCCTCACTCCGGACACGCACCAAAAGCCGCCCCCAAAAAAATCCCCACATCCACCGCCCCCACCAAACCATTGTCATCCAAGTCGTAGTCACAATCACCTACGCATCCAAAGTTCGAAAGCAACAATTCCAAATCCTGCTCATCTACAAAACCATCATTATCGAGATCACCAAAACATCCGCATGCGGTGCTGATCACATTCCAAACTGGACTCTCAAATGCACAACTGCCAGAGGTAGCTATCAACTGATATTCTCCCGCTTCTGATACTCCCTGCCATGTCGCACTTGACTGTCCTGATGGTGCTCCGTTATACTGCCATGCATAATTAAATCCTTCACCCGATGCAATGCCTGCGAGATCAATGGCGCCTCCACAAAGGTTTACTGTTGTTGAATCTGCTATCGTAAACGTCGGACCCGAAAGCGTGGTAACCACAAACGGATTCGAAACATCAACATCATTGCCATCGCTAACGGTGAGCACATAACTGCCGGGCTCATCTACTTCCAATGTCGCACTTATTTCATCGGCAATGAGGACATCGTTTAATGTCCAACTATAGTTCCAACCTGCCTGTTGTGTTGCAGAACTCAATACAAGCGTTTGTCCATCACACAACTGATTTGAAGTGGATTCAATTGATGCCGCTACTGGTAACGGAATGCCGCAATCGCCTGATGGCACAGAAAACTTACGCAGGAAATTGAAATTTACATTGATGTTTACCTCGGATATTGATCTTGAACGCGTAAACAAAATTGTTTCATCTCCAACCTGAACCGCAGCCTGCACGGGTCCGCAGTCATAGGAAGGATCAATATTGTATTCATCACAAGCATTCGCAATAGTACCATATGGCGACCATGTATTTGTGGTAAGGTTTAATTTATAGACAGAATAGAAGTTGAATAGATAAATATCGCCTCCATGCATAGATGCAAATTGTGGCGAATTATAGTATGAAGAGGCACCATTGCTGTTGACGACACCCTCCGTTCCGGGACATAGTAAACTCCACGATGAAGTTGTGTGATTATATGTATAAGTATAAAAATTATTATCGTTATACGCCGGGAATGTTTCATTCGGATCTTTTTGATATCCACCTAACACATAAGCTACATCGCCTGTCACCACTGAAGTGCCATTCATGATGCCCAATGACGCTGGATAATCCTGCAATTGTGTCCACTGATCATTGGCTGGATTATACTCATAGAATTTTTTCTGTGCAGTGCCCAACACCGACGACAAAATGCCGCATACCATATATGCTTTGTCTTGATAGACCCACGCTATATGTCCGAACATATTGCCGTTCGGATGCGATGCTTTTTGTGTCCAAATATTTGAAGCAATATCATATTCAAAGGTGCCGCTGAAATATGTGTCACCTAAGTTCCATGGTTCATCATCAGCCTTTCCGCCGTTGAAATAGAGTTTGTCGCCAATGGTAAACGTTGCTGCGTAGTGACGACAGCCGCCCGGAATAGGCGCCAGCACTGTCCATACATCTGTTGTGGGATCATACGACCAGAAATTCGCGCCGCTGTTGCATGCAGATCTATATCCACCACCAATATAATATTTGCCACCAGAAGCCCACATCATTGGGAAATATCTACCAGTGCCATCGAATCTGTCTAACGAGTCGTCCTGAATCTGACAACCCACGTTCACCATCACCGAAAAAGTATCCACACAACCATTGTATGTCGCATATTTTTCGACAAGCACATCGCCCGTCTCATACACCACTAGCTCGTCTTCCGGAAAATCATAAACAATGCTGCCTATGCGCACGGTTTGTTCAGGCTCCTCCGGAACATTATAGTTGTAGCCGCTGAAATAATTTGAATTGACCACCAAGTCGCTGTAATTCGGAATAAACGCCGAGCCAGTGTTGCAGTTGTTGGCACTGAAAACTGATATCACGCGACCATATTTTTCTTGCTCTCCTTGCACCGTGCCTGGTGATGTATCAAGTGTGTTATTAATTTCACCAGCTATTAAATAAAGTTCGTCATTCCTTTTACAAACTGCTGCTTTGAATCGCTGCAATTCAAATCCATTGCACGAAGGCCCAGGTTTAAATACTCCTTGATCGGGATAAAACAAATATGTTTTCGAAGGAGATGATTCTATTCCGCCTATCATCACACAGTCTTCCATTGGGATTGCCCAGCGGCCGTAGCCTGTAAGATCAGACGGAATGGTTGCGCTAACTGTGCTCCATATTTGTGTTGTAGGATTGAACTTGCGTATTACCCCAAGGTTAATTGTGTAACCGCTACCATTCCAGGCAAAAGAAAGATAGTTTTGGTAACTGAAAAAAAGTGTTGGCGATTCGTTGGGTGCTTCAATCCATGTGTTGAGTGCAAAATCATAACGATAATATTCCTCGCTATTTGAAATTCCTCGACCAACGTAAAACGAATTGTTAAGCATAAAATACACCCCTTGCTGATACGCCGGCTGCGGCAAATTCGTCAGTTGCTGCCACGTTTCTGTAGCAGGATCAAACTCCCAGAATTCATTGCTATTGACAATACCCAATCTGCCGCCAACTATATACCCTTTGCCATTGTTTTCGCCATAAGCGCAGTTGCTTCGCGCGGTGCCAGGGAAGTCGGCAATGCGCGTGGCAAGACCCGTGGAATAATCATATCTATAAAAGTCTTTGAGTTTGCCCAAAGAGTTTTCACCCAATCCAAAATAGAGATAATCATTTAGCGCAAATGCCACAGCATGCGAGCGCGAATATGCCGCTGCAGGCAGAGCTCCCCTAGTATTCCAAGCACCCGGCTGAAGATTAAAAGTAGCAGTGTCGTCATAATTGCAAAAACCATTTGACGCGGTCACATAGAGTTGCACAACATTGTCGTCATCATAATTGGGAATCTGATAGTTTCCAGCCACAATTTCGTTCGACTCGTTGGTCCAGGTGTACGTGAAGTTCGCCGTTGTAGCGCCAGTTCCCACAAAAGGTGCAGACGGTGTAACAATAGAGCCATTATAATATTGACCAGAAATCGATTCGCTGATGTCACCTACAGCCTGACAAGCAACGCTAAGCTGACGTGTGATACCATTTTGATTTGCATAAATGATATTGTTTCTGATCCAATAGCCATTGTAAGCATTGGTCGAAAATCCGGAATTCGCATTATAAGAAAAGTCGCTATTGACATCCCTTATGTAAGTATAGTTAGATTGAAGCGAATAAAGGGTGTCGTTGTGGACAAACACTTCATATGAGGTGCCGCTATAACTTCCGGTAAAATCTTGCACCAATGTCCAGCCAGTGGCGTCATATCTAAAAACTTCGAATAAACTTGTGCAAACGATGATATCGCCATTCTGCACATAGATCGCCAATACTGCATTAGAGACATTGATGATGTTCAGCGCCAATGATTGCCAAACACCCGTGGCTATGCTGTAGCGCGAGCATTCGAAAGACAACCCCGGAACACCCACATAAAAGTATTGATCATCTGAGGTAGACATTGTCCAGTTGGCATTTAAAAGACCCTCATCCGTTGCAGGCGCATTGAGGCTCGTCCATTCATCCGTCGCAGGATTATATCTTGAGAAAGTTGAAACTAGATTGTCGCGATAACCGAAATATAAAAGTCCATTGTGTGCGAAGCTGTAGACGAATTCCCGGGTGAACTCCGTAAAAGAGAACGGCGGTGGGGTAAGATTCTGAAGCGACCCCGTTTCGAAGTTTTTGACAGCAAATTCCGTTGGCGTAAGAATATAGCCCAGGTCGCCTATTACCTGCACCTCCATGTTTTCATCCCACAGATCATCGCTAGGCGCATAACCCCATACAGGTTGGGCGAAGACATTCAGTGAACAGACGATCAAAAACAAAAGACTTAAGGAGCAATGTTTCATGGCGCAAGCAATAAAGTGATGAGTAAAAGAATTGAGTCAAAAATAATAAAGAACGACCTGAACAGTCGCTCGCGTCCAGCGTTTCGCTGCGCAAAATCATGCACGCGAAGAAGGATGGTTTGCTTCGCAAATAATTATTCACGCGAAGAAACTAAGAAGCGAAGGAAACGAAGGTTTCTCACTAAGAAACTAAGTAGCGAAGGAAACGAAGGATTCACACGAAGAAACAAAGAAGTGAAGGAAGCGAAGGTTTCACGCGAAGAAACTAAGAAGCGAAGGAAACGAAGGGAATGCTTTTTTGTATTTTACTTCGTTTCCTTCGTTCCTCCGTTTCTTCGTATGAATCTCTTCGTTTCCTTCGCTTCTTAGTTTCTTCGTGTGAAATCTTCCTTCGTGTGAAACCACAACGCTGATGGAGCAGGAAAAAATCTGTGATAATTTTTTTTGTGATAAAAAAAATCATCACAAAAAAAATTATCACAGAATTTTTACCTTCACTCTGCCTCGACTTCAAAACAAAAAGCATTTTCGTCCAGAAAATTGGTCAACACACAGCGCCGAACTGCCAATCCGACACGACATCCCATTAAAGAATACAAAATCAACCCTTTGACCTCGCTCCACACCCAATAATTCTCGAAAAATTGATTTTGTCCACCAAATTTTCCCCGCAACCGAAAAAACCTAACAGCCTCATAAAAAGGATGATACAAAAAATCCGGAGTCATGATGCATAAGGACCAAGTTGTTGCCATTGGTCCAGCCTATTTGGCTTTCGAAAAAATAGGCGCTAGCGACTTCTATGCAACAGCAGAAGGCAAAATGTACTCAACCTTAGAGGAATGGAATACCAGTCGAAACAATGAAACGAATGAATTAGACATTGAGTGATAGCGAAAACCTTGTGATGTTCTTTTCCACCTGGAAGTTTTACACATTTCAATACACTCGACAGCGTATTTTGTATCATTATGAACCTCCTAAACATTTAACCTAATTCTCATCCATACTTGAAAAATTTATTCTACAATTGTGATATGAAACACTACCTACTCCTTCTCATTTCTTTTCTTTCATTAACCGTCGACGGACAATACTGGCAATCGCCCGGTCCTGCCGGAGGAAGTGTGCATTCCTGCGTCAAGTTGGACGACAAAACTCTCGTGGGAACTGCTTGCGGCATATACAGAACCACCGATGGAGGAGCCAATTTTTACGAGCATTCGCGGGGAATACCTTCAGGTAAAATTATCTCGATGGTCAACGACGATGGTGTTCTCATCGCCTGTGTGGAAGCGAAGGGGCTATATAGAAGCACCGACGAAGGCGTTACATGGACACTTTCCAGAAGCGGCACTTATCTGCGTCAAGACGGATTTGGCCAACAAAATCTGCTACTACTAAATGGTATGTGTGTTGCCCGAAATTACGGTTACGGGGATACTCTTTATTTTTCAAACGACAATGGTCT
>Ga0075163_10012741_pt1 | contig 10950 bp, 19 predicted proteins | sample JI1023141ADNA_FD_71478 | JGI IMG/M metagenome (GOLD analysis project Ga0075163, IMG submission 71478) | Wastewater effluent complex algal communities from Wisconsin, to seasonally profile nutrient transformation and Carbon sequestration -... | ecosystem: Engineered > WWTP > Effluent > Algae...
TGGCGACATCAAAGAACATCTACCACGTCCCGATGAACCAATAGATGATAACAACAGTCCGATAAAGCTTGATAATGAAACCGTACGAGAAAAATTGGGTTCTGTAAGCGATCCTGATGTACGTCAAGCCTCGCTCGAAAATCTGCTCAACAAAGGTCATATTACACCAGAGCAGCATCACGATTTTTCCACTGAACTCTTGCCTCCTGGACATCAGCCATTATGGGAGCGGCTAGGCAATACCACGGCAGCACCTTCGTCGCCATTAGTTCAAGGACAAGCGTCTACGGCAAATTCAAACAATTCTCCAACTCAAGTCCCACAAGATAACATTCTGCGTGATTATAGAGGTAATCCAGTTCGAGATTGGGAAGGCTACAAAAAGAGCACTCCAAAGAAACAACAGAGTGCTGATCAAGTTGATGCTTTTTTGAGCATGTTGGAAGATGGTGCGCTTATACGAGAACAGAAAAAATACCAAGAGCATCTGAATACACAACCCCCAGAATGGCATGATGAAGAGTTGTTTGGTGACTACTACGCAAAGCCGGGTCTTCTTAAAATGCTTGAGAAGAAGGCTGCACGTCGTCAGGAAAATCCATACAATAATCCAATTCCATATGCAACTGTAGATGGCAATCCTCCAGTTAACGTATCACAAGTTGATGCGCCGCCTATGGTTCCGCCAATTACGACAGCACCAACTCCTGTACCTACATCACAGGTTGTTCCACCAACAATTCCAAACATACCAAATACTCCCGAACGAGTAGGAACTCCAGATCAAACTATTGCGTCATTAACAAATCTTTTGAGCGCAACGCATGGTATCGAACAGAAAGAAGAAAAGAAGCTAGAACTACTAACAGACAAGGATGCAGGCCCATTGTCACGTCTTGAGAAGTTGGATGAACAGCAACTCGAAGAACTGAAAAAGATCAACACATTTCTAGAAAAACAAATCGAGCAGGCTGACCTTGCCGCTGATGCCGCTCGTCGAGAAACTGGTAACGATGATGACAAAGCGATGGCTGGTGATATGGGCACTCGTAAAGACAAAAAGGGCGGTATGTTTGGCGGTCTCGTTGAAAGTTTGGTTGGTGGAGGACTCTTTGGAGCCGTTGGTAAGTATTTCAAGAAAATTTTAGGTATTGGTGGGACTGCGGAAGGTGGCGTTGCTGGTGCTGGTCGTGGAGGCTGGCTCAGACGCCTATTCGGAGGCGCTAAGACGGCTGGTAGCGCTGCTGAAGGAGTTGAGGTAGCTGGAGGAGCCGGAAAAGCCGCCAGAGTAGTGGGAGCCGCAGAAGAGGCAGGAGTCGCTGGTGGCGCTCTTAAAAAGTTCAGTGGTTTTGGAAAGATGCTCGAAAAATTTGGTGGAGTCGGAAAACTCCTAGGTAAACTAGCTCTGCCACTCACTATCATCATGGGCATCATCGACTTCTTTCACGGATTCGTAAATGCAGAAGAGTTTCTTGGCACAAAAAAGAAACTAACCATGATGGATCGTGTCTCTGGTGGAATCGGCGGCGTGGTTAAAGGATTGGTTGGTATCATTGATCTTATTTTTGGACTGTTTGATGTTAAAACTGACATTGGAGGCATTCTTGGAAAAGGTGTAGCTAAGCTATTTTCATCATTCTTTAAAATCATCGGCACCTTCTTCAAAGTTATCATGGCTGTTGCAAAACCGATCATGAAACTTCTAGGTCCGATCATTGAGTTCGTTGCTACAAAGCTTGTAGACATGATTGAATTACTTGCAGACTTTTTAGAAGGAATTGCAACCTTTGCAGAAGGTCTTGTCGAAATCGCTATGGCGTTCTTTTCTGACGATCCAATTTCGGCCATGCAAAAAGGGTTGACGCTCATTACCGATGGTTTGAAGAGCATGTTTACTGCAATCGGCAAATGGATTTGGACACTCAGTGGTATGGAGTTCTTATTTGGCTCGTTCGAGAAAGTCAAGAAGAGCTTCACGGATTTGTTCGACAACGTTGGTAAAGCAATTGGCGCATTGACTTCGTTTATGATTGCTCCGTTCGATTCATTGAAGAATATTTTTATGGAGGGATTTCAAGCGCTCGAAGCAAAACTAACAGATTGGTTAGGTGCCGATACGTTGAATTGGATGTCAGGAATTCTTGATAGCATCAAAAATTTCATTACTGCTCCATTCAAGTGGTTGAAAAATAAAATTCTTGGACAAGACGAAGTTCCGCCTCCACCAACGGTGTCGGCTCCAGGATTGCCAAAAGACTACAACGAAAAAACAGGTCGGATTGAACCAAAGAAAGAAGGTGGAAAATCCAATCAACCGACTGTTAAAAAACCACAACCACCTGCTCCGATTGCCGAGGCTCTACCTAAACTTCCAGAAGCGCCGTCACTGGAAAATACACCTACTCCGACGCAACCGCCTATTACAACGCCAATGCCCACTGCGCCTCCTCCGAAAGATGGGCCGAAGAAAGACTCTCAAATAGCAAAACAAACAAAGGCACTATATCAAGCCGCACCAAGAATGGCTTCTCGTATGGGAGGAGGAATGGTTGGTACGGGTATTAATCTCGGACAGACAACTATTTCAGGACTGTCCAAGCTCACCGGAGGCCAACAGAAGCATATCGACATTCTTACAAAAGAGCTTCAAAGCCAAGGAATGAACGAAAAGCAGATTGCTGCTGTTTTAGGGAACGTTGAAAAAGAAAGTAATTTCTCCGTAAAAGAAGAAAATCTTGACTACAGCAAAACGAGCAACCAACGTATTCGGAAAGTGTTTGGCTCTCGTGTAGCCAATCTGTCAGATGCTGAGTTGAATGAACTCAAAGCCGACAAGGAAAAGTTCACGAATCACATGTACGGTGGTGCCTATGGAAAGAAAAATCTTGGCAACACGGAGCAGGGCGACGGTTGGAAGTATCGTGGACGTGGATACATTCAGATTACTGGACGTGCCAACTATGCAGCAGCTTCCAAGGCTATCTTTGGTGATGATCGTCTTGTTCAAAATCCTGAGTTGGTGAACACACCAGAGATCGCTGCAAAGGTCGCAGGATGGTTTGTATCAAAAAATGGAAATTCGATGTCAAAAAAGATGGGCATCGATTTGAAAAATGGTTCACAGAAAGATATCAATTTGGCGTACACGAGTGCCATTGCTGGACATGCTTTACAGAGAGGTGGTACCGACTATCTTAGTGGAGAAATTATAAACAAAGTAGATCGGTTCTCATCTCGTTTCACAGGACCTCAACAAGTAAGCGCTGGTCAACCTGTAATGGCTGCTGTACGTCCATTGCCGACCCCACAACCCAATCCAGCAATCCTCGCCGCAGCTTTGCCACCACCAATTACAAGCAGTTCTGGTATGGCTCTAGCACAAGTAACAAGTACAAACTCTGCGCTACATCGTGCAGCCACCAATAAACCAGTACCACAAAATACGATCATCAGTCAACCAAACACAAGCGTGACTACGAACAATACAACCATCGCTCATAGCGTTCGAGCAAAGAATACCGACACATCATACGAACGATTGATGAACCAGAACGCCGTAGCGACCTAATTGTAAGCCCATTTGAGTCGATGAGTCTTTTGGTACGATGTCTCTACGTCCTTCTTTACAAGTGAGAGAGTCGGCTTTGGTTGTGTTGGCTTTCTCTCGGGTCCTACGAAACCTTGAAACAACGTGTTGTCTCCATAGCCTGTCTGTTCGATCATACCACATTGAGATTCCCATTTAGGATCTTCACCAGGGGTATCAGTCTTTGTCCAAGTTACAAAAATGTCGGGGTTGCCAAGAATGGTATGAGTCATAGTACCCCTATGATTACACACCTTTGCTGAATGTCAAGGTTTATGGCCACGCAGGTTCAAGCAGTTTGTTGCTTCAAGCTCTGCACGTACTACTTCTTCAAGGGCGGCTTGTGAAGTCATTCCCATTGAAATGAAGTGATTAATCAGTTTATTTCTCTTGGCACGTTTTTCGTATTCAAGTGTCAGTGTGTCAGTGTATGGCATGGAGTCCGTTTTTGCCAGCAGAGCATTCACAAATTCTGTAAAATCCCAACGATCTCCACAAGTCTTTGGTGTAAAGTTAAGAACGCCACATTCTGTACATTTCCAAACAACTTCTAATTCCGAATTATCGCTACAACAACATCCTTGTGATATTTGGAGACTCACGCTAAGAGAACCAGTACAGGGTTTAAATTCGTCAACGTAGCGACCTGTCAAAATGTCAGGGTGATGCGCTTCAAGCCAATCAGGACGAATGGACACACGTTTCGTTCGAGTGCCCTTCTTATCGACTTTCTGATATGCATAGAGATTGGTACACAACATACCTACATCATAGCATAGTTAGCGACGGACTGGCTTGTCTGTTATGGGGCCTGGGCGGAAGTTGATGCCCCAATATGCATCTGGTTGATTTGGGACTGGAACCACAATATAACGTCTTGGAACACGACGACGCATTGTTGCAATGGCAGCTTTGGCGTCGGCTTCAGTTTCGTACGAATGGATAACGTTCTCGTTTCCCTCGGCATCAACGGAGCGAACTTGGTATACAATGACTTCATTCATGTTCATATTTAGAAACAAAAACGGACCCCCGAAAGGGTCCGTTTTGTAGCCTTTGAGAAGAAATTACTCTTCAGTTTGGGCGGCGAGATTTGCGAGGAAGCTGGCTTCGCCATCATCGTCATCAGAAACTTCCGCTGGAGGCGGTGTACGGTTCGGTGCAGGACGTGGAGCACGTTCGCTTGTAGCCGTTGCTGCGCTTGCTCGTGGAGCCGTTGCAGGTGCCTCATCGTTTGAAGACTCAGCTTCATCGTTACCGACAGCCGCTGTGAATCTCTCATTCAGCTTGTCGTAAGTCTTGAATAACTTCGGATCAAGAAGCTCACTCAAAGTGAACAATTGCGACTCAATGTTTGACATAAAGTCTTCATCACCAATCGGACTCGGCGAAGCAAACTCACTCTTGTCATAATTTGGGAAGCCATCTTGCTTCACCTGACGCAGTTTAAAGTTTGCACCCGCTTCCATATCGAACGGATCGACTGGTTCCATATCGGCAAACTCGGCTGGCGGATCAATCAGGAACGTGATCTTCTCAAAAATCTTCTTACCGTACTTGTAGAGGAAGACTTTTCCTTCGTTTTCAGGATGTTTTGGGTCCTTAATTACGAGGATGTTCGAGATGTACGAGAGTTTGCGCTTGCGTTCGGATGCTACCTTCTTGTGAGGGCAGTTCTTGTCCTTGTTCATGTTGTAGAGACGAGTGTTGTCCTTACAAACCGGACAAACATCGGACGGAATCCCACCGAGGCTCGACGGACAATTATCAATCACCCACTTACCAGTTGGTCCCTGGAAGCCATGTGACCAAACCTGAACAAACGGGAAGGAATCGCCTGCCTTCGGCGGAAGAAAGCGAATTACTGCACTTCCTGTGCCTGCCTTATCGACATCGAGCTTCCAAAAACGCTCATCGTTCTTTTGAAAATTTTGGGGTTGGCCTTTCGGAGAGGACATCTCCTTGACCTTGTTGCGGAGGGAGTTCAAGTAATCTGTACGTGAACCGGAATTGCGAAGTATATTCGACATATTACGTAGTGTTTCCTATTTGTTGAACGTTATATCCACCTTTCTAACTATGATAGGTTTTTAATTCCCATCACCTTCATAATGTCTTCAACGTTATTTAGTTTCTCACAATTTTCTGTTGTGTCAAGTTGTGAGACCAAGATCTTGGATCGCTTGTAATAAAGCTGTTCTCAACTCTTTTACAATTACCCGGCGTTCAAGAAATGGACGGTATTTTTGTACCTTCAATTTATTTTCATTCCAGATACGATCTCCATTAAGTGCGACCTTGCGGTCTAGCTTTGCAATAAAGTCAGTCGCCATATCAAGCAGCACAAAACTCTCTAGTGAAATGTCTTTCCGCAGCAATGCCAAAAGTATTTCTGGATGTTCATTCGGTCGGACGACAAAGAGAGCCTCCAAACTGTCAGTACGCCGCAGAAGACTTTTCATTTCGCCAATGAAGTTGTAGTTCAAACTTTGAGTTCGTCCCTGCCAAGCAACGTAGCGCTCCTGGGCTTCATTACCGAGCATGTCACCAATCCATGGACGCTTGCTCATAGGCGAGACCAGTGTTGCCAAAATGAATTCCTCAAGCTCCTCTGGATACGGATGCTTTCTGGCAAGATGTTCCGAACGATTGATAATGTTGCTTGGTTTCTTCTCGTAGGTCTCTGGTTTTAAAGAGATGTTGCTACCATATTTGAAATAATCAAACTTGCCTTCAAAGTGCCGGGAAAGGGCGCTGAATAATTTGTATGCCTCATACCCAGTGATCATCACTTGTTTTACCTTTTCAGCCCGATACAACCTCAGAATGGCAGTTTGGCCGATTTGGGAAGCATGTGCTTGTTTTCCCATTCCGACTGCATTTTCAGTTTGATTTCAGGATTGACGTAAGAGGCAGCGAGGTCTGGTTCGATTTTAAGGCGCTCAGCAATTGTCAAAACAGCTTCAATGTAGCCAAGACGAGGGGTAGGTTTTCCTGTGGCAGCTACACGTTCATCTGCTTTGAGATTACTGGAGACAATGAGTTCTTCAACAGATTCACAGAACTTAATACAGTTCTCGACGTGAAATTGATCCTGTGGTGGTAAGGCTTTTCCCATGTTGTTTTATGTTCGTACCCGGATGAACCGGAACGAATCCATTACACCATAGAAGCAGCCGTTGTCAACTGAGGGAGTTAAGGTAGGTTTGGACGGAGGTAGCGTTACTGATGACTTGGTTACGGAAGCCTTGCATGTAGCCTTTCATATACTGCTCCATGCGTTCGAGGAGCGCTATGGCTTCCTGAGGATTGGTCGTGATGCAGGCGTTGATTTCGGCAATACGACGATCCATCTCTGCCTTAAGTGGATCGATGACAAATTTCATAGGAGCACTTCCTTTTCCTTCTCGGCGTAGAAGTTCTTCTCCTGGTCCCAGACATCGTAGGTGATGGCCAGAACGAGGACACCATCATCACGAAGGCGTACTGTCCATCCCATTAGAATCTCAGAGAATGGAGCGACACTACGAATGTTCTTCGAAGCGACCTCGTTCAGTTGCTCTTGTGTGTACTCAATCATGACTTCTCCCAAGTATAGAACTATTTGAAAACGGTCACCGGACGAATAATTCCACCGTCACCCCATGAGTTGAAATTTGGAACGGTCAAGGCTTTCTTGATGGCTTCGTGTAGAGTGCCTTCAAAGATTCCCAAAAACGGATTGACGTGGTTCCCAAACATCGACGGGTCGTCCAACTCACCCCAGAAGCCCCAAATGGCCCTTTCGTGAAGCATAAAGCGGCTTGTAATTTCCCGGCCTGGGATTGTTTTAATGTACTGTTCGACGGTCATACAACAACGCCTTTCAAACGGAATTCGTGTTCGAGAACTTCAAACGCAGCTTGCACTTTGAGAAACATGTCGTTGTCGCCCACGTCCACCTTCTGACCGTTCCATCCATCAGTACGCTGCTCGGGATAGTACTGCTTCACCAGCTTGTAGTAGGCACGCTTGATGGCTTTCCAGGTAATCTGAGTGTAGCCTTCGGATTTTGAAATTCCGATGACATCCCACGGAGACTGCTTGCCCATACGAGCCGATGCCTTGCCGAAACCCATGCGGACGTTGAAGGCCGACCGCCATTCAGAAGCGCTGCCATAGCCTTCAACGTTCGGATCGAAATTCCTGCCGGGTTTGTCATAGCAGTCCATAAAACCACGTTTTGCTTTTGCCATACTCTAAGTCTACCTCAGGTTCGGGTCCGTTGTCAATAGACGTATCTAATTTCTACCCGCTCTTTTTTCAATTTCATGCACTGACAGACGGGTTTCGAAAGAGTCGGGACTGGAACAGAACAAAATGCAGCCATCCCGATTTTCCATGTAAATGGAGTGATGATGCGTAGATGGCAAAGCAGCTATGAGCTTTTCTGCGGCACGATACGCACCCCGTGCCTCTGAAGAATCGTTAGTGCTGCTGATTAAAGTGATAACCTCAGCGGCTTGATCAACTCGCCAATCATCAGTCCGGTGGGCGAACGTTTGGTAAAAAATGTTGTACTTTTTCATTTCCATTTTCATTTCCATTTTCCTAGATGTTTGGCAGGCGAGTAGAGAATTTCTCGGTCGCCACGGTCTTGACGGCGTTGGCAAACTTGACAGCCTGTTCGTTACGGAGATCATTCGGCGCATCGGCATAGCCAACCAGGACTTGCATGAGTGCGCTGACAAAACTCTGCTGGATCGTTCGGTGTTCCCGACGCAATGTGGTCAGGATGACCGCAGCGAGATCGGCCTGATTGCCACCGTTCAGAGCGTTCAGAATGGTCTGGACGGCTGTTTTGACATCTTGTTTGTCTTGTTCGTGAGTCCGCATTAGTATGGATTTCCTTCCTGGGTTTTTTGGTGGTCGTATGCGTTGTACTCTTTACGCAGCCCATTGGACACGTAGAAAAACACCCGGCTTTCGTCCGGTATCAATGGAGACATGCCGTTTGGATTCGCTTTCATGTTCAAATAACTAAACCCCACATAGTTGTCTGTCATGTGTAACATTATGTCTATGGTCGCCTGCGTTCCACGACGCTCTCCAACATTTGCATCTGCGGAATGCTTCATGAAGTAGTTGGCGTGCCACAGCATCTTGGCGACTGAAACCGTTTGGCGTGGTTTGTTCATACTTCAATACTATCAACTTCTAAGCCTGCTGTCAATAGATACGTCTAAAAATCCGAGGGTTCCTGAGCGTCAAAAACGTGTTCCATTTCTATGACGGTACGTACGGGTTCCTGAGCGTCATCGAAGTCTGAAGTCATTGTTATTTGCCTTTCTTGATAATAAGTCGAATCTGGCTCTGAAGCATATCAGCGATGATCAAAGTGAATTCTTCGGCGGTCAGTCCTTCGGCTTCACCAACGTCCATCAAGTGGAGTGCTATTTTGGGACCAACTTGTGACAAGAAAAATTCACGGTTCTTCTTACCTCGTGGCTGACGCTTGGTTGTGGTGTAGGTTACCGTAGGCATCTCTTTCACTTTGATCTTTGGGTTCCGGGGTTTGGCAGTGTACACGGTCGTGATTGCTCCGTTCCCTGGTGGTTTAGAAAGGTCCACATCATCGAACGACCAGCCGCATTCTGGGCAGGCGTAGCCGTCACAGTTGGTGTCTGGGGCGTCAAAGAAGCGATCCATCTCAACACCACACTCGTCACAAAGTGGTTCATTCATTGTTCAATTCCATTCACTGTAACAATCATTTTTTCTGGCGTCGATGTCACTACGATTTCGCCATCGGTATACGTAGATTCAACACTACCACGAACCTTACGCAGGGTATCAGCCCATATTTTGGCGTTTTCGAGACGTTTTTCAAATGTCATATCTCAAACCTTCCAATAGAATGTCTCACGACTGGTAGGAACGATTTTGCAGTCAACAGAAGCGTTCCAAACTTCAACAACAAACTCAAAATCGAACTTCTTGGCCTGCTCTTTGATTTGGTTTAATTGTGCATTACCAGATTTCCAAACCCGAAAATCGTCTGAATAATCATAGGTCAAATCATGACTCGCTACCAATTTAATGAATGCGATTTGCTCTTCGGTGAGCGTCGGGTCGGCTTTAATTTCATCAAGTGAGCGATGCATGGTTCGTTTCCTTTAGCCTTCGATCTGAACTTCGTAGGGCCGTTCACCACCGGGCAGCATCAAAGCGTCCAAATGCTTGCATCGCCTACGAGTGCGCCACGCAGGACATCCGCAACCCCAGTGCCGATTCTTCTTGTGTTGTGAGATGGCGTATTTGCGGCCACTGGTTTCGGACTTGATAATGAACTTGTTAGTCCATACGGCGTCATCCGGTTCGTGCTCGGCGTCACGGGGAACGTACAGGATCGGGAGTTTGTCGTTAGGCATTTAGTGTGTCCTTGTCTACTCTTTAAGTCTACCGCAGTCCTGGTCCATTGTCAATAGATGTATCTAAAAAAATTTCAGGATGATTTCTTCGTGTAGGTCTGGCCATTACTTGTCGTTGTAGTGCATGAATGTGGGAGATGGCTTCATCAAGTTCGTTCGGATGCTCTCTCGGCAGACGAACAAAGCTATTGTAAACTTCCCCAAGTAACCGTATGAGATTGATTTCATCTTGGGTCATCTTGATTAGAAATTTGTGTAGTGCTCCTGAACACCATAGATGCCCACGCTCAAAGCTTGAATTGCCGCCTGATGCTTTTTGGGTAAGGTTTTGATGTACTTCTGAAGAGCTTTGAACTCCTTTTCTTTCAACAAGATGAAACGCTGTTTTGTCGGTTTGACCCACTTTTTGATTTCCGGTTGAGCGTTCAGACGGCGTAGGAAAGCTCGGGCTGCATTTTCACTGGCAAAATATACCCAGGTACAGGCACTTTCGGTGTCTATCTGATTGTCTTTTGTGATCACGCCTCGTTTTTCGAGAAGCCGGGTCACATCATGATTGTTGTCAACGTCGAATTCATTCCGAAGATCTGCTGCGAAGCACCATTCGGTCAATTCGAGCTTGGCGTCTGGTTCGGCAATAGCATCTGCAAAAGTGAATCGCATTTTTAATATCTCTCGTAGTAATCTGGTCCCAACTCGGTCTCGGTGTCAGTTGGTTCAGAGACAACATCGTACGCACCCGAAATGGGAATCGGTTTCAAACCGTTTGCGATACGCTTTGGGTTGGCTCTTTCTACGCAGGTTTTGCAAAATGGAACGCCATTTAGCGACGGAACCAAATGCGGATTGAACGTGAACGGTTGCGTACATTGTCCACATCGTGCTGTAGCGAAATATGCCATAACTCAAGCTTACCAGAATTGTTCGTCTGTGTCAATAGATGTGTCTAAAATT
>Ga0075163_10012742_pt1 | contig 10949 bp, 19 predicted proteins | sample JI1023141ADNA_FD_71478 | JGI IMG/M metagenome (GOLD analysis project Ga0075163, IMG submission 71478) | Wastewater effluent complex algal communities from Wisconsin, to seasonally profile nutrient transformation and Carbon sequestration -... | ecosystem: Engineered > WWTP > Effluent > Algae...
AGAGCGATGAGCTCAATCCGGCCCAGAAGAAGATCCAGCCGATCATAAGGCAGCTAGGCTTCCCTGTTTTCACCATCGACTCGCTGGTCAAGATGACAGAGGTTTTTGCGGAATTTGACATCCCGATGCGAGATTTTGAGATCCGGCAGGGATTGCTGATCTTGAAGCCCGACCCGCGGTATCAAGGGGTGGGGGTTAAAGGACTGCCGATATACGACGCCTTGATGGCTGAAAAAATGTCGGAGAAGCTTCGTTGACAAAGAGAAAGGGCCGGGGTCAATCTAATGACCGCCGGCCCTGAAGAAGTCCCTGCAACAGGACGTGCTACTCGCCAAGAGAAACATCAATTTGCGACAACCGATGAACATCCAGGAGTAACAACTGATGAACACCGTACCAGGAACATTTGTTCCGTCAAGCCTCAACTATTTTCATCAAAATCTGAAGTCGCCAAACTTCGCATCATTTGATGTAGAGGTGCGGTCATGAGGCATCTCAGCATCCCAGAAGCGATTTATCGTGACAGCCTCATCGGCGCTGCTGCTGTGCGGGTGTACGGCATCATTGCAAATCTCATGTCGACCGGCTCGGAAGTTTCCATTATCAGCATCGCAAAGATGCTCGGGGTAAGCCGCCAAGCCGTCGTTCGACAGGTCAAGATTCTCAGAACTTCTGGCTGGCTCATGGTTGAGCCACGTCAGCGAGAAGATGGTGGCCAAGCCGCTAACTATTACGAAATGCGCAAACCCGATCGTCTGATTCCCGAAATAGTGCAGCCGAAGCTCTGGGCTGCCGACAAACAGATCACAGATGCCGATGTGTTCCGCGGCCGGGTGGCGCCAAGCGACTTGTTAGATCCGCATCGTGTCGCCGGGTATGATTATAAATTTGCTAGGCTTTTTGAGTCTGCGGCAGCAGAAACAAACAGGTTGCACCCCCCCGCAACATACGGTGTTCTTGGTTTGAAATGTGGTTCCCTTGACAATCCCTCCGCGATTCTCGGTGATTCAGGAAAAAGCTTTGAAGGTGGTGCAACAGTTGGAAAGACTGAGACTGTTGGAGAGAAGGAAGAAACCCAACCCCCTTTCACCCCCCCTATAGTCCCCCCCTATGCCCCTTCCCTAAAACCTGACTTTCTCAAAATCGAGCCGAATTTGACGCTCGCCGACCAACTCACGGAACTCAATTTGCGGGCCGAACGCGACTTGGCGGCCATCACCGGCCTGCACGTTGGCCTCGAGCAATCCGGCCGCGAGCGCAACGTCGACGCCAAGGCCGCCAAGCTGGTCGACGACGCCAAGGCGGCGCGCAAGAAGCCGCTGGCATGCGCCGCCAAGCCCGCTGCTGCCCTCAAGGCCGGCACGGCGCCCAAGGACCGCCTGTCCAGCGCCGCGGTGGCCCTGGCAGAGCCCTGGACGCTCCCCGACGACTGGCGAGCCCTTGCCGAGGCGCGGCTGCAGGCGGCGGTGCCGGGTGCGACCCACGACTGGACGACCGAGGCCGAGGATTTCAGGAACTTTCACCTAGCGACCGGCAAGCGCTGGGCCAGCTGGAAGCATGTCTGGCAGACTTGGTACAGCCGCACGGTCAAGTCGATCGCCGAGAAGGCCGCCCGCGCTGCCGCCAACGACAAGCGCTATGGTGGCCCGGCCGGCGCCCCAAAGCGTCAGGGCTTCCTGCGCAAGATCGCTTGGCCGGATGCCGTCGGCATGATCAATGACGCGATCGCCGCCGGCACGCTCCAGGCCAATCTCACCCCGAAGGAAAAGGACGATTACCTGATTTCCCAGGGCATCGATCCGATCAGCCGGCGCTGAGTGCGGAACATGGGGGACGATCAACCGAATCCGGACGAAGGACAGTCCTTCGATCCAATGAAACCCTACGAAGCCGAGCAGCAATTGTTGGGCTTCCTGATGACGCGCAACGATGCGATCTACAAGATCATGGACAAGATATCGGCGCACAACTTCGCCGACCCGCTCCACGGTCGGATTTACGATGCGATCCTGAACCTTGTCCAATCTGGCACCGTGGCAAATGCCATCACGCTCAAATCACGATTTGACAGAGATCCAGCGCTCGAGCGGCAGGGTGGTGCGCACTACCTCATTGCCCTGATGAAGGCAGGCTCGACCTTCGTGCCGGTCGAGGACTATGCCAAGCTGATAAAGGATACATCGATCAAGCGTGAGGCGATTGCCGTCATCGATGACCTCCGCGCCGCTCTCAGCAACTCCGACGATGAGCCGGCCACGCTTGTCAGCAATGCCATCGCCGAATTGTTGACGCATGAGGTGGCTGGCGGTCGCGGGATCTCCAAGCATGAAGCCATTCAGATGGTGGTGCAGCACCTCGATCACGGTGAGGAAGCGATCAGCTGTGGATTCCAGGCGATCGACGATGCTTTGCTGGGCGGCCTCTATGGCGGCAAGCTTTACGGCATCGGCGCCAGGATGAAGCAGGGTAAATCCGCCATGCTTGGATCTATTTCCAACTACCTCAATTTTGCCGGCGTGCGCCACGGCTTCTGGGTGCTGGAACAAGGCGCGCAACAGATCGAAATGAGGCAGGTGGCAAGGCTCATGAATGTGGCGCCGGTGCGTCTCTTGATGGGCCGCAAGGCCACGTTTCCGGTCGACCCAGGCAACCTCATGGATCTCCTGCCAAGTATCCCCAACAACATGACGTATTGCGGCCGGCCAGACATGCCGCTCAATGACCTGATGCAGTCGATCGCCTCCGAGGTCCACCGCAACCAGATCAAGGGCGCGCTGGTCGATTACCTGCAGCTGATCGGCGGCATCAAGAAAGGCATGAACGAAGAACAGCACATCCGCCATTGCGCGCAGATGCTGGCCAACCTTGCCATGCGACTCGGCATCTTTATCGTCATCGCCTGCCAGTTGAACCAAGAGGGCAACGTGCGCGGCGGCGAAAGCATCAAGCTTGCATGCGACGCCTACCTGTCGCTCACCAAAGAGAAGGGCGGCGATCGCGGCTGGATGACACTGGAAGAATGCCGCTACGCACCCTATGCCCGCATCGGAACAGAGCTCACGCCGTCGTTGATCCTCAACTCAAATGGTCCGTACTGGAGTCCCTTGTGATGAGATACGTAACGCTGCGCTGCTACGGCGGAAAATTCGATGGCCGGAGAATGAATGTGCAAGATATGCCGCGCGTGATGATTCGCGAGGATGCCAGGGTAAGCTTATCTGATGAGATAGACTACACAACGGAAGCGACGATGCCGCCGGCTTACTTCTATCGCCAACTGCGGATCTTCAAGCGCGATATCCCGATCGACACCATCTTAATCGAAGACAGCGCGAGCGATGCAGAGGGCCTGCAGCTGTGGAAGGCCGTCAATGAAAGGAATGGATCATGACCAGTTCATTCGTCGTCGTGATGACCGGCCAAGGGCGCCAAGCGCGCCGGCAAGGGAAGTCCTGGAAAGATTGCCCGTACAGCGAGGGGACGTCTGCCCAGAAGTATTGGCTGGAAGGTTTTCAAACGGCGTCGATCAAGGCCGATCCGAAGTATGCCGAGATCCCGGCGCTGGCCATGAAGTCAGGGCCATGGGAGCCACGCGAGCGGCAGCTTCTCGAAAAGCTCTATTTGGAGAACAACACGATCGCGGCGATATCAAGGATCCTGGAGCGGGGCGAGAAAGCCGTCTCCAATCAGATCTCGCAGATGGGCTTAACGGCGCTTAGGAAGTTTAATCGCTAGGTCTGTCGGCTTGTAGGGAATGCCATTCTTTAGGATTTGTACCTTCCAGCCGCGTGGGGGCGGCCACGGCACACCCCACGCTGCTAATGTTTGGCGCGTCCATCCTCCGCTGCTGGTCTTGGCAGCTTCGATCTCAGCAATAGAGATTGTTGTGGATGACCCCATATTATCGTCCATTGCCGTCTCCTGTGTTGATGCCCTCGAGCCTGCTAGCTATGCGGCTGCATTCTATGGACCCTGCGCGCGACCCCAGATCGCCGTTCTTCAGGAACGGAATTGCCGTCTTGCAAAGCTCTTGGAGCGCCGCGAGCTTCTCATTCGCTGCTGTGAGGGCGGCGAGTAGGGCGCGCAATTCACCGACTGTCAGGCGAACGGTCAAAGCATCGGCCTTATCCGCCAACCGCGCTTCGATCTCTGCTGTGTTGGTTGTCATGGCTTCCTCATTCGTAACATAGTGGGCATGGGCAGGCTTTAGTCCAATCAGTGCAGCCGTTATAGCTACACACACGCTTGGCCTTCTTGTAGGTGTCGCTGTCAAATAGCGGCTCGGCATTTGGGTTTTGTGACTTAGACCTGATTAGAATGCGCGGATACTGGAACATGATGAGCTTGTCGTGGTTAGCGGCGTAGAGAATTTCGCGCTGGGTGCTTTCGCCGATGTATTCGCTGTGGACGATCCAGATGGCGTCCGAGTTATCGATTTTGCGCAAATGCACCATGTCGAGGTTCTGTTTTTCCTCCGACGTCAAGTTGTCGCCACTGTGGCCGAAGCCAGCGACTGAATACACAACGTGACCGGCTTTCGAGAGCCGCAGATTGGCGTCCCGAAATTCGTCGGCAAACTTGGTCGATCCGCAAAGTGTAATTTTCATGTCGTCACCTATTTTGTTTCATCGGCGTTAGACGGGGTGCTGGGTTGGGTGAGGGGAGCGGCGGGGGTGTCGGGCCTGCGGTTCCACGCCTTCAACATCAACTCGTCATTGTCGAAGTGAAAGCCATCGAGAGATAGGCCGCACACAGGGCAGTGGATCTCACCATTGGCGCCAAGTTCCTTGGCCTTGTTGTAGACGGCCTGTGAATTGCAGCACGGACACGGCTTAAGGTCGCTCATTTGCACACCTCGATCATGACAACAAAAGTGATGGACGCTCCAAGTATTGCCCCGCAAATAAGCCCAATAGATAGAATTGCTTTCTCAAATCCGCTCATTTGATAGACGCCGCAGTTGCTGCTTCATCAGCACACTTGTCATTGCCGCCGCGCTCGTAGTGTTTAATCGCGGCGTCCCACGACTCACGTTCTTTCATGATGTACTGGATGACTTCCTCCAGCGCATCATCCCGCGCCGCTGCCAGCTTGGTCTCAGCCGATTTCAGGGCTTCCACTAGAATGCCGTTCGCCTGTTTGGATAGGTCGAGCTTGGCCTGCGTGTCTGTCAGTTCGGAGCGGAGGGAGTCGAGCATTCCCGCCGCGCGAGCATTGGCGCCGGGTGCTGCCGGGATGTCAGGGCGGCATTTCAGCGATTCAACCTCCCTGCCCACAGCCCCAACGCTCGTATCAATCTTGCTCATGGCTTCACCTTCTCTGGTGTGAGGGCGGCGCGGGTGTTCCATGCCAGCATCGTCGAAGACTTGATCCCCGTGTCTTCAAACACAGCGCCGCACGAGCACCTAAGTTCGCCCGCGAAAACCCTACTCCCGTCTACCCAGCGTGGTGTCGCACCACAGAACGGGCACGGCAACAGTTCCCCCGCCGTGCTATCGCTGGTGCCGCTTCCAGACTTCGTCGCGGATGAATCAGTCATGGCTGTCTCGCACTCAACCACTGGCGCGGGAGCGGATTTGAGAACGCGGAGACGCTTCAGCAGATCGTCGGCATCTTGGCCATACTCCGCTTCAACGTCGTACCCGTCCTCTTGGCGAGGGTCTTGGTCATTGTATGAGAATAACCAGTTACAAATGGCGTGGCGAGTTCTAGGGTCATCCAGCGCCCTGTCTCTCACGCTGTCCTGTGAGTATATGAAGGTGATGGCGTCCGAGATTGCGCCAACAGCATTGTGCGGCAAGCGAATGGAAAACTCAGACAGGACCCGCCGTAACCTGTTCACCAGTTCATTGCTCATGCTATCCCCTTCTCATTTGCCAACCATTTCTCGACGCGCCACAGATCCCGGCCGATCTTCTCGGCGCGCGACTTTGGCAACCAGTATTCCTCACCATCGATCTCAACCAGAAAAGCCTTTTCCGTCTGGCGGATGTAATGGCCTTCTATGTCGACCGTCTCGTTGTCGTCACCCAGCATCGGCCACCTCCAATGCCTGTTCCATCTGCAGTCGCTTGCGACGGGCCCGCGCCGCCAACTTCCGCGACGTCATCGCGTGGGCCTCCTGGGCGGCCAAAGCGCGATCGACCGCCAGCGCCTTCACGGCATCCAGCAGCCGATCGCCGGGCTCTTTCTCCTGGAGCCACAGATAGACCATGCGCAAGGAAACGCCGGCCTTCTTGGCGATCTCTCGCTTGGTGATGTTGAGCTCATCGATCGATTGTTCCAGTTCGTTCATGTCAACCCCACAGATCCGAGTCGTAGATGGCAACCACCATGCCGCCAATGACCAGCACGGCCAGGAACTCGACGACGCGCCACGTCCAGCGAATGACAATCAATTCAGCTTCCCTCCCTGTTTGATGATGGCTGCGGCCTCCTGTTGGGCTCGCGTCTCAAGCGTTGAAGCGCGATGCCGAACCTCGGCTATAACGCCGGTGCAGAGCAAACTATTAAAAAGTTGCATCACCGCTTCGGCCAGAGATGTCGGCACAATGCCGCATCTCTCGGCGGCCCGCTTCGTTAGCAGATCGACGTTGGCCTGATCGACTGGCAGCAAATAGACACCGCGAATATACTTTGCCAGGAACGGCCCAGACGAGGAATGCCTCGACATTTCCATGAAATACTCGTTGCTCCACCGGCTCACATACTCAGCCAGATGCGCCTGGATGACGGGATCTGTGACGGGCGGAAGGGTTCCGTCAGGCAACCGGCACGCATCGAGGGCAAAGGCAAGCGCATCATCGGCAAGCCCCATCACATCGATGATATCGCGCTCGACGTCGCTCATTGCGTAGACGCACCGCGGATCACATCCGGCCCAAGCTCACCCTGGCGCAGATCGATACGCTTGATGTCGTTGAGCGGCGGCTTGATCAGCGCCACCACCGTAGACTCCGGCACGTACTGCTCGATTTTACGGTCGCTGTGCATCACGTCATAGAGATAGCGGCCGTCTTGGATCGAATAGCACCGCGCCATGACCATGACGTTGCTGCCTGATACCAGCTTAACCGTGCTGGTGAGGTCGATCGGTCTGGGCATCTGGCTCATCTTCTTCATCTTTGTGTTCCTCTTGGTCATCAAAGGGTTCAGTGTTGTGCTCGATCACTTCCTCGCAGTCGTCACACCACACGGTGCCGAACAGCATGCCGCGCCGCATGTTGTAGCTGCCGCAGTAGGGGCACGTTGTCGGCATTTGCAGGGCTCCTAAGTTGGGGTTGCCAAGTTGGCATAATTGGCAACACGTTGCAACAAAGAATGAAACCGTTCGATTGCGTTTGTTAAATCCCGAATCCCGGCAAATCTCCCGGCATCGGGTAATAGATGGCGCGTATGTCGTCGGCCATCGGCTCGAATAGATCGTTAGCACCCTTCACGCGGCGAATGATCTGGATGCCGTCCGCTGGCGTCTGATCGTTCGTGAATTCCTCGCCGGCCGCTTGCGTTCCATGTTGCGGGTCCGCTTGCGTCTGTTGTTGCATGGCGCAGCCGCCAGTGAAGATCGTCACGATAAACAGCACGGCTCGCACGGCGCCGATGGCGATGTCTGCGGGGTTCATGGCTGGTTACTCCTTCCGGGTGAAGTCCTCTAGGTCGGTATGAAATAGAGGCAGATCCGCGTGGCCGTCCTGGGGCTTCGTCGGCCTCAAGGCGGCCTTGGCGCGATATTCGAGGACCTTCCTTTGTAGATAGGCGGTGTCGCTCTCGCCTTCGTGCTTGCCGTATGGGCCTAGGTCTAGCTGTGGCATGGTGTCGGCCTCCTGGTTGCAGATCGAGGCCGCGCGCTCTGACAGCGCGGCCCTATCTGGAATCAGTTGTCGATGACAAGCATTGCCGTGTTAACGCCAGTTCCCTGGTCGGCAAAGCTGCCCGCTGGCAGGTCCTCCCAATGCGTGGCGATGCTCATAAGCTGTTCACGCTGGCGCGGGCCATTGGCGCAGATGGCGACCAGCTTCCCGCCCGGCTTCAGGAACTGCCGCGCGTGCTGTATGTGCTTGATGTCGCTGCCGTTGATGAAGGGCGGATTCATGACGATACGGTCGAACGTGCCAAGCAATTCGCTTTCGAGTGTCACCGTCAAAAAGTCGACGTTGTGCACCTCGTCGGCGATGTCGCCAAGTTTGTTTGCCAGGGCGGGGTTGATCTCGACCGCCACGACATAGCCGCCAGGACGCAGCACAGGCAAGGCCCGGATAAGGTTGCCAGTGCCTGCGCTCGGCTCTAGCACGCTGTGCCCTGCCTCGATCCCGGCATATTCGACCATCTGCACCGCAAGCGCTGCTGGCGTCGGGAATAGCTGCGGCGCTGCCACCACCTGCACGCCGGTTTTAAGGGCTTGCTTGAGACCGCTAAACAGATCGTCGCGCGGGTCGACCTCGCGCGGTTCGCGTGGCGCGAATGCCGGGGCGATGCTCTCTTGCGGCAATTCGCTGGGCCGGATCTTGGGCGCGCTTGGTGCCGGTGCTGGCTTCACCGGAATATCGGTGATGAAGTATTGAACCCGGCTATATGACGATGACATGCCAACCCTAGCGCGGTGCGCGCCGGTCGTTTCATTGCCTTCCATGCAGCGCGTGTAAGCGCTCCCGCATCGCTTGGCGCGGTCGAATTCGACCTTTGTGCAGCGGCGGAACCCTTCGCCGTCATAATTGCAGAGCGGCGGCAGCTTGGTTGCTTCCTTGACGCGGGCAACGTCGCCAGCCTCGGGCGCGCGATAGTCGCTCACCTCCTCAATACCGCGCACCCGCCCATATTTGCCGTTGGTGGTGACGCTCACAATCTTGCCGTTGCTGCGGTTGACGCGCACCACAGTCAGCCATGAGCTACCACAGAGAACTTGACCGCCCGGCACGATGGCGAATTTATCGGTAATGAGTCCGCCTTGTTCCTGCAACATGGCCCGTTCATATTCCAGGCGGTTGGCGTAGTGCGTCAGCCAGCGCAGCCGCTGCGCCTGGGTATAGCGAAGGCGCGGCGCGATGAGGTCGCGCGCCTGTTCGTGATCGATGATCCCATGATCCATTGCGCTCCAAAGGCCCATATCGCCCTCGTATTGCGACACCTCCGGCCCGCGCGGGTATTTGTCGAGCGGGAATTTAAAACTGGAATAGCTGGAGTTTGCCAAGATCAAGGCAAATTCGCGAGTGAGGCCGGGCCGGGTCCATGCTTCCAGGCGCGTTCCCGCGCTGTCATAATCCGCTTGCGCCTTGCGCTGATCGGCCTCGATTTTCTTGATGCGGCGGGCGCGCACCTGAAACGATTCTTTATATTTGGCGTGCGCCAGGGCACCGGCTGCGCGGCTTTTCCAATATGTCGAGGTTTCCCACATCTTCACGGCCTTGGCCATGCCCGACCGGATGCGCTCGGCGTCCTTGCGCGCGTGGCGCTCGCTGTGGTGCCCGATGAGGATAGGTTGACCAAGCGGGATATGCTCAACGATTCCCGCAACCGTCTTATGTGCGCGTTCGGCATCGCTGGCGCGCTTCTCGCGGTATTCGCTGAAACGCTCGGCGCGTTCCTCGGCGCGGTCGACTAGGCTCGTGTCCTCGTCGTCGATCTCGCCGCACCACTCAATCAACAAATCTTCGCGGCCGGGCGTCCACATGCCAGCAACAAACAATTCCTGCTTCGGTGCCCACGAGAAACCGGCCGCTTTGATCCGATCATAGTCAGCCTTATCCAGGCGGTGACGCGGATAGAAGCGCAGCTTGTTGTCATCCGGCGAATAGGTCGCGGTGCCAAGGTAGCTTGGCGCGTCGTTCTCGGTGGTGTCGTCGTTGGTCTGGTCGTTCATGGTTGATTGCTCCATGGTCTTAGCTCCTGTTGCAGGGTCTTAGAAAAGAACGCCGCGCGCACAAGCGGCGGCAGTGGTGGCGGCGACCTTGGCGACCGTCTCAGGCGCGGCAGGCTGCGGCGCAATCTGTCCGCACTTGGCCGCATAGAAAAGCTCGGCGTTGACGCGGTGGCTTCCAGGCTCGATGCCGGGGCGGTCGATGAACTCCGCCAGGGTCAGGTGATCCTGATAAACAAAGCTCACGCCGTCATAGTGGGCGATCGTGTATTGCATGATCAGGATTCCTCGCGGTCGTTGGCCGTGTTAGCGATCCGCTGCAGGTCCTGGCGGAGCGGGCTAAGTTTCAGCGGGATATGCGGCGCAGCCAGTGACAGGATTTTCTCAACTCCCGCCAGGACATCAAGCTTTGACGACAAGATAGCGGCGCAGGCGTCGCCAATGCTGGCAAGGGCGGCTTGCATCGCTGCCGCGTCGGTCTGCTCCAACGGATCGGGCGCTTTAATCAGATAGGACAACGCGCCACACTCCGGACATTCACCGGCAGGCGTCGGCCCGTTCGGGTCTAGGCGTTGCTCGATGTCGCGAATCATGTCGAGTTCATCGCCTCGGCATATGTGGCCGCAGTTGTCACACTCGCATTTGTCGGCGGCGTGGTCGGTCTGTTCGGCAAGCTCGACCGCTTCGCGCAGGGCGTTGACCGCCTCGGCAAGGCGACTTGTCGCCCAAAGGTCGATCACATCATGAGCCGCCGCAATCAAGGCGCTGCGGTCGGCTGCAATCTCCTGGGCGAGGTCGGCAGGGTCGCGCGGTGCTGCGTCGTTGGCCGTCTCGCTGATCTGTTTCAGATCCGGCCGCAGTTCACCCACCGGCAAGCGCGCGCCAGCCTGGGCGGCTGCGGCGGCTTCATAGGTCATGGCTGGCGGCTCATCCTCATAGATTGGCAGTTGATCGATCATCGGCGCGTCACAGTCAAAGCAGATATATTCGCAGCGTTCCTTGCGCGCACGATTGAAGCACGCCACAAGATCGGCCGGGGCGTCGGTTGCATCGTCGCCATACTCGCCAACCCAAACAAACCAGCCGAATCCTTCAG
>Ga0075163_10012744_pt1 | contig 10948 bp, 10 predicted proteins | sample JI1023141ADNA_FD_71478 | JGI IMG/M metagenome (GOLD analysis project Ga0075163, IMG submission 71478) | Wastewater effluent complex algal communities from Wisconsin, to seasonally profile nutrient transformation and Carbon sequestration -... | ecosystem: Engineered > WWTP > Effluent > Algae...
GTCGCCTCGGTCAATGCCCGATCCTGGGCGCCTTCCGGCAAGGTGGTGCCGTCCGTCAGGGCCATCGCCTCGCGCCAGCGTTCCAGAAAACGGGCCTGTTGCGCGGCCACCAGCTGGGGAACCAGCGGCACCGCCCGCAAACCCAGTTGTTTCAACTGGCCAAGGCGATCCATCAGCATGCTGGCCAGGCGGGCGCCTTCACGTTCGCGCGCCTCCAGCAGGGCCGCAACGGCGCGTTCGGCCAGCGGCAGCAGATCCTGCCCGGGATCGCTCGCCTGTGTGGATTCCGTCGAGGACAGCCGGATCACGTCGGCAACGCTCAGGGGGGTCGCGTCAGGCAGCCAGGCGCGAACGTTGTCCTGCACCGCATTCAACCGTTGCAACAGCCGTGGCGATGGCTCCGTGACGGCTGAGGCCGAGCCGGCTTCGATGGCGGCCCTGACTTCGATCTTGCCACGCTTGATGTGGCGGGTGATCAGCTCACGCAGGGCGGGTTCGTGTTGGCGCAGCTCATCTGGCAGACGCAGGCTCAGGTCCAGAAACCGGCTGTTGACCGAACGAATCTCGAGCCCAAGCCGCTGGACCGGTGTCGATCGGGACTCGGGCCCGGCCGGACTCTGGGGTGCACTTTGCTGTACGCCCGCATAGCCGGTCATGCTGTAAACTGACATTGAGGATCCCTGTTGGTGGTTGCGAGCCGCGTTTTCTGAGTCTTTGCCGGGCACTCAAACCTGTACCTGTGGTCGATACATCCCAAATTATGTCAAAGGTCAAGCCTGCCCCCCTTCCGCCCGACACCGTCATCGGTGGCTATCGGGTGGTGCGGCGGCTGGCTGCAGGCGGTTTTGGTGTGGTTTACCTGGCTGTCGACAACGAAGGGCAGCAGGTTGCGGTCAAGGAATACCTCCCGTCGTCACTGGCGACCCGGCCACCGGGCGAGTTGTTGCCACAGGTACAGCCCGAGAAGCTGTCTCTCTACCGCCTGGGCCTGAAGAGTTTCTTTGAAGAGGGACGTTCTCTGGCCCAGATTTCGCACCCCTCCGTCGTGAGCGTGCTGAACTTCTTCCGGGAGAACGAAACGGTCTACATGGTGATGAACTACCTGGAAGGCGCCACGCTACAGGATTTCATCGTCACTGCCCGCGATCTCAAGAAACAGAAGGTCTTCCGCGAATCCACCATCCGTTCCCTGTTCGACGAAGTTCTGCGGGGCCTGCGCATCGTGCACCAGCACAAGATGCTGCATCTGGACATCAAGCCCGCCAACATCTTCATCACCGACGAGAACCGCGCCGTGATGATCGATTTCGGCGCCGCACGCGAGGTTCTGAGCAAGGAAGGCAACTTCATCCGCCCGATGTACACGCCTGGATTCGCCGCCCCCGAGATGTACCGGCGCGACTCTTCGATGGGGCCCTGGACCGACATCTATGCGATCGGCGCCTGCATCTACGCCTGCATGCAGGGATACCCGCCCAATGATGCGCCGCAGCGCCTGGAGAAGGACCGCCTGTCCCTGTCGCTTTCGCGCCAGCGTGGCGTCTACTCCGACAACCTGATCGAGGTGGTGGAGTGGTGCATGTCGCTGGACCCCCTGTCGCGCCCGCAGTCGGTCTTTGCCTTGCAGAAAGAACTCAGTCGTGAAGGCGAGCGGCGCTACACCAAGCTCAGCGTGGGCGAAAAGGTCCGGCTGCAGTTTGACACCATCGTCACCGACACCAAGAAGAACCTGGCCAAGGGCACGCGATTTGGGGCGAAGGCGAAATGAAGTTTTCAGTCTTTCAGGTCAGCCGAAAAGGCGGTCGCGACAAGAACGAAGACCGCATGGGCTATTGCTACACGCGGGAATCCGGCCTGTTTGTCCTGGCGGACGGCATGGGCGGCCATCCTGAAGGCGAGGTTGCTTCTCAACTGGCCCTGCAGACGGTCTCGGCACTGTTTCAGAAGGAGGCCAAGCCCTCCGTAAAGGACGTGCCGGGCTTCCTCAGCACCAGCATGATGGCGGCCCATCACCAGATCATCCGTTACGCCGGCGACAAGGGCATGTTGGACACGCCCCGCACCACGCTGGTGGCGGCGGTGGTTCAGGATGGCTGCGTCACCTGCATCCACTGCGGCGATTCGCGCCTGTACGTGGTGCGCGACCACGCCTTGCTGACGCGCACCCGCGACCACTCGTACATGGAGCACCAGCCGCCGGGCGTGGTGCGCATGGACCGCATCAATCGCAACATCCTGTTCACCTGCCTGGGTTCGCCGACGCGGCCGGTTTTCGACATCACCGGGCCCATCACACTGCAGCAAGGCGACAAGATCATGCTGTGCTCCGACGGGTTGTGGGGAACAGTGGGGGAGGAAGAAATCGTCGAACAGCTGGCGACCCAGCCGGTGTCCGACGCCGTTCCCGATCTGGCCGAGCGAGCCCTGCGCAAAGGTGGGGCGCGCAGCGACAACGTCACCGTGCTCGCGATGGAGTGGGAGACCGCCAACGCGTTTGAGTCGACGCGAGGCATCTCCACCGACAGCATCAGCGATGGGGTTTTCGCATCGACCATCCAGTCCGGTGTGCTCGACAGCATGGTCGAGGAACTCGATGACGATGCGATCGAGCGCTCGATTGCGGAGATCAACGAAGCCATCCGGCGCTCTGCCTTGCGCAGGACCTGATCACCCTGCCTGCCGCGCCTCGCTGCGGGGCCAAACTGTTTCCCAATCTGCCGGACCTGTGAACCATGACTGAATTTGTACGAAGCGGCGACCGCGCCGCGAACGCCCTGCGCCCGGTGCGTTTCACCCGCGGCTACACCATCCACGCCGAGGGCTCGGTGCTGGTCGAGTTTGGCCATACCCGTGTGCTCTGCACCGCGTCGGTCGAAGACAAGGTGCCGCCGCACAAGCGCGGCAGCGGCGAGGGCTGGGTCACGGCGGAATACGGCATGTTGCCGCGCGCGACACACACCCGCGGCGACCGCGAGGCCGCACGCGGCAAGCAGAGCGGGCGCACGCAGGAAATCCAGCGGCTGATCGGCCGTTCGCTGCGCGCAGTGTTCGACCTGAAGAAGCTCGGCGAGCGCACCATTCACCTCGACTGCGACGTGATCCAGGCCGACGGCGGCACGCGCACGGCCGCCATCACCGGCGCCTTCGTGGCGGCCCAGGACGCGGTGAACCAGCTGCTGGCGTCCGGCAAGCTGAGCGAGTCGCCGATCATCGATCATGTCGCGGCCATCTCGGTCGGCATGGTGCAAGGCACGCCGTTGCTGGACCTGGAGTACACCGAGGATGTGTCCTGCGACACCGACATGAACGTGGTCATGACCGGCGCTGGCAACTTCGTCGAAGTGCAGGGAACAGCCGAAGGCGCGGCGTTTTCGCGCAAGGAGATGGACGCGCTGCTGGCGCTGGCGGAAAAAGGCATCCGTGAACTGGTTCTCCTGCAGGGCGATTCGCTCTCTGATTGATAGCTGATTACGACCATCCGACGCTGGGAATTGGCATAAAACGTCATGAAAATCGTGCTTGCATCCAACAACCGGGGCAAACTGGCCGAATTGCAGGCCATGTTGGCGCCGCTGGACGTGGAACTGGTGCGCCAGGCCGACTTGGGCATTCCCGAGGCCGAGGAGCCACATCGCACCTTCGTGGAGAACGCGTTGGAGAAAGCGCGCCACGCCGCCCGAGCCAGTGGCCTGCCGGCGCTGGCTGACGACGCCGGCCTGTGCGTGGACGCCTTTGGCGGCCTGCCGGGGGTGGACACCGCGTACTACGCGACGCAATTTGGTTATGAAAAGAGTGACGACAACAATGTGCGGGCCTTGCTGGAGCAGATGCAGGGCATAGCCAACCGGCGCGCCGCGATGGTCAGCACGCTGGTGGCCGTGCGCAGCGGCGACGATCCCGAGCCGCTGATTGCCGTGGGCCGCGTGGTCGGCGAGATCGCGCGCGAGCCGGTTGGGAACAACGGCTTCGGCTTCGACCCCGTCATGTTCATTCCCGAGTTCGGGCAGACCTTTGCGCAATTGCCGGTCGAGGTGAAGAACGCGCACAGCCACCGCGGGAAGGCGGCCCGCGCCATGCTGGAGATGATCCGCGAGCGCTGGTTGTCGACATGACGCACACCCCCAAGCTTCGCGCACTTCGTGTCGCTGCGCTACCCCCCTTGCAGGGGGCAACACCAGCGGCCCGGCAGAGCCGGTTCCGCGGTGTTTCTGGCCGAAACCAGCCTGGGCGTGAGGATCTGCTGTGATTCCCGTGGCGCAGGCGCTGTCTGCCACGGTTCCTCTGAAGGACATCCAGCACTACATGCGGCCCGGCACGCTGCGACTGCCTGTTTTGCCCCCGCTGTCGCTCTACGTGCACTTGCCGTGGTGCCTGCGCAAATGCCCCTATTGCGATTTCAACTCCCATGAGTTCCGTGCAGGCGGCGAAGCGGGCGAGCTTCCAGAGCAGCGCTATATCGATGCCCTGGTCGCCGATCTGGAGACCAGCCTCCCACTGGTCTGGGGCCGCCCGGTGCATAGCATTTTCATCGGCGGCGGCACGCCCAGCCTTTTTTCGCCGCAGGCGATCGACCGCCTGCTGGGCGACATCCGGGCGCGGCTGCCGCTGACGCCCGATTGCGAGATCACGCTTGAGGCCAACCCCGGCACTTTCGAGAAGGATCGCTTCAAGGCGTTTCGCACTGCGGGCGTGACGCGCCTGTCGGTCGGCGTGCAAAGCTTCAACGACGCGCACCTGTCTGCGCTGGGCCGCGTGCACGACCGCGCGCAGGCGCTGGCCGCCGTCGAGGAAGCCGCGCAGGCGTTCGACACCTTCAATCTCGACCTGATGTACGCGCTGCCCGGCCAGACGCTGGCAGAGCTCGACGAAGACATTCACACCGCGCTGGCGCTGGGGCCGCCGCACATTTCGATCTACCACCTGACGATCGAGCCGAACACCGTGTTCGCCAAGTACCCGCCGGCGGTTCCCGAGGACGACCTGGCCTATGCCATGCTCGATCGCCTGACCGAGCTGACGGGTGTCGCGGGGCTGCAGCGTTACGAGGTCTCTGCCTTTGCCCGGCCCGGACATCGCTGCTGGCACAACCTCAACTACTGGCAGTTCGGCGACTACCTGGGGATTGGCGCGGGCGCGCACAGCAAGCTCAGCTTTGCCCACCGCGCGGTGCGCCAGGTGCGTTACCGCGAGCCCCTCGGCTACATGGACCGCGCGCTGGCGGGGCAGGCTGTGACGCAGGACGACGAGGTGGCCCGCGCTGATCTGCCGTTTGAATTCATGCTCAACGCGTTGCGGTTGAAGGAGGGTTTTGCCCTGCAGGACTTCACCGCGCGCACCGGTTTGCCCGTGACCGCCATCCAGGCTGCCCTGGAAGCGGCAGAAGGCAAGGGCCTGATTCAGCGCGACTTCACTCACGTGCGACCGACCGAGCGGGGTTTCGACTTCCTGAGCGATCTGCAGGCGCTTTTCCTGCCCACCTGAAGCCTTTGCATGGCGGACCCAAAGCGTCCTTGAGTCCACCGGTGAAGTCCTGAAAAGATAGCTGGCAGTGACCATTCGACGCTGGGAAGGCGCCAAAAACACTCTGAAAATAGGCCAGATGACCTTCCAGCCGTCGTTTCAGTCCATGCGCCCCTTGTCTGGGGTGGTTTCAGGCGGCGACGGCTTCGCCCATCGAACGGCGACCCATGGGACCACCGGCGCAATCCCCGCCATCACCAGCACCACCACCGCCCCTGACGGCAGGTCGAAGCGCGCGGAAAGTGCCAGCCCCAGCAGGTAGCCGAGCGCGCCGATGGCGTAAGCGACTGGCAGTCGCAGGGCAGGGCGCAGACTTCGCACCGCCAGCGCCGGCACGATCAGGCTGGTGAACACCAGGTACACGCCCACGAGCTGCACGGATGCCGTGACCGCCAGCGCGAACAGCAGGTAGAACCCTGCTCGCGCGAGCCGCTCACGCAGCCCGAACCACAAGGCCAGCACCAGCACGGTCAGTGCCGCCATACCGATGAGCTGCTGGGTCGAGACCCACAGGATCTGCCCCACCAGCAGCTCCTTCAGGTGCTCGCCGCCGTGCGGGTTGCCCGCCAACAGCAACAGGCCGGCGCACGAGGCCAGCACGAACAGCACGCCGATCAGCGCCTCCTGGATGTCGGGCCAGCGCCGCTCGGTCCAGGTCAGCGCGAGCGCGCCGAGCAGCGCGGCGCTCAGCGCCGCCGCCTGCACCGCCCAGCCTTGCGGCTCGAAGCCCATCGCGTCGGCGGCAATGACGCCGACACCAGCGATCTGCGCGATCGCCAGGTCGATGAAGACAATGCCGCGCTGAAGCACCTGCGCGCCCAGTGGCACATGAGTGGCCAGCACGAGCAGGCCGGCCAGCAGGGCGGGCAGCAGGATGTGCCAGTCGATGGCTGTGGACGTCATCGGGCGCCCTTCAGCAGCCGCTGCACGGTGTCGTCGAACAGTGAAAACAGATCTTTCGCCTGTTCATTGCCGCCCACAGTGAAGGGCAGCACCACGATGGGCAGCTTGGTACGCTCGGCCAGCCAGTCTGCCCCGCGTGCGTCGTTGTAGGCCGCGCGCAGGATCATCTTTGCTGGCCTGGCCTGTAGGCCGGCCAGCACCGCGCTCAGGTGCGCGCTGGTGGGCTCCACACCGGGCTTGGGCTCCAGCACGGCCACCTCCATCAGCCCCAGCCATTGCTGAAGATAAGGAAAGGCCTTGTGCTGCACCACGACCGGGGTGCTGCGCAGTGGCGCGGCCTCCTTGTCCCAGCGCTGAATGGCCGCCTTCCAGCGCGCCATGAAGTCGGCGCTGCGGGCCTGGTAAACGGAAGCGTTGGCCGGGTCAAGCTCGGCCAGTCGGCGCGCCAGCGGCTCGGCCACGAGCGCGATGTTGCGCGGATCGGTCTGGATGTGCGGATTGCCGGCGGCGTGCACGTCGCCATCGGCCCGGTCCAGACGGTCTGGAATTTCGAGTTTTCGGACGTACGCAGCGGCTTCGAAGTTGCCGGGTTTACCGGGCTGAATCGCGCTGTTGCCCGACTGGCGGATCAGCAGCGGCAGCCAGCCGACCTCCAGCTCGGCGCCGGTGCAGACCACCAGCTGGGTATTGCGTGCGGCCGCAACCAGGCTCGGGCGGGCTTCGATGCGGTGGGGGTCTTGCAGGCCTGTCGTGGCCACGTAGACGCTGGCCTTGTCGCCGGCCAGTTCCTTGACCAGCGCGCCCCATTCGGGTTCGCAGGCCAGCACCTTGATGTCGGCCCGCGCGGTCTGCATGCCAAGTGCCAGTAGCACGGTCGACGCGATAGGAATCAGTCTCTTCATGGTATTTCTTTCAATAGCCGTGGGCGCCGTGGGAACCCAGACTCATCATGTACTGGATCATGATCTGGTTGTCGGTCAGGCCATAGCGGGCGCGGTCCTGGGCCAGCTGCAGTCGTACGCGGCTGTATTCGCTGGGCGCCCAGTCGAACATCAGCGTGGTGCGGTTTGGCGAGTAGGACGGCAGGTAGAGGTTCTCCGTGTTGCTGGAGGCGTTGACGTTGCCGACGTCGAGCCGGTCGTAGCGCAAACCCACCCGCCACTCGGGCAGGAACTTGTACACCGCCTGCGCGTACCAGCCGCTCTGGGCTGAGCGGAAACTGTCGGCCAGCGCCTGACCGCCGGCGTCGTAGACCAGGGAGCCGGATTCCAGGCGACGGAAATACTCGCCCTGCAGGGTCAGGCTGGTGCTGGACGAATTGCCGTTGGGCGACCACTTCCACACGCCGTCCAGGATTGCGAGGCGGCTGTTGCCGGTGAACTCGTTGGTGACCGGGTTGCCCCCGTTGTCGATGTCCTCGAAGGGGCGGTCGTAGGCTTTGGCCCAGACCATGGAGGCGCCGGCGCGCCAACTGTTGCTGGCACCGACGTCGCCGCCGGTGTGGGCGAACAGCGTGCCGGTGCCCGGCTTCTTGCGATTGCCGGTGCCGCTGGGGTACTCGCCCGCGGCACCGATCCCGCCACCGAGTTCGACGAACTGCGAGGTCGGCAACACCGCCTTGAGCTGCAGGCCGTCCTGCGCCAGCGCACCGCCCAGGAACACCTGGTAGGCGAGTGGGGCATTGATGAAGTCCCAGGTGTGGGCGTGCTTGTCGTTCTGATACCCGACGGACGCCAGGAAGCGCCCGGCTTTCAGCCCCAGGCCCCCCGGCAGCGACGTGGTCTGGATGAAGGCCTCCTCGACCGAGGCCGAGTTGTCGGCGGCCAGAGCCACGCTCATCGAGCCGTAGAACCAAGGATCGATGGTGGCAGACATCGTCAGCTCCGACTCGCCGAGCGAGAAGCCCTGCACGCCCGGCCCGATCTCGCCGCCCGTCAGGAAGCCGGGAATGCGGTACTGCGTCGGGTCCTTGGAAAAGCTGGCGTAGCTTCCGGCCAGTACCAGTGCGATGTCCGGGTTGAAGCCCTTGCCCGCGGCAGGGGCGGCGGGAGGGGTTCCAGCCGAAGGTGGCGAGCTGGCCACTGCGACCGTGGGCGCAGACGACGGTACCGCTTGTGCCACAGGCAGTTGGCCGGCGGGCGCCGCCTGGGAAGCCAGTCTGGCCTCGGCCTGTTTCAGCCGCGCCTCGAGCGCATTGAGTTGCTTTTCATAGTCCTTGCGCATGGCGGCAAGCTCCTGCTGGAGCTGTTGCAGCTGGGTGTTGTCGGCAGCAAGCAGCGGCGGCGAAGCGATGGCCAACGCAATCAGCGTAGCGGAAAAAGGGATGGGTCGGTTCATGGTGAGGTGTTTCCGAAAGGGTCGGTGGTGGCATGACAACGCAGTCGCGCCACAACCGATGAACAAGAGAGAAGAGGTCTTGGCCGACCGCACGCCTTGCCGGGCAAGGGCGGGAAGGGTTCGACAGGGGCCGGTACGGCCCGGAGACAATCAGGCCAGCGCCGGAGGCGCTCTGGACGCGTAGGCGGTGAAGGCGAATGCGCGGCACGCGACCGCCTTGCAGGAGAACGCCGAGTCCTGCGCCGGCGCCCGCGGCAGGGCCGAGTCTGCAACGGGCATGGCGCCCTCAACCGAAGCAAACTGCAGGCACTGTTCGCAAACGGCTTCGTGCTCCGGCGCTCCGTCATGGACATGAACCGCATCCAGCGCACGCAGCACATGCGACAGGCCGTGCCACTGCCAGCCCGCGCCCATCCACAGGCTGGTGGCCATGCAGATCCAGACGAGCAGGTGGCGGGGGTGGCGCATGAGCGTGTTCATTGGAGGATCACGGCATTGTAGGCGTCGGGATCTGCGTCAGCGCCGCCCTTGGAGGGCCAGCGCCCGATGTGCACGGGCGGGTTCAGCCCCAGATCACGGAGCGCATCGAGATCGATGCCGACTGGAAACCGGTGTTGAAAAAACGGGGCATCTCGTTGGCGCTGGCGGCGCCAGCCGCGTACAGCAGCGGCAGGTAGTGGTCGTAAGTGGGATGGGCCAGCCGGGCCACTTCGCCCAGTGCCTGGAAATTCTGCAACTCGCCCAGCTGGCCGTTGGCGATCTGCTTCTGGATGGCGGCGTCGAACGCCTGGGCCCAGTCGTAGGCCTCGTTGTCAGGGACCCCGCGTCGCACCGCGCGCAGGTTGTGCACGATGTTGCCGCTGCCCACGATCAGCACACCGCGGTTGCGCAGCTGCTGGAGCTGTTTGCCCAGCGCATAGTGCTCCGACGGCGCGCGGCTGTAGTCCATGCTGAGCTGCAGCACCGGGATGGTGGCCAGGGGAAACATGGGTTTCAGGACGGACCAGGTGCCATGGTCGAAGCCCCATTCAGACGGGTCGACACCCAGCGCCTTGCCGGTTGCGGGGGACTTCAGCTCGCGCGCGAGCGTGGCCGCCACCGCCGGCGCACCCGGTGCCGGGTACTGCTGGTCAAAAAGCGCCTGCGGAAAACCGCCGAAGTCATGGATCGTCTTGGGTCGGGCCATGCCAGTCAGCTGCCAGCCCCCGTCGGTCAGCCAATGGGCCGAAATGCACAGGATCAGCTGGGGCGCCTCGGGCCGCTTCAGCAGTTCGGTACCCATCGCCTGCCAGGTTCGACGCCACGTGTTGTCCTCGATGGCGTTCATCGGACTGCCGTGGCCCACGAACAGCACCGGCATCCGGGGTGAGGGCTTCAGCGCCTGGAGCAGCGGCTGGACGGCGGCGTCGGAAAGCTGAGTCATGAACGGGGTGGATCCTGCGGCCAGGGTGGCCAGAAGGTGTCTGCGGTGCATCCTGAATGTCAACATACGGTTGAAGGTCATGGACCCGCCATCGGCCTAGATGGTTCCCGTCGTTTCAACATCGGTTGTCGGGCGCTCCACCCGGCCGTCGGGATGGCGCGCGAAGCGCGCTGGGTAGCGCCCGTGGACGGGCGCATCGTCAGGCCAGGGCCAGCCGCCGAACTGGGTGCGCCGGTAGTCCTGCATCGCCTGCATGATCTCGGCCTGCGTGTTCATCACGAACGGGCCGTACTGCGCCACCGGCTCGCCGATCGGCTGGCCTTGCAGGAGCAGGAACTCGCCGACCGCCTGCTCGTTGTTGTGCAGCTCCACAGCCTGATCGGCACGGAGTTCGATGGCGGCCGGGGCCGCGATGCGCTGGCCGCCCACCGTCACGGCATCGCCCTTGAAGAAATACAGGTGGCGGCGTGTGCCCTTGCCGGCGGCCGCGGGCAGCGTCCAGCGCGCGCCGGGCGCCATCGTGACTGTCCAGATCGCCAGGTCCGCGTCGGCCTGGGCCGCACGCGAGTTGGGTGGTGGCGCCAGCGGAACCACCTGCGGCGCGGTCGGTACCCGCCCGGCGACCACCGTCACCTCGGTGGCGCGGCCGTTCGCGTCAAGCTGCGTGACGCGTGGAATGGTGTCCGACCAGAACATCGTGAAATACGGCTCCACCATCTTGCTGCGTGCCGGCAGGTTCAGCCAGATCTGGAACAGCTCCAGCGG
>Ga0075163_10012745_pt1 | contig 10947 bp, 6 predicted proteins | sample JI1023141ADNA_FD_71478 | JGI IMG/M metagenome (GOLD analysis project Ga0075163, IMG submission 71478) | Wastewater effluent complex algal communities from Wisconsin, to seasonally profile nutrient transformation and Carbon sequestration -... | ecosystem: Engineered > WWTP > Effluent > Algae...
TGGATCAGATTGCCGCGCCGCAGCCGCGCCTCGCGTCCCGGCCCGAACGGCGCTATTGCCGGCGGCTCGCCGCCGGCCAGCGATGAAGGCGAGAGAATGCGCGCAGGTGAAACCTCTGCCGGCGCCATCGTTCGCAGCCATGCAGGCAGGGCGGCCTCCCGCTTTTCGATCCGCCCCGGCAGCAGTAAGTCCGGCGCTTCGCCCAGCCGCATGATCTCGCGGCCGTCATCCTTCACCACTGTCGCCAGGCCGCTCTCGACCAGACGCTCCATCGCAGCGTGGCAGAGGGCATACCACGACGTTTTCTCGCGCCCCGGTCCGCCATCGCGTCCCTGGAAAGCGCCGCATACGATCAGCCGGTCCTGCGCCCGCGTCAGCGCCACATACAGCAGCCTCCGGTGCTCGCGCAGCGCCCGCGCCTCCACATCGGCGCGCAGTGCGGCAGTCAACGGAATGTCGCCACTTTTCGATCCCGCCCAGATCGGTGCGCCGCTCTCGGTCATGAACACGCCGTCGCGATCGCTGCGATGCGCCGATGTCGTGTCTGGCAGGATCACGATTGGCGCTTCAAGGCCCTTTGCGCCATGCACCGTCATCACCCGCACCTCGTCCTGCGGGCCCGACAGTTCGCGCTTCACCTCGCCGCCGCGCCGCTCCACCTGATCGAGAAACAGCTGCAGGCTGGGCGGGCTGTCCGCATCGAACGCCGCCGCGCGATCAACCAGCGCGGTCACAGGCTCGCGCGCCGGCTGCCCGAAGCGCGACAGGATCAGCTCCCACCCCGGCCTGAGTCCACGCTCCAGCGCATGCGTCAGGAACTCGAACGGAGCCTGATGGCGCCGCGCCAGCACGTCTGCGAGAAACGCCTTGATTGCGGTGAAACGATCGTCGGACGATACCTGCAGCGCTTGCCATAGCGTCGTTTTCCGCCCGTAGGCCAGATCGAACAGCGCGCCGTCATCCAGCATCTCGCCACCAAGTCCGCCAAACGGCCCCTTGATTATCTCGGCCAGCGGCAAGTCTTCCTCCGGCGCCAGCGCAAACCGCACCAGGTTCAGCAAATCCTGCACCGCAAGACTGTCCAGCAGCTGGATGCGGTCAGCGCCTGCAACCGCAATGTTTTTCCGCTTCAGCGCCTGTAACACCGCATCGAACAATCCACCCACGCGCCCGCGCACAAGGATCAGAAAGTCGCCCGGCCGGCAGGGCCGCTGCTCGCCGCGGTCCCACACGCTGGCGCCGGTGGCGATCTCGCGCGCGATGAAGTCGGCAATGCGCCTGGCCAGTTTCGCCTTGGCGCTGGCCATTGATTCCTGTCCCAGCGGCGCATCCCACGGGCGCGATGGCGTCACCTCGTCCTTCGCCTCCAGCGGCCAAAGTTCAACCGATCCCGCCTGATCCCGGCGGAACGGCGTATGCCGCATGACGTTGGCCGTCTCCGGCGGACGAAGAGAGAAGGGCGCTTCGCCATCGAATGCCGCCGTATCGAACGCGGCATCAACATAGCGCAACACATCGGGCGCAGACCGGAACGACATGGCGAGGTTCGGCATGAAGTATTCGATCTCGCCATTCTCCTGGGCATAGGAGGCGGCGGTCACGAATTGCTGCGTTTCTGCGAGGAAGTATTCCGGGTCGGCGCCCTGGAAGGAATAGATCGACTGCTTCGTGTCGCCGACCACGAAGAGGGTCCGCGTCTGCTCCCGCGCCGCGCCCTGGCCTGAGAATATGTCGGCGGTCAGCGCGCGCAGGATGCGCCACTGGCTCGGGCTGGTGTCCTGCGCCTCGTCCAGCAGGATGTGCGTGATCCCGCCATCCAGCTTCCACAGCACCCATTCGGCAGCCGATTGTACGGTCAGCAACTGCCCGACGGTGCGGATCAGATCGTCGAAGTCGAGGCCCGCGCGCGCAATCTTCCGCCGTGCAAATTCCGCGAACAGCACGTGCGCCAGCCGCAACAGCGCAGCCGAACGGTCGAAGATCCGCCGTGTATTCAGTGTTTCCGCAAGCGCCAGCAGACGGCCAATTTCGGAGCCCTGCGGCAGCTCCTTTATCTGGAACAGACCAGCCAGTGTCGGCGCTGCTGTGCCTGCCGCCTTGGTGTAGGGGTTCGCTTTGCGAAGCTCGCCATCCTTCGTGAAACATGCCGATGCATATGCTGCGAACCGCTCGTCCGCTGGCGCTTCAGACAGCGCCGCGGCAATCGCCTCGCGCAGTCCTGCATCCGATTTCGCCTCACCCGGCATGGCCTGCAACAGATGCCGCAAGTCCTCACGTGGCAGGTCTGCCCCCATCGCGCGATCAAGCAACACCTCGACGCTGTCCGTCCCCGCGCCAATCAGTGTGCGCAGCTTTTCGACCGCCGGATCCAGCCCGCTGTTTGTTTCGATGAAACCCTGCACCTCAGACGTGCGCGACTTCAGCGCCAGCAGCGCCGCAAAACCATTGCCGCCGCCTGCCTCCGCCGCCAGACGCGCCGCCGCGACAAGCTTCCTGTCACCACGCGCGACGCGCTTGCCGATGGTGCGGAAGGCCGCATCCCACAGGTCGGCCGTGTCGGCATCATCCAGCTCCTGGAAGCCGGGCGCCACGCCTGCCTCCAGCGGGAAACGCCGCAGCACGCGTCCGCAGAACGCGTGAATGGTCTCGATACGCAATCCGCCCGGCGTCTCAAGCGCCTGCGCAAACAGCTCGCGCGCGCGCCCGATATCGTCGGGCGTGTACCCGTCGGGATCGCGTCCCTCCAGCTTTGCGAGTTCAGCCGTCAGATTCTCGCCGTCCATCACACACCAGCCGCCCAGCCGGTCGAACAGCCGCGCCTGCATCTCGCTCGCCGCTGCCTTGGTGTAGGTGACGCACAGGATCTCGTCCGGCTTGGTGTCGGGCAACAGCAGCAGCCGCGCTACGCGGTCGATCAGAACCTTGGTCTTGCCCGATCCCGCATTGGCTTCGACCCACGCCGAGGCGTCCGGTCGAGCGGCTTCCGCCTGGCCCCTCTGGGCGTCGTCATAGTCTTTCCAGACGGAAGGGGCGTCGCTCATTCATCGCCTCCTTCATCCGCCGTCCATTCGGCGCGGCGCGCCAGCCGGTCATAGTCTTCGGGAATGCGCAGGTTCAGCACGCGCGGCTTGGAATAGTAGGGCTGGGTGGGATCGGCATAGGCGTCGATCATCGCTTTCAGGCCGCTGAGCGCTTCAACCGCGACGTCCATCGTGGTCGCATCCTTGAACGGCAGGGGCTGGCCGTTCTTCTCGCTCACGACCGCCGCGCCCAATGCCATGCGGAAATAGATCAGCTCTTCTGTTGGCGCAGGTCCCAGTCCGCCGAATGCCGTCTGCGCTGCGATCGCCGCTTCCAGCGCCAGCTGCGGCTCCAGCCCGGCCTGCACCTGCGGCGCCGTCTTTGGCTGTCCCGTCTTGAAGTCGATGATCGCCAGCGATCCAGATGTCAGCATCTCGACGCGATCAGCTGTCGCCTCCAGCCTCACAGTACCGGCCTTGCTCTCGAAGGTGATCCCGGCCTTGGCTTCGACGACGCTGCCTGCCCGCAACGGCGCCCGCGCCGCCAGCCAGCGCAGATAGGCATTCGCCGCCCGCAGCCACAGCGGCTTTTCCAGTTCGATCAGGTCGGGCTCGGCGCCTGCGATCAGCAGCTGCTCGACGATCAGTTCATCCAGCGGCCGCGTATCTGACTTCAGTTCGAACAGTTCGACCGCCTTGTGCACGGCGGATCCGCGCGCCATCGCGTCGATGTCCTCGCCCACACGCCGTTCGATTTTCAGCTTCAAGATGCGCCGCGCATAATCCGCATAAGGATCGCGGATCAGCGTCACCGCCCGGCTTGGCGAAAATGTCCGCAGCCCGCGCGCTTCCACTGGCGGCATGGGCGCTGGCGGTGCTGCCGCCGTCACCTCGCCAACTTTCTGCAGCGCGCGCGCCCACGCCAGCGGATCGGCGTCGCGCTTCGGCTGCAACGCAGCTTCAGCCTCCTCGCGCGACTTCAGCCCGCCTGCCGCCAGCGTCCGCAAGCGCCACAACCAGCGCGAGGCGACAGCAGGCTTGTCGTCCACACGCTTGGCGCGCAGCAGGAACACTTCCGGCGCATTAGCCATCTGCGCAAAATCGTGCGCCGACAATCCGATCCGCGCATCCGGATCCGGCAAGCCCAGTTTCTTGCGCAGGCTGCGGTTGAGGAACGCGTCGGCCGCTGCGGGCTTCGGCCACGTCCCTTCGTTCAATCCAGCAAGGATCATCCTGTCGCGCCGCTGCAGCCGCGCCTCCAGCGGGCCCCAGATCGCAATGCGCGGATGCTCCGGCGCATCTGGCGCTGCAATCATCCGCTGCGCCACGGCGTCCGCGAAGTCTGGCCACAGGCTTTCTTCAACTCCGCCCATCTCGCCGCACAGTTGCGCCAGCTGTTCCAGGAACTGCACCGCCATTGCGCCCGCGCGTTGCGCCCAGATGCGATTGCCGGAGGGCGAGGCGGGGCAGGCAGCCAGCGTTTCCGCAAGCCGCGCAATCGCTTCAGCTGCAGCTGCGCCATCCAGCTGGTCCTGGTCGAACACATGCCCGAACGGTTCGTGCGCGTCGGCCAGATCGCGCGCCAGTTTTGCCGCCGCCGGATGCTTCTCCTCCAGCCGCTCCGCCAGATGCGCCAGACTCCAGCTCAGGCGCGGCCCACGAAAGCCCGCAAACTCCAGCTCGCCAACGTCCCGGTGCAGCACGTCCGGTGCGCGTCCCAGTCCTGCCAGCCTGTGTTTCAACAGCGCGAGCAACAGCACGGGGTGCGAGGGGTCTTGCGCCCAACGCATCACGATCAGCAGGAAACTCCCGGCCGCCGTCCGGTGCAGCGGCTCGCCTGCCGACGGCGCTATGTCGATACCCCACCGCTCCAGGATCGCCGCCACGCGCCGCCCAAGGCTCGCTTCCGGCGTCACCAGGGCAGCGGTGCGTCCCGGCGTCTCCAGCACTTCGCGCAGCAGGACGGCGGCGACCATCGCTTCCTCGCCTTCGTCCTCCGCCTCGATCAGCGACAGACCCTGCAGGCCGCTGCGCACCAGTTCATCGGCCGATCCCGGATCAGCCAGCTGGTCCAGCCGCGCATTCCAGCCCTTGGTCGCCTCCGCCGGCGCCAGCGCCACATCCACCAGTCGACGCCGCGCCCGTTCGCGCGATTGCTCTTCGGCGTCCGGCCAGGGCTGCACATCGCCCGGCGACAGCTCCAGCCATGCCAGCGTCTGCTGCAAGCCATACTGCGGGTGGCTCGCCGCTTCCGATACAGATTGCCATTCGGCGTCGTCCAGTTCGGGATCCATCCCCGGCAACACCACAACGCCTTTCGGCAGAGCCAGCACGGCCGCCATCAGAATACGCGTCGCCTCGGCCGAGCCGGTCGACCCCGCGATGATCACCGGAGTTTTCGGCGGCGTTTTCGCCCATCGCGCCGCCAGTGCGACGGCCGCATCGCGCCGGCGTGCCTGCACGTCGGCCGCACCCTGTTCCGCCAGGTGCTTCGGCCAGGCCTCGGCGACGATCTCGAGGAAGCTCGCCGATATCTGCCAGTGTTTCGCGAAGTCCCCGGCGGGCACAAACTCTTCCAGCCTGCGCCAGTCAATGCCGCCCGCGATCGCTGCCTGATCCAGCAACGCCGCCAGTTCATCCGCCGCCGCCAGCGCCGAACTTGGCGGCAGGCGCTCAGCTCCCTGCCGCAATCGCCATGCCTGGATCAGTCGCGCCAGCGATCCGCGCCGCCGCGCCGGCGGCAGGGCAGGCGCAAGGTCCAGCGCCTCCGGCCCGAACGCCACATGGCCATCCTCTTCCTCGATATTCCCCAGCGCACGGATATCCGGCGCGATCAGCGACGATCCCATCGCGCGGTGCAGCGCGTGCGCCAGTTCGCGCACCGTTCGCTGGTTGGGAAGAAAGATCAGCGCATCGCGCAAAGCTTCGGGATTGTCGCGTGCGCCTGTCGCCGCCACCAGTCCGGCGGCAAGATCGTCAAGAAAGGGCGCCGCAGGCGGCAGGGAGAATATCTTCCGCCCGTCCGTCGCGAATATGCCCCCCGGCGCGCTCAGGCTCCCGGCCCCATTGTGCGGAGCCTCGTCTCGGCTTCGTCACGTCCCGCTGGATCGCCGACATGCATCCAGAAGGGTTTCATCACCGTACCGAACAGGCGACCTGCGCGGCCGAACGCGTTCCAGTAGACGTTGGCCGAGAACGGCTCGATGGCGTAGCCGCCCAGCCGGTCCGCCTGCGTGATGTAAGTGCCGGCATAAACGTAAGGCGCCCGTTCGCGCTGGCCGCGACGCTCAAGCTGTCCATCCGACTGCAGGTAGAAATCGCCCGGTCCGCGGAAGCCCAGCGTCGCCCCCATGTCGGCCAGCAGCAGCAGCGCATCCATGCGCGCAGGATCATAGTCTTCCGCCATGCGCAGGAAAGTCTCGTCGCCCGGCGTCGCCCATGTCACGTCAGTGTTGATCGCAAAGAACGGATCAGACCCAAGCAATGGCAGCGCCTTGATCACGCCGCCGCCGGTTTCCAGCAACACGCCGCGCTCGTCGGAGATGATGATCTCGATGTCGGTGCGCGCCTTCAGATGGCTTTCCATCTGGTCGGCAAAGTGGTGCACGTTGACGATTGCGCGCGTCACCCCCTGCAGCACCAGCTTGTCCAGCACACGATCGACCAGCGTCCGCCCGCCCACTTCCACCAGCGGTTTGGGTCGCGTATCGGTCAGCGGCTTCATCCGCGTGCCGAGCCCGGCCGACAGCAGCATTGCAGTATGGATTCTTGTCATGCGGGCAACAGGTGAGGGGCGACGGCTTTCACGAACGACGCCGTCTCGTCGAGTGCGGGATGCTTCAGCGTCTCGGCCAGCAGCACGCGCAGGCGCGGCTGGAAGGTGTCGTAGCGGGGCTTGTTGTCGCGCACCACAAGGCGCGCAAAGATACCCATGATCCGCATGATGTTCATCGCGCCCAGAACTGACAGGCGTTCGTCGAAGTCGGTGCGGCTGCCGCCTGTGCTGTCGAGATAGGCGCGTATCGCGGCGCTGCTTGCTTCGGCCGAGACATTTCGGCGGGCATCGTGCACCAGCATCGACATGTCCCACTCGCCCCAGCCGAGCACCGCGTCCTGGAAGTCGAGCAGGCCAACCCGGCGCACGCCCTCGCGATCCGGCATCCAGATCAGGTTCTCGGCATGCGTGTCGCGCAGGATCAGCGAGCGCGGGAAACCTTCGGCGTTGGCGATCAGGTTCTCGCGCACCCGCTCCCAGCGCAGGCGGGATGCATCCGGCAGGCGGAAATCGAGATCGCGCTTCGGCATCCAGTCGACGAACAGGTCGACGTTCGCCGATAGCGCCAGGTGGTCATAGCTCAGGATCGGCCACTCGCCGCCGCGATAGGGCAGCGTGAACGGCGCTGGCGCCCGGTGCACGGCCGCAAGCGTTTCGCCCGCCGCCGCATAAAGCGCGATCTCGTCGCCGCCCTGTTCGATCACGCGCGCAAACAGGTCGTCGCCGAGGTCTTCCAGCAGGGCGAGGCCGCGCGAAATGTCCTGGTCGTAAATTCCGGGCGCGGAGAGGCCAAGCTGTACCAGATGTCCGGCCACCGCCGCGAACGCTTCCACGCGCGAGGCGGCAAGCCGCGACACCGCGTTCCAGCCCATCGTCAGGCGCTGCTCATCGTCCGCACCCGGCGGGCAGGGCGGGCTCTCCAGCGGCGGCGCGTCCATCAGCATCGCGGTCTGTGTCTTGCGGCGCAGCCGCTCATAGCGCCGCGTCGAGGCGTCGGCGTTCAGCTTGGTGCGCGCCGCCTCGCCCCAACCGGCGCGGGTCAGGAATTCCACGATCTCGCTGTCGCGGAGATTACCGCCAGTCGCCATCGATCCGCGCGCTCCAGTTGTTCAGGTCCACAAGTCGGGCGATTCGGCCCTCGCCGGCGAAGGATAGCCGAACTTCCAGCCGTGCGTGGGGAAGTTCAGCCCCCATCCGCTCGGGCCATTCGATCACCGCCAGTCCGTCCACAGCTTCCTCCATGCCCAGCTCCCGAACCTCGCCGGATCCCTCCAGCCGGTAGAGGTCGAAATGCCAGATCTGCAGGTGCTTGGTCTGGTAAGTCTGCACCAGTGTGAAGGTCGGGCTGGGCACCTCGGTCGCCGGTCCCGCCAGCGACTGGATCAGGGCCCGCGCCAGGGTCGATTTTCCGGCTCCGAGGTCGCCATAGAGCGCGATCACGTCGCCCTTGCGGGCCGCACCGCTAAGACGGGCGCCCAGCGCCATCGTGGCGGCGTCGTCAGGCAGGGAAAGGGTCAGGACCGGCAGGGTCATGCCTGCTGTTTGCAGGGGTGAATGCGGCATGGCAATGGCCGCAAGGTTACTGCTGATTCACGTCGTGTCGGGTCGTTTTCACCCTCGCGCGCTGCGGCAGCGGTCGGAGCAGTATTTGACGTCCGCCCAGACCTTCTGCCACTTTTTCCGCCAGGCAAAAGGGCGTCCGCACGTGACGCACACCTTGGTTGGCAGGTCGGCTTTCGCTACACGCTTCATTGTCTGCGACCTTGTGGTTGTACCGGCTGAATAGACCTGTGCTGCGGCGGCCCGCAAACCCCTGTTAAGCCCTTCCGGGCGTGGTATGACCCGCCCCGAACCTGCAGGAATGTCGTCATGACCGGCCCAGCACGCATCGCCATTATCGGCGCCGGTCAGGCCGGCGGGCAGGCCGCTTATTCGCTGCGCGCCGCCGGCTACACGGGCGCCATCACGCTGATCGGCGACGAACCTGCGCCGCCTTACCAGCGTCCGCCTCTGTCGAAGGCCTATCTGAAAGGCGAGATGGACGCCGACCGGCTCTACCTGAAACCGCTCGAATACTATGCTGAACACAACGTCGACCTTGTGACCGGAACTGCCGTTGCGAAGATCGATCTGGCCGCGAAACGGATTGAGCTCGAGAAGGGCGATCCCGTCGTCTGGGACGCCCTCGTCATCGCCACCGGCGCCCGTCCGCGTCGCCTACCCATTCCGGGCGCAGCGCTTCCGGGCGTCCTCGAACTCCGCACGCTTGAAGATGTCGACCGCCTCAGACCCCTGATGACCGCGGGCAAGCGCCTCGTGATCGTCGGCGCCGGTTACATTGGCCTCGAAGCCGCAGCTGTAGGCGCCCAACTTGGGCTGCATGTGACGGTTCTCGAAGCCGCGCCGCAGGTCCTGGCCCGTGTCGCCGGGCCGGAGATCAGCGCCTTCTACACCGCTGAACACCGCGCCCATGGCTCCGACATCCGCCTCGGCGCCCGTCTCGTCGGCCTTGAGGGCGGTGAGCATGTCACCGGCGCCCGCATGGCCGATGGCGAAGTCATTCCGTGCGACCTCGTCCTTATCGGCGTCGGCGTCCTCCCCAACATGGAAATCGCCCAGCAGGCAGGCCTGACCAGCGCCAACGGCATCGTGGTCGACCAGTGGATGCGCACCAGCCATCCGGATGTCTATGCCATCGGCGACGTCGCGTTCCGCCCGCTGACACACTATGGCTGCAGCGGACGGCTGGAGTCGGTCCACAACGCCATCGAAGGCGGAAAGATCGCTTCCGCCGCCATCCTTGGGGCGGCTATGCCTGCTATCGACGTGCCGTGGTTCTGGTCGGACCAGTTCGATCTCAAGCTCCAGACTGCCGGCCTCTCCACGGGCGCTGACGCCAGAATCCTGCGCGGCGAACCCGCCAGCCGGTCTTTTGCGGTGTTTTACCTTAAGGAAGGCAAGATGATCGCAGTCGATGCGGTCAACGCCGCGCCGGAATACATTGTCGGGAAAAAGCTGGTTGCGGCGTCAGTGCGTGTTGCGCCCGCCGAACTAGCCGATAAATCCATATCCATGAAGGACATCGGCGCGCGCGCGCTGGCTTAGTCCGACCAACTGTCCAGGGAGCATCCCGAAGTCATGCCCAAGATCACCTATACCGACGCCTCGGGCGCCGAGCGCACGGTCGAAGGCAAGAACGGCATGACCGTTATGGAAACGGCCATCAAGCACAACGTCCCCGGCATCGACGCTGATTGCGGCGGCGCCTGCGCCTGCGCCACCTGCCACGTCTATGTCGACGAGGCGTTCATGGAGAAGGTCGGCAAGCCGTCCGCGATGGAGCAATCGATGCTCGACTTCGCCGAGAACGTGAAGCCGAACTCGCGCCTCTCCTGTCAGATCAAGATCCGCGACGATCTCGACGGTCTGAAAGTGACGACGCCCGAGAGCCAGCACTAGGTCTGGCCGCCGGGCGCCGCCCGGCGTTCAGCCAATCTTCAACCGAACAAACGCCATCCCGCCCCACGGATCGCCATCATACGATGGCGACAGCGCATCACTCACCATGTTGCGGTTCACCAGCACGCCAAGACCCAGCGTCGTGTTCGCGCCGACGCGGAAGTCGCGCACCACGCCAACGCCGATCCGCGAGACGTCTTCGACCGGGCCGTGATGCACGGCGCCGAGTTCGTCTGTCTCGATCGCCTCGGCGCGCGAGAACACGGTCCAGTCAGCATCCGGTTTCCACGCCGCCTCCGCCAGCCAGCCATCGAGTGCGCCGCCTTCGCTGCTGTCCTTGCGGGCATAAGCGCCGGTGAAGGAGATCTCGCCATCGTTGGCCAGTTTGCGGGTGTAGAGCGCGCTGATCGAATACTTCGTCATGTTGACGTCGGGCTCGAGTTGCTCCGGGCTCGTCACGTCCGCCCAAGAGGCCTGCAGCGACCAGTTTATCGTCGGGTTCCACGTGGCGCGCACGGACGTCGAATCGAGCTCGCCGGTTTCGATGTCATAACGCTTCTCGTCCGGCTCCCGGCCGCGAAAGCGCGAAGCTTCGATCTTCCAGTTGTCGTGCACCCAGCCCGCCGTCACCACGCCGAACGTGATGTGGGTTGAATCCATCCAGTGGTGCGTGATTGGCGCTTCCGGGCTCCC
>Ga0075163_10012746_pt1 | contig 10946 bp, 8 predicted proteins | sample JI1023141ADNA_FD_71478 | JGI IMG/M metagenome (GOLD analysis project Ga0075163, IMG submission 71478) | Wastewater effluent complex algal communities from Wisconsin, to seasonally profile nutrient transformation and Carbon sequestration -... | ecosystem: Engineered > WWTP > Effluent > Algae...
CGAGCCCTCTCCGGTGCGCGGCGGTTCCGGTGATGGTGGCGAGGACGCCACCGCGCGCCTGGCCATCGCTTCCGAATTGGGCCACGGGCGCATCGCGATTTCGGATGCGTATTTAGGCAAGAGCCAGGCCCATGCACGCGCCACCGCGCCGGTAGCAGGCGACGAGGCCGTCGCGCCTCCGACTGCGTGACGGGGGCCGCCATGTTCAACGTTCGACATGTTCCCCACAGCGCGAGCCGGAAGCATTCGAGGTCAATGCCCTCGCGGCGCTTTGGCCGGCTCTCGATCACGCAATGGAAACTGGGCTTCGCCAACGTAGACTTGCGGCGTTACAGGAGAACGATTTGGCAAAGTCGTACGGCCAGTTGCAGGCCCAGATTCAGAAACTCCAGGCCGAGGCAGAGGCGCTCAAGGCAAAGGAGATCGAAGGCGTCATCGCCCGGATCCGCACGGCCATCGAGCACTACGGCATCACGCCCGACCAGTTGTTCGGCAAGGCCAAGAAGGCCTCGACTGGCCGGGCCGCGGCCAAGAAGGCGCCGGCGCGCAAGTCGGCCGCGAAGGGCAAGCCCGTGGCGATCAAGTACCGCGACGGCGACAACACCTGGACCGGCCGCGGCAACAAGCCGCGGTGGCTGGTCGCCCGGCTCGAAGAGGGCAAGCAGCTCGCGGACTTCGCCGTCAGCTGAGTCTGTCGGTGCCCCTGGCCGGGCACCCAGTCGATGGCGGGCTCTTCCGGCGCGGGGCTGCAGTCCCGTTGCACCAGCCGAGCAGGCTGAAGCTGGCCGCCAGCGGCTGGGCGCCGGCAAGGGGCGTGGTGGCCCCTTGGCTCACGCCCACCGCGGCAGGTCGATGTCCTCCCACTCGCCCTCGGCCTGCAGCATCGGAAAGTGCCCTCGCGCCCGGCACTCGGCCAGCCGATGCAGTGCCCGCCGGAAGTCGCTGCGGCCACGCTCCAGGAACGGCCGCATCGCGCGGTAGACGGCGACGGTGTTCGGCCGGCCCTTCTCGCACGCGATGAAGGCCCACTCAGCTTCCTCGCCGGTGAGTTGGTAGACGCCCTCGCAGTACATCGCCGCGGACAGCGCGTAGCCGAGCCTGGCGCAGGAACGGCGGAAGCCTTCGAAGGTGACGTCCTCGGCGGACTTCACGTCGGCGAGCGTGCGGGCGTCGTGCCACCAGTCGATCTTGATCTTGCACTTGACTCCGGTGTCGGGGTCCAGCCAGACCAGCGCCACCTCGGCCTCGCCCTTGGCCAGCAGTTCGCGCGCCTTGCGGTGGGTCATCGCGTTGTCGATGATCCGCTCGATGGGCTCCTTCCAGGCCTCGGGGTACACGGTGCGCCCGGCCGCCTGCACCATGCATTCGGCGTAGCGTTGCTTGCCTTCCTTCCTGGCGCGGTTCACCTTCGGCATCGCGAAGAACCGCGACTCGAAGGTGTCGGGCTCCAGCAGCCGGCCGTGCAGAACCGAGCCGAACAGCAGCGCTTCGGTGGATTCCTCCGGATCGGTGATGCCGCTGAGGAAGTGCGCAGGGCTGATCAGCATGCGCTTGAGCTGGGTGGAGGAGACGGCGCTGCGGTCGCCGTGGTAGTCCTCGTTGCTCATGCCGCGCGTCACACCGAATGGGATGTCGGGAACCTCGCGGGCTGGCGTGGCCGGTGCTTGACAGGCCTCCGCCACCTCGGTGTCGTCATCGTGCAGGTCGCTGCTCATCGCGGTCTCCATTTCGCTGTTGCTACCTGATCACGATACGAAGAGGCCCTGCGTATTCAAGGTCGGCGGGTGCGATCCCGACGCAAGCGGAGCCATGGCACCCAAACCCTCTGATCCGCTGCATCCGGTGCCCTGCGACGGCGGCTGGTTTCGGTGGGGGCCGGGTGGGTCGTTTCGGTTGGACGAACCTCGGCCGCCCTTGCATAGTCGCCGGGTCGGCACCGCGACGTTGCGCTGGCTCGCCGATGCCCATTTCGAGGTCAGGAGACGGTTGGTGAACTCTCTGCTGGAACGCCTGCGGCGCAGGCTTCGCGAGCTTGGCCGGCCCCAGCATGAGGAGCCGTCGTCGGACGGGCGCCGACCCTCATCTCGCGCCCCTGCCGACGATGCTCCTCAGTGCCGGACGGAGATCGAACTCTCCCAGCGAAGCCGAAACGCAGATCGGACGGGAAGTGGCGACCCAACTCGGCTGCCGGCGCAACAGCCCCCACCGCCTACGTCGACCCGCCTGAAGGCCGCCGTCTTCTCGAAGAAGCGCCAACCTGTGCCACAGCGTCAATCCAGTTCGATCTGGGGATCTGCATCCATCCTGCAAGTTGGCGCTGTTGAACCTGACAGTGCGGCGCACACTGATCAGCACCCCTTCACTTTCGGACCGCAGGCACTTCCAACTGAGCCTGGTTCATCCGCTCACAGTCAAACCTGGCAGGCAGGTCAGGCGAACCTGCCCTGCGGCTTCCTCGCAAGCATCAATGTGGAGCCGCAGACCAATGCCCCGCACTCGGCTCTCATGCACCCAGCTGGCCCTGATGACACCGAGCCGCCCCTACAGGGTGCCCCACCGCTGGTTGGAGCCCAAGCGTTCGAGCCTCATTTCGATCGACCGACTCCAACCGCCGACACCGATCTCTGGGCAAGCTGTGTCGGAGCTGAGAACTTGCGGTCGCAGTGATGTTGCTGCGGGCCACCGAAGGAGGAGCGGACGCGCGCCAAGCCCGCTTCGAGACTGAACCTCCCTTGACCTTCCGAGCCAGAGGACACGGGGGCGATCGCCTGCGAACCAACCCGATCTCGTCCACCTGTTGCGGTCGGCCAGGGAACTTCGCCAGAAGGGCGGGAGGCGCGACCTGCGTTTCGATTGGACGTCCATCACGCGCTTTGCGACAGTGATGGTCGATAACATCACGGGAGGGCCCGATGCACCACCGCGACTGGCTCCTGGCCTCGTTCACCGCATTCTGGGCAACCTGCCCGGCCGCATACACGGGGCCACAGGACCTTCGCCCAGACTCGCAGCGCCTGGCCGAGGCGCGGCTCGCTTTCATCGGAACCGTCACAGCCGTGTCGGGTCAGCGCGTGACCTTTGCCATCCACCACGTCATGAATGGCACGCCTGGGCGGTCAACCACCGTCGAAGCGCAGTCACCGTCCACGTGCTCTATCGCCTTCACCGTTGGCCAGCGGTGGCTCTATGCGGGCCTGACCACGAGCCAGCCTTCGGTCCTTCTGAAAGCTGACGCCAGGGCCGCTCTGCCTTCCGACTTCGGCCGGTTCCAGCGCGTGGACGACGCTCGAGCACGACTACCGCCTCACTGGCAGAGCTGCAGCCAGAGTGCCCAATGCGAGCCGGTTCCGATTGGTTGCCAACGTACGGCTGCGAATTCGGCAAACGCCGCCGCTGCCCGTGCCCACGCGATCAGATTCGTCGGCGACCATCGTGCGACGGAGTGCGCCACCGGTCCGAAGGAGATCCCGCACGTCGGCCCTCAGTGTGTGGGTGGACGCTGCGGCCACTGGGTACTCGATTTCCGCATCCGGCCGTGAGGCCTGCGAACGGTCACGCCGACTCGACTACTTGCCCCTCACGTCGGCGCGCCGTATGCCTCACCCGTCAGCAAGAGAACGGAAACATCGGGGTTGGACTGGCGCAGGGCCTCTACCGAAGCGATATATCGCCGCGGTTCAGCGTGCGGGATCGCCACACCGTACTTGGCGGTCAAGTCTGTCGGCCGCATCTCGAAGCAGGCCAGTCCGGTGCCGAGCGTAATCAGCTTGCTTCCAAGCGGGGACATCACCAGCCGGCAGCCGCCGAGGATCGACATGCTGTTCTGGTACCGCTTCATCGCCCCCAGGATCTGCCGGTAGGCTTCAAACGGCTGAGCCTCTTGGGCATACAGAATGTTCGACGTCGGCGTCTTGCGACTGTCGAACAGCGGCTCCCGGTACTCGACCAGCAGCCGGTCGGCACGGCGCGGGTCCTTCGATGGATGCGGGACCACCGGGCAGACCTCAGCCTCCGCCGGAATCGAACCTCCGATCTTCTGCAACTGATTCACCCGCCCTTCGCCGAGGACGGGAAACCACACCAAGGGCCAGTCCTGCACGCTTTCGAGCTGCCAAGTCGCCAAGAACCCCGGAATGTTCACGAGGTCGTTGCTCGGGTCTTCGGCCCGGATCTGCCCATCCAGCTTGGCATCCTCCGCGACCAGCACCTGGAAGTTGACCCCGCTGGCATACAGCGGATGCTCCTTGCCCTCCGCTGGCACCTTTTCTGGCACGAGCCTGTGCAGGATGTTCGTGAGCAGCGCGAGGTAGGTCGCGCGCGGAAGCGAGCTGACGTCCAGGATGATGTCCGTCTTGCCGGCGATCTCGTCGAGAACGGCCTTCACCCGCTGGCGCAGTGCATCGCTGGCACTGGCTTCCTCCTCGCCCTCGCGCTGCGTGGCTGTCACGGTGACCGTTTCGCCCAGCGGCGCGAAAATCGCTTCCAGCGCCGCGGCGTTCTCCTGCGTGAGCGCCTCGACATCGTCGTCCAACTCGTAGCCGTGAAAGCCCAGCAACAGCAGCCTTGCGCTCACGGTCTGCCTTCCGGCGCCCTGCTGTCCCGCCACGAAATCGCGCATCACCGACTGAGCACGCACGTCGAAGCCGCGGCCGGCGATATACAGCAGCTTGACCGGCCGATCCTTCAGCAGGTCGTCCCACAGTTCATGGACGCCGTCACCACGGCGAAAGACATAGTGATCCCAAAGCATGTCAGCTCGTCTCCAGGCTCTTGCGGCTGGGCGTAAGACGACGCTCCATCCATCTCATCAGCTCGCCGACGGTAACGTCCCGCCATCCCCCCATCTGCAGCGGCAAGCCGTAGTGGGCACACAGCGATCTGTTGAGGTAGAAGACGGTCCCGCTGTCGCGTGACCCGGTGGCCTGGCTTTCCCGCTGCACCAGAAGATTCTCGGCGGCACACTCTGCCAACACGCGTTGCAGGACCAGCCCCGGCGGGCCGTAAGCCCCTGGCGAGTTCAGTTTGACCAACTCGGCACGCGACAGCCTCACCCCCGTCACCCCGGGCGCGTAGGGCGCATTCGGCGCAAACGTCTGGTCATAGCAGTACGCGCCGATGGAATCCAGCAGGCGCTGGGCCCGGGTACCTTCGGTGTGCGACTTCGGAATGAAGTCGCGCTTGCGAGCGGCAGCCTCGCGCAGCAACTTTTCCTGTTCTAGCGGCGACAGGATGGGTTCGGACTTGCGCAGCACCTGCTTGGCCTGAAGGCCGACGTAGAGCGCAGCCGCGAGCCCGAGCAGTTCCTCGACATTGCTCGTGGCCATCACGCACAGTCGCTCAAAGCCGAAGTAGTAGGGAATCCCAAGCTCTTCGTGCATGAAAAGCTCTGCGGCGTTGCGGACCTGCGAGCTGTCGCGGTCCTCGAGCTCTTCCTCTGTCAGGGTTAGGTCCAGGGACAACTGGCGCTTGGACTCATCACGTACCAGCAAGATCCGGGTGACATAGAGTTCCAGAAGCGAATCCAGGTTCTGGTCGGACGTGTATTGGTCCGCCCGCGCAAGCCACTGGGCATAGCGTTGCTTGGACTGGTGACGTTCGACCTCGCTGCGGAAGCGTTCAATGCCCTGCGCAACCTGGGTGCGCACCTCGCTGCTGACCAGTTCGTCGCGGAGGCATTGGGTGAACGAGCCCACCGGCACTGCGTCCTGATTCTTCATGCGCCGATCTAGGATGTTCTGCGCGTAGGAGATGAACTGGTTCATCCCTTTGGCATCGCTCCACAGGCGGTCTAGGTTGTATTCACGCAGGTCGCGGCCTTCACGGGCACCTTGCGACAGCAGCTCGGTTCCCAGCGCAACCGTGCGCTCAGCCAGCCAGATCGGGATGGAGGAGCGCATGACTGTCAGCTCGTCAACCAGCAGCGCCCGTTGTTTGCGGCGCAGCTTGTGCATGTCATCAACCATCAGGAGACGCTTCCCGCCAACGCTCCGTCCTTCATGAGTGAACGCGATCGACTGCAGCCACAGCACGCCCTCGAAACGAAACTGGGCCGGCAGCGCGGCATTGACCGGCCCCATGAATGTGTCGAGCTGAGCGTAGACCCGCTGCTCATGTTCCTCGGCCCAGGTCGCCAGCTCCAACGCGTTCGCGATCGCAGGGATGCCCTGCAGGTTGGGCAGGGACGAATGGTCAAGCGACACCTCGGCCAACTGCTCGGGGGTGCTGAAGCCCAGCAGCAGGCCCAGGCTGCGCAGCGTGCGCAGCACGATCCGGCAGTCCAGGAGTGCCCGGAAGAGCCCCTCCTGTTGCAAGCCCTCGCTGGAAGGCAGATCGGCATACCCGGAGGCGCAGCTGAGGTAGACACCCAGCAGCTGCGGGCTCTCGCCTTCGGTCAGCAGCCCACGGTTGAGCAGCTTCTGGAACGACTCCGACAGCTCGGGGCGGTTTCGAGAGTGCCAGAAGGCGCGCAGCGCCGGCGGCGTGAACGCTCGGAGCAGCGTTGTCTTGCCAGCGCCAGGCGCACTGCGGAACACATGCACGGCGCCATCGAAGGCGTCGTCTGCCAGTTTCTCGAGGATCTTCGGCGAGAACAGCCGGACGAACTCCATGTCCGAGGTCGTGCGCTCGGACATGCGCTCCAGAAAGGGGTTGGCGTTGTATGCCATCAGAACTCCCGATGACGGCTGACGCGAGGAAACAGTCCGTGCGGCTTGAACTGCTCCGGTCCCCACAACAGGAACACCGAGTTGTTCGGCGTGTTGTGGCCCAACACCACAGGTAGTGCGCATCCGGCAAAGCCGAGTCTGGCATCGTCGGTCCCACCGACGAGGAAGTGCTTGTCGACCACGCCTTTATTGCTGTAGGCCGGGTTGGACAGCAGGGCCTGCAGTTCGGGACCAGCATTGCGGGTCAGCGCGACTTCGGCTTCGATCGGGCACAGCACGCGCAGCTGCAAAGGCTTGACCCCGTGGTCCGTCGTGAACCGCTCCGACCAGTACTCGATGTGGTCGATTGCCTGACGAGTCGCGGTGTAGAGCAGCAGGAACACCTCGTAGTGCGACGGGTCGACCATGCCGCGCTGTTGAAGCCGCTGGTAGATCTTGGGCAGCTTGCCCTTGAACCGGCGCGAGGCGCCGTCATAGCGGATGTATGTGTTTCCACTGCCAGAGAAGTCATCCAGCAGCCAGATCAGGTTGAAGCGCGGGTCCTTCGATGCGAAGTCGGCACGCTGCAACGATGCACCAAGGTCCTCGAGCATGTCCACGGCCTTCTCATCGCCCAGTTCGTAGGCCTGCCAGATCTGCTCATTGCCGATTTCGCCGTCGCTGGCCCGGCGAAGCTCGTTGGTGCGCGCACCGTCGCTCAGGCCGAGGTACAAGGAGGTCAGCCGCAGTTGCTCGAAGCGGCGGTGGCGAGCGATCTCCCGAACCCTGAACGAGGGGATCTCGTACTCCTCGGAGACCAGTCGCATCCGTTCCTGCACGATCAAGTCTCGGTAGGCGGTGAGCACCAGATGCGAGAACTCAGCGTCAGAGATGAACACCAGGCGCTTCAGGACTAGGTCCAAGGCGGCCTGCCGATCCGAAGGCTCGAACTGGTGGAGCCACAGCGCCAGGCTCTCGATGAAGCGGCGCCCAGGGCCAAAGCGCTGGTAGTGGTCGTACTTGAAGTCGGCCAGGAGTTGCAGGGTCGGCAGCACCAGCGGAACGGTCTCCAGGTCCTCCCATCCCATCACCTTGGCCAGCAATTTGGCGGCGTTCTGGTCACGCACTGTTGGTCTCCCCTTCGCCGCGCGCATCCGGCAGGGTCAATCGAAATGCGCCGCCGCCCTCGAGCACCATCCGCTCCAAGTACCAGAGCGTGGCATCGACATCGCGCTTCTCGGCGGGTGCGAGCTTCCAGGCCCGGTCGAGTCGACGCGAAGGCATGTCCACGCTTAGCGAGTAGCGGTGCTCCAGCAGTGCGGCATCGTTGCCTGGCCACGCTCCCTGGTCGCCCATCGTGAGGATCTCGTACGGGTCAACCTTGTCGTTCTGGATGATGTCCGCAACGAGCGCCGATTTGCTAACGCCCTTCGCGAGAATGTCGACCGAGTGCTTGCTGCGAACCATGGTCGAGAGATCGAGGCCAGCCTGGCGCAGCGCGTCGGCGACCACGAACCACATGCCATCGGTCGCCAGGCCCTCCCGGAACCGGACACTGACTTGGTAAGGATGCGTGGTGCGGTGGGCCAGGATGGGCACGCCGAGGGCCCTCAGGCGCACCACGATGCGCGTCACATGGCTGAGGAACTCGCTGGTCTGCGCCGGCGGCGCCGGTGGCGCATCGGCCCCTGCGATCCAGCCACCGTTGTACAGGCCCAGCCTGATCTTGGGCAGGACATCGGGCGGCAGGACCTCTTGCAGGCAGCTCTGGATAGAGCCGCCCCGACCTGAGGCAATACCGACGACGATGCCGGCGCGGGCCAGCCGGACAAGATGCTCCACCACGCTGGGCGGCGGCGGTCCGTCCTTGCTCTGCGAGCTGCACAGCGTCCCGTCGTAGTCGAACACCACGGCCTTGAAGCGCTGAGCACGTAGCGTGTCCGCGAATGCCCGGGCCGCGCGGCGCATCGTGCCGTGGTCCCGCCGCGAGGGCCAGTGGGCACCGAGCACTTCGTACTTGGACTGCTCCTCGGCGGGCCCTGCCAGCGGTGGCAGCGGGATCACGTCTCGAAGGTTCGCATAGTGGATCTCCCGCCCGTAAGTCGGCACTTCGGGCCGGCCGGGGTCGGCGCCTAGCTCGCGGCCGACCTCGGCCACCAAATGCATCTGCGCAACCAGGCCGGCAATCAGGTGGACCGGATCGGCGCCGGACAAGGGCATCGTCAGCGTGGGAATGCCGCTGGGGAACTTGCTTCTCATGTCGTCCCACAGCCTTCCCAGCGATGGCTCGACCAGCGCAAGAATTGCGCAGTCCTGCGGGCGCTGAGCAAGCCACAGGTGCCGACCGTGGGCATAAGAACGAAGATCGGCCAGTTGGATGTGCAGAAGCGCCCCTTCAGAGAGCTTGGACTCCAAGTCGGTGGCGATGGCTCGCAGCAAGGGCGAGTAGACAACGGTGAGTGCGCCACGCCGCACTGCCTCTGCGATGAAGGGCTGTGCAGAAGCCACCCACTCTTGCACGCTCTGCTCACCGACCTGTAGTGCCGTGATATCTACGGGCATAGGCTGACGGCGGCCGTTGAGTTCGCCATAGGCGCGCGCCACGAGCACCGCGTCGAGCAGCAGGCTGTTGGTCGCGAGGTAGCCGTCCTTCCTCGCCAGCTCGAATACATAGGGCTTCACGCCCGGCAACGCCTGGACATGCGTCATCAGAGGACTGTCCTGGCGGTTGGTGAGCACGTGGACCGTGCGCGAGCTGAAGCGTCGCGACCGCTCAAGGGCCTCTACGATGTCGGGGTTCTTGCCTTCGGCCGAGACCAGAAAGACCGGACTCGACGCGGCCAGCGCCGGGGTGCAAATGATCTCCAGCGGTGTCGAGGGGCGAGACACCCGGCCGGTGTACGCCTCGTGCAGGCTGCACAGTAGGGACGCCACCGTAAACGAGCCTCCCGAGCCGACTCCGATCATGCTGGCCTCGGCGGTGCTGGCAATGGCAAGTTTCAACGCCTCGATGTCAGCGGCACACGCCGCCGCGTAGCTGTCGCCCAGCTGCGCCAGCTCACCGTCGTAGTGATTGGCCGCTGAAGCCACGTTCGAGACGGTCATGCGGGCGCGCCTGCTCGCTTGGAAGAGAGCCCTTTGCCTGCCGAAGCCTTGCTGGACTTCGGTGACCGTGTCGCTGCACGAGTGCCGGCGGACTTGTCTTTGGCATACGCCGTTCGAAGCTCCATCAGCATCACGCCAAGCATGTTTTCACCCTTGCCGTCCACCTCGCCCCATAGCCGATTGACCGCGTTGTTCACGGTCCCGGCCTCCACCAGCCTCGCCGTACCTGTAGACAACAGCAACTCGCGCAGTGCGGGATGCTGGTCGAACTTCGCTCGAAGCACTGTTCGCATGCGCTCGAATTTCGTCTGGGCCCAGTCAGGCACCACGTCCCAGACGTACAGGCCGTGCGCGGCCATTGCGGCCAGCGCAGGCGTCGGGGCGCTGAGGATCCACTGGCGCACAGCGGGCTTTCGCGCCTTGCCCGCTTGGTAGGCGTGCTCCGATGTCGGGAACACTGTCCCCTCAAACTCCACCGGGCATTTGTAGAGGTTACTGAATGCGCCATACGGCTTTTCGTTGGCGCGATAGAACCGAATTTCGTCGACGGCAGCGATCTGCGTGACAGCTGGTTTGCGCGCCGTCAGCGGCGTCTTGGTCATTGGCGGACTTCCTTTGAGAAAAGTTCAGGCCCAAGCCCCAACGCCCGGCAGTGATTGACGATCAAAACTTCCAGCAAGCTCGTGAGGCTGCGGTGATCTATCTCCGCCGCCGCCTCGGCTGCGGCCTTGATCTTTGGGTCAAGGCGCAGCGTGAGCGTCGCTGTTTTGATCTTGGGGCGTCTCATGTTGGCGATGAACTGAGTGGGGCTGGATCTTTCAAATGTACTGCTGTTTGCAGTGCGCGAGAGCGACACCGCAGCGGCGCTGCGCCTAGCCCTTCGGAATCACCACCGTCGCGCGGACGATCTGTTCACCCTCTTCGATCATCCAATTGATGAAGTCGGGCCGCGGCGATGTCTTGGCGCGCCACTCAGGCGCATCGATACGCTCCAGGTGGTGGTCGATCGTTGCCGCAATCCGCCTGGCGTCCGTCTCTGGCCACCAGCTCGAAAGCGCCTTCGGCAGCGCGTCGGCAGCGGACAACTCGGTTGCACAGTCGAACAGCAGCTTGGCCATCAGACGCAAGTGCCGGTCGAAGCTGGCAAACAGGAACCGGGGCCGCCCGTCGGACCCGGCCTCGTTCACCTTGCGGACA
>Ga0075163_10012747_pt1 | contig 10945 bp, 8 predicted proteins | sample JI1023141ADNA_FD_71478 | JGI IMG/M metagenome (GOLD analysis project Ga0075163, IMG submission 71478) | Wastewater effluent complex algal communities from Wisconsin, to seasonally profile nutrient transformation and Carbon sequestration -... | ecosystem: Engineered > WWTP > Effluent > Algae...
CGAAGAAAAAGCCGCCATTCGCGAGGCGGAAGAGGAATTGGGGATAGTTGTTGAGATCATCCAAAAAGCCGCAGAACTCACCCGCCCGTCTGGCAGACAATTTTATTTTCTAGTCCGTCACGTGAGCGGGGAATTTGGTACGGGCACCGGCGAAGAATACGGGGAATACAACCCAAAATATGGGACGTACCTTCCGCTGTGGATGCCAATGGACGAGGTTTTGCAGAAAAACGTCCTGCCGCGTGAGCTGGCGGAATTTGTTGTAATGTCTCATCAACGCGGCTGGGAAGCTGAAACCGCTATAATCCCCGAAGAAAAATAGTTCATTCAGACTTTGGCAAATGCGCGAAGCCTGAATGAAAGGAGCGTCCCCATGCCAGAAATAAAATTCAACCGTTTTTATCACTACGCGGAAATGACCCGTATTCTCAAGGAATACGTGAAGGAATATCCGAACCTGCTGCGAATGGAGTCTATTGGGAAGAGCTACGAGGGCAGGGATGTGTGGCTCGTAACAGCGACCAACTTCAAGTCGGGGGATGATGCGGAGAAGCCCGCGCTGTGGGTGGACGGCAACATCCACGCGTCCGAAGTGACCGCATCCGCGGCGGCGTTATATCTCATCCACTCTTTAGTGACAAAATATAAAAAAGACGAAAACACCACCCGCGCATTGGACACGCGCGCGTTTTACATCGTGCCGCGCGCCAACCCCGACGGCGCGGAATGGGCGCTGGCCGACAAGCCGAAGGTGATCCGCTCCAGCACGCGGCCCTACCCGCATGATGAAGATGCGCAGGACGGCTTGATCTGGGGCGAAGACATGGACGGCGACAAACGCATTTTGCTCATGCGCGTGCCCGACCCGAACGGCGCATGGAAGGCGCACCCGAAGGAACCGCGCTTGATGGTGCGGCGCGACCCGATCGAAACGAACGGAAAGTATTACCGAATTTTCCCCGAAGGGCTGATCAAAAATTATGACGGCGTGAACATAAATGTGCGCCCGCCAAAACAAGGCCTCGACCTGAATCGAAACTTCCCCACAGGCTGGAAGAGCGAATCAGAACAACCAGGCGCTGGACCCTTCCCCACCAGCGAGCCCGAAGCGCGTAATCTGGTTGAGTTCATCGTGAAGCATAAAAATATAACAGGCACGATCTCTTTTCATACGATGAGCGGCGTGCTGCTGCGCCCGTATGATGACCGGCCCGATGATGACTTCCCCACCAACGACCTGTGGACATTCCAAAAGATCGGCGACAAAGGAACGGAGGTCACGGGCTACCCGAACATATCCGTGTTCCACGATTTCAAATATCATCCGAAGCAAACCATCGCGGGCGGCTTCGACACCTGGACATATGACCATGTCGGCGTCTTTTCGTGGACGGTGGAATTTTGGAGTCCGCAAAAACAAGCGGGCATTGAAAAATATAAATTCATCGATTGGTATCGCGAACACCCAATTGAAGATGATCTGAAAATGCTCAAATGGAATGACGAAGTTCTCAAAGGCAAGGGCTTTGTGAATTGGTATCCCTACGAGCATCCGCAGCTCGGCAAGGTGGAGTTGGGCGGCTGGGACTTTTTGAACGTGTGGACGAATCCCCCGCTGCAATTTTTGGAGAAGGAGATCAGTCCCTTCCCCGAGTGGATCGTCTGGCACGCTCTCATCTCGCCGAAACTTGCCTTCTACGAAATCAACATCACCTCCCTCGGAGCGGATACCTTCCGAGTGCGCCTCGCGTTGGAAAACACAGGCTGGCTGCCAACCTACGTCACGCAGAAGGCGCTTGAAAAGAAAGCGACTCGCGGCGTCTTCGCAGAGATCATCCTGCCCAAAGGCGCGAGCCTGCAATCGGGCAAAGAGCGCGAATCACTCGGAGAGTTGGAAGGCCGTGCCTACAAACCTGTGATGCTGGAAGAATCAGGCGAAAGCACATCTGACCGCACCAAAGTGGAATGGGTGGTGAAAGCGAAAAAAGGGACGAAGATAAAACTAACCGCCAGACACGAACGCGCGGGCACGATCAAAACAGAAGTGATCCTGAAATAGGCTGAACCAAAAAAAACCGCCAGACATTTGTCTGGCGGTTTTTTTACATCTTGATTTTCCACAAATCCATCGACTGCTCAAACCCGCGGATCTCGGATTGAAAGCGGCTCATCGAATTTGGCGCGGCGGCCTTTTCTAAAAACGCCAACACCTCGGGGTCATTGCGAATCGGCTCGGAAAGGATCACCTCACCGCCCGCGGAAAAATGCGACAGGCGCGCAGCGATGTTTACCGTGGAGCCAAAGTAATCCAGACGGTCATTCAAGTTGACGACGATGCACGGCCCATAATGGATTCCTGCTTTGATCGACAACGGCGGTTCACCCCGCGCCGACAACTGCTTCTGCACTTCCCAGATCGATTTCATGGCTGACGCAGGGTTGCGGAAAGCCGCCATGATCGAATCGCCCATTGTCTTCACAATGGAGCCGCCCTCTGCGGCAATGGCTTTTTCCAAAATCTCGAAATGCTCGCGCACCCGTCCAAAGGCTGGCGCATCACCAATCTCGCGATACAGCTTGGTAGAATTGCGCAAATCTGTGAACATTAGGGTGGTAGAGCCAACGGAAATCTCCTCGCCCGGGCGCAGCACTTCGCTGGAGAACAGATCGCGGAAGACCTGCAAAATAGTCACATCCGCCGCAGTGGCAGCCTGGTCTGACCAGGCCGTGCGTTCCATTTCAAAGGTTTGGGCTTGATCGGTTTCATTGATCAGACGGATGTAAGGTGCGGGATCGATCTCAAGCAAGTTTGTGCTCCACCCAAAAGAGCTTGCCCGAAAATCGATCTTTTCCGCTCCGCCGCTTTTTGCGAGCAACAATTGCGAACCGGGCAGGTTGGAAGTGCGCAGGATATAACGACCTTCGTTCAGCATGGTGGAAAGCGGCAATTCCTCTCGCGGCGGGACGATGAGCGAAAAAGCGATATGCGGCTGCCGCTGCGGACTGCCCACACAGAACTCCACGCTCGCATCCACAGTGCGCACAGATGGATTGGGACGGAAGATCACTTCCACGTTATGGTCAAAGTTTGCATCAAATTCAATGCGGCAGGTATTGCAATGAGCCGTACCAGACAGGTCACCAAGGTGCTGATGGTCTTCGGCGACTCCCCGGCATTCGGGACAGAGCAAGTCCCAGTACAGGTCCAACATACCGGCACGGGTGGCGCGCAGGAATGTTTCCAGCACGGTGCGACGTGGAAGCCCCCACCCATCCGCGAGTGCGTAGGGTCTCATGCGCTGAATGGACAGGTCATCTGCATGCTCAAGAAATTCACGCAGACGGGTAAGAGAGTCCGTGTCTGTACCTTGTTGCTGCAAACGTTCGCTCAGAGCCTTGAGCTTGTTGTGCCCTGTCTGGGAGAGGTGTCTGCCTGTTGAAATGGATACTGCCAGGCCGCCGTTCGAAGCGATGCGGTCATACTGTTTGAAGGCGTCACCAAATCTCTTTGCGCTGATAAAACCGATCGCGAGGGGAATGCCAATATTTCCCAAAATATTTTTTGGTTTTACCCAGACTTCATACGTGAGGTGGGTGCCCGATGGCTGGAGCCTTTCGAGGCGGCAATCGACTCGCATCTCTGCCAGCGGACCATTTCGGTAACGGCGCAGCACGCCGAAGCGATGGGGATACGTCCACTCGAATGGTTCCTCCTCCCATTCGATGTTCACAAGCGGCACTTTAAACTTAACCAGCTTGACGCCATTGTTGATGCCGATCAACTGCATGGGCGGCAAACCGGTATCACGATTGAAGCGATTCGTATCCGAAACAAGCGGCCAGAGCGCCTCAGGAGAAGACGAAAGATCCCATGTCCATAAATAGTGATATTCTTTTGCCATAGTTTTCCAGACGTTCGAGAACAGGATAATTTTACTCATGTTTACACCCCAAAGTATTACAATGGAATGACGATTGCAATTGCATAACACACTGCTTGACGTCAATTCTTTTTAGACTAAAATTCTGTGATAAAAAAGGCGGTCCACAATGACAGATGGCGCAAACGAAAATACACCTCAACCTCAAAAACCACATCTTAATCAAAATATGGTGATCGCGATCATTGGCGCGGTGGCCACTGTGATGGCGGCAGTGATCCCCTGGATGCTTGACCGCACCTCCAAGTCGGAGCCCACCCCTATCGCAATTCAGGCAACCTTTACAGCAGAAGCTCCGCTCGAAGCCACGGCCACAGTTGAGGCCGCGGTAACCAGCACTGAAATTCCCGCCACCCCAACTGCGGAACCTACGGTCACATCCACGCCGACGGCAGAGACCGGCATTTATAACGCCTTCCTGGCATTTGATTTTGATGGAAAACTCACAGAGACAAAATTCAAAAGCGGCCAGCCCATTTATGTATTCTTCACGATTAACGACCCCCTGGGGAAAAATATCGTGCGTGTCATTGTGAGCGCAGTGGAAGTCCCCGGCGTTCTGGTGGATAGTGAGTTCTACAACACCATCAATGAATACAAAGAACCTGAAAATAAACTGATCGTCAGTCAGGGCGGCCTTAAGCCTGGAAAATACAATGCCCAGCTTTTATTGAACAATACGCTCGATGAAACATTGGAATTCACAGTAACCGAATAAAAAGCGAACGACCTGCCAAACGCGGCAGGTCGTTTTTCTTTAACAAGCCATTAACAGACAGCCTTTTCCTTTATGGTATAGTCTTGATATGTCTGAAAAAATACTTGTTGTTGAAGATGAACCATCCCTGCAGGAGACTCTTGTCTATAGCCTAAAAAAAGAGGGATATGAAGTGGAGTCTGTCGGCGATGGGCGCTCGGCACTCGAATCAGCCCGCAAGCTGAAGCCTGATCTGATCGTCCTGGACATTATGCTCCCCGAGATGGATGGCTTTGAAGTGGCACGCATTCTCCGCAAAGAAATGACCACCGCCATTCTCATGTTAACCGCGCGTGATGATGAAATAGATAGAGTCGTTGGGCTCGAAGTAGGCGCGGACGATTACCTGACCAAACCCTTTTCGATGCGTGAGTTGATGGCTCGCGTAAAAGCGCAGCTGCGGCGTACCCGTCTCTTGCGCGAAGAAATGGGACAGGGGAATCTCTCAGAAGCGAAACACGAAACATTGAAATTCGACGATCTCATCATCAACCTCACCCGCCGTGAAGTGACGATGAACAACTCCCCCATTCAGCTAAAGCCAAAGGAGTATGAATTGCTCCTGTTCTTCGCGGAACACAAGGGACAAATGCTCTCGCGTGAATTCGTTCTTGAGCGCGTCTGGGGATGGGACTTCATCGGCGACAGCCGCACGGTGGATGTTCACATCCGCTGGCTGAGACAAAAAGTGGAGAAGGATGCCGCGAACCCCGTCCGCATTGTGACGGTGCGAGGCGGTGGGTATCGGTTTGAAGGATGAAAAAGGGTTGAAGGTCAAAAGTTGAAAGTCGAAGGTTAAAGTGAATTCATTCTTTTTACCCCTGAGTATTATTCTAGCTATCGCCGCCGCATGGTTTGGGTGGCGATATTATGATTTAAAGAGAAGGTTGAATGGTTATGCAAACTCCATTCGGAATCAGCCGAACAACCTTCCCACTGACTTGAAAGACTTTGAGAATTTATCAAATTCAATCGCTTCTCTCAAGGCCGCATTCGACCTGCGGCTTGCGACGTTGGACTCTGAGACAAACCGCCTCGCCACTGTTCTTGAGCAGCTCACAGACGGCGTGTTGATCGCCGATTCGCATGGACAGGTGCAATTCGCCAACCCAGCAGCCTGCAAACTTTTTGATACGAACAATCCGCTCAACCACAGCGTGGCAGAAGTTGTCCGCAACCATCAATTGATCGAGGCGTGGCGGCGCTGTCAGCAAACTCGGGAGATGCAAAGCGAATCAGTGGAGTTGCCGATGCGGCGGCAATTTTTGCAGCTGATCATCATCCCTGATACACATGAAGGCGGCAGCCTTTTGCTCGTTCAGGATCTCACCCGTGTGCGCAGGCTCGAAACCGTGCGGCGGGATTTCATCTCAAATGTGTCACACGAATTGCGGACGCCGCTGGCATCTCTCAAAGCATTGACGGAGACATTACAAAGCGGCGCTCTTTCCGACCCGACAGCTGGTCCGCGTTTCCTGGGCAGGATATCCACTGAAGTGGATGCGCTGACGCAAATGGCCCAGGAATTGCTCGACCTTTCGCGCATTGAGTCGGGACAGGTTGAACTCATCCGCGCGCCGCTGGCACCGAAGAAGTTGTTATCCTCCGCGGCAGATAGAATGAAGATGCAAACCGAACGCGCCGGGTTGAAGTTATCCGTTATCTGTGCAGGCGACCTGCCAATGATAAACGTGGACAAATCCCGTTTGGAGCAGGTGCTGGTGAATCTGATCCACAACTCGGTGAAGTTCACAAAGCCGGGGGGAGAAATCTCTCTCGAAGCAGAGTCAACTGTCGGCGGAGTCAGATGCGCTGTGCGGGATACGGGAATCGGAATCCCTGCGGAGAGTCTCTCACGTATCTTTGAGCGTTTCTATCGCGTGGATAAATCCCGCACAGGTTCAGGCACGGGGCTTGGGCTTTCGATCTCGAAACATATTGTGGAAGCGCACGGGGGGAAAATTTGGGCGGAGAGCGAAGAAGGCAGGGGCAGCGTGTTCTATTTTGAAATTGCGGCGTAGTTTTTTTGCTGTATCGGAGGCTAAGCCCCCGATACAGCGTTGTAAATTAATAGCCCATCAAATGGTTTTGAATATCAAAAGGCTTTTCGCCATCCGCGGGTTTGACACGTTTGTACGTGCCGTCTGATGCGAGGACGCGGGTGCTTGAGTTGTCTTTGAAATAGCGTTCGAGGATCTTATCGCGCATGTGGCGGACGTGGGCGGGGTTCTCCAACGGAAAAACGACTTCAACTCTGTGATTGAGATTACGGGGCATGAGGTCTGCGCTGCCGAGATAGATCTCGTCATTTCCATCATTTTGAAAATAATAGATGCGGCTGTGTTCGAGGTAGCGTCCCACCACGCTGATGACGCGGATGTTTTCGCTAACGTCTTTGATGCCAGGACGCAGGCAGCAGATGCCGCGGACGAGAAGATCCACTTTGACACCCGCCTGAGAAGCCTGATACAACAATTGGATCATGCTGTCATCCACGATGGAATTCATTTTGAAAATGATGCGTGCCTTTTTCCCGGCATTGGCATGTTCAATCTCACGCTTGATGAGGGCTTCAAGTTTTTGGCGCAGGTTGACAGGGGCAACGAGTAATTTTTTATAGTCCTGCATGGTGGAATAGCCGGTAAGGTAATTGAACAGGTCGGTGGCATCTGCGCCCATTTCTTCATCGCAAGTGAAAATGCCGACATCTTCGTAGACGCGGGATGTGACGGCGTTGTAATTGCCGGTTGCAAGGTGCAAATAGCGGCGGATGCCCTCCCCTTCCTTGCGGACGACCATGGTGATCTTGCAATGGGTCTTCAAACCGACCAGACCGTAGACGACATGTACCCCTTCCTGCTCCAATGCGCGCGCCCATCCGATATTTGATTCTTCGTCGAAGCGGGCTTTGAGCTCCACCAGTACGGCCACCTGTTTGCCGCGCTCGGCGGCTTCGAGCAGGGCTTCCACCACGGGAGCATTCGAGCCCACGCGATAGACCGTCTGCTTGATGGCGAGCACGTTCGGGTCACGGGCAGCAGAGGTGAGAAAGTCTATGACGGGGGAAAAGGAATCATAGGGATGATGAACAAAGATGTTTCCCGCACGGATGGCGTCGAAAATATCACCCGGCTCAGACAGGAATTTGAGCGCCTTGGGGGTGCTGGGTTTGTATGGAATATCTTTGAGATCGTGCCGTTCCACATTGCTGTATAACTGCCATAAGCTCCCGAGCCCGAGCGGATGATGCAGAACATATACGTCGTTGCGGGTAACTTCGAGGTTATCCACCAGCAGGTCGCGGATGCTCTCGGGCGTGGATGGATGCAATGCCACCTGCACCACCGAGCCGAATCTGCGTTTGCGGATGTTTTGCTGCATGGTTTCCAGCAGGTCATCGGCTTCGAGTTCCTGAATTTCAATATCCGCGTCACGCACGATGCGGAAGGGATGCGCGGAGACCACTTCCATGCCGGGGAAGAGTCCGTCCAGGTTGGCGGCGATCAACTGTTCGATCCAGACAAAATAATGATGATGCGGAATGGTGCCATCCTTGCGTTCCGCGCCGGATGAGCGTTTGATGGGGATCAAGCGCGGCAAAGTATCCGGCACTTTGAGGCGGGCAAATTTCTCATTTCCCTTTTTATCGCGAATGACAATGGCGAGATTTAAACTGAGGTTCGAGATGTGGGGAAATGGATGGCCTGTATCCAGCGCGAGCGGGGTCAGAACCGGGTAGATCACATCCTTGAAATATTTATCGGCTTTTTCCTTTTGCGCTACTGTCAATTTATCGTATTCCAGAACATGAACGCCGACTTTATCCAGCCTGGGCAGGATCTTGCGCTGCAAATATTGCTGGGCTTCGTGAAGCAGTTCCTGCGCAAGTTTGCGGATGGCAGCCAATTCGTCGCGCGGGGTCATTCCATCTGTGGAGGCTGCCATGATGCCGGCTTCCACCTGCTTGCGGATACCGGACACGCGCACCATGAAAAACTCGTCCATGTTCGAGCCGAAAATGGCAAGGAATTTCAGCCGTTCAAGCAGGGGATTGTCTTCATCCCAGGCTTCTTCCAACACACGGCGCTGGAATTCAAGCAGGCTGAGTTCGCGGTTGATATAAAGTGAGGGAGATGCGAGGTCGATCGGTTCAGGCATGTTCTATTCCTCGCTGATCTCAACAAGTACGCCGGGCGTCATCAACCATTGCATGGTTGCATGGTGTAAATCGTCAGTATAAAGCCTGCAGATTCCGCCTTTTTTCATTTCAACACTCACGGGGGAACCATGAGCGGTAAGCAAGCCTACCAACCTGGAGAGAAAAGGCTCATGCCCAACTATGGCAAGATTATCCACGAAATATTTTTCCTTGACCTCTGTCAACAGTTGGGCGGGGTCGCCGCCAGGCATCAGATTATCATTGCAAACAACCTGTGTTTTCATTTTGAATACATTGCCAAGGATTTCCGCCGTCTCGCGGGCGCGAAGGTAGGGACTTGAAAGGATCGCGTCAAATTCCACGCCAAGGATGCGCAGTCCCTTTGCGATTGATCTCATTTTTTTTCCACCTTTTTCAGTGAGCGCCCGCTGGCTGTCATCACCGGACGAGTGCTGCTCTTCAGCAATCGCATGACGGATAAGATATAAATTCATGGAAGTTCTCCCAGAGATAAGAATTGGTGTTGCGCAATGCGCAGCTAATTTTTCAAGGCCACGATCACCCGGTCAGTGCAAGCATTATACAACCCTTCAAGCCGCCAACCAACGGAATGGAGCCACCTTGCAAATACCTTTACAATTTGTTAACCAGCTCTTAAGTGCAATACATGAACACTGCGGTATGATGAAGTCATGGAAACGTTCATCTCAACTTTATTTGTCTCATTGCTGACCGTCTTCACGATAGACGCAACTCGCAAACGCCGTGAGTTTTTGCAGAAACAAAATCGCGCGTAGGCTGACATTCTTCTCCTCCTTCTTCCCACCACCCGCCCTCGCTCAGGCGGGTGGAATTCTTAACAAAGCCCTCACATCTTCTTGATTTGTTCTTAACACAAATTGATTACACTAAAAAAAAGAAAACACGCACTCGCAGATCAAAGCTATTGCGGATGGTTATCTAACAAATCAAGAAATGGAGTTTTGATGGGATTAGCAGATTTACACATGCACACAATCTACAGCTATGACGGGACGGCAACCGTCCCCGCTGTTTTACGACGCGCGCACGAGATCGGCCTGGATGTGATCGCGATCACCGATCACGATGAGGTCGGCGGCGCACTGGAAGCCGTCAAGCTCGCCTCATACTACGGCGTGGAAGTGATCCCAGGCATTGAGATCACTACTGCTGAAGGCGACCTTCTCGCCTTGTTCATCACCGAAAAAGTAAATGCCGGGCTCTCCCTGATCGAAACAGTGCTACAAGTCCGCGAGCTTGGCGGCGTTTGTATCGCTCCACACCCAATGGCAGGCGGAATGGGCATGAAAAGCCTGAGCGCGGTTTCGATCACAAAAGCACTGCAAAACAAAGAAGTGGCTGAGACATTGATCGGCATCGAAACCTACAATGGAACGGCCATCGACCGTGTAAGCAACCATTACGCCCACCTCCTCGCGAACAGCCTGGGAATTTCTCAAACAGGCAGCAGTGATGCACATGTTCTGGAAGCGATCGGTATCGGCGCCACCGAATTTCAAGGGAAAACGGCAGCAGACTTCAGGTCCGCGCTGCGAAGCGGAGAGACCAAAGTCCGCAGGCAGAAGGAATGGAGCGCGGCCAGAATTTTAGGAAGCTGGGCCACTAATTATGTCAGCAGTGTATTCTCACGGCTGGCAATGAATACAAGATAGGAGTTCCCATGTTGATTTTAATTTTGCTTTGTATCGGATTGTATTTTGTTGTCACCCTATTTTTACTGGAATTTGGGTAGGCATAGCCGCCAATTACATTGGCAGTATATTCTCAAGGCTTGCAATAAGTAAGAGGCCGGGAAAATCATGGCATTCGCCTGTCTATTTTCGTACATACTCACAGCCACGGTCATTTCGGTCTTGATATGGTCTGCAATGGTGGTGGCAAAAAGAGATGATATAACCAGAGGGCTGGATCTTATTGAAGATACAGCGCCTTGTAAAACTGAAAATCAATAATAAAACTGGAATCAATGACAAAACAGATATTAGTTACAAATGACGATGGCGTTCTCGCGCCGGGTTTGCTGGCTCTCGCACAGGAAATGAAAAA
>Ga0075163_10012748_pt1 | contig 10945 bp, 11 predicted proteins | sample JI1023141ADNA_FD_71478 | JGI IMG/M metagenome (GOLD analysis project Ga0075163, IMG submission 71478) | Wastewater effluent complex algal communities from Wisconsin, to seasonally profile nutrient transformation and Carbon sequestration -... | ecosystem: Engineered > WWTP > Effluent > Algae...
GTGATCGATGATGCCGGTGCGCGGATCGCGCGTGGCGGAGAACTGGAGCCGGGTCAGCAGGTCGTGCATGGCGGCGGGATCCGTGCCGTTGACATAGCGGAATTCGGGATGGGTGAAGCCCTGCCCGGCGGCCACCGCACCCATCAGCTCGGTGGTCTCGTATTCCGGGTTGAGCGAGAGCGCGACCACGCTCAGGCCGGCGCGCTCGGCGGGCGGGAGCTCGCCCAGCAGGGCCTTGATCTCGAGCAGGATTTCCGGGCAGGCCGTGGTGCAGGCGGCATAGACGCCCGTGACCAGGACCACCCGGCCGCGCAGGTCCGCGAAACGAAACGGCGCGCCGGTCTGGTCCGCCAGCGGCACATCGGGCAGCGCGAGCTGCACCCGGATGCTTTCGCCCGGGAAGGGCGGCAGGATCAGCGCGCGGGTGGCATCCTGCCGCGCATACCAGACGAGCCCGGCGACGCTGGCCCCGATCACGGCCAGGCCGGCGAGGGCGGCGTGGCGATGGGTCCGCCAGGTGCGCGCGCGGCCCAGCTGCCGGAGGACGCCGCGCCACAGCAGGGCCGTCATCCCGACGACGAAGACCGGTTCAAACACCATCACCGACACCGCGAGCCAGGAGACACCGCCGGTGCGCGGATCCCCGCGATAGCACCAGAGCTGGAAGTCGCGCACAAAGTCGCCCAGCCAGCCGCCTTCGGTGGGGCCGAAGATGGTGACCAGCAGGAAGGCCTCGTAGGCGACCAGCGCCGACGCCAGAAACACCAGCAGGCCGGGGCCGGTGAAAAAGCCCGACTCCGCCGGGCCCGGCCGCGCGGCGACGGCCGACGGCGCGGGCGGAGCGAGGGAGAGGGACTCGGACATGTCGGCGGCGCGGTGGGTGGGTCAGCGCACAGGCCAGACGTCGGCCAGCGCCTTCCAGTTGGCGAAGTAATACACCACGAAGCAGGCGAGGAACACGAGGGTGAGGACCATCGTGCCCTTCGTCGCGTAGTGGTCGTGGGCGAGCGAGCCCGGGGTGGTGCCGGCGAGCGCCCGGGGCGTGCCCCAGTCGGCCATGGGCCGGCCCTCGATTTTCTGGCCGAAGAACAGCGTGCCCACGCAGAGCACCACGAAGATCAGCAGGCTGAGGAACGCCAGCACGCCGCCGATGCCGAGCACGCCGAGCCAGAGGTGCGCCGCCGGGCCATAGACGCCCTGCGCGTCGATATCATAACTGCGGCGGGAGACGCCCATCGAGCCGGCGAACGACATGCCGAAGGCCAGCAGCGTGATGCCGAGTCCGAAGAGCCAGGGCTGCACGCGGGCCAGCCCGCGCCAGATGAAGTCGCGCTGGAAGATCAGCGGGATCACATAGTAGGCCAGCGCCATGAACGCGAGGGTCGTGCCGCCCACCACGGTGACGTGGAAGTGGCCGGGGATGCGCAGCGTGTTGTGCGCGATGATGTTGATCTGCTGCGTGCCGAGGGTGACCCCGGTGATGCCGCCGAGGAAGCCGAAGATGACCACCGACAGTGCCGTGCCGGAGAAGGCCGGGTTCTTCCACGGCAGGGCGGTGACCCAGCCGAAGATGCCGCTGGTGTAGCCCTTCTCGCGCATCGCGACCTCGACGCCCGCAGGGACGGTGAAGCCGTGCACCATCGAGGCGAGCACCGCCAGATACATGGCGTAGGAGGTGTTCCAGATCTTCCACGTGGCGCCGACGGCGGGATCCACCAGGAGATGGTGCGCCGAGGCCAGGTTGATGAAGAGGATGTAGAGGACGAACGCCGAGCGGCACACCGCCTCGTTGATCGGCCGCGAACCCAGCACGATGTGCGTGAGCAGATACCAGACCGAGACCATCGCGCAGACGTTGACCTGCTGCGACTGATGCCCGAGGCCCCACCAGATGAGGCGATACCAGATGGGGTCGGGCTCGGCGGTCCACCCCATCGAGTAGGTGAAGGTGGGGATCATCACGACGGCGCCGTGCAGGAGCGTGACCACGGCGATGATGGCGGCCGCCAGCGCGCCGAAGGTCACGATGGGCATGGAGCCGGTGTAGGCCTTGTCGCGCTTGGCGACATAGAGCGTGGCGAAGAAGTTGAACACGCCGATGAGCGTGCCCACCGCCACGAGGATGATGCCGAGGTAGAAGACCGGGTGCGCCAGCAGCGGCAGGTAGGAGGTCATCATCACGTCGGCCTGGCCCTTCAGGATGATGTAGTCGGTCATCAGCGCGCCGACGAGCATCAGGGCGAACGAGAGCCAGGCGACCTTCTTCGAGTAGAGCCGGGCGTTGAGCGGGGTCGTGCAGGCGAAGTAGAGGATGGCGACCTCGAAGAACAGGATCCAGAAGATGAGCATGTTCAGGCCGTGGAAGGTGAGGATCCGGTAGAACCAATCCACGGGCAGCAGGTGCACCGTCTGCCAGCGCGTGAGCGCGAGCAGCAGCGCGGCGATGCCGCCGAGCAGCAGGAAGACGATGCCGCTGACGGCATTGAGCTTGATGAAGCGCTGGGCGTCGAAGCAGACGTGCAGGCCGGTGGTGCCGCAGACGCGGCCGGGGGTGCCGGGGGCGGCGAGATTATGGGAGGTGGTGGACATGGCGGGGGCGGTTATTCGACGAAGATTTTGCCAGTCATGCTGGAGTGGCCGATGCCGCAAAACTCGTTGCAGACGATGGTGAACTCGCCCTTCGAGGTGGGCGTGAGCGTGAGCACATGGTCGTAACCGGGCACGGCCTGGAAATTCATGTTGAGCGGCTGGAGCGAGAAGCCGTGCTGCAGGTCGAGGGCGGAGAGGTGGATGCGGTAGGTCTCGCCCTGGCGCAGGCGCAGCGCGGGATACCACTGCCACATGCGGCCGATCAGGTAGGCGTCACCCCCCGGCGGCGGCTCGACCACCGGCACCTCGCCGAGCAGGGCGTTGCCCGGGTGCTTGTAGGTGCCCACGCGGTTGGCGGCGACGAACTTCTCCGTGCGCGCCAAAAAGTCGGCGGGTTTGACGGTGTAGGCTTCGCCGGTGCTGTTCTGTTTGCCGCGAAAATGCCAGTAGGGCATCATCAGCGACATCACGAAGCACCAGAGGATGGCGCAGCCGAGCCAGATTTTTTCATGGCCGGCCGGGCCGTGGAACCAGGGAGCGGTGAGTGGGCGGAGACTCATGGAGGGAGGCGGGGTTCAGGGCAGCAACGCGGGTTTGGTGAAGAGCAGCTCAATCCAACCCCACACGGAGTAGGAGAGAACGGGAATGAGGACGCCGAGGACGAGCAGCAGCCACGGGTTGTCCATGAGCTTCTGCCACGGGTGGATTTTGGGTTCGTTTTTCATGGGGTGGAAAGGGCTGCGGGGCGGCGCCAGGCGCCGATCCGGCGCACCATCACCGCGAGGAAAAAGATGCCGCCGGCCACGGCGATGAGGCCGCCGAGGCCCATGACGCTCAGCCCGAGATACTCCCCGGCGGTGCGCACGTGCTGCTCGACGCCGTATTGCTTGCGGCCCATGCCGTAGGCGCCGGCCAGGGCAAATCCGAGGCCGAAGACAGCCTGCCCGCCGCCGAAGAGCAGGAGTTGCAGCCGCGCGCGGCGCGGTTCCGCGACCGGCGTGCCGGTCGGCGCCACCGCCGTGCAGAAATCATACGCCGCCGCCATCAGCGCGATGGTCACGGCGCCGATGGCGCAGTGATAGTGCCCGGGCACCAGCGTGCTGGAACCACGGATCAGCGAACCCAGGATGAAGCCCAGCAGCGTCAGCGCCGCGCTGCCCGCGAGGCCCGCGAAACGGAAATCGCCCCAGGCCGGCCGGTCGGGCGAGCGCCGCACGTGGAGCACCCCCGTGCCGAGCACGACCAGCACCACCGGGAAAAGCGTCCATCTCATCAGGTGCGTGGCCATCGTGAAATACGCCGTGCCCGTCGTGCCGGCGAACGCCAGCCAGGGCATGACGACCTGCGGCGCGATCAGCGCCGTCATCAACGCGGTGACGGTGGCGGGGCTCAGCACCGCCCGGCCGGTCCAGCGCTGCAGCAGGTGCAGCCACAGCGCGAGCATGAGGGCGACGTTGCCCGCCTGCAGGACGTGGCCGCCGCCCCAGAACAGCAGCTCGTAATACGCCAGCGGCGCGGCGGCGGGAGTGGTCCGCCAGGCGCCGGCAAACGTGATGAGCGCAAGCACATTGGCCGCCGCCGCCGCGCGCAACGCGACGACCACGGCGGGCGGGAGCGCCTGGGCGTCCGCGCGAGCGGGAGTCACCAGCGCATACGCAAAGAAAAGGCCGCTGCCGGCGAACCAGCCGACCAGCCCAGCGAAGAAGACCGGGTGATCGATCACCGGCACGTAGTTGGAAAGCACGGGCAGCGCCCCGGGCATCAAGGCCCCGACGAGCAGCCCCGCGACGCCGAGACCGGCCAGGGTGAAGGCCGCCGTGGTCACACCGCGAGGCAGGCGCGGGCCGAGCGCCAGCCCGAGAAACGCCAGCGCGCCGGCCTGGAACCACACCACGATCGCGAGATCCACGTGCACCACGAGCGCCCGTTTGAAAAACAGCGGATCGGTGAACAGCCAGCCGAGAAATGGGAGCCGGCCGATGACCAGCATGAGCGAGAGCAGGCCCGCCAACACGAGACTGCCGATCGCAAAGAGAAACCAGCCGCGGGCCGGCTGGAGCCCCGAACCCGTGCCTGCGACCGCGCGAGGCTCGGCCGTCCGGGACAGGACGGCCAGCGCCGCAGACCGGGAGGAAGCTACCGCTGGAGGAGGCATGGCCTACTTGTAGCCGAAGCCCGCCGGAGCGTCGTTGATGCAGGTCAAGGTTTGCCTGCACGGCGGGTGGCCGTCGCGGATCAGCACCCGTTCAGGGAAAAATCGGCTGCGCCACCCACCCGCCCGGCGTGCGGGTGTAGCGGATGCGTTCGTGCAGCCGGAACGGCTGCTCCTGCCAGAACTCAATCGTCGCGGGCACCACGCGAAAGCCGGACCAGTGCGGCGGCCGGCTCACCGGGCCGACGCCAAAACGCAGGGCGGCCGCCGCGCAATTGCGCTCCAGCTCGAAGCGACCGGCCAGGGGCCGCGACTGGTGCGAGGCCCAGGCGCCGAGCTGGCTGAGTCGCGGCCGGGTGGCGAAATACGCGTCGGCCTCGGCGGCAGTCACAGGATCCGCGGGGCCCGCCACGCGGACCTGCCGCTGGATCTGGGGCCAGTAGAAGCAGAGGGCCGCATGAGGATTGGCCGCGAGCTCGACGGCCTTGGGACTGTCGAGATTGGTGTAGAAGACAAAACCGCGCGCATCGACGCCCTTGAGGAGGAGGACGCGCACGTTGGGCAACCCGGACGCATCGGCGGTCGCCACCGCCATGGCCGTCGGATCGGGCACCCCACCCTGCTCGGCGGCGGCAAACCACTCGCTGAACCGGGCGATGGGGTCGGTTGGCGGTGAGGCGGGAGCATTCATGCCGAGACCGAGGCGCGGGGGCGGACGCGGCGGGCTTGATCCCCCGCCCGGCGCACCGACGGCGGGCCGAGGCCGCGCCAGGCGCTGACTTCGCGCTGAGTCAGGTGACCGATCACTTGCTTCAGCCGGGCAAAGGATTGGTCGCGGGTCGCCGGATCCAGCGCGGGCGTCCTCGCCTGCAGGAGGATCAAGGATTCCAGCAACGCCTGCTCCCCGGCGCGGTAATAGGCCCGCCAGGGACAGGGCCAATCGGCGTTGGTGGGCGCCGCGAGCTCGAGCGGGGCGGCAGGCTGGCGCAAGCCGGTGAATATCTCGTCGAGGGATTGATTCAGCGCGAAAACCAAGGTGTCGGGATTCGCCAGCGGGGTGGTGACTTTCTCGATCCGAAGCAGGGCTTCCCACCGGGTGCGGATCTGGGCCCGGCGCGCCTGCAACGCCCGGATCGTTTTCTCATGCATGATGCTGACAGTATGCCGCCAACCCGCCGCGGAGTCTGCGCAATTATTGTGAACCACTTCGCACTTGTTGCCCTCCACGCACCGTGTCGGGCGGGCCCGCTGGCCGCGCCCAAGGCTAACCGCCAACCGCCGCGCTCTCGGCGGCCGATTCCGTGATTTGCGTGAGCAGCATCGAGAAGGCCTCGGGGGCCTGCACCGCGTGCGGCATCCCGGGCGGCAGGTGCAGGAGGTCACCGGGCTGGAGCCGATGCACCGTGCCGCCGACGGAGAAATCGCAGGTGCCGTCCAGCACCTGCACGAGGGCGCGAGCCTTGCTGGTGTGCTCGGAAAGCTCCTGCCCCGCGGCGAAGTGAAACAGCGTGAGCCGCAGCCCCGGCGTGGTGAGCACGGCGCGGCTGACGATGCCTTGGGCGACGTTGGGCACGGGCGCTAGCAGCGCGCAGACGCCGGCTTCGGCGGGGGACAACAGGGTGGGCTTTTTCATAAAGGAAAAATCAGGGGGCAAACACCGGATAGCCGCCCAGGCGCAGGCTGGCGCCGGCCAGCGCGAAGAGCACTCCAAACGTGGTCACGCCCACGATGTGCGCCCCCATCAGCGGCAGGTTGTCGTCGCGCAGCCGCGGTATGACGCGGAGCTTGGCGTGCAGGGCCAGCGCGGCCGTCGCGGCGAGGAGCGCGAGCTTCACCTGCACGACGCGGGCAAGACTGCTGTCGCCCCACCACCCCGCTGCCGAGCCGCCGAGGAGACGATGGGCCAGCCACAGGCCCGTGCCAATTTGCACGGCGAGCGCGGGCATGCCGATCCGCTCGTAGCCCTGCTCGAATTCGCGGATGAGCGCCGCCCTCTTCTCGCGCAGAGCCCGCGGCAGGATGCGGGTGGCGAGCACGAGATGGCCGCCGACCCAGATGCACGCGCCGAGGATATGCAGACAGAGCAATGTGTAGTAGAGGGGCATGGCGTGGGTTATTCCGGTCCCGAACCGGCGCCCACCGGGGTGGCGGGCAAGGCGCGTTGGGCCATCACGGACGGGAGCGCGGCCGCAGCGAGCGCGAGCCTGCGGCCGGACTTGAGGCAGTCGGCGAGCGAGATGCCGTCGCGGGCATTGCCGCCGAAGCTGAGGCCGGGCGCCGCCGCCTCGATCTCGGCAAATATCCTCTGATAGCGCGCGTAGCCCAGGGTGTATTGCGGGATGGCCCGCGGCCAGCGGCGCACCCGGAAATGCACGGGATCACCCCGCGCACCGAGCAGCGCGCCGAGTTCCTCGGTGACGAGCTGCCGGAGCGCGTCATCATCGAGGCGCGCCAGCTCAGGGGAGCGCACGCCGCCGATGAACGCGGTCAGCGCCACGTGCCCGGCGGGGGCGCGCCCCGGGAAAAGTGTGCTGGAAAAGAGCACGCCGAGGACGCGGCGGCGTTCCACTTCCGGCATCAACAGGCCGAAGCCGTCGAGCGGATGGGCCACGTCCTCCCGCCGGTAGCCTACCAGCACTGACACCACCGGCGGGTGCTCGATCTCCCGCAGCTCGGTGAGCCGCCCGGCGCCGGGGACGTCCTCAAACTGCACGCCCGCGAGTGCATCGGCGGACAAGGCGCACACCACGGCGGAAAAATAGTCGGCGCTGATGCCAGCGGGGCCGGCCGTGACAACTTTCCAGGCGCCGTCCTGCCGGCGCACATAGATCACACGGTGCGCGGGTCGCACCGCCGCGCCGAGCGCGGCCGCCAGGGCGCGCGGCAATTCGGCGAGGCCGTCCGGAAACGACAGGATCCGGCCGGCGGGCCCGCCGCTGGCATTGCGCCGCTTGAGCGCCCCGCGCAGCAGGGAGCCGTGGGTTTGCTCCAAGGTGTGCAGCTTTGGGAATCCATACCGCACCGACAATCGCCGCGGATCCCCGGCGTAAACCCCGCCGACAAACGGGTTCACGGCGTAGTCTAGGAATTCGCGCCCGAGCCGCCGCACGACAAAGTCGGCGACGCTCTCCTCGGCGTCCGCCGCCGCGCGCGCGCGCCAGGGCTCGCCGAGCAACCGCAGTTTCGCGCCGAACGAGAACAAGCCGGTCCGCAGGAAGGCTGCGGGCGACGAGGGCATGGCGACCAGGCGGCCGGCGCGGACGACGTAGCGATTCTTCGCCGCCTCCGCCGCGTAGAGCCGGCGCGGGCCGAGGCCGAGGGCGTCAATCAGCTCCGCCACCTCGGGCGAGCCTTCGAGCAGGGAATTCGGGCCGGACTCGTGCAGCCAGCCCGCCTCGCGCGTCGAGCCAATCACGCCGCCCGGCTCTGCCGCCGCTTCCAACACCACGACGGGCACGCCGGCTTTTTGCAGGTGCCACGCGGCCGTCAGCCCTGTGACGCCACCGCCAAGCACGGCGACGGGCAGGTTGGCGGCGGAGGCTGACATGACAGGGGGCTGCGGGTTGTTCAGACGGCGCGGGCGTGCTGCCGCGACTGGGCGGTGAAGTGGGCGTCGAAGCACACGGCGATGTTGCGCAGAAAGAGCCGGCCGGCCTCGGTCACGCGCATGCCGGTGGGCTTGAGCTCGACGAGGCCGTCGGCGGCGAGCGGTTGCAGCCGGGCCAGCTCGGGGGCGTAGGTGGCGGCGAAGTCGAGATCGAGCTCGCGAGAGAGCGCGGTGTAATCGAGCTTCAGGTCGCACATCAGGCGCATGATGAGGTCGCGGCGGCGGGCATCCTCCGGCGTGAGCTCGAGCCCGCGGCTGACCGGAGCCTCGCCCCGGTCGAGCGCCTCGTAATAGGCCCCGAGTGTCTTGTGGTTTTGCCGGTAACTGGCGGGCGTCTGCGAGATGGCGGAGATGCCGAAGGCCATGATCTCGACGCCGGCGCGCGTGCTGTAGCCCTGGAAATTCCGCTGCAACGTGCCGGCGGCCTGCGCGACGGCGAGCTCGTCGGTGGCGCGGGCGAAGTGATCCATGCCGATGTAGACATAGCCGTGTGCGGTCAGCGTCTCGATCGTCAGCTTGAGCATCTCGAGCTTCACCTCGGGCGAGGGCAGCGCGGCCTCGCGTTCGAGGATTTTCTGCGCGGGCTTCATCCACGGCACGTGGGCATAGCTGAAGACGGCGAGCCGGTCGGGATTGAGCTCCAGCACCTGCCGCAGCGTGTCGCGGAAGGTGTCCACCGTCTGGTAGGGCAGGCCGTAGATCAGGTCGAGGTTGAGGGAGGTGAAGCCCTCAGCCCGCAGCCAGTCAATGGCCTGCTCGGTCAGGGCGCGGGGCTGGATGCGGTGCACGGCCTCCTGCACCTTGGGATTGAAATCCTGCACCCCGAGCGAGGCGCGCGTGAAACCGCCTTCGCGCAGGGCGGCGACCTGCGTCCGGGCCAGACGGCGCGGATCGATCTCGACGCTCAGCTCGGCACCCGGGGCGAACTGGAAATGGCGGCGCGTGAGCGCGTCGAGCCGCCGGAGCTGCGGGGCCTGGAAGAAGGTCGGCGTGCCGCCGCCGTAGTGGAGCTGCACGACGCGCCGGTCCGCGTGCAGGCGCGGGGCGAGCAGCGCGACTTCCTTCTCGAGGTAGTCGAGGTAGGCGTCGGACGACTGGTGGTTGAGCGTGATGACGGTGGTGCAGCCGCAGAACCAGCAGAGCGTCTCGCAGAACGGCAGGTGGTAGTAGAGCGACAGCGGCAGGCTGGCGTCGCGGTTGGCCGCGTCCACGTGCGCGAGCAGCGGGGCCGGCGAGGCGAACTCGCGGAACTGCGCGGCCGTCGGATAGGAAGTGTAGCGCGGCGTCGGGAGATCGTATTTCCGAACCAGATCGAGATTGACCGGCAACACAGGGCTGGAGATGGGCGTGGAGGACATGGCGGATAAGAACAATCTGAGAATAACCCGTAAGCAAGGCGCGGGCCCGGCACCCGTTGGCGGGAGCTGCGCATAATTTGCGCCCCGCCGGCGGGGCGGGCCTACTCCCGCCAGAAATTCACCGCCCAGGCCCCGTCGGAGCGGCGCTCCATCGTCGAGGAGAAGCCCTCCCCTTTCAGCATCTCGATGAGCGGCGCGGGCACGAAGGGCGCGACGACCGTGAGGCCGTGGCCCGGCGTGAGCTGATCCACCTGGGTGCGGATGAGGGTGAACGGCTCCTCGCCGCGAGCGAGCGGCAGCCGGACATCGAGGACCTTGAATTTCGGGGTGGGCATGGGTGAAAGCTAGTAGGCGAACTCCGCCTGCGCCCAGACCTTTTGCACATCCGGATAGGCGGCGGCGGAGCGGCGGAAGTTGGCGTATTTGAACAACGCGGTCAGGCGCGGGCCGAATTTGCGGAGCACCTGCAGGTCGAATTCCCGGCCGGGGGCCGGGCCGCTCCGATCCGCCGTGAACCAGTGGTGGCCGACCAACACCTTCAGGTCACCCGGCAGGTTGGCCGAGCCCTTGAGATAGGTGTCGCGCAGCCCCGCGGCGGGTGTGGCGGGAAAGAGGTCAGCCCAACCATTGAAGGCGTGCAGCGTGGCGAGCGGGGTCTTGAAGCCGACGCCGTTGTCCGCGCCGAGCACCTCGTGCCCGAGGGTCAGGCCGCCCGCCTTGGCCGTCAGCCCGAGTTCCAGCAAATAATAGGTCGCCGCGTAATCCAGCGCACTGGAGCCGTAGTCCGTCTGCCCGGCGATCTCGGCGCGATAGGCGAGCTTGAGCGCGCGGGCGACCGGGGTCGCGCCGGCGAAACTGGCGCCGTAGGTGGCACAGCTCGACGCGGCCGCCGACCGGAAATCGAACAGGTAGGCATAGCCGGTAATCGTGCCGGCCGCGAAGCCGGCGTAACTGGCGTTGAAGAGATGCGAATTGGACTGCCAGTAGCCTTGCGCGTGGCGGTCGCCGAGCACGCGGTTGATGCGATCAAGCCAGGCGTAGGTCAGCACCGTGTTTTCCAGCGACTTGTCCTGCACACGCACGGCATCGAAGGTCTGCATGTTCTGCCGCCAGCCGCTGTCACCCACGAAGCGGGCGTTGTCGAGCACGAGCCGCTGGCGGCCGAGCGTCGCCGTGGTCTGGCCGCGGGTGAAGGCGACCCAAGCCTGGTTGATTTCCGTGCCAGTGGGATCAGAGACG
>Ga0075163_10012749_pt1 | contig 10943 bp, 9 predicted proteins | sample JI1023141ADNA_FD_71478 | JGI IMG/M metagenome (GOLD analysis project Ga0075163, IMG submission 71478) | Wastewater effluent complex algal communities from Wisconsin, to seasonally profile nutrient transformation and Carbon sequestration -... | ecosystem: Engineered > WWTP > Effluent > Algae...
CCGGCCTCGAAGTGTGACTGCGCGCCGAGCAGTAGTGGATGCGTACTTGGCCGCCGCGCCTGCCGGCCCGCCTTCGAGGTCGCTGGCGCAGGATCGGTGCACACGGCCGGCTTCGATCCGTCGCGGCACCACTCCAGCTCGTCGCCGGCGCGAGGAGCCGGAAGCGGCGGCTTCGCGAGCTTCCTTCCCACTTTGATCTGAGCCCAGTACCCGCGCGTGGGTCTCGGCACATTAAGGCGCTCGCAGACACGAGCGAGGAAGTTCGACGAGATCGCGTACTTCTGCGCGACGGTCGTCATCGGCTCTGCCCAGACCTCTGCGTAGAGGGTCTCGCGCGCGACCCTCATGTTCTGCCCGCTCTCATGGCCCGGCCACCACGTCTACCTCGACCAGCGGCGTTCAAGAAGCGCGCGGCACGAGACCGGACGCCACTATGGCGACGGCGCGATCTCACCGCCGGGGTCGCCCGAGTGGCTGCGGTAGTCCCAGTCCCAGCGCTGGAAGTACTGGAGATCGGCCAGCGTGAACGCGGCTTCCGAAACGAGGTCGTGGTCGACGACTTCGATTCCGTCACAGGCATCGAGCGCGTCGGCGATCTGCTTCGTCGTGCGCACCAGCTCGACTTCGACGCTCTTCTCAGCGAGCGTCTCTTTCGCAGCCGTGACTCGGAGGCCGACCTTGTAGTCCTCGTCGCTGGAGCACTCCTCGTTGGGCAAGATCGCCAAGAAGATGCCTGTGATCAGCTTTCCGTTCTTCTTCAGCGCCTTCTCGATCTTCTTGGTCGAGCCGGCTCTGCGCTCGTTGAACGCATCGGGGAAAGCGGGCCTCGTGTACCGCTTCGCGATCCACTCCACGAGGATGTGGAGCGAATCGCCGTCGACCGAGAGGCTCGCATCCGGCGGATGCGACTCGAGCTCACTTCGGGCGACGACCCATCGGTCGTGAACCCAGAGGTTGAGCAGTGATCCCGCGCTCGCCTCGAGCTGAAGTCGGCGCGGGTTGCGGCCGTGGCGCACGACCGCATCTTCGATGCTGGTGATCTTCGCGCGAATCAGTTCGACGTTGGGCTCGACTTCGTACGAGCTGTGAACGACGTCGCACTCTTGGCTCAGCAGAACCGCGCGGTCGTCGGCGCCCCAATCGGCGAAGCGCGAGGCGGCAACTCGCCCTGCCTGCTCAGCAGGCAGAACGGAGCCTTGGCGCCACCCGTGGTCCTTGATGGTCTGCGGTCCTGCCACTGCGTCCTCTCACGCCTTGTCGCCTCGCCGGCCCGAGCGACCCTTCGCCTCACGAGACACGTTGCGAGCCGCACCTGACGGTGTGAGTGGACGGAAACCGAAGCGCTGGGCGAGCTCAGCACCCGAGAGCGGGCGCGCAGCAACCTCCTGCTTCTGCATGGAACAAAGACTCGTCATCGCGGACCGGATCGCGTCAGGACGAAGTCGGCGTTCGGAGAGGAGGGCGACGAGGGTTTTCCCGTCAGCCGTCACGACTTCCTTCCGCAACGCTCCGACAGGTTCATCGGACAGCGAGCGCCAGTGATTCGCGAGGTCGAAGAGGGCGCGAAGCCGATCCGCGTTCTTCTGTGCGGGCAGCTCACCGCGTTCCCAGGCGTACACCGTCGGCCGCTGCACGCCGAGCACCCGCGCGGCCTCCGCGACCGAAAGTGATAGCCACCTGCGGAGCAGGAGGACCCGATCGGACGTCGCTGCCGGCTCCGGCGTTTGCTCACTCTCTTCGACCAACTCCTCGCGGACGATCGTCAGACCAGTTCGGGCTGTTGCAGCTAGGTCGATCGCCAACACACCGCCCGTCCCGACGTGAAACGGCAGCAGTGTGGCGAGGACGAGCGGTTGCCAAGCCCGGCTCGACTGGAAGCCCGAGCCAGGCGCGGAAGGCGCGCGCGTATCGACGAGCTCGGTCATAGCGACTGTGCTTCCCATTTCCTCAGGGCGTGCTCGGTGACCGCATCGCGGAATGAGACGTCGAGATTTTCGTGAAGCTCCCACATGGCGGCCATCACCTGGTCGACGTCGAAGTCGCGCGTCGCCGGACTGAAGTGATCGAGGTCGAGCAGCGTCACGAGCTCGCCTGGGCGAACGGTGACCTCCGAATAGTCGAGCGTGCTAGGCGACAGATCGGCAGGAAGAAAACCGCCGTCCGTCGATTGGACGCAACGAATCACGAGCTGACCGGATTTCGTCGCTCCGACCGTCTCATGCCGTTGCAGTGCCTCCGTCATGCCGATCGATTCAGGGCGTAGCCCGTGGAGACCCTCCTTGAGGTACGCGGTCCACGACTCGCCAGCGTCTGGCCTGATAAGGTCGACGTATCGCAGCCCAACCCGCTCGACGAGCGCAGGCTTCGCGGCGTCGCCGATCACTTCGAGCGCGAGCCGGAGGGATTTCGCGAAGTGGTCGAACGTGTCGTAGCTGTTCGTGTGCAGGACGATCGCGTTCTGCATCACGATAATCGCCGCCGAGCGTTCCTTGTTCTGGAACTCCCACCGCGACTGCTCCCGGATCTCCGGCTGGAGACCGGGCCGCAGCAGGATTTCGTGAGCGCGGCCTTCCTCGAAGCGCGGGAAGCCGCTCCGCCGCAGCTGCTCCTGCACGTCGTCGATGTAGTCCCCCATCTTCGCCACGTGGGAGATCCGCACCTGGGCGAGGACCATAACCAGCGGAGACTTATGGAGTTTGAGCGGTGGGCGGGAACGTTTCATCGTTGGAATTTACACTTCACTTTACATCCTGCGACGCGGTCTGGCAACGTGCCCTTCGATACCCCCCCTCCATTCCGACTACTGAACGAGTGTTTGGTTTTCCACATGGTCCAAGTCCATGAAAGGGCCCGGTTTCGGAGAATCTCCACCGGATGTCCAACGCGGCGCCTCGAGCCGCAATCGACTTGATGATGTTGCTCAGGGCTTGCGGAGTCCGAGCGGCCCGGTGCCCTACGGGTACGACGACCGATGGCGGAGGTAGCCGTCGTAGATCTCGCGGACGACGACGGCCGTCCAGCTCGCTCGCGAAGAGCTTTCCGTTCCGCACGCTCGTGCGGATCTGGTGGAGCACTACACGACGAAGACGGGCACCCTCGGCGGCGCGAGCACGTGGACCGTCGCGAACGTGCTCCGCATCCTCAAGATCCCGCTCTAGATCGGCCAGATCACGATCGGCGAGGCCGTATACCACGGCGAGCATGCCGGCCTCATCCCGCTGGAGATCTTCCAGAAGGTGGCCGCAATCCTCTGCGAGAACGCGCCGATGGCGAAGAGCGTGCAGCGCGGCTACATGCTGCGTGGCGTGCTCCGCCGCGGCGTTTGCAACTCGGCGATGACGCCGGCGAGCGCCTATAAGGGCAAGCGCGAGTACCGCTACTACCTGCACGAAGCGCGATCGCGAGGGGCGCAGTGCGTGTCCTACGCGGCCGCTGCCGGCGCAGGGTCTCGGGCGCAGGCGCCGGAGCGCTTGCACCACGTGGAGCGCAGGCTCGACCAGCTCCAACAGGTCCGCGCCGAGGCCGAGTGGGCGGCGACGACGCTCGCCAGCTTCGAGAAGCTCTGGGACAAGCTCACCGACGAGAACCGGTCGCGCCTCATCGCGTCCCTGATCGAGCGCGTCTCCGTGAACGAGGGGACGAACGCGATCCGCATCCAGCTCGTCGACCACGCGAAGCAGATCGACCATGCCGCCTGACGGGCTCGACGTGGAGATGCCGTTCTACCGGCGCGGCGGGCTCGCGAAGACGCGGTTCGCCGAGGAGCCGGAGCCAGCGAAGCGGCCGCTCCGCGTGGCGCAGATGCTCGCGCGCGCGTACGAGATGGATCGGCTGATCGAGACCGGCGTCGTCGCCGACCGCGCCGAGATGGCGCGTGTAACCGGCTTCTGCGACTCGCGCGTCAGTCAGATCATGAACCTCCTCTGGCTCGCGCCGGACATCCAGGAGGCGCTCCTCGTCGGGGAGATCGCGGATGGGCGCGACGGGGTGATGGCGAAGTAGCTGATGCCGATCGCGCCGTGCCCGTCGTGGACAGAGCAGCGGCGGCGATTCGGCCGGCTCGCGAGGTAGCGATCCGTCGCTGCGACATGCGCCGTCGCATCCGAACATCGACGACCTCCGCGATCCCCGCCGGGGCAGCCTGCCGCGCCGCCGCCAACCGATGGAAAGCACAGCTCTTTCCAGAGCCATGCGACCGATTATATCCGACTTTCACCGACTTTGATTGGCTCTTGTTGACCCTTGCGTAGGCCGATAGGCTGAGGCGCTCATGCGAGCCTCTGCCCTGGCCACCCAGCGAGGAACGATAGCGATGACGGAGCCTTGGGTCTCGGTCGAAGACGTCGCGAAGCATCTCGGCGTCGTGAAAGACTCCATCTACAGGTGGATCGAGCACCGCGGCCTGCCGGCGCACAAGATCGGTCGGCTCTGGAAGTTCAAGCTCACCGAGGTTGATGCTTGGGTTCGCGCAGGGGGCGCCGACCAAGACGACGACGACAAGGGTCGGCCTCGATGACCGCGCCCGGCCGACAACATGTGCGACTAGAGGGCGTCGCAAACCGAGGCTCGCCACCTTGCGACGTCAGCTCGAAGGCGCGAAGAGGAGCGGTGAGTCGAGCTCGCGGATCCGTGCGAGCCACCGACGTGGCGGATGTGCAGTACCGCGGCGACATCATTGCCGGGGCGCTCATGGTCCCCGAGAGCCGTGTTGTGGCCGACCTGCTTCTCCGCCACGTGAGCGCGGCGGAGTGGCAGGACGCCATTGTCACCCAGAACGTCCTGAAGTCACGCCGACGGAAGATGGCCACCCGCGTCGCACGGCTGATCCGCGGGCGGCTCGAGACGATGGACACCGCCTTGGTCAAGATGGTCCGAGACGGCAAGGGAACCGTCGCCACGCACGCGACGCTCGCCGCCGCCGTCAAGCACAGTCGGCTGCTCGGCGATTTCCTTCTTCTCATCGTCGGCGAGCAGTACCGACAGTTTGGGCAGCGCCTCTCGAACAAGCTTTGGGACGACTACCTTGACGAGTGCATGGAGCGAGATCGAACCATGCCGCAGTGGAGTGAATCGACCCGCGGACGCCTCCGCTCGTCGGTGTTCCAAAGCCTTGCCCAGGCGGGCTACATCGAGAACACGAGAACGTTAAAGCTGCAGACGGTTCACGTGTCAGAGCAGGTGCTTCACTACCTGCGGGCTCATCACGAGGACTACGTCCTCCAGTGCATCCAGGTGGCCCCGTGACCAGCACACTGAATCAGCGCCTCGACAAGATCCTGCCGAGGGTCATCTCCGATGACTTCCTGAGCGGCAGTGGAATCGGAAACGAGATTGCCTTCTACATATTCGACTACCCGCCCGAGGACGAGCTGCAGGTGCGGGCTCACATCCCAGTCCTGCTAGACCATATTCGCAAGCAGAGACCCGAACTGCGCGTGCAGCACGTCAACCTCTTCGACCTCGTGCTGGATTATCTGAAGAGCCGCAATTTGCTCGATAAGGCGCTCCAGATGCAGAGGGACAAGGGAGACGAAGCCCTGAGGAACGCGCTCAAGGCGCCTCTTCATGAATCCAAGCTCAGCGCCGTGTTCGCCGACGTCGCGCGACCGAGCCAGCAGGACCTGATCGTCGTCTCCGGGGTCGGCAGCATTTGGCCCCTGCTGCGCTCGCATACGCTGCTGAGCAATCTCCACTCTGTCCTGGGGCACACCCCGCTCGTGATGTTCTACCCAGGCCGGTACGACGGTCAATCGCTACGCCTGTTCGGCAAGCTCAAGAACGCCAACTACTACCGGGCCTTCAAGCTAATCCCGTGAGAAGGGTCGACAACCAATGAAGATCGAGAACCTATTCGAGCGGGATATCTTCCGGCCGATCAACGGCGTGGTGAAGGCCGACCAACTGGACGAATCCTCCGTATGGCAGGAGCTGGATGAGTTCGTAATCACCAAAGAGCTTGATCAACACGTTCGCAAGTTCATCTCGTGGTTCCTGGAATCCGTCGACCAGTCGGACAAGGCTGCAGCCGCCGGCGGCAAGATGGGTGTCTGGATCTCCGGGTTCTTCGGCTCCGGCAAGTCGCACTTTTTGAAGGTGCTCTCCTACCTGCTTCACAACCGTCCACATACGAATGCAGGTCAAACCAAGCAAGCCGTCGAGTTCTTCGAGAGCAAGGTCAAAGATGCGTTGCTCTTCGGGGACATCAAGCGAGCGGTTGCCCACGACACGGACGTCGTCCTCTTCAACATCGACAGCAAGGCGGACCACCGCACCGGTCGTGATCTCATCCTCCGCGTCTTCTTGAAGGTCCTGAACGAGCTCCAGGGCTACTCGGGGGACCATCCCCACATTGCCCATTTGGAACGGTACTTGGCTGGAAAGGGAACGTTGGAGAAATTCCAGGACGCCTACCGGAAGCACACGGGCCTCGAGTGGCTGAAGGAGCGCGACGCCTACCAATTCAATCGCGACGAGGTGGTCAAGGCCCTCGCCGAGACCTTAGCGCAGAGCCAGTCGGCCGCCGAGAAGTGGATCGACGGCGCTGAGGACAATTTCTCACTGACGGTCGAGAACTTCTGCAGGTGGGTGAAGGAGTATCTGGACTCCAGGGGGCCTGACCATCGGCTCGTCTTCCTGGTCGACGAGGTCGGGCAGTTCATCGGAACCGATTCCCATCTGATGCTGAACTTGCAGACCATCACGGAGGAGTTGGGAACTTTCTGCCAGCGCCGGGCGTGGGTAATCGTCACGTCGCAGGAGGACATGGACACGGTTCTCGGCGACATGACGAAGGCCAAACGGCAGGACTTCTCCAAGATCCAGGGCCGGTTCTTCCCGCCGCTGTCGCTCTCCAGCGCGAACGTCGACGAGGTCATCCAGTCGCGGCTCCTGGCGAAGCGGCCGGACGTGAACGACGAGCTCGAAGGCGTCTTCAAGCTAAAGGGCGACATCCTCAAGAACCAGCTGACCTTCACGAACTCCGGGATGACGTTCCGGAGAATCACCTCCCCCGAGGAGTTTGCGAAGAACTACCCGTTTGTTCCGTACCAGTTCCAGCTCCTGCAGAAGATCTTCGAGGCCATCCGCAAGGCCGGTGCGACCGGCATGCACCTCGCGCGGGGCGAGCGTTCGATGCTCGACGCGTTCCAGTCAGCAGCGAAGACCGTCTCAACGCGCGAGGTTGGTGTCCTCGTCCCGCTCTATGAGTTCTACCCGTCGATCGAGAGCTTTCTCGATACCGCCGTCAAGAAGACGATCGATCAGGCCAGATCGAACCCGAGCCTCGAGCCGGCTGACGTCCAGCTTCTCCAGGTCCTCTTTCTCATTCGATACGTCGACGAGATGAAGGGGAACGTCGACAACCTCGTGACCCTCTGCCTCGACCAGATCGATGGTGACCGCTTGGGCCTGCGGCGGTCTATCGAGGAGAGTCTCGCCCGCCTTGAAAAGGAGACGTTGATCAGCCGGAACGGCGACAACTATTTCTTCCTCACAAACGAAGAACGAGACATCAACAAGGAGATCAAAGGCGTCGAGCTGTCGAGCGGCGATGAGGCGGATTTGCTCGGCACGATCATCTTCGAGGACGTGTTGAAGGGCCAACGCAAGCACCGCTTCAGCACGAACAAGATGGACTTCGACTTCAACCGTCGGTGCGATGACCATCCCGTCGGCAACCAGAAAGAGGGCGCGCTCCTCGTTCATGTTCTCACGCCGCTTGGCGAAGACTACGACCTCCACGACAAGCCCAAGTGCATCCTCGAAAGCTCCGTGGACGGGGGGCTAGTCTTGTTGCGTCTCGAGAATGACGAGAGTCTGGGTCGTGAGCTGCGCACCTGCGTTCAAACAACGAAGTACCTGGGGCGCAAGAACGACGGGACACTGCCGGAGTCCACCCGCCGCATTCTTCGTGAGTGCGCCGAGGGGAACCTGCAGCGCCGGGAACGCCTGACGATCCTCCTCGAACACATGGTGACAGAGGCGGCGTACTTCGCCGACGGTCAGCCATTGAAGCTCAAAGCTTCGAAGGCCGGCGCCATGGTCGATGAGGCGCTCGAATACCTCATCCAAAACACCTTCAAGAAGATGGGGTACCTGAAACACCTCACTCCCGAGGCGGACCGGCTCAAGGAGATACAGTCGGTCCTTCGAAGCAATGACGTCGCCAAGGAGCAACTTCTCTTCGAGAAGGGGGAGAACAACCCAGAGGCTCTCGAAGACGTCCGCGCTTACCTCGATCTGTCGGCGAAGGCGAGTCGGCAGGTCGTTCTTCACGAGATGATCGAGAAGCGCTATTCCGTGCGCCCCTACGGCTGGCCCGATGAGGAGGTGCTTCTGCTCCTTGCACGGCTCCTCGTTCTTGGGGACCTGAGCCTGATGATGGACGGCTCGCTCGTCCCGCTCGACAAGGTCTATGAGGCGATCACTGCCCCGGCGAAGCGTCGGAAGATCGTTCTCGTGAAGCGACACGCCCCCGACCCGGACGCTCTCCGGAAGGCGCGGGTTCTTGGAAAGGATCTCTTCGCGGAAACAGGGCCTGACGGCGCGGACGGCCTGTGGTCCTTCTTGCAGGGCAAGCTGAAGGAGTGGCAGTCCAATCTCAGCGCGTACAAGCCAATGGCTGCTACCGGCGACTATCCAGGAGCCGAGGCGATAGCCGACGGACTCAGCCTCACGAACAAGTTGTTGGCTGCGAAGGACAGTCTCAAGTTCATCGAGCACTTCAACGGCTCGAGAGAGGATCTCCTAGAGTTCGCTGAGAATTATCACGACCTCGAGCACTTCTACGAGCACCAGCGACCTATCTGGGACCGCCTCCGGAAGGCGAGCGAGCGCTTTCAACTCAACCGCCACGAGCTCGATCGGGATTCGCTAGCCAAGCCGGCGTTGGAGCGCCTGAACGAGATCCTGGCGGCGACCTCGCCATACCGACAGATGAAGGAAGTCGAACCCCTGATCCAGACGGTGACCGACGTCAACTCCACGCTACTCGCCGATCGACGCGCAAAGGCGATTCAGAAGATCGACGCAAGCCTCGCAACGCTACGGCAGGACGTGGAGTCCGTGGAGGGCGACGGCGCGCTCCGAGACGCCTGCATCAAGCCGCTTGAAGCGCTTCGGCGGCGTGTCGAGCAAGACGAGAGCGTTGCTCACATCACCCAAGCGGAGACTGAGGCGGTCAAGGAGCACGACGCGGGGATTGCAAGCATCGAAGAGTTCGCGGCGAAGCAGGTCGAAAACTTTGTCGACCCGGGCGGAGGGACATCCGCTCCCCAGCCGGTGGCGGTCAAGAAGCAGCGCGTCGTCCTTCCCTCAAAGATGGTCAAGACGGCGTATTTGGAGACGCCAGACCAAGTGAAGGACTTCCTCGACACACTTCGTCTCGAGCTCGACACGGCCCTCGCCAACAACGAACGCATTCAGATTCGGTGATCCGATCATGAACCTCACCAAGCTGAAGACATACGCTCCGAAGGCACGCCAGGACTTCATCCAAGCGATGACGGAGCGTGCCGCGTTCTACGGCATCAAGCAGGAGGGGGCGTCGGTGGTCGCGCTGCCGATCACCGAGAAGGGCGACGGCGTAGTGATCGGCGGCCGGGCATTCTCCCGTCAGATCGCAGCGCAGCGGAGAGCACTAGAGAAGAGGATCGACGAACACGGGTTCGCCCAGACGATGGAGGCACTCGCCTACACATGGTTCAACCGGCTAGTCGCCATCCGCTACATGGAGGTCCAGGGCTACTTCGACCACGGCTACCGGGTTCTGTCGCCGGCGCCGCACGTCGTCGGTGGGGCCGAGCGGCCTCCCGAGATCCTCGACCACGCTGAGCATGTCGAGCTACCCGGTCTGGACAAGCAGGTCGTCGTCGACCTCAAGCTCGACGGCAACAAGGACTCCCAACTCTACCGATTGCTCCTGCTTGGCCAGTGCCATGCGCTGCACGCGACAATGCCGTTCATCTTCCCGAGGCTCGACGATGAGACGGAGCTCCTACTGCCGGAGAACTTGTTACACACCGACTCGGTCATTCGCCAGCTAGCGAGCGAGATCACCGACGAAGACTGCCAGACCGTCGAGATCCTCGGCTGGCTGTACCAGTTCTACATCGCGGACAAGAAGGAAGAGGTCATGGGCCGCAAGAAGGCGGTGCCGACGGAGGACATTCCGGCGGTCACGCAGCTCTTCACGCCTCACTGGATCGTCCGGTACCTCGTCGAGAACTCACTCGGGCGTCTCTGGCTTCTGAACCGCCCCGGCTCCCGCCTCCGAGAACAGATGCCCTACTACATCGAGGGCGAGGCAGAGACAGGCTTCCTTCAGATTTCGAAGCCTGAGGACATCCGCCTGCTCGACCCCGCCGTCGGCAGCGGCCACATGCTCAGCTACGCCTTTGACCTGCTCTACGCCATCTACGTCGAAGCGGGGTACGCCCCCGCCGAGATCCCTGCGCTCATCCTGGAGCACAACCTCCACGGCTTGGACATTTGCCCGCGTGCCACCCAACTAGCGGCGCTCACGCTGGTACTGAAGGCCCGCGAGAAGTCGCGTCGCTTCTTCGCGATCGAGAAGATCGTTCAGCCCCGAATCCTCGCGCTGCAGGATATCCACTTCGAAGACAGTGAGCTGCGCGAGTATGTTTCGGCACTTCAGCTCGGCGACCTTTTCAATGGCCCGATGCTTCAACTGCTTCACCAATTCGACGAGTCGACTACATTCGGGTCTCTCATCCGCCCTTGTCTTGATGGGCGCGCTATCACCTTCGCGCGCAGCGCCATCGCGACGAAGGATCTTGGCGGACAGCTGTTCCTGCGTGCCACGCACCTAAAGGTTTTGCGCGTGCTCGAACAGGCCGAGCTCCTTTGCCAGCGGTATCACGTTGTCGTCGCAAACCCGCCGTACATGGGAAGCAAAGCGATGAACGGCCGCCTCAAGGTGCTCA
>Ga0075163_10012751_pt1 | contig 10943 bp, 8 predicted proteins | sample JI1023141ADNA_FD_71478 | JGI IMG/M metagenome (GOLD analysis project Ga0075163, IMG submission 71478) | Wastewater effluent complex algal communities from Wisconsin, to seasonally profile nutrient transformation and Carbon sequestration -... | ecosystem: Engineered > WWTP > Effluent > Algae...
TGGGTGAGATCCGTCGTCAGGGGGGGCGCCTGCTTTCGGTGACGCCTCATAAGGCCTCGCTCGAAGATTTGTTTTTCCATGAGGCCGCGCAGGCGGCCTCATGTGTGCCGGCGCATGTGATCAGTGGGAGGGCGTTCTGATATGGGTGCGATCGGGGTCATCGCAGTGAACGCGTTTCGCGAAAGCCTGCGCGATAAGATCCTCTACAATTTGGTGTTGTTCGCCGGATTGCTCATCGGACTGTCGGTGCTGCTAGCGGACCTCTCCATCACCGAGCATCACAAGGTGATTGCGGATATGGGCCTGGCGGCGATCAATCTGATCGGCGTGATTATCGCCATGTTCGTCGGCATCAGTTTGGTCAATAAGGAAATCGAGCGACGCACGATATATACGATCATGGCCAGGCCGATCAGCCGCAGCTTTTTCATTATGGGAAAATATTTCGGCCTGGCGTTGACGCTCCTGGTGAATATGTCCGTCATGCTGGCCGTCTTCCTGCTCACACTCTGGCTCTACCACGTCCCGATCGAGCGCTCCCTCTTCCAGGCCGTCCAATTGATGTTCGTCGAGATTCTGGTGGTGACGGCGATCGCGCTCTTTTTCTCGACGTTCACCTCCTCGACGCTCAGCGCCATTTTTACCTTGGGGCTGTATGTCATCGGGCATCTCACGGCGGACCTGAGGGCGATGGTGGCGAACAGTGAGGGCGGGGCCGGGAAGGCAGTGGTCGACCTGTTGTACTACCTCTGTCCGAATCTGGAAATGCTCAATATCAAGGGCCAGGCGGCTGTGGGCGTTGCGGCGGGACCGGAGTACATGCTGCTCGCGTCCCTCTACGGGTTGCTGTACGCGGGGCTGTTGCTGACGGGAGCCTGCCTGGTGTTTCAGCGGCGAGATTTCTGATCCACGGTCCTGCTGCATCGGTGTGCTGAAGCATCGCGATGAGTCTCATCACCGATCGGGCGTCACGCGCATCATCCCTGGCCAGGCCAGACGGCCGGGGTTTTCAGTTAAAGGCTACGAAATGACGTCGCGGCAATACGGCCTCTCTCCCCTCATGGTCGTCACCAGTATGTCCTCGCATTGGAACCTGGTCTGTCTATTGACCAAGCGGGAAATCGCCAGCCGTTATCGAGGGTCGCTGTTGGGCGTGGTATGGGCGTTCCTGCATCCGACGGTCATGCTGGCTGTGTATACGATTGTGTTCAGGGGCGCGTTCGGCATGCGGTGGGGGCGGGACGGCGAGAGTGCCCTGGATTTCGGCCTCCTGCTGTTCTCGGGGCTGATCATTCATGCCTTGTTTGCTGAAAGTATTCATCGCGCGCCGTACCTGATCGTGAATCATAGCAACTACGTCAAAAAGATTGTCTTCCCGCTTGAAATTCTGGCCTGGACGTCCCTCGGGGCGGCGCTCTTTCACGCGGCCATCAGTGCGCTCGTGCTGATCGTCTTTTACGGTGTCCTCCACCATTCGCTGCATTGGACGATGTTGTTGATCCCTGTCCTGCTCCTGCCGCTGGCCCTGGTGACGATTGGAATCTCTTGGTTTCTCGCCTCCGCCGGTGTGTTTCTGCGGGATCTCGGCCACGCGAGTGGACCGGTCACCACCGTGATGTTGTTTCTCTCGCCGGTGTTCTATCCGGCCTCGGCATTTCCTGATTCCTATCGGGTCTTGCTGTATGCGAATCCGCTCACCTTTCTCATCACCCAAGCTCAGGATGTGCTCATTTGGGGAAAGGCTCCATCCTGGGTCGGCATCGGCCTCTATTGTGTGTGCAGCTACCTGATCGCATGGGCCGGGCTGCTGTGGTTTCAGAAGACACGGAAGGCGTTTGCCGATGTCCTCTGAGTGGGCCATCCGCGTGCACAATTTGTCCAAGACCTACCGGCTGTACGATCGCCCGAGCGACAGGGGAAAGCAGTGGATCCTGCCTGCGGTCCAGAAGTGTCTCGGACGCGAACCCGCGCAGTACTACCGCGAGGTGCATGCTGTCGAGAATGTGTCCTTCGAGGTGAAGAAGGGGGAGACGCTCGGCATCATCGGTCGAAACGGGTCCGGGAAGTCCACACTGTTGCAGTTGATCGTGGGGACCTTGAGTCCGACAGGCGGAACGATCGAGATCGACGGTCGCGTTGCGGCGCTGCTTGAACTGGGCGCTGGGTTTCATCCGGAATTTACGGGCCGGGAGAATGTGTTCCTCAACGCGTCCTTGCTCGGTCTGTCGCGAGCGGACATCGACGCGCAGCTGGATGACATGCTGGCGTTCGCCGAAATCGGGGCCTCGATCGATCAGCCGGTGAAAACCTACTCGAGCGGCATGGTGGTTCGCCTGGCCTTTGCCGTGATGGCACATGTGAAGGCCGACATTCTCGTCATCGATGAGGCATTGGCGGTGGGGGATGCATTTTTCGTTCAGAAGTGTATCCGATTTCTCAGAGCCTTTATGGAGCGGGGAACGGTCCTCTTCGTGAGTCACGATTCCGCTGCGGTGCTGAGTCTCTGCCGGAAGGCGCTCTGGTTGGAGCATGGGCGGATTGCCGGTATCGGTGAGGCGAAGACGGTGTGTGACGGGTACCTGCACGATGCCTATGCCGTGACCCGGCGCGAGGCCGGTACGGAGGCCTCCGAGGTGTCGTCCGCATCCAGATCTAACGTGATTCAGTTAAGGCCTCCTGTGATCCCTGAATCGAAGGGCGAACACGGGCTGCAACATGTGGAGAATGTCTCAGGTCCAGAGGATCGCCAAGCGCGGATCGAGAAGATTCTGTTCACCAATGCTATCGGCCGCACGATTCATACGGTGAGCAAGCGCGAACGGGTGTCGCTCCGAATTTGGTGCCGGACGTTCATATGGCTGAGGAGTCCGATCGTCGGGTTTCTCGTCCGGGACCGATTCGGCCAATCCCTCTTCGGCGCCAATACCTGTTTGGTCGGACAGGGCATGTCGGATGCTGTGGCACCGGGAAGCAGCTTTGTCGCGGTGTTGGAATTTGTGATGCCGGTGCTTCATCCGGGCGACTATGCGATGAGTGTTGCGCTCGCCGACGGAACGCAGCAGCAACATGTGCAACATCATTGGATTCATGATGCGCTGGCATTCACCTCCTCGCCGACGGAACCATGTTTTGGCCTCTTCGCTGTTGAATTGGTGCATGCTGATTTGTGCCGGACTTCCACGCAGGATGCCCGAGATGAAAGTGCCAATGACTCCGTTGCCCTGTAGAGTGTGCGGCGGTGATGCCTTTGTGCATCACGACGTGTTGTGGAGCGACCTGATCGGCCAATGGGGCTTGTCGGCCGCTGAGGCGGACTATATCAACATCCAGCAGGGAACCTCCTGTTCCGCCTGTGGCTCAAATGTCCGATCGATTGCGTTGGCGGACGCCCTGTTGCGATTTACCCACGCGACATCGACATTGAAAGCATGGGTCGGGTCGAATGCGGCGGGCACGTATACCGTGCTGGAGATCAATGAAGCCGGCTCCCTGAGCAGTGTCCTTGCAACCATGCCGGGCCACCGGCTGGTGCGTTATCCGGACTACGACATGATGGCGTTGCCGTTCGAAAGTGGCTCATTCGATCTCGTTGTTCATTCCGACACGCTGGAACATGTGCCGGATCCGGTCCGGGGATTGCGGGAGTGTCGGCGTGTCCTACGACGTGGAGGCGCCTGCATTTTTACCGTCCCTGTTGTGGTGGGACGCCTGACGAGGAGCAGAAAAGGATTGCCGCTCAGTGTCCATGGCAGCGAAGGCTGTCAGGACTCCTCACTGACGGTGCACACTGAATTCGGCGCGGATGTCTGGTGTCAGGTCTTGGAGAGCGGGTTCGAGGAGTGCCGGGTAGTGCCATACAGGTATCCTGCAGGTATCGCAGTGATTGCGGGCCTGCCTGAGTCGGCAGCGACGAAAGGGGGGCAGCGGTGAACAAGAGAGGCCACGTGTTGCCGGAGCTTGAGGCAACCGGTGAGCGATTCCTGCCGGAGATGCAGGGAACCATTGCGCTGGAGCATTTGCACCGGTATGCCATGGCCAAGGACTTTGCTGCCGGGAAGGTAGTCCTCGATATTGCCTGCGGTGAAGGCTACGGGTCGGCTGTTCTTGCCGGGGCGGCTGCGCGCGTGTACGGCGTAGACATTGCCCCCGATGCCATCGCCCATGCAAAGGCCAAATATCAGCGGCCCAATGTGGAGTTCCTCACCGGCCGTTGCGCGGACATTCCGCTCGCCGATGGCGCCGTTGATTTGGTGGTCAGTTTCGAGACCATCGAGCACCATACCGAGCATAAAGAAATGTTTGCCGAAATCAAACGTGTCCTGCGACCGGGCGGCCTCATGATCATGTCCAGTCCCGACAAGCTGGAGTATACGGAGCGTGCCAATCATGCCAATGCTTATCATGTGAAGGAGCTCTACGCGGAGGAATTCCAGCAGCTGGTTGAGCGGTACTTTACGCACGTCGCCATCCTTGGGCAGCGTGTGCTGTACGCGTCGGCGATCCTGCCGTCAGGTCGCCCCGGGGAATCGATTCATTATCACCGCGAGCATGGTGCAGGAATCCAGTCGGCACATGGTTTGATGCGGCCTTGCTACCAGGTTGCCGTGGCATCGGACGCCGCGATGCCCTCGCTGGCCGGCAGTCTGTTCGAGGAGATCGGTGAGTCGGACCCGGAAATCGGATTGCTCCGGCATCAGTTGGACCATGCCAGGCAGCGGATTGCCGGCTTGGAGGATGAGGTCGCGGGGCTCAAGAGGGCGATCGACTTCATCCTACATTCACACTCCTGGCGTGCGACTCGGCCCCTCCGTGCGGTAGCCAATCTGCTTCGGGCGATCATCGGCAAACCAACTGAAACTGAGCCGTAGGTACTGTTTTCGAATGACCGTATGAGCCTTGTGACCCGACGATTGCTGAAGTCCTTCCGGTTGGCGAAGTTTTCCCTCGTGGAAGGCCTCTCCTGGTACAGACGGCACGGCCGCCTGCCGAGAGGATCGGAGTGTGCCGACCTGTTTCGAAAAGCATTCTTCCGGTTCAAGATCCTCGCGCATCGAGCCGCTCCCGCTCCCAAGACAATTGAAAACATCCTCCCGCCTTACGAGGCTTGGTTGCGGGTGAATGCCTGGAATAAGCGGATGCGCGACGACCTGCGCGATCGGCTGAGCAGGCAGGCGGCCCGCCTGCCCACGATCTCGATTGTCATGCCGGTGCACGATCCGCCCATTGAGTTTCTTGAGCGAGCGATCGAGTCGGTACGCGCCCAAGTTTGCGAAGGATGGGAACTTTGCATCGTGGACGATGGCAGTACGAACCAGAATGTGCGTGCCGCGTTGGAACGGTGGCACTCGGCGGATCCTCGAATTCGAGTCGCCTGTCTGGAGCAGAACGTCAATATCAGCGCGGCCACCAACAAAGCCGCCGCGCTGGCCGGCGGCGAGTTTCTCTTGTTTTTCGATCACGACGATGAGTTGACGCCGGATGCCGTCGGGGAGATTGCACTGTTCCTGACTGAGCAGCCGGGCGTGGATGCGTTGTATTCCGACGACGACAAGATCGACGTGTCCGGCAGGCGGTATGCGCCTCAATTTAAACCCGACTGGTCGCCTGAGCTGCTCCTGTCCTACATGTATCTCAGTCATGTATTCGTCGTGCGCCGGGCCCTATTCGAGTCGGTCGGCGGTATGCGGGTTGGTTTTGAAGGCGCTCAGGATTACGACCTGGCTCTGCGGGTGGCAGAGCGGACATCTGCCTTCGGACACATTCCGAGAGTGCTCTATCATTGGCGGGCCTTGCCGGGGTCGACGGCCACCAGCGGCGCGGCGAAGCCGGCCAGTCTCGAAGCGGGCCGGAGGGCGGTTGTCGAAGCCTTCGAACGCCGGGGTATCGCTGCCCGTGTGACTCAGCCGGAGTTCGCCGCCAAGGGCAACCTAGGCATCTATTCTCATGAGTTTCCGGACGATGGCCCCACGGTCACCATTATCATTCCAACGAAGAATCAGGCGGCGATCCTCCGTCAATGCATCGACTCTCTCCGTAGCACCACCTATCGGAATTATGAGGTCGTCATCATCGACAATGAGAGCGACGATCCTGAAACCCTTGCCTATCTCCGGTCGCTTCCGCATCGCGTCATTCGTATCCCCAATCCATCCGGGCGGTTCAATTATGCGGCCATCAACAATCGTGCAGTGGAAGCCGTGACCGGTGAGTTCGTGTTGTTCCTGAATAATGATACCGAGGTGAAGGCTCCGCGCTGGCTGAGCCAGATGGTCGGATACGCGCAAATGCCCGGTGTCGGGGCGGTCGGGGCGAAGCTGATATTTGCCGACGGCCGCATTCAGCATGCCGGTGTGATCCAGGGCCTGTACCATGGGCTCGCCGGGCCGGCGTTCAAGCTGACGCCTGCGTGGGAACACGGCTACCTGGCCTATGCCTCCGTCGTCCGCAATTATTCGGCGGTGACCGCTGCCTGCCTCCTGACCTCGCGGAAGCGATTCCTGGAACTCGGAGGGTTCAACGAAGCGGAGTTCGGCGTCGCTTACAACGACGTCGACTATTGCTATCGCCTAGTCGACCAGGGGTATCGCTGCGTCTACTGTCCTGACGCGCAGCTCACGCACTATGAGGGGTTCTCGCGCGGGTTCCGCGACGATCCGGCCGAAGTCGCCGCGTTTAAGCACAAGTACAAACGCCGAAGCGATCCCTGGTATAGCCCTTCGCTGTCCCTCGTCGATGAGAGCTTCCAGCTGATCCCGCGAAAACTGGCTTCACGCCGGCAGAAGCCGATCCCGATCGTCATGACCGCGCTGAGTCTGAATTGCGAGGGGGCACCCTGGAGTCAGTACGAACTGACCAAGGAGCTGGTGAAGCGGAAGATGATTCAGCCCATCGTGTTTTCTCCGGTGGATGGTCCGCTGCGTTCGCTCTATGAAGAGCAGGGAATTTCCGTGATGGTCGATCGGCATCCTCTCTGGGGCGTGACGAATCTCACGGAGTACGATGCCGCCATCTTGGCGTTCTCCTCCAAGTGTCTCTCGTGGGGAGCGGAACTGGTCTATGCCAATACACTCCAGAGTTTTTATGCCGTCGCGGCAGCGCACCAGGCGAGATTACCCTCGGTGTGGAATCCGAGAGAGAGCGAGCCCTGGCAGACCTATTTTGATTATTTGCCTGACGGCGTCATTCAAAAGGCCTACGATTGCTTTGCCTGGCCTTATCGAGTGGTGTTTGTGGCCGACGCGACCCGCGATGCCTATGTCGCACTCAACACGCGACACAATTTTACGGTGATTCGCAATGGCTTGGATCGGACACGTATTGAGCAGGCTCGTAAGGAATGGACGAAGGCAGAGGCTCGTGCGTCCATCGGGGCCTGTGACGGTGAGATCGTCATTCTCCTGCTTGGAACCGTCTGTTCACGGAAGGGACAGCAGGATCTGGTCAACGCCTTGGCGGTGATGTCCCCGGAGCTGCAGGACAGGATTCGCTGCTATATCGTGGGAGATCGGCCAGGCGACTACAGTGTGGAATTGCACGGCCTGGTCAAGCAACTGCCCGTTTCATTGCGCAATAGGATGCACATCGTGCCGGAGACGCGCCAGACGACACAGTATTATCGCGCAGCCGACCTGTTCGTCTGCACCTCCAAGCTGGAGAGTTATCCTCGCGTGGTCCTTGAGGCAATGACGTACGGTCTGCCCATCGTCACCACCCCCGTGTTCGGCATTCGTGAACAGGTTCGGGAGGGCGTCAATGCATTGTTTTACGAGCCTGGAGATAGTCGTGCGCTGGCCGCGCGATTGCAGAATCTGATTCAGGATGAGCCGCTGCGCTCCCGGATGGCCGCGAAGAGCGCCAGTGTGCTCGCTCTGGGGACGGATTTCGAAGAAATGGTGGAAGCGTACGGAGAGATCTTTGCGGAAGCCTGGTTGACCGGCGGAGAGCGACTGTCATGAGCGCGATGTTCAATCTTGAAACGCCCGCGGGCAGCAGTCTAGGGACAATCAACCGTTTGTCAGGCTGGTACATTCCTGATCACGGCCGTCGTCCGGAACTCTATGTCGCCTGTAACGGGAAGCGCGAGGCCGCGTTGGAATGGGGAAGTATTCGACCGGATGTTTCCTCCGTCTACCCGGCACAGTCTCAGTCAATCATCAGCGGGTTTCAGGGCGACCTGTTGGTGAGTGAACATCTGCAGGGCCAGGAACTGGATGTCGCAGTGTTGGATGCGGCAGGGCAGGATCGGGAGCTGTTTCGGCGCACCTACGTCATCGGGGCCTCGAGCCCTCCCGTCACACGGGACCGCTCGTTCAACCTCTTCGATCTCCTCGTGTGTCCGGAGTGTCGTTCTCCTCTTTCAAAACAAGAGCCCGGGTGGGTCTGTCCAAGGTGCGCGATGCCTGTGCATCTTCGAGCCGGCGTGCCGCATTTTCTCCATGCGCAGGGAATTCCCTGTCTTCATCTGAGCGAGCAGACCAGCACGCATCCCTATTCCTCCGATGTACTCGATATCCTCGGCCGCCATCGCGCGGGCCTGGTGCTCGATTTCGGGGCCGGCCACACACCCAGGGAATTGTTGCGCCCCCATGTCGTCTATCTGGATGCAGTTCAGTATCAGTGGACCGATCTGGTCTGTACGCGCGGACGCCTACCGTTCCGCGACCATACATTCGACGCCGTGGTGAGCCAGGCGGTCTTCGAGCATCTCCAGGACCCGCATCAGACCGCGCGTGAGCTCTATCGTATTCTAAGGCCCGGCGGCCTCATCCACCTCGATACGGCCTTCATGCAGCCGCTGCACGGTGATCCCTGGCATTTCTTCAATATGACGCAACACGGCCTGCGGCAAGTCATGGCGCCGTTTCAGGAAGTTCGGTGCGGCATCAAGAGCTACCAATACCCGTCAGCCAGTTTGTTGATGCAACTTGAAGCCATCACGCCGTTTATCACGTCCAGGAAATGGCGCAAGACCATCACGAAATGGCACAAGGAATTACAGTCGGGAGCAGGGGAGTTCGACGACTCGCTCGGGGAATTCGGACGGACCACGCTGGCCGCCGGGTTTTATTTCGAAGGGCGGCGTCCATAGCTAGACCATACGCGGACGTTTACGTCCTGTTGCCACGAGTCACGGATTCATACCGTCAGTGATTGCTTCGTCCCTGCCCGCAAGGTCATCGCCTGTGCGGACACATGACATATCCGAACGGTACCGATTAGGGAGGCCTGTGGTGAGAGAGATCCTCATTCCGGGAATCAGGCGCGTGCTCCGTGGCTTGGAACGGGTCCATACAGCACTGGGTCGTCGCGTATTGCCGCAGACAGCGACATTCACGAGTACCGATGAGCACCGCGTCTCCGACTACTGGGGCAAGCAGTTCGAGGCCATGCGCACGGACAACTCCTACTGGCTCAACAACAAGCTTGTCGAGGAGTCGACGTATCGCCTGATGACCGATACCCCCAAACATTGGCTGGGCTGGCTGCTGAACGACTATTTTGCCCAGCGTACGTTCAACCGCTCGCTGAGTGTCTGTTGCGGGGACGGGGCCCACGAGATTCAGCTCTACACGTCGGGTAAGGTGCGATTCGTTAGCGGGGTTGATATCTCGGAGGGGGCGATCAAGCAGGCGACCGGGCGCTTTGAAGCGGTCGATGCGCCTCCGGATCGATATCGGTTCGAGGTGCGGGATGTGAATGCGCTTACAATCGACGGCACGTTCGATCTGATTCTTTCCACAGGAGCCTTGCACCACACGACCAATCTTGAGGCCCTCCTGGCGACGGTGGAGCGTGCGCTGGAGCCGAACGGCTACTTCATCGTGGTGGAGTTCATCGGACCGAACCGGTTTCAATGGACCGACCGGCAAGTTGAGATCGCGAACCAGGTGCTCGGTGTCCTCGATCCCTACTACTTACGCGACGGCAGGCAGACCAGGTTCGAGCGGCCCTCGGTCGAAAGCATGCTCAAGAGCGATCCATCGGAGGCGGTACGATCTGCCGAGGTCTATCCATTGGTGCAGAAGCATTTCGAGGTACGCTATGAGCGATTTTACAACGGCACACTCCTTCACCAGCTCCACCCGCTCCTGAGGTCCGAACTGGCGAATCGCGGGCAGCGTGACTTCGATTCCATCGTGAAATTGATTCTTTTGATGGAAGACTTGCTCATTAAGGGCGGGGTATTGCCGTCCGATTTCGTATTCCTCATTTGTCAGAAGCCGATGCCTGGCACCCGGCGATCAGCGTAGAGGGGAGGTCCCGGCGCATGTGCGGCATTGTCGGCCTGTGTGATCGCATGGAGCCCAATCAAGCCCGTCGTCTTTTGCGGCGGCTGTTGGCAACCATGGAGGCGCGCGGCCCGGACGGTTCGGGAGAGTTTGTCGAAGACCAGATCGTGATGGGGATGAGGCGGCTGGCAGTGATCGACGTGGAAGGCGGAGGGCAGCCTCTTCTGAGTCGTGACGGCCAGGTGATAGCCTTTCAAAACGGGGAGATCTATAACCACGTCGCCCTCCGCCATGAATTGGAACAGCAGGGTGCGGTGTTTCGAACAGCCAGTGACACGGAGGTTCTGGCGCATGGGTACGAACATTGGGGAATCGACGGGCTGCTGGCGAAGCTCGACGGAATGTACGCCATTGCGATCTTCGATCGCCGGAACCAGCAGTTGCATCTCGTGCGCGATCGATTCGGGGAGAAGCCGCTCTACTACAGTGCGACGTCGAATAGGTTTGCCTACAGCTCAAATACGAAGGCGCTGGCACTGTTGCCGTGGGTCGATTGCGACATTGCTGCCGGCAGCGTTGATCGTTATCTGGCGTTGCACTATGTGCCCGGCCGACGGACGATTTTCAAAGGGATTCAGCGTGTGTTGCCCGGTGAGCGGCTGACGGTCTCCTTGCGATCGTTCACGCTCCATCATGAGCGATACTATCGTCCGG
>Ga0075163_10012752_pt1 | contig 10943 bp, 10 predicted proteins | sample JI1023141ADNA_FD_71478 | JGI IMG/M metagenome (GOLD analysis project Ga0075163, IMG submission 71478) | Wastewater effluent complex algal communities from Wisconsin, to seasonally profile nutrient transformation and Carbon sequestration -... | ecosystem: Engineered > WWTP > Effluent > Algae...
AGTTCCCGGGCATCAATCACGGTTGATTCGGTCAGAACCACGCTCCGTTCAATGATGTTCTCTAGCTCGCGAATGTTGCCAGGGAACGGATAGCGCAGCAGTGCCGCCATGGCTTCGTCTGTCAACCCCGAGACTGACTTCCGGAGCCGCTCGTTGAAGCGGAGCAGGAAGTGAGACACCAGCAGTGGGATGTCTTCTCGTCTCTCCCTCAGCGGCGGTAGCTGGATAGGGACAACGTTCAGTCGGTAATACAGTTCCTCCCGAAAGTTTCCCGCCGCAGCTTCTTTGACCAAGTCGCGGTTGGTCGCGGCAATCACCCTGACATCGACGCGCAACGTCTTGATGCCGCCCACGCGCTCGAACTCGGACTCTTGGAGCACGCGCAGGAGCTTGACCTGCATCTCTAGCGCTAGTTCACCAATTTCGTCCAGGAAGAGAGTCCCTCGATCCGCCAGCTCGAATCGTCCCGGCTTCGACGACACCGCACCAGTAAATGCGCCCTTTTCGTATCCAAACAGCTCCGACTCCATGAGTGTCTTGGGGATCGCGGCGCAGTTGATTCGAATAAACGACTCGTTCTTGCGACTGGAGTGTTCGTGCAGTGCGCGAGCGACCAGTTCTTTCCCTGTGCCGCTCTCTCCGATGATCAAAACCGTTGACGGTGTATCGGCGACCTTATCGATCAACGAAAACACTTTTTGTAGCGCTGGGGCCGTTCCCACCAGTCCGTAGCGTCCGTGCTGCGGCGGAATGTGACCAAGCGGTCGTCTCGGTGCTCTTTGGTCGAGTTCAAAGCTGGCGACGGCCTTGCGTACCACCTGCAGGATATGTTCGTTGTCGGTGCCTTTCTCGACGAAGTCGAAAGCTCCTAGCTTGACCGCCTCGACCGACTCCGTGATGCGACCGTAGGCGGTGAAAATAATCACCTTGAGGTCGCTGTATTCGGCAATAGCTCGTCGGAATAGGTGCATTCCATCGAGCTTGGGCATCCGTAGGTCGGTGATAAGGACCGCGACCTCGTTACTTAGCAGCGAGAGCGCTTCTTCTCCGTCACGGGCTTCAAGGACATCGTAGCCCTCGCGGCGCAGTAGGGACGAAAGGACCTTGCGAAGGCTGGGTTCATCATCGGCAATGACGATGCGTCGAGGGGAAACGGGCACGGCGCGACCCTATCAGACAGAGCAGTCAGAGGTCAAATCCGACGAGCAGCCAGAACATCTCCGACGGCGGCCAGCGCCGAGTCCTCCGCCCCTCCCTTGCGGTACGCGACATCGAGAGAGGACTCCGCCACCACTCGATACAGATCCCCTACCTGGCAGCTCACTCGATTGAGTGAGTCCAAGTGGCTCGCCACGGTCAGTGCGTCGCCACGCGCCACGGGTCCAGTCAGAGCCTGCGGTAACCCAACCTGTTCGACGTTGCGTAGCACCGACTGGGTCAGATCGACCAGCGCTCGCTGTCCGTCTTGGCGAGCGAGTCCAACTCGACTCAGCAAGTGGATCGCCACATCGAGTAGCGTGGCGACGTGCCCTGCCGCCAACACTGCCGCCGCATGGTAAATGGGGAGCTTATCTTCCGATAGCAGTAGCGGCACACCCGACAGAGCGTGGCAAATCTCCTGGCCCGCCGCGATCCCGGCCGCATCGCCCACGATGGCCATCACTGTTCCTACCATCTCGTGCTCGCTACGGGGACCGCTGCCATCGAGTTCTTCCGTGGCACCGCGATGCACAAACGAACGGAGCGGATGAAGCAGCCCAATTCCCTTCACCTGCGAACGAATCGTACCCAGCACCTGCGAAGGCGGACGTCCTCCGGCACAGTGCAGCACCACCGAGCCAGCGTCCGCAGCCCCGTGACCTACGATGTACTCGGCGGCCTGACTGATCGAATCATCGCGAACGGCCAAGATGACCACATCGGCCGCAGTGCGTGTGGAACTCTCGGTCCAGAGCGGCCCGTGCGATCGCGACCAGCTCCGCACCGGGAAGCCCACATGAGACAGCGCTCGATCCAGCGTCTGGCCGACCGGCCCAGCCCCAACGATCAGCACACGAGTCGAGCGCTCCGGATTGGACACAGGTTCATCCGCAAACAGCGACGTAGTCACGATCGGCCCTCCTCAGCGACTTGATACAGCGACTGAGCTTCAATGTAGGCGAGTATTGACCGACTGAGCCAGCCGGTCGGTTTGGCACCTTGAGCCAGAGCAGCCCGAACGCTGGTCGAGCTGACCTCAGGCAGACGCAACGGCTCATGATGACGGATGTCGCAAACGGACGGGTCCGTGGCTGTAGCGACCTCGGCTCCGCCACGCTGCAACACCAGAAACGGCAACATGGAGGACAGCTCCCGCCAGCCAAACCAGCGCTCACGTTCTTTCAGCAGGTCCGAGCCAATCACCAACGAAAATTCAACACCGGGATGCTGTTCCCGGAGGCGTCGCACCATGTGCAAGGTATAGCTGGGCCCGCCCAGCTCTTCTTCTACCGTCGAGATGCGGACCCGAGGGCCGAGCGACTGGGCGAGCAGACTGCACATCGCGAGTCGGTGGCGATACGAAGTGAGTCGCTTGTCGAACACATGCCGAAATACGGGAACCAGCCATAGTTCGTCTATGGGAAACGTCTCCAGCACATACAGACAAGCCAGCTGATGACCGATGTGTGGAGGATCAAAGCTTCCCCCAAAGAGCGCTACGCGCATACGCCCATGGTGAGGCTGTCGAGACCCGAAAGCAACTCATGTCGAGGGATCGATCGCACGTCGCACCTCTGTCATTACTTCGTCGATGGCCCGGTCTTGGGTTTGAATCATTGGTCGAAACTCGATGCTCACCTGCTGATCGAAGAACGTCCTAAGCCCTGTCGGTGGTAGGACTTTGCCAGTGTTTCTGAGGCGTACGGGCAAAATGGGCAACCCAGTGCCTTGCGCCAACATAAACCCGCCCTTCTTCAGTGCTCCAAGCGCTCCCGTCTTACTGCGGGTTCCCTCTGGGGCCAGCCACACAAACGTGCCAGCCCGAATGTCCCGGCCTGCCGCCTCCAGGCTGGCCACTGCCTGGGTTCGGTCAGAGCGAACAATGGGAATAAAGCCGGCCACACGCATCGCTCGGCCCCACAGCGGCACTTTGAACAGCTCAGCCTTGGCAATCATTCGGAGACGCACCCCCGGAGGCAGTGCTGCATACAGCAGTGGGATGTCGCACAAACTCTGGTGGTTCGACATCACGATGCAGGGCTGCGTAGGAAAGTGCTCGTGACCTGTCACGGTCAGCGAGGTTCGCGTGATCCGTACGAGCGTCTGCGCCCAGTCCAGCAGGCGCGCATCACAGCGAGCGGCCGAGGATCTACCGATCGCGCCCTCTAGTACAGTTGGAACCGAGATGCGGAGTGTGTGATAAAAGGTACGAAGCGTTAACAACGCACTTCCTTGCGCCTGGTTCATAGTCGGCAGGGTAGAAGCATCTGCCCCTTGTGGGAAGGACTACCAATCTCCGAGTTGATCACGGGTCTAGATCGCTCGATACCACTCGGTCCCCTGGTTCCACAGCGCGCATTCGGCGGAGAAAGCGTAGCGCGTCGTGGCACGAACCCTAGGTCTGGCCAATCGCATCCAACAACCAGCGTCTAAGACACTACGGGCTGGGATGCCAACTGCCTCGCGCTGCGTTCCAACGCTCACGGGCTGGGCTGTGACATCGAGCGGCTTGGGTGCGATAGCCAGTTGGGTTGGGTATCGAAGGCTGCGCCGTGCCTTTCAACCGGTCGGTCCATGCATCAATTGGCGTACGGGGTGGGTTTTGGACGCAGTCCGGTGGGTCTTTACAGCCTAAGGAGTGGGTACCGGACGTCTCGCCGTCGTATGATGAGCCTCATGCATCCCCGTTCACTGCCGGTCCTTGTGGTGGGTTGGCTGTCGGCTATGTGCGGAGCGGTTCCACATGCCTCTGCAGCCGCTGCGGGAACATTGTCGATTCCCGCAGATCTCCGCCGCGACGAGGTTCGCTGTAGTGAGCTGGGCTGTGTGCTCGGAGCGTGCGTCACTCATCAATCTGCGCAGCAGCCGGCCTGGATCTGGTCATCCATCCGCTTGGTGCCCAACTTTCATGATGGCCGGACGGATGGCTTTCGCTTGTTTGCCGTCCGTCCCGGATCCATTGTCAGCCGACTTGGCATTGCCAACGGCGACAGCTTGCTCGCGCTCAACGGTCTGCCGCTGAACGGACCTGAGCAATTGACCAAGGCCATCGACCCAGCACGTACCGCTCCACGGAACACGCTGGAGCTATCGCGTAACGGCCAACCGTACCAACTACTGCTGCTGCTTGATCAGAGCGCAAACAGTTCGGTCGCAGCGGCCGCCTGCTCCACGATGCCATCCACAGACAATGTCCCACTAGCGCCAGCGGAGCGGTCCGAAACCAACGTCCCCCTCAGCCAAAGACCCCCCGATCACCAAGCACTACTCGCGGCGGTAGCCAAAGGCGTTCATTGCTCCGCGAAAACGTGCACGATGCGACGATCACTCATGGACCAAGTACTGGCCAATGCAACCCTGTGGGCACATGGTGCCCGTGCCATTCCCCTGATGGTGAACGGGAAGATGCAAGGGCTCAAGCTGGTGTCGGTCGCGCCCGGCTCTCTGTTCTTCCTACTCGGTTTGCGCAGAGGTGACCTACTACGAAGCTTCGCCGGTCATCAGCTCACGACTCCAGAAAGCGCGCTACGAGCCTATGCCGAACTGCAACGAGCCCAAAAGGTGCAGCTTGCGCTGACTCGCAACAATGCCCCGGTGGTGATCACGTTTCTGTTTCAGACGTAACGACAAGGACTCTGTGTGCTCGCCACAAACTCGGTCCGAGAACTCGCTTACGGCTTCAGGTCTGCACCATCTCGCGGGCTGATCGTGCCAGCGAGGTCGATCGATACGAGCCCCGTGACCGATGAATACGCTGTGCCATCCGCAGGTGGAGCAAATGCAGCGTTGGCAACCTTGAGGTAGGCCGAAAGCAGACGGGTCTCCGCGCCACTGGCAGAAATCTTGAAGGTGAAGTTGAGGTTATTTCTCTGCGTGGTGGTCGATGCACCAAACCGAACCAGTGCACCATTGGCATCGAAGAACGCCGCTGGGGTGATGCTACCAAGTGTTGCGCTAGGAAATTGTGCGGTCGTGACCAGCACCGGCTGCGGCTGATCGGAGGCCGGTCCCTGTGAGCGAATCTCACCGCCGATGAGGTTTAAGTAACGCAGGCTGCCAAAGGTCACATACATCGCGATGACTGTGACTGCGTCGCCTCGATTGACCTTCCCCAGCATGGACGCTGGTGCCCGTGTCTGACAGTCGGCAGGGGTCACCATCATGTCTCCGCTCGCGACGGTCTCGGTGAAGCGTAGCGCAATGCCATCATGGAGAGTCGGAGCTGGAGACGGTTGCCCGATGACCAGCTCGTACAAACACTGCTGGTTGAGCATCACCGCAGAACCGAGCACACTCGGCGCGGTGACGACGCCATCTACCTGCACCCAGGTCCCAGCGGTAACTTTGCCGTCATTTAGGTCGCGTATGGTGATCGGTGTCGCCGGAGGGTGAGACAGATCCGGAGGACCGGCGAGGTCACTGCGCACAAGACTCAGGTCGCCACTGCCGAAGTCGGTCACGCCTTGGGTGCTGCCCTGCTGACAACCGAGCAGCAGCAGCACGCCGAGCCCATAGGTCCGGCGGAACATGGTCCACAAGGTTCGGTGCTTTGAGTGTATCGGTCTCATCAGTACTCCGATGCCTGAGGTTTACGGACCCAGGTACAGCCGTCAAGTTGCTGAGACCGTCACGAAGGGATAAGGGGCGACGTGGTTCTGGTCATCGCGTCGCCAAAGAGCTGGGAGCGCCCTCGCTTCCGCTCACGTTTTCTGCCCCAGGGTTTGGTCCCGATTAGGGCAGGGCAGCGGTCTCTTCCAGTTCCTTGCCCCGCGTCTCTGGAACAAACAACAGAATGAGCAGCATCGCGAGGAGAGGGCCGAGCGCGGTGGTCTGCACTGCGGCCCCATAGCCAAGCGGAACGCTCAGCATTCCCACGACCAGAGGTGACAGGACACCGGCGCTCCGACCAATCAGGTTGTTGGCAATGCCAAAGCTCTCCGCTCGAATATCGGTGGGAAACAGCTCGGTCGTAACGGTCTGGACCACCGACAACATACAGGTGGTTCCTGCAATCCCGAGCAGAACCCCAACGGTTAGCAGTCCGAGCCCAGCGCCGGTATAAGACAGCCCCACTCCCAAAATCGTCAAGCCGAAGACCACCACGGTGGATGATCTTCGGCCGATCACATCGAGCAGTTTCCCAACCGAAAACACCAATGGCAACGACCCCAGCGCGGCAATGGTCATGCACGAAGCGACCTGAGCCGAGGTGAAATGGCGAGTGGTGACCGCGAAATCCTTCCAGAACAGCAGTGCACTCTGGGTACAGAACATCACGAGCGCCCAAATGGCTGACATCAGGAGCAGCCGTCCGCGATGCTGACTGCGGAACACACGCAGGAGCGGCAGCGTGGTCTTCGCTTCGCCGTGTGTAAAGCGTGCGCTGTCTCGCAGGTTGCGTCTCAAATAAGCAACCAGCAGCAGCGGCACGCCACCCACCAAATAGACAGTACGCCAGCCAAGAGCAGTCGCTGTAAGGATCGGAGTAACTCCTGCGCAGACGATTGCTCCAAGTGAACTGGTTCCCTGGATCACTCCGAGTACGAATCCACGACGAGCGGCAGGAAATTCCTCGGCTGCGAACACCATCACAGTCGCAACCTCTGCCGATTGAAACAGCCGCGACAGAAGCTGACAGACTGCAAACTGACCGACACTGACTGTCATTGCCGACAAGGCCGTGCAGATCATGTAGCCAGTGATGGTCCAAGACAATAAGCGCCGTCGGCCAAAGCGGTCACCCTGCCGCGCCAGAAAAAACGATAGAACCATCCCGATGTTGATGAAGCTGGCCATGCTGGTTCCCTGGGGAACAGACAGCGAAAAGGCGGTTCGCAGCTCGGGCAAAAGCTGCGCCAAGGCATAGTAATCGAAGCCCTCGAAGAACGATGCCACGGACAGAAACACAAACAGACGGCGGTGATAGGGCGATAGCTGGCTCATGTCGCTATTGGGCCTTGGCGGCCACCTGACACTGAGCACACACACCGTAGAGGTACAGACGCGCCTCTTCGATTTGGAACCCCGCCAGTTCGGTAGGAATCACCATCGTGGGCAGTAGACCGTACTCCAGACAGGCCAGTTGCCCGCAGCGCCGGCATTCCAAATGAGGATGGTCAACGCGGCAGCCCTCACAGGCATGAACCTCGAAGCGGCGGCCTCGATCGGTCGTCCCAACCGCTTGGGCGATGCCCGAATCGACGAGTGTATTGAGGGTTCGATACACGGTGACATGATCGATTCCCTCAGGGGCAAGCTTGTCGATGACCTCCTGAGCAGAGGTCGGACGGTGGCTGTCGATGAGCATCGTCAGCACGGCAAGCCTTGGTGAAGTAATGCGCAGATCCCCTTTGCTCAGTAGCTTACGGGCCTGCTCTTTGTGGTCGTGGCTCTGGTGCCCAGCGACGCTTTTTCCGACGCTAGGACGTCGAGACGCACGGCGAGGCTTGTCGGTGCTCATTTTGCGGTCATGGTACCGCAACGACAGAGCACCGCTCAAATAAGTAGCCGGGTGCCTTTGCCGAACCGCTAGGTCCGAAGGGGAGGCTAGTCTTCGAGGGGCTCGAAATCGGCCTTCATGGCACCGCAGTCCGGACAGCACCAGTCCTCGGGGAGCGCTTCAAAGGGAGTGCCGGGCGGGATGTTCGACTGAGGATCGCCCTCTGCAGGGTCATAGATGTGGGTGCAGATCAGGCAGCGATAACGACGGGGTTTGGCAGCCATGGTGGGGTTCGATTATGGCGGAACCTGGTCCGCGAGAAAAGCGAGACAAACAGGCCCGCACATAAGCCCAGACTATGGGACGATATCGGCCATGTTACGTGGCCAGATGCCCCCGCAGAAGTCGGCAAGTACGACTCCGGTGATCGATTTGTAGGTGGTGCCGTCTGGCATGGACGTAAACATGCCCTGCGCACGCAGGTAGTTGGTGCCGATAAGTGCGCCGGGAGCAGCCCCTGCCGGACTTACGCTGAAGTCCTGGTACATCGCGCTGCGGCCATAGCTTTTGACGTTGGTGAAACGAACCAGCGCGGCGTGGCCATCGACAAACGTCTTGGCGAGCACCTTCGATGCACCGGTTGCCGTAACGTACTGGGTTGGGTCCGCATCAATGGGCGTAGGCTGGGTAGGGGCCATGCCCTGGCTTACGATCTTGCCGCCGAACATATTGATCTGACGGGTTGTGGCACCGCAGTTGGCCCGGGTGTCATAGCTGCCTTCGATTTCCACGAGTTGTCCAGGAACCAGCGTGTCCATGGCCATCGCCACGGTGTCGGTCTTGGCTCGGTCCTTACACTGCGTCAGCGTCGATCCATCCGTCCACATCGTGGTCCTGAGGCTGAGTGTCAGGATCATGCCATCGCCAAGCGTCGCTGGTGCCGGTTCGGTCTGAACGATGTGCACCCGATAGTAGCAATAACCTGCCGCATCATCGGCGCTCACCCACCGAATCGGGCTCGTTACAACACCGGTGAGCTTGACCCGGGTACCGACCTTCACGGTGTTCTGTGCGCTGTTCAAGTCACGAATGGTGGTGGCCATCGCTTGGGGAGGCATCGCCATGTCGACGACATCCATCATGTCCGCGCCGGTGGTGTCGGCAGGGCGACAGGCACCAATAAGCAGTGGGGTCACGAAGACAACGGGAAGGAACTTGTTCATGGAAACACCTCGATGGGTCTAGGTTAAACGATGGCGAAAGCGACTTGCTGGCGGGAAGCTAAGCGCAAAACCCAGGGCTGGCAAATGACAATCCTGTGTCATGGCGGAGCACCGATGAGAGGGTCAATCAGTGGCCGTAGTTGTTGTTTTACGACGGAGCGAAGCCGCCTGCTAGACCTAATCGGCAGCACACTTGGCACAGTCTGAGAAAAGCCTTACCCAAACCCGCTCCGCACCTGATATCATGGCGACGGTTATGAGGCCTTGAGGCCTAGACTGCTTCTCTTCGAGTCGAAGGACTCTTTCATGCCTTTTCAGAGTGTAATCCGCTGGCTACTTCCAAAAGATGACCGCTTCTTTTCTTTGCTCGAGGAACATGCCGGAGTGCTCGCCGAGGCTGCTAAGCAGATGCTCGACCTGCCTGCGAAGCCGACCTTTAGTGGAAGCATTCGTCAAGTCCAAGAGATCCTCGACAAGATCCACGCGCTAGAACATCGAGGGGACGACATCGTGCGAGCCATCATGCTGGCTCTCGACGAAACCTTTGTGACCCCGATTGATCGCGAAGACCTCCACTATCTCGCCACTGCTCTCGACAACGTGCTCGACTACTTGTACAAGGCGGCGCAGTCGTTCGTTGCCTTTGAAATGCACGAGTTGTCGCAGGCCATGCGCGAGATGCTGCAGCTACTGGCCGAGTGCACGGCTGTTCTGAAGGATACCCTGCCGTACATTCGGACCCATCAGCTCGAAAAGGTCGCACCGGCACGGCTGCAGGTGGTGTCGATGGAAAAGCGTGGCGATTCCATCTACCAAAACGAAATGGCATCGCTGTTTAAGAACCCGCAGATCGATGCCAAAGAGTTGCTCCGGCAACAGACGGTCCTAGAGGCGCTCGAAGCCGCGCTCAATAGCTGCCAGGATGCCGTCGATGTCCTCGAAAACGTGGCGATCAAGAATGCGTAGTTCCCTGCGCAGCTCGACCCGATCGCCTTGGCAGCAGCCTGTTTGCGTGTGCCACTCTACGCACCGTCCGCTTGTCTCTAGGAGACCGCTGGCATGCTGACCTTGCTTGTGTTGGTCATCGTCGTTGCTCTCATTTTCGATTACATCAACGGTTTTCATGACGCGGCGAACGCGATTGCGACGGTCGTGTCAACCGGAGTATTGCCAGTCCGCACGGCGGTATTGCTGGCCGCTGCGCTCGACTTTACGGGCGCGCTCACCGGTACCGCTGTGGCCAAAACGATCGCCGCTGGCTTTGCGGACCCACGGCTGGTCAGCCAGGTTGTCGTGCTATCGGCCTTGTGTGGAGCCTGCTTCTGGAACCTGTTCACCTGGTGGTTTGGCATCCCTTCGAGTTCATCGCACGCCCTGATCGGCTCGCTGGCTGGGGCAGTGGTGGCTCGCGGTGGCTTTTCGGCTTTTAACTGGGCGGCTCTACAGCGCAAGGTGCTGGTGCCCTTGGTCACGTCGCCAGCTGCCGGATTCTTCATCGCGCTGAGCTTGATGATTGGGCTGACCTGGCTGTTGCGACGGTCACGGGCAGCAACCGTAAATCGATTGTCGAGGAGAGCGCAGCTTATCTCCTCTAGCCTGATGGCGTTTGCGCACGGCTCAAACGATGCCCAGAAATCGATGGGCATCATCACGTTGGCGCTGCTGTCGTTTGTGGCTAGCGGTGGCAGCCACCATCTACCAGCATGGATGTTGCCCAAGCAAGCCGGCGGTCAGTGGGGCGTGCCCATGTGGGTCATCATCTCTTGTGCCAGTGCCATCGCAATGGGCACAGCGGCTGGCGGCCAGCGCATCATTAAGACGATGGGAACCAAGATCATTCGGATCTCGCCCATTCAAGGCTGTGTGGCCGAGACTTCCGGCGGGCTCACGATCTTGTTCGCCAGCTGGCTCGGTATTCCGGTTTCGACCACCCACTGTATTTCGGCCAGCATCATGGGCGTCGGAGCAGCCAAGCGGCTGTCGGCCGTGCGATGGGGCGTCGCTGGGAACATTGTGACGGCGTGGGTACTGACTGTGCCGATTTCCGGGGCGGTTTCGTACGGCATGTACCGACTGCTGGC
>Ga0075163_10012753_pt1 | contig 10941 bp, 11 predicted proteins | sample JI1023141ADNA_FD_71478 | JGI IMG/M metagenome (GOLD analysis project Ga0075163, IMG submission 71478) | Wastewater effluent complex algal communities from Wisconsin, to seasonally profile nutrient transformation and Carbon sequestration -... | ecosystem: Engineered > WWTP > Effluent > Algae...
CAGGCCGAGCGCGACCGGGCCGCGGCCCGCGAGCAGGCCGAGCGCGCGCTGCAGGCCGGTCGGGCCAAGGACGAGTTCCTCGCCATGCTCGGCCACGAGCTGCGCAACCCGCTGGCGCCGATCACCACCGCGCTCGAGCTGCTCAAGCTCAAGGGCGCGGCCGACTCGCGCGAGTACGCGACCATCGCCCGTCAGGTCGCCCACCTGTCGCGGCTGGTCGACGATCTGCTCGACATCTCGCGCCTGACCCGCGGCCTGATCGAGCTGACCCGCGAGCGGATCAAGCTGCGCGACGTCATCACCAAGGCGATCGAGATCGCCCGCCCGCTGATGGCGCGCAAGGCCCACGCGCTGACCGTCGATCTCGCCGATGACGTCCAGCTCGACGGCGATCCGGTCCGGCTGGCCCAGGTGTTCTCCAACATCCTCAACAACGCCGCCCGCTACACGCCCGACGGCGGCCACATCGCGGTCCGGGCCCGGCGCCGGGGCGATCGGGTCGAGGTCCGGATCCAGGACGACGGCATCGGCATCGACGCCGACATGCTGGGCAAGATCTTCGACCTCTTCGTCCAGGGCGCCGGCGACGTCGCCCGCAGCGCCGGCGGCCTCGGCATCGGCCTGGCGCTGGTCCAGAGCTTCGTCCGGCTGCACGGCGGCGAGGTCGCGGCCTACAGCGAGGGCCGCGGTCGGGGCAGCGAGCTGGTGGTCGAGCTGCCGGTGCTCGAGGACGGGCCGGCCCGGCGACCATCGAGCCAGGCGACCGCGGTCGCGCCGATCGCCGCCCGCCGGATCCTGCTGGTCGACGACAACGTCGACGCGGTCGAGATCCTCGCCGAGGTCCTGCAGGGGCTCGGCCACGAGGTCGCGGTCGCCCACGACGGCCCCAGCGCGCTGGCCCAGCTCGGCCGCTTCCAGCCCGAGGTCGCGGTGCTCGACGTCGGCCTGCCGGTGATGGACGGCTACGAGCTCGCCCGCCGGGTCCGGGCCGTGGTCGCCGATTGCCGGCTGATCGCGCTGACCGGCTACGGCCAGGAGTCCGATCGCGAGCACAGCGCGGCCGCCGGCTTCGCCGTCCACCTGGTCAAGCCGGTCAAGCTCGACCTGCTGCTGCGGGCGGTCGACGGCGACCGTCAGACGTAACGGACGGCGTAGATCGGCGGCAGCGTCTGGCTGACGGTGTGCCAGCGATCGCCCTGATCGTCGGTGACCCAGAGGTTGCCGGTGGTCGAGCCGAACGCGAGCTGGTCGCCGTCGGCGGCGAGGTCGAAGGCGTGGCGGTAGACCAGATCGTAGGCGTGCTCCTGCGGCAGGCCGGCGGTGAGCTGGGTGAACGTCTGGCCGCCGTCGCGGGTGCGGGCGACGACCACCCGGCCGTGGGCGGTGCGCTTCTGGTCGGACTGCGCGGGCACGAACCAGGCCTGATCGGCGTCGGTCGGGTGGACCGCGACGCAGAAGCCGAAGCTCGACGGCGCGATGGTCAGCGGCTGCCAGCTCGCCAGATCGTCGCCCGAGCGGTAGGCGCCGCAGTGGTGCTGGACCCAGAACACCTCGGGTCGGCCGGGCGCCTGCACGATGCGGTGGACGTCCTGGTACTCGGGGTTGCCGGCCTGCTCGGGCGGCGAGTAGGTGTTGGTCATGCCCTCGCAGTGGGCGGTCCAGGTCGCGCCGGCGTCGCGGGTGCGCCAGACGCCGCCGGTGCTGACCCCGACGACCACGGTGCGCGGGTCGCGCGGGTCGACGCAGATCGAGTGGATGCCGGGCTGATCGGCGCCGCCGCCGCTCCATTTCGGCCGCAGCGGGTGGTGCCACAGGCTGTCGACGATCGCCCACGAACCGCCGCGGTCGTCGGACCGGAACAGGCCGCCCGGCAGCGTGCCGCACCACAGCGCGCCGTCGGCGTCGAGGGCCGGCTCGAGCGCCCAGACAAGCTTGGTCGACCACGGGATCTGCCGGCCCCACATGTCCTTCTCGTCGAGGCCCTCGGGCCGCGGCGGGTAGGCCGGGGTCGCGATCTCGGTCCAGGTCGCGCCGCGGTCGTCGGACCGGTGGAGCTTGGTGCCGAAGTGGCCGTGATCGAGCGCGGCGTACCAGGCGCCGTCGCGGCGATCGGCGAGCGCCAGGGTCACGTTGTCGCCGACGAACGACGCGCCGGTGATCCGGGCGCCGGCGCCGCGGCCGGTGACGGTGAACAGGCCCTTGCGAGTCGAGACCAGCAGCGTGTCGGTGTCAGCTCCCACGATCGTGCCTCCGGTAGGTCGGGCAAGGTCGGCGCCCGGGTTCGAGGTGGCGCCAGCGCGCCCGGCGGCGGTCGCGGCTCAACCGCCCGACAGCGCCTGCATCACGTACAGCTCGGACGTCGGCCCGACCGGATCGCCGAGCCGGTCGCGATCGACGATCTGCTGACCGTCGATGAACACGACCATGTGCTTGCGCAAGGCGCCCTGGTCGTCGACCACGTAGCCGCGCAGGCGCGGGTTGGCGGCGAACACCCGCGCCAGCACCTCGGCCACCGTCGCGCCCTCGACCTCCACGGTCGGGCAGTCGACGTGCCGCTTGAGGTTGGGCGTGAACGTCACCTCCGCCATCGCCGGGCGAGGCTACCACGGAGGCCGGGCGCGCCGGCCTCCGACGGACCACGCGCACCGGGCCGACCAACCAGGCCCTGGCACGGGCGCGGCGCTCGCTACTCGTCCGGGCCGCCCGCGTCGCGGAGCACGATCCCCTGCCCCGGGTTCGGACCCGGCTGGAGCGAGCGCACGCAGCGAAACGCGGCCATGGTCCCGGGCCACGCCGCGTCCAGCGAGACGCTGTCCACCAGCCCCATCGTTGCGCCCTCGCCACCTGGCGCAGCGACCCACTGCGCGACCCCGTTGAGCTCGCGGATACGTTCCGGGCTCGTTCGCCGGTCGCACCTGGCGCAACTGCGGTTGCCCCACACGAAGCTGCGCCCGTCGGTCCAGCGCCCCATTCGCTCGAACTCGTCGGCAGTCGGCAATCGCCAACCGCGCCACCGACAATACGCGAACGCATCCGAGAAGGCCACGCGGGCAAGTCGGCTGAGGTCATGCTCCCAGGCCTCGAACTCGCGAGGCTGGAGCAATTCTGGCATCCCCGTGCACGCGCCAGCACGCCGGCAGGCCTCGTACTCCTCGCCTCGCACCAGGCCGGCGTTCGCCCAGAAAGCGTCCAGCCACACAACCAAGCCGAGCTCCTGTCGAGCCAATGAACCAAAGCCCTGCTCGCAGCCCCGCTCGAACCCTACCTTGCAGATGATGCTCGCTCGAAAGACGCCAGGGCGAACGAGCACCACCGTCGGCTGCCAGTGCGGACGCTTGCACCATCGCCACGCGAGGGCTGATGTCGCCACGGCTACCGCACTCGCGATCATGGCCAAGCGGCGCCTCATCGACCGTCCGTGGTCACCTTGATGCGGTCGGCGCGGATCTCGCTGCGCAGGACCTCGTCCATCAACAGTACTGCACCGGCACGCTGCCCAGCCGGCGACGCATGGCTGCGACCCGCACGCCGGGCCAGCCAAGCGCCCTTCTCCGACGAGTAGTCGGACGTATCGGATGAAAAGACATTGCCGGCCTCATCCCGCGTCACGACGACGCCGAAGCTCTCGACCTGCGGCGCAATCGGGATGACGCGGAGCGCGACGCGCAAATCCGAGAAGCGAGAAGGGTGCCCGGCTGTCACGCCGGCAGACTGCAAACAACGCACCAGCATGTCACGGGTCACACCGTTCATGTGCAGGCGTTCGATCTCAGGCAACCGGTTGCCCCGTCTCGAGCGCGAGCACTTCGCCTTGTACGATTCTCACCGAGCTTGAGTACCTTTCAGTGGCCGGACCAGTCAAGAGTGGACTCCGCGTCTTCGCTCCACGCGAAGCGGGGACCTCCGTGCTCGTTGGCCCGAAAGACTCGGGTAGCGCGGCGATTCTCGCGGATGCTGACGCAAACGTTCGATTTGCCGATCTGTGCCGCCGTCGAACCGACCGACTTCGCCGCAGGACCACGCCACCGCCGTTGACGGATCTCGCGCGGCACGACGGCACGGGCGGCGTGCTCATCGAGCGGATCGCCGGCGCCTCCGCTCCCGGCGTCACCTGACACCTACTCACCTACTCGAGTGACGTGCCGCTTGAGGTTGGGCGTGAACGTCACCTCCGCCATCGCCGGGCCAGGCTACCAGAATGGGTTAACGTCGGGCCGTGATCGAAGCCTTCGACTGCGTGGTGGCCGCCGATCGACAGGGCGGGATCGGGCGCGGCGGCGATCTGCCGTGGCCCAAGCTCAAGGACGACCTGCGGTTCCTGCGCGACAAGACCAGCGCGGCGCCGGCCGGCAAGCAGAACGCCGTGATCATGGGCCGCAAGACCTGGGAGTCGGTGCCGGCCCGGTTCCGGCCGCTGCCGGGCCGGGTCAACGTCGTCATCTCGCGCCAGGAGCTGGCGCTGGGCGACGCCGCGCTGGCCGCCGGCTCGCTCGACGAGGCGCTGGCGCGCGCCGGTCAGCGCGCCGACGTCGACGCGCTGTTCGTGATCGGCGGCGCCGAGATCTTCCGCCAGGCGTTCGACCACCCGCGCTGCCGCGACGTCTACCTGACCCGGATCGAGGCGACCTACGCCTGCGACGCGTTCATCCCCGCGCTCGACGACTACGACCTCGCCGAGACCCTCGAGTCGCACCACGACGCCGGCGTCGACTTCCGCATGGAGCGCTGGCGGCGGAAGCCGCGGCTGCTCGGCGACGGCGCTACACCGCGACCGGGAACTTGATGAACGCGTGGTGCTGGTAGCCCTCGAGCGCGACGTCGTCGAACCCGAGCTCGAACAGCGGCTTGTCGGCCAGGCGCAGGGTCGGCAGCGGTAGCGGCTCGCGCTCGAGCTGGGCGCGCACGCCGTCGAGGTGGTTGTTGTAGATGTGGGCGTCGCCGAGGGTGTGGATGAAGTGGCGCGGCCGCTTGCCGGTCTCCTGCGCGAGCATCGCGAGCAGGAGCGCGTAGCTGGCGATGTTGAACGGCACGCCGAGGGCGAGGTCGGCCGAGCGCTGGTAGAGCTGGAGGTCGAGCCAGTCGCCGGCGACGTAGAGCTGGAAGAAGGCGTGGCAGGGCGGCAGCTTCATCCGCGGCAGATCGGTCGGGTTCCAGGCGGTGACGATGATCCGCCGCGACGTCGGATCGCGGCGGATCAGCTCGATGGCGTCGCGCAGCTGATCGACGCCGGCGCCGATCGGCGCCCCGGCCGGCGCGCCCCAGTTGCGCCACTGCCAGCCGTAGATCGGCCCGAGCTCGCCGCTGGCGTCGGCCCACGCGTCCCAGATCGGCGTGTGCTGGGTGAGGTCGTCGTGGATGTTGGTCGACCCGCGCAGGAACCACAGCAGCTCGCGCACCACCGCCGGGAACAGCACCTTCTTGGTGGTGACGATCGGGAAGCCGAGCCGGAGGTCGTAGCGGCACTGGGCGCCGAAGATCGACCGCGTCCCGGTGCCGGTGCGATCGGTCCGCGGCTCGCCGTCGGTCAGCACCTGGCGGAGGAGGTCGAGGTACGGGCGCATCCCGGTCGTATAGCAGGGGGGCCCGACGGTCGGATCGGCTACGCCGGCGACGACGAGCAACCGACCAGCGCCGACGGTCGTGGCGGATCGGCGAGGCCCCACGCGGCCCGCGTCCCGGCCGGCAGCCACTCCTGGAGCCCGCACCACGTGGCCGCGGTGAACGGCGCCGACGGTCGAAGGGTCGTGTCGACGAGCGTGGTCCAGCGGAGACGGCCGAGGTCGTGCCGGTCGGCGCGCATGTGGCCCTCGATCTCCTCGACGCTGGGCAGCACCGCGGCGACCAGGTGATCGCGTATCTCCTCCCCGAACTCAGCGAGCCTCAGGATCCGCATCGTCGCGTCGCCTCGTGGACTGCGGGCCCGCGGCGTCCACAGCCACAGCCGCCGAGCCAGGTTGGTCTGAAACGGCTCCCATCGCACGTGATCGAGAAAGTCGAAGTCACGCTCCGTCGGATCGAGCAGGAGCGGCGACTCGCCCGTGACATCGAACGGCACCGCCGCCAGCGCGTCGCCGCGGAGCGTTGGCACGTCGAGCTCCGCCGTGCCGGGCGCCAGCGGGAAGTAGTTCGCCTTGTGCCCACCATCGTTGCAGCGGACGCACGAGAGCACCATGTTCGCCCACGTCCACGTCAGCCACCAGTAGTGCGCGCGGCTGGTCGGGTTGTGGCGCGGACGCGGCGCGCGGGGCTCCTCGGGCAGGTCGCGCCACGCACCGTCCTTCGGCCGAACGTGCTCGACCGGACTACTACTCAGCCCGATCCGGGACTCGCACCAGGCGCACTTCTTCGACTGTTCGCGGAAGAGCGTGACCTTGACGTCGCCGACCGCATAGTCGGACAGGTAGCCGGCGCGGTCCCCGACCGCATCTGCGGCCGCCGCGAGGCGCTTCGGGCGAGCCCGAGCGAGGGCCGCCGGCTCGTCGCCGCGAGCGATGCGGATCACGACTCGTCCGCCGGGGGATCGAGGTCCGTCATGCCGGCCGCGGTCAACTCCCGGCGCAGGCGTTCGCGCTCCACCTCGTCCTGCGGGCTCGGGATGGGATCGTCAGCGAGCACGCGGTAGCGGCGCAGACGCTCGCCCAGCGGGTTCGGCGTGAGCCTCTCGAGGCCGAACCAGGTCCGGTAGATCTCGCTGGCGGTCATCGGCCGCGGATCAGGCTGCACCTGATCCGGAACCATGACCGGCACCACCTCGCCAGTCACGGGCGACCATCCACCTTGGACTACGTCACCCGTGGACGGATCGATGACCAGTCGAACGATCTCGTGCGGCGCCATCTCGGCAAGCACGACCGGCGAATGGGTCGTGGCCACGAACTGCATCTTCGGGAACACCCGGCGGAGCGCCGTGACGAAGGTCGCCTGCCAGGCGGGGTGCAAGTACAGGTCGATCTCGTCGATCAGCACGAGACCTTCCATTTCGGTGGTGCTGAGGTCGGTCTTGGCTTCGAGCAGCACATGGCCGATCAGGTCGGCGATCCAGGCGAACGTCGACTGGTAGCCGTGGGACAGCGCGACGCCAGCGATGGGCAACTCGCTGGCGCCCATGCGCTGATAAAAGCGGTCGCTGTCGATCAACGCACCCGCAGACTTCGCGCCGCCTTGCCCGCGGAGCTCCAGCCTGATGATCTCCGGTAGCAACGCGGCGCCGCCGAGCTGGATCGCCTCGTTGAGACGCTTGGCGTACGCGCGCGACGTCTGGCCTGGCGTCCGGCCTTCCTGCACGTCCTTCTGGAGGAAGTGGTTGGCGAACGAGCTGCTGGCCAAGGCCACGCGCGGGTCGAACAGGGGCTGCATGCGGTCGATCGAAGGGAGATCGAGCGCCGGCGTGAACGTCGAATCGGGCAGGTTGCGCGAGATGCCGTAGCCCGCGACGAACCAGAGGTGCGTGTGAGCACCACGCGCGATCTCGAGGGGCCCGTCCCCCATCGTGACCTGTCGCGCGCCGGCGCGGCGGTACGCCGAGCTCGACCGGATCGAGGTCGAACCGTTCTCGAGTCGAAGCCAGGACCAGAGCTCGAGCGATGTGGTGTCGGTGACGGTCGGGTGCGCGAGTGGATCGGCGAGCGACTGGGGCGTGAAGGAAAACTCGGCGTCGACGTACAGGTCGGCCTCGCTGCGTCGATCGCGCAGGTGCCTCACGATCGGACGCGCCAGCGTGTTGACCTGCTGGCCGCCGGCCGCAGCCAGCGCGATGGCTTGAAGGATCGTCGTCTTCGCCGTGCCGTTCTCGCCGATGAGGACCGTCCACATGCGCGGCGTCCCCTCGTGCTCGAAGTCGAGCGCGAGGTTCGCGATTCGCTTCGTGTGCTGGACGTGGAGCCGACGGATGTACATGCCTGCGGCTCCAATCTATCGCGCGACGCGCCAGGGCGCCAAGTCAGCGCAGCGGCGAGGGCGCGGCGTCGTCGACCTCGAAGCTCCAGCTCTTGACCACCGCGGCGCGGGCCGGGAGCATGTGCTCGAAGATCGAGGCCCAGCCGACGGTGGCCATGGCGGCGGTGAGCGCGGGCAGGTCGGCGAAGCGGGCGACGATCGACAGGTCCCACTTGTCGGCGCTGGCGTCGGCCGGGGTGCCGACCGACAGGCGGATCAGGCCGGGCATGTCGAGGAACGCGCTGCGGATCCGGTTGAGGGTGTCGACGCGGCCGACCATGGTGGCGTGGGCCGGGGCCAGGCGCACGAAGGCGAAGCGATCGATCATGGGACGTCCGCGGGCGAGGGTGGCGGCTCCGATGGCGGCGGCGACGCGGGCGCGACGCCGCGCAGGCGATCGATCCAGGTCGCCAGCTCGGGCGGCGGCGGGCTCACCCAGCGCACCGGCTCGTCGGTCGCCGGGTGGCGGAAGCCGAGCATGCCGGCGTGGAGCGCGAGCCGCGGCGGCCGGGGCTCGAACCGCCGGCTGACCTCGGCGCCGTGGGTGTCGTCGCCGAGCACCGGGTGGCCGATCTCGGTCAGGTGGAGCCGGATCTGGTGGCTGCGGCCGGTCTCGAGCCGGACGGTGACCAGGGTCGCGGCGCCGCCCGCCACCACCTCGCGGCCGACGACGTGGGTGACCGCGCGCTTGTCGCGCAGCGGGCGGTCGATGGCGGTGATCGTCGCCGGCAGCTCGCCGGCGACCACCGCCAGGTACTCGCGCTCGATGTCGTGGACGGTGAAGCGCTGGGCGAGGACGCGGTTGGCGAGCTCGGTGCGCGCGAACACCAGCAGCCCGCTGGTCGGCAGATCGAGGCGGTGGACCAGGAACACCGGGCCGGTGCCGCGGCGGGCCAGCAGGTCGAGCAGGTTGCCGCGGTCGCTCTCGGGCGTCGGCGCGGTGACCAGGCCGGCCGGCTTGTCGACGACGATCAGGTGCTCGTCCTCGAACACCAGCCGGTACGGCGGCAGCTCGGCCTCGGTGCGGGCGCGGGCGGCGGCGCCGGTCCCGACCGCGCGATCGAGCGCGCCGCCCAGGTTGGCCTCGACCGCCTGGCCGGCGCGGACCGGCCGACCGGCGACCTTGACCCGGCCCCGATCGACGAACACGCCGCCGAGATCGATCAGCACCCGGGCCCGGCGGCGCGACAGCCCGGGCACGTGGCGGGCCAGGGCCTGATCGAGACGCAGGCCGTCGTCGGCATCGGGCACGACGAAGCGGACAGCGTGGGCCACGGGCGCATGATGGCGGCCGGGGCCGGACCCGTCAACGTCCCGGCCTCACCGTCGGCGCGTCAACGCGGCTAGGTCACGGGGCGGCGACGTAGTGGGCCCAGAGGAAGCACATCTCGTCCTCGGCGCTGAGGCCGAAGCCGACCTGGTGGTCGGACTGGTTGAAGAACTCGCAGGTCAGGCGCAGCGCCTGGCCGGAGACGATGTCGATCGGGGTGAAGCTCGACACCGGGCGCTCGGCCCAGTCGGTCGACTCGTGCAGCAGCCGGCCGTCGAGCTCGACGGTGGCGCGGGTGCCCCACTGGTGGGTGTGGGCGGTGGCGGCGAACAGCCGGATGCCGGGCGGCAGCCCGTGGCTGCTGGTGACGGTGGTGGTGCCGTGGGCCGGGATGTTGAGCGCGGAGTTGCCGGTGAACAGGAGCTCGACCTCGCGCAGGCCCGCGGTCGCGGGCGCGAGGTCGAGGTGGACGGTGCCGGCGATGGCGAGGCTGCCGGTCGGCTCGGCGTTGAAGTAGTGCATCTCGAGGTGGATCGACTGGTGGGCCGCGATCGGCAGGCCGGCGCCGTCCGGGTAGGCCAGCGCGGCGGTCGGCTGCTGGGCAATGAACAGCACGCCGGCGTCGACGCCGCCGCCGGCGAACGGCCCGCACGGCGCCAGCGGCGACGGCGCGCTGTCGGAGCGGGTGACGATGACGTGGTGGGTGCCGTCGGTCAGCTCGGTGCGGATCGCGCGCACCATCGCCGGCGCGGCGTTGCCGAGGTCGAGGACCAGGCACACGGTCGCCTCGGCGCCGGCGGGGACGGTGACCGGCCCGATGGTCAGCGACCGGGTCTCGGTCACCGACGGATCGGGCGCGTCGGCGGCGGGGCCGTCGACCGACGACGCGTCGGGCCCGACCGGCGGGTCACCGCCGCAGCCAGCGCCGACGCCGACGCCGACGATCGCGGCCAGCCAGAAGGCGATCCCGGAGGTGACACCGGGCGCGGCGATCGAGCGTGAGCGGAGCGCGGACATGACGCGAGCGTGCCGGTCGGGTGCGGCGCCGCCAACACGATTCGACCCGCCGCGACGACGATCACGCGGATCGGCAGCCGGCCCGGCGGCGCGCGGTCACGACGCCGCCAGCACCCGGCGGATCGCCGCGGCGATCGGCCCCGGCACCTCCTCCTGCAGGAAGTGGCCGGCGTCGGTGCGGGTGACCGGCGCGGCGGGCAGCAGGCGCTCGACGTGGCCGAGCACGCGGCCGAGCACCGGATCGCGCGTGCCCCATACGATCTCGATCGGACCGCGGAACGAGGTCACGACCTCCTGACACCGCTCCAGCGCGGCGATCGACGGGTGGCGCTGGCTGTCGGGCACCATCCGGGCGAGGGCGAGCGGCGCCACCCGATCCCGCCAGCGGCGCAGCGGCCAGCGATAGCCGCGGCGGGCGGCGCTGCCGAGGCTGGCGCGATCGCCCTGGGCCAGCGCCATCGCGTTCTGCGGGAAGCCGGCGGCGCGGAACAGCAGATCGCTGATCACCGGCAGCCGCGCGAGGCGGTGAAAGGTGGTCGGCTTGAAGCCGGGCCGCGGCGGGCCGACGACGGTGTTGAGCAGGACCAACCCGCGCACGCGGGTCAGCCGGCTGGCGGCGGCGAGCAGCCCGATCGGCCCGCCCCAGTCCTGCACCACCAGCACCATCGGGCCGGGCACGACCGCGTCGAGCATGCGCCCGAGCCAGGCGGCGTGGGACT
>Ga0075163_10012755_pt1 | contig 10939 bp, 17 predicted proteins | sample JI1023141ADNA_FD_71478 | JGI IMG/M metagenome (GOLD analysis project Ga0075163, IMG submission 71478) | Wastewater effluent complex algal communities from Wisconsin, to seasonally profile nutrient transformation and Carbon sequestration -... | ecosystem: Engineered > WWTP > Effluent > Algae...
AAGGGAGTGTTCGCCGGCACGTTCATGATGGGATCGAACGGAACGCAGCCGCGAGGCGTCTGCATTGCCATCGAGGACCTGCTTCGGACGGAGCATCAGGAAGCAATCACGAAGGCAGAAGCGAAGTTCGAGGCAGCGGTGCAGCTTGAGTTGCGCTCTCGAGCGCAAGAACTCCGTGAACTCGGGTGGAAGCACCAGGTTCCTGGTCGCAGCGCCATCGGAATCTGGGCGATCTGGAAGGACGGTGTGGTGGGAAGTGACGTGGCGTACTGCGTGAACCCTGGCTATCGAAGCAAGGGCCCCGGGGGTCCGGTGAGCTTCGAGGAGCTACGCGACTGGCTGAGCGGTGCGGACCTGGGGTCGAAGTCGGTTTCCTGAGAGGTGTGTGCGCAAGCGCTCTGGTGGTGAAAACGGGGGGGGTGAGATGGGTGTGCAAGAGGTGGTTGCACCGCGGGAGGCGGCGCGGTCAATGGCTGACCTGGCCAAGCGCTACTGGGCGAGAGCGCGGCGGTACTACAGCGACGGTTCGGGACTGGTGGGCTTCCACACAGGTCCGCTGGCAGCAGACAAACCGATCGTGTGGTGCAGGCCGGGAGATGCGCCGGGCCAGTGGGTTGTGACTGGCTCGACGCTGACGAGCCAGGGTGCAGAGAAGGTGTGCTTCTGATGGCTGGCGGCGTGAAGCAGGCAAAGAAGACCAAGGTGAAGCCGACTGTGGATGCCTCGCAGGGACCGGCAGCCGTGGTGGAGGACTTCGTGAGACACAGCGGGATGTGGACTGAGAAGGCCTGCCCGTTCAAAGCAACGATCGCATCAGGTCACCGCAGGGTCGCGCTGTTGGCAGGGCCGAACGCGTCAGGGAAGTCGTTCCTGGCGGAGTGTGCACTGAGCTGGGGCAGGGAGTGGTGCGGGACGAGGTCGATGAAGGTGTCGATCCGCGAGCGCACGGGCAGCGGTGGCGGGGACATGTCAGGGATGCGCAGGTCGATGATGTTCGGCAACGAAGAACTTCACTCGACAGGAGCAGTCTCGGCAAAGGTCGTGCGGAGCGCCTTCAGCAACCTGGAAGCATGGTCGAAGGAGGGGATCAAGACGATCCTGCTGCTGGACGAACCCGAGATCGGGCTGTCGGAAGGCTTCTGCTACGGCATGGGCGAACTGATCGGCCAAGCAGTTCGGTCTATGCACGAGGGTGCGTGCGGGGTCATCGTAGTCAGCCACAGCCGGGCACTGGCCAAGGGGCTGCAGGAAGCGCTGGGTGAGCGACCGTCGTTCATCAGCATGGGGGAGGCCATGTCGTTCGACCAGTGGGTTGAAACGGAGGCTCGCCTGTCTGCTGACGCGTTGATCGCGTTGGGAGAGAAGGACGCAGCAGGGTTCAAAGGCGTGCGAAAGCTGCTCGAAGTTCTGCGCAAGAAGGCGGGCTAGCAGACTTCAGAACGCCACGCAGAAGGGGCTGTGGTTCGGGAGGCCAAGAGGCACGATGACAGGTCTGGTGTTGGTGTGCGGACGGATGTAGTTCCTGCGAAGTGAGGGTGGAATGAGCGCGGTGGCTTTCCAGGCAGAGTTCGTCAAGCGGTTCAGGTGTCGTCTCGATCTCTCCGCGGGCGTGGAGTTCAGCGGAAGTGCAGAGCGCGGCGGGCGAGGGCTCGCTTGTGTTGGCTGCGACGGCTGCGACATGAAGACGGGTGTGGTTGGGCTGGCTGGGGAAGGCGTGAGCCTGGTGCAGTCGCAGTCGGGCCTTGACCTGGTGTGGAGCTGCCCTGGGTGCGGATGCGAGGTGACGGAGGAGACATCGGCACTGCAGTCGCTGTGGCAAGCGGCCGAAGTGAAGGCGGACGGCCTTTGCCACAAGTGCCGTCGAGGGGGAACGGTCGGCTGAAAGCCCGTTGCAGCTGATCTCCATTTGACTACTATCACTGCGCATGCCCCAAGAATTGATGGAGGGGCGAGTGGTCTGATCGTGGTACCTGGCTGGATGATCGGTGGATGCTTCACCGAACACTATGGGTGGCGCATAGGGGTTGTAATGATCGAAGGTCTGCGTTACTGGAGCACGCTGTCGGACACGGAACGTGAGCGACTGAAGGCGGCAACCGTGCGTTACGAGCGAGTGCAAGAGATGAACCTCGAGCGCGCGTGGATGCAGCAGACTGAGCAGGAGCGCGAGGAGAACGCGAGACCATACCTCTGGAAGGACATGGGGGTGCCGGAGCGAGAGAAGTGGCTGGACTCATACAGGTCGGACCCGAAAGGGGTCTGGACGCAGAAGTGCTCCGGGCTTGCGCGGTTGATGAACGGCGGACTGTGCGGAAAGTCCTCTCTGCTGGACAGGCTGATTGGTGGCGGGCGTCCTCTGGTCGAGCGTCCGCCAACGAGCTATTCGTACCCCTGGTATAGCGCGGTGGAGTCATCGGGCCCGCAGGTGACGAGCGTGAGCATGGGCGGCGCGATGACGCTTGGGGCGATGATGAGGGGAGCAGGGGGTGCGCGCGGCAACTCTGAGACAGCCGTGGGCCACCTGGTGATCAACCAGACGCTGTTCGCCATCACCGGCGCGAACGCAGCAGGAGAGGATCTGCTGAGGAGCGCCAGGGCGCTGCTGCAGACGCCTGACGGAACAACGGAAGTTGAAGACTGGTCTGGAGGCGCTCGGTCGAAGAAGACCATTCCCACCGTCACTCGGAGTCACAGTGGATGGGGAGCGGTGCTGGCGGCATACCGTGCCGGTCCTGAGATCGAGGTGAAGCACGGCTCTTGGCCGGCCTGGAAGCTGCACCTGGGACGCCGGAGCGGATGCGCAGATGGAAGGTGGGCGCGGGAGGCGGTAGAGAAGCCTCCTTTCAGCCAGCTCCGAAACCTGGATCCGATGGACCTGCTGTTTGCGAACCTGGACGCAAAGCTGGTCGACAGGGATGATGATGAGGCGGCTGATGACCAGTACGTCGAAGAGGCAGTGCGTCGAATCAGGAACGTTCTGAATGGTGTGCCGGCTGAGGACTGCACAGATCAAGTGAAGGCCTCTGAAGACGATGAGGAACAACGACGGAATCTGGCATACCTGGAGACAACCTGCTGGCACATGTCGAAGGGCGATGGGTGGGCTGCACTCTCCGAAGAGGAGATGTACCTCAAGCTGTGAACGACCGAACGTCTAGTGCATGCGGCAAGCGCACAAGGCGCGGGGGGGGATTGGCAGGACCCGAGCACGAGGGCGATAGAGCTGGTGAAGTCCCGAGGAAGGGGCTTCGAAGGGCAGCCGCGCATTGCATGATGTGGTTCAGGTGAGGTATCGGGCGGGTGCGATGGGGCGGATGGCTGTGAGGTTGGATCAGATCAGTTCGACGATGGTGCGCGCTGTCGTTGGCAGGCGCATTGTTGGCTCGGCCTCGGCTTGGCGCGACTGCAACGACCGCTTCTGCATCCTGCAGTCGTACGTTCGGCCGGATTACCGCAGACGAGGAGTTGCTCGGGCGATGTACGAGGCTGTTGAGGCTGCGTCAGGCGAGCGCCTGGTGCCTGCTGTCTCGCTTTCCGACGACGCGTTCGAGTTCTGGAAACGATTTCGGCCGGAGGCGGTGGCGCAAGACCTGCGCCACAAGCGAGAACAGCTGGTGGGGAGGGCTCTGGACGTCAGGGGCCGCAGAGGCACAGTCACCAAGGCAAGCGGGTCGGTCATGGTGGTTGAGTACCAAGAACCGGAGGCGTCGCGGAGCACCACGTGCGTGATTGTTCGCTCGATTCGCGAAGCGCTTGAGATGGTCGGGGTCGGAGCTTGAAGCGCACGCCTTAGATGGTGGCAGCAGCAGAGGGTCTGGTGTGAGGGGTGGCCACGGGTCAAGGCGAGAGGGGGGAGAGGTGGGCAAGGAGATCAAGATTGGACCGGCGGAGCGCATCGAGTGCTTCGCAGCGGAGTTAGAGGGCTTCATGTCTGATGTGTTTGGCTTCGCACCGGGAAGCTATCTGGTGACCGACGGGTCGAGGTTGGTGGACTTCTTCCCGGCAGGTCTGAGCGGAGACGCGATCGATCAGGCAGAGACATTGGAGGCTGCGTACAGTGCGTGGGACGCCTGGGTTCTAGGCGTCATCGAGCAGAGGTACGGGATACGGCCGCAGGCAACCACGGTGCTTATGCCGGACCTGATGTGGATGATCGGGCGTCAAGGACGGAGTGGTCAGCTGCACTGATTCGGCGGTATGGGCAGGTGACGAAACGCACCCGGGTGCGGACGACAAGAGGCGGTGAAGCTCGGTGATCTGGCTTGTGGATGGTGCTCGGTGAGGAAAATCGACCCAGCGCGGTGAAGTGAAGAGGAGTGACGATGTCCGAAGTCAAGGCGATGAACTACGGCCAAGCTCAGGCGGTGAAGGTGCTGGCGGCAGCTCGGATGGGGATTGAGGTCGGCGACGAAGAGACCGCCAAGGCGATGCTCTCTGGTGCGCCAGTGCATGCGATGTTTGGAGCGCGGTTGGAAGGGGAAGCGTGCAGGGTGCACGAACTCATCCGCACATCAGAGGAGCGTGTTCGTGAAGCAAACGAGCACGTGGCAGCCATCACACGCGAATACGGTTTCGTGATCGAAGGGCACTCATGAACATCCAGGCGATTGCTGGTGCACTCGGAAAACACGGCGTGCGCGTGGCGAAGATCGTTCTCGCAGCAGAGCCTGAAGTCGAAGATGATGAACTGGAGATCACGGCTGAGGTGGGGGTCCAGGTCGGAGGTGACTACCTGATCGCCAACAGGTGGTCCGAGGCGGAAGAGGCCCTGTACAGCGGACCAAGCAGGGCGAGGACACCAGAGGGTGTGGCTCTGCTGGCGAAAGACGTCGGGAAGATGCTGGCTGAGGGGCAAGCAGGACAGTCGCACGTTGTGGCTGAAGGGGGCTGATGTCTGTCTTGCGCTAGGTGGCTGCGGGAGGTGGTTAGTCCTCAGTGTTGCAGTCGAGGACTGGCGGATCGCCGGCGAAGCGCGTTGGTCAGAGGGAACGAAGGAGGGGCGGCCGATACGGTCGTCCCTCCTTTGACTCATCAGAACACGGGTGGCCTAGGAAGGTTGCTAGGTGGGCGTCAAGCGGGGGAAGGGCATGGACGGACTGGAGAACCTGGCTCCGCTGCTAGCGCGCGTGGAGTCGATGGTCGTCAAGCAACAGCGCGATGCGCTTCGGTGTGGTTATGCCTTGTCGGGTACTGCATGATGGCGCTGAGCATGACCACGATCGGCATCGTCTGCACAGTTGCTGGTCTTGGCGTCGCGGGGATGGCGATGCATGCCAAGCTTGGGTGGGTCAGAGGGCGGATTGGCAGGCGCTGAAAGGGAGAGTGATGGAGTTGATCGGGTTGTTGGTGATCGTCTGGCAGGCCAGGTGGTGCATGAGAACGATAGACCGTCGCCAGCCATTGGCAAGATGGGGGGCAGTAGGGTGCCTGGGGCTGTCATGGCTGCTTGGGGTGGCCGATGCGTTCTGGGGGTCGGTAGTCCTGGCAGTCCTGGCATGGCTGATGGTGATGTACGCGGTCAGCGCCAAGAACAAGTGGATGAAGCGACAGCAGGCAGGTGGTTGATCGAAACTGCGACTGCAGAGAACTGCGCGACGCAATCAGGCGTGCCGAATCGGATCGGCACTGCATTCGCAAGCGCAACGTGGATGATCTCCGCTGAGGGCGGAAGCGCAGGTTGGGGCACTCGATGACGGACAGCTTTGGTGAGGTGACAGGTAGTTGGCGAGAGGAGTTGAAGGAGATCGCGGCTGTCGCGCGGCATGCGTTGGAGCCTGGGCTTCAAAAGGACGCATGGGGTAAGCCGATACCAGGCGGCTCATGCCTCTGTGGGTCCGTGCTGCTGGTGGAGCTCGTCGAGCGTTTCGGCCGGGCAAGAGCAGTGATCCGCGGTGGAAGCGGCGAGATGGGGACGGGTGCTGTCGACGTCGACGGCGAGTGGCAGGGGCACTACTGGGTAGAGGTTGAGAAAGACGGAGAAGTGCTGGTGGTGGACATCACCGGTGACCAGTTCGGATACGGTCCAGTGCGAGTGCTGAGCGTCACAGAGGCTCGCTCTTTCCTGGTGCCTGGGCAACAGGCAATCGTCGACGAGGCAGCATCCATGATCCGAGGTGAGGTCGGGATCAAGTAGCAGAGGACTGCACGGCGGAGCGGTCGAGTCGAATCTGGGCTTCACGGTGCAGCCTGGCAGGGGAAGATGATGGTGTGAAGAGCGCGCCAGGCAAAGGCCGGGACGCTCGTGGTGATGGGTAGTCTCTTTTGGGGGGTGGGCATGGGTGTGTCTTGCAGCGATTTCACGGACGGAATCCTGGAACTGTTGGTGGAACATGGCTTCGTTCGGGATGAAGACCTTCCGGAGGACGACCCGGGCAGGCAGTTGAAGGTGGCGTCCGCGGCGATTCAGCGGCTGGCCGGTGTCAAGGCGCTGGCAGTGGGGCTGGCGGCCACGATCAACCAAGGAGGGCCGGGGAAGGAAGAGCTTGCCAACAAGGCGGGGCAGTTGCTGACTGCGTGCGAGACGATCGCGCCGCCGTACCTGGTGTGCGACGGGTGGGAGCACATCTTCTCGGGCAAGCGGACGACGCTCACGCGCTGGGTGATGGACCTGCGCAGTGGAAAGATGGCCATGGCGCAGAAGTTCAGCGGGGACTGGATCGACATGAACTCGGGCGACGTGGACGATCTGCTGGAGAGCGTGCGAGACGCCAACAACGTTCGAGCGAACCCGGAGGACTTCGGGGCGGTGACGGCTGATGTGCTGCCGGCCTGGTAAGGCGCTGAGGTCCAGGGAGTAAACAGTCTCGGGGACGGGGCGTGGCTTGAGAGACTGCAATCAGGCCGCGGCGAGGTGCTGGCGGCGAATGGGTCAGCCGGCAGGACGGGGCTGTTGGGGTGGGTCAAGGAGGTGGGTGATGCAAGCTCGTGCGGAGGCGGTTGCGATGGGTGACGTGGTGCCGCTGGATCTACCGGGGCCGGCAGGGGGCAAGAACGCGCCGACCAAGCGGGTCGGTGAGGCACGAAAAGGCTCGACGAAGCGAGTGGCGTCGACAAAGCTCGTGCACCTGCGCCGGTCAGAGGTGAGAACGATCTGGCAGTTCATCGCGGCGTTGGCGGCTGGGTTCCTGCCGCTGGCCTCGTACATCCTGGCTCACTACGAGACGAAGGACGCTCCGGCGATGTGGGGGCTCGTTGCGGCAGCGCTGACCTTCTCAGCACCGACGCTGGTGGAGTGGGCGCAGAAGTGGTGCAGGTCGCTCTGGAAGGCCATCGGATTCACGGTCCTGCTGGAGGGGGTCATGGTGGCATCCAGCACCACCTGGCTTGGGTTGACGGGGCTGGTGATCCTGGTGGCGATCAACTGCCATGCGGCTTGGTCGCTGGCAGGAAAGGACGCCAAGCGGAGGACCTGATAGGGGCGCCCCAAGTGGGTGGTGGCTCGACGGCAGGGTGCGGCGATGATGCACTCGGTTGGAGAGCAGGATCACGGCAGCAGCAGGGCAAGATCGGGCAGCATGCGATCGGCATGCCGGTTCATTGGTTCACACTGCTGCAGGCGAACACGAGAGGGTCGAATGGGAGTGGTGGAATCGTTGCTGGGTTGGGTGAAATCCGGGGTGGCGGGCTGGGCTGCGTCTGAGCGCGAGCGCGCAGGTGTGGAAGCAGGCGCACCAGGACACGGTTTGAGGCTTCCGACTGAATGTTCGGTGGCTGGCGGAGATCAGGGCGGGCGCAGACAAGGAACTGTGGAGGAGCACACGCAAGGACCGTGGAGAGTGAAGGGGCCCTCAGCGAAGGGCTACTTGGTCATCGTGGGTGCTCGGGGAGAGGGTGTCGCGCTGGTGATGCGGGACAGCGTGAGCGAGGAGGCGGATGCGGCAGTGATTGCGGAGGCGCCGACGATGCTGGCGCTGCTAAAGGAGTCGCTGGAGCACGGGACGTTGGAGGAAGGCTCCGAACTTCGGCGACGCATTGCAGATGCGGTGGGTAGGTGTGAAGTGGGGGATAACTTGGCGGGAGGTAAGGCAGAACGTGGAGCGACTGGGGTGGTGGGATGCGTGGTTGGTGGCTTGGCGTGACTGCCTGAGCGTGTAGCCTGATCGCATGCTTCGAAGTCACAAGATCCGGCTGGTGCCCAATGAGGCACAGGCGGTGTACTTCGCCAAGGCCTGCGGTACAGCGCGGTTCGCCTGGAACTGGGCGCTGGCCGAGTGGGCCCGGCAGTACGAAGCGCATCGGGCTGACCCGGCCGCGCCGCGGCCGTCTGAAGGGGCTCTGCGCCGGCAGCTGAACGCCGCGAAGCGCCAGGAGTTCCCCTGGATGCTGGAGGTGACCAAGTGCGCACCCCAGGAGGCCATCATCGCCCTCGGGGTGGCGTTTCGGAACTGGTTCGACTCGCTGTCAGGCAGGCGGGCAGGGCCTCGCATGGGCCGGCCCGACTTCAAGCGCAAGGGCAAGTGCCGTGACGCCTTCAAGGTCCATGGGAACCTCGTCGAGGTCGATGGCTGCCGCATCCGAATCCCGCTGCTGGGCTGGGTTCGGATGCGAGAGTCGTTGCGCTTTGCCGGTGAGATCAAGTCGTGCACGGTGTCCCGGGTCGCCGGCGCCTGGCACGTCTCGCTCACGGTGGAGACCTCGGACGTTCCTGCTCGCACCGAGAACCAAGGTGCGATCGGGGTCGATCTGGGGATCTCCTGGCTGGCTGTGACGTCTTCAGGGGAGAAGGTGCCGGGGCCCAAGGCGCTGGGGCTGCTGCTGGGGCGCCTGCGCCGGCTGTCGCGGGCTCACAGCCGGAAGGTCAAGGGATCTGCCAACAGGAGGAAGTCGGTAGGGCGCCTGGCCCGGCTGCACTGGAGGATCTCCAATGTGCGCGGGGACGCACTGCACAAGCTGAGTGATCGCCTCACGAGGGAGAACTCGTGGCTTGCAGTGGAGGACCTCGGCGTGAAGGGGATGCTGGGCAACAGGAGCCTGGCCAGGCACATCGCAGACGCAGGCTGGGGCGAGCTTCGGCGGCAGCTGGAGTACAAGGCTCAGCAGCGAGGCGCAACCGTGGCAGCAGTGGATCGGTTCTTCCCCAGCAGCAAGACGTGCTCAGAGTGCGCTCACGTGCACGAGGGGCTGACGCTGGCTGATCGGCAGTGGCCATGCCCCGCCTGCGGGGTGGTGCACGACCGAGACGTCAACGCGGCACGCAACCTCCTCAAGCGCAGCATCGCAGACGCGATCGCTGCATCCGAACAACAATCCGCGGGCGGTGGGCCCGTGGCAGCCTGTGGAGAGGTCGGCTCTGGCTCACGTCGCAAGACGAGAACGAAACCAGCCTCGGTGAAGCAGGAAGTTAAGGCATAACGTGTAGTTCGCGACAAGTTATGGCTAACTCCACAGTAGGGCAAACAACACGCAGGCGGTGGCGGAACTCATCAGGGTGGGTTGATGTGGTGGCGCCGTCGACGGTTGGATTGGAGCACCTGGTCGGGGCTGGCTGAGTAGTGGTGCAAGCGGGCACATGGGCTAAGGTGGATGACAGGGAAGGCATGAAGCATGTGGGATGACGTCGTGATCGGCAGTGGCGACAAGGGTTGCAGTGCCATCAAGGTGTTCGGGATCGGGGACGAGAACAACGTGTCCCAGAACAGCGTGTCGTACTGGGTGAGCAACTGCTACCTTGGCATGGGCATGACGATCTTCAAGAACACAGAGGAAGGCCGGAAGCTAGCTCAGATGATCGAGGAGAAGCGAGGCTCGGGGGGCAATCCAGTCGTGGCTGCAAGGAGTCCTGCTGAGCAACGTGACACAGGCGAAGCTCAAGAGCGCGGTCACGAAGGCGCTGGCCGACGCCTTCGAAAATGGGCGCGCGAACAAGGCAGCGGAAGTGCGCGCAGTGCTGGGCGTCTAGGCAGGGAGTCCAGGGCGGCCCCAAGACCGGTTTCTGGGCTGGTGGGATGTACTGGCCGAGCAGAGCTTCAACGCGTCGCTGGCACACCCTGATCGAGGAGATCTGGGCTGACGAGAGAAGGACAGGGCTGCACAATGTGAGCCATGCGCGCATCGAAGTGCGTATGGGCGAAGAACGAAGCGGAGAGCGAATGGACGAGCGGGCGGCTAAGGCGTCGCAGATCACAACTTAGGCTGTCAGCACGTGAATAGCCAGGCGGGTGCCTGGTGGCTGGCGGCCGTAGGGGTCTGGTATGGGTGCGAAGGATTTCGGTCGGGCGAAGCGCCGCCATCATGTTGCGCGGGTGAAGAAGTCTCGCAAGTTGTACTGGGGGCGGCAGGGCGCGAACCTCCCGGTCGAGCCGATGAGTGCGAAGCATCTGGGAATGGTGGCTAGGACGCCGAAGCTCTGTGGGTGGGCGTGCTGCGGTAACGCGCGGAGGTGGGCTGGGGAGTTGACGTTCCAGGAACGGCGACTGTTCCAGGATCTGGGCGAATGACCTGGTCGGCGGCAACGCGGCTTGGTGCTGGGAGTGCTCGCGTGATGATGGTGGCGTGAGGAGGGGTTGAAGATGATGCTGATCTACGAAGCGATCAAGTTCGCCGACAGGCGCCACAAGGGGCAGAAGCGGAAGGCCACCGGCCTGCCATACATCACCCACCCCATCGCTGTCTCTTACCTACTGGCCCAGTACAAGGTCTCAAAGAGGCTCGAAGAGCTGGTGGCAGCATGCATCCTGCACGACGTGCTCGAGGACACGAAAACGACACACGCGCAGCTGGCGCGGAAGTTCGGGGCGCTGGTGGCGTCCCTCGTGTACGAGCTGACGAACGATCCTGTGCAGGTGGCGAAGGTCGGAAAGGCGGCGTACCAGAGGGCCAAGATGGCGGGGATGTCGAACTACGGACTTCTCTGCAAGCTAGCAGGCCGTTGAATTACCAACCCGACGCGGACGATCCAGCAGCGTGAAACAGCACCTGAGAGTCATCCAGTGCGTCGATT
>Ga0075163_10012757_pt1 | contig 10938 bp, 7 predicted proteins | sample JI1023141ADNA_FD_71478 | JGI IMG/M metagenome (GOLD analysis project Ga0075163, IMG submission 71478) | Wastewater effluent complex algal communities from Wisconsin, to seasonally profile nutrient transformation and Carbon sequestration -... | ecosystem: Engineered > WWTP > Effluent > Algae...
GCCGCCATCCGCTCCGCGCAGCGGCGCCCAAGGGTGCCGTCGCGGGCTTCCACCATCACGCGCAGCACCGGCTCGGTGCCGGACGCACGGATCAACACACGGCCGGCGTCCGCCAGTTCGCGCTCGGCGGTCTCGCGGGCGTCGTTGAGTGCTGCATTGGTCTTCCAATCGCTGCCATCCGGCAAGCGCACGTTGATCAGCGTTTGCGGGTACAGCGAGACGCCCTCCAGCAACCCGGCCAGGGTGCCTCCCTTGCGCCGCACGGCTTGCAGGATCTGCAGCGAGCTGACGATGCCGTCGCCCGTGGTGTGGCGGTCCATGGCCAGCAGGTGGCCCGAGCTCTCTCCGCCCAGGTGCCAGCCGCGGGCGGCCAGTTCTTCCAGCACATAGCGGTCGCCGACCTTGGCCCGCACCATGGGCACGCCCAGCCGCTGCAGCGCCTGTTCCACGGCCATGTTGGTCATCAAGGTGCCCACGACACCCGCGACGGGGCGCTGCTGGCTCAGGCGGTCAGCCGCCATCACGTACAGCAACTCATCGCCGTTGAAGAGACGGCCTTCGGCGTCCACCATCTGCAAGCGGTCGGCGTCGCCGTCCAGGGCGATGCCGTAGTCGGCCCGGTGCTCGGCCACGGCCGCCACCAGGGCCTTCGGCGAGGTGGCACCGACGTCCTTGTTGATGTTCAAGCCGTCGGGGTTGCAGCCGATCTTGACGACGTTCGCGCCCAGTTCGTGGAACACAGCCGGCGCCACGTGGTACGCCGCGCCATGCGCGGCATCCACCACGATCTTCATGCCACGCAGCGACAGCGTGTGCGGCACGGTGCTCTTGCAGAACTCGATGTAGCGGCCACCCGCGTCTTCGATGCGGCGGGCCTTGCCCAGTTCGGCGGAACTGACCCAGCGAGGCGGCTGCTCCAGGGCGGCTTCGACCTGCAGTTCCCACTCGTCAGGCAACTTCTCGCCGCGGGACGAGAAGAACTTGATGCCATTGTCGTCAAACGGGTTGTGCGACGCGCTGATCACCACACCCAGGTCCAGCCGCAGTGCCCGCGTCAGGTAGGCCACCCCCGGGGTTGGCAGAGGACCGCTCAGCAGCACATCCACACCGGCCGACGCAAAGCCCGCTTCCAGCGCCGACTCCAGCATGTAGCCCGAGATGCGCGTGTCCTTGCCGATCACCACCGAAGGCCGCTCAGTGGCCTTGCGCAGCACCTGGCCCACAGCATGGCCCAGGCGCAGCATGAAGTCCGGTGTGATGACGCCCTGGCCTACCGTGCCGCGGATACCGTCGGTGCCGAAATACTGTCTGCTCATGGTTCCGTTCCTTTGGCCGGCATTGTCCCGCCCGCTCGCTGCACATCGTCGCCCTCGCAGGTTGGGCTTGTGCGCATTTGTTGCCGCTCAGCCCCGGTCCAAGCAGCCCGCTTCGGCAGCGCGCCACACATTCAGCGCGTCAACCGTGGCCGCCACGTCATGAACGCGCACGATGCGGGCGCCACGCGCCACGGCGGCCAGGGCTGCGGCGACACTCGCCGCCAGGCGCTCACCCACCGGTCGCCCGGTGATCTGACCCAGCGTGCCCTTGCGCGACCAGCCCACCAGCAGGGGCCGCCCGAGCATTTGCAACTCGGCCTGGCGAGACAGCAACTGAAGGTTCTGCTCGGCGGTCTTGGCAAAGCCATAGCCCGGGTCGAGCACGATGCGGTCGTCCGCGATGCCCGCCGCGCGCGCCGCAGCCAGGCGCAGGGCCAACTCCGCGCCGACCTCGGTCACGACGCAGCCGTAGCGTGCATGCTGGGCCATGTCCGCCGGTTCGCCCCGGATGTGCATCAGGCAGATGCCTGCGCGCCCGTGCGCCGCCACCGCGTCCAGCGCACCTGGCCGCGTCAGCGCACGAACGTCATTGATGATGTCGGCGCCCAGGGCCAAGGCTTCGCGCATCACCACGGGGTCGCTGGTATCGACCGAGACCGGCACGCCCATGTCGAGTGCGCCGCGCAGGACCGGCCACACGCGCGCCAGTTCTTCTTGGGTCCCGGGGCCCACGGAACCTGGCCGCGTGGACTCGCCACCGACGTCCAGGATGTCGGCGCCCTCGGCCACCAACCGTTCGGCATGCGCCAGCGCCGCCGCGGTATCCGCGTGGCGCCCACCCTCCGAAAACGAATCCGGCGTCACGTTCACGATGCCCATCACGCGGGGCCGGCTCAAGTCGATGCGGAAGCGGGTGGTCTGCCAGTGCATGAAGGTGAACCCGGCCGTTGAGAAGTCCGAAAAGCAAAACGGGGCCGCAGCCCCGTTCCGTGTGGTGCGCAGCGCTCAGGCCGCAGCAGGCGCGCCGTCGGTCCCCACCGGCGTGGACGGACCGTTGGTCTTGTTGGCTGAAGGCGTCCAGTCCTTGGGCGGGCGTGGTGGCTTGCCGGACATGATGTCATCCAGCTGGTCGCCGTCTATGGTTTCCCATTCCAGCAGAGCCTGCGCCATGGCGTGCATCTTGTCCTTGTTGTCCTCGATGAGCTTGCGCGCCACGCCGTACTGGTCGTCGATGATGCGGCGGATCACGCCGTCCACCTTGCGCATGGTCTCTTCCGACATGGACGTGGTCTTGGTGACTGAGCGGCCCAGGAAGACCTCGCCTTCGTTTTCGGCGTAGACCATGGGACCCAGTTCATCCGTCATGCCGTAGCGGGTGACCATGTCGCGGGCCAGCGCCGTGGCACGCTCGAAGTCATTACTGGCGCCCGTGGTCATCTGGTTCATGAACACTTCTTCGGCGATGCGGCCACCAAACAGCATGCTGATCTGGTGCAGCATGTACTCGCGGTCGTAGCTGTAGCGGTCACGCTCCGGCAGGCTCATGGTCACGCCCAGTGCGCGACCCCGCGGGATGATGGTGACCTTGTGCACCGGGTCGCACTTGGGTAGCAACTTGCCGATCAGCGCGTGGCCGGCCTCGTGGTACGCGGTGTTCTTGCGCTCGTCCTCGGGCATGACCATGGACTTCCGCTCGGGGCCCATCATGATCTTGTCCTTGGCCTTCTCGAAGTCGACCATCTCCACCACGCGGCCGTTGCGGCGCGCGGCAAAAAGGGCCGCTTCATTGACCAGGTTGGCCAGGTCGGCACCGCTGAAGCCTGGCGTGCCGCGGGCCAGGATGTCGGCACGGATGTCCTGGCCGACAGGCACCTTGCGCATGTGCACGTTGAGGATCTGCTCACGGCCGCGCACGTCAGGCAGGGTCACGTAGACCTGGCGGTCGAAACGTCCCGGGCGCAGCAGTGCCGGGTCCAGGATGTCGGGGCGGTTGGTGGCCGCCATGACGATCACGCCCAGGTTGGTCTCGAAGCCGTCCATCTCCACGAGCATCTGGTTCAGCGTCTGCTCGCGTTCGTCGTTGCCACCGCCCAGGCCGGCACCACGGTGGCGGCCGACGGCGTCGATTTCGTCGATGAAGATGATGCAGGGCGCGCTCTTCTTGGCCTGCTCGAACATGTCGCGGACGCGCGCAGCGCCCACGCCAACGAACATTTCCACGAAGTCGGAGCCGGAGATGCTGAAGAACGGCACCTTGGCTTCGCCGGCAATGGCCTTGGCCAGCAGCGTCTTGCCGGTACCGGGGGGGCCAACCAGCAACACACCACGCGGGATGCGACCGCCCAGCTTCTGGAACTTCTGCGGGTCCTTCAGGAAGTCGACCAACTCCTTGACCTCTTCCTTGGCCTCATCACACCCGGCAACGTCTGCGAAGGTGGTGGAGTTGTTGGCCTCGTCCAGCATGCGGGCCTTGCTCTTGCCGAAGCTGAAGGCACCACCCTTGCCGCCGCCCTGCATCTGACGCATGAAGTAGATCCAGACGCCGATCAGCAGCAGCATGGGGCCCCAGCTGACCAGGATGCTCATCAGCAGGCTGGGCTCTTCACGCGGCTTGACGTCGAACTTGACGCCGTTGGCGATGAGGTCACCCACCAAGCCACGGTCCAGGTACGTGGCCGTGGAGCGCAGGCGCTTGTCGTCAGACGTCAGCGCAATGATCTCGGTGCCACCTCCAGGGTTTTCTTGGAGCGTGACAGCCTTGATGCGCTTGCCGCGGACTTCTTCCAGGAAGTCGGAATAACCGATCTGGTTGCCCTGCGTGGCTCCGCGGTCGAACTGCTTGAACACGGTGAACAGCACCAGTGCGATCACCAGCCAGACAGCGACCTTCGAAAACCATTGATTGTTCACCGCGGCTCCTTTTCCAGTTCAGCGGGTCGGCAAGGCGAAAGCACAAGCCGTATTCCACGGTATATGAGGCTGATTCTAGGCCTCACAAGGTGCAGACCGGCCTTTTCAACGTGGCGCGGAGTGCACGGAAAAGCGCTCCGTCTACCCGTCTGTTGCCGCAGTTCAAGCAGCCCTTCCGTCCTACGGGGCGCAGGTTAGCGCCCTTTGAGTCCCATGCCGACCAGAAAGGTTTCCGAGGACTTGTCGCGGCTGGCCTTGGGCTTGATCGGCTTGACGACGCGGAAGTGCTGCTTGAACAGCCCCACCAGTTCGTTGTAGCCGCCACCATGAAACACCTTGCACACCAGCGAGCCCTCGGGCTTGAGGTGGTGGATGCAGAAGTCCACCGCCAACTCCACCAGGTGCGAGATGCGGGCGGCGTCAGACGCGCCGATGCCTGACAGGTTGGGCGCCATGTCAGAGACCACCACGTCCACGGCGCGGCCGGTCAGCGCGGCAACCAGTTGGTCCGAGACCTCCTGCTCGCGGAAGTCGCCCTTGATGAACTGCACCCCTTCAATGGGTTCGAAGTCCAGCAGGTCCAGCGCGATGATCGTGCCATTGAGCGCCCCTGCCGCGGCGCCGGCCGGTGCGAACTTGCGTCGAAGGTACTGGCTCCAGGCGCCGGGCACGGCGCCCAGGTCCACCACCACCTGGCCAGGTTTCAGCAGCTTGAGGGACTCGTCGATCTCCTTCAACTTGTAGGCCGCCCGCGCGCGGTACCCGTCCTTTTTTGCCTGCCGGACGTAAGGGTCGTTGACGTGGTCGTTGAGCCACGCCTTGTTGACCTTCTTGCTTTTGGTGTCGACTTTCATGCTCAGTCGATAATACGGGCATGCCCGCCATCCAGCTCACACCCGCCCAACGCAAGGAACACCGCGCTGCGGCCCACCACCTCGACCCGGTCGTCATGATCGGTGGCGAAGGCCTGACGCCTGCTGTCCAGAAGGAAGTCGACGGCGCCTTGAAGGCCCACGGCCTGATCAAGGTCCGTGTCTTCAGCGACGACCGCGCCAGCCGCGAGGCCATGCTGGGCCAACTGGCTGAAGAACTGAACGCGGCGCCCATCCAGCACATCGGCAAGCTGCTGGTGCTGTGGAGGCCTGTGCCGCCCAAGGAAAAGGCCGAGCGCGATGACCGCATGCCTGGACCGCGGACGGTGAAGATCGTCAGCTTTTCCAAGAGCGGCAATCACCGCGCCACGGTCAAGAAGGTCAAGGTCTTCGGCAACGAGCGCGTCACGCGCGGCGGCCAGATCAAGCGCGCCGAGAAGCGCGTCACCAGCGTCAAGAAGAAGGCGGTCGACTGAGGACTGGGGCGGCGCGCGCAGCCAGCGTCGCCAGCACCACGGCCAGCAAGGCCTTGACCAGGTAGAACACGGCGCTGACCGCGTGCAGTTGGCCGAAGCTCAGAGTCCCCTGCCCCGCCCTGGCTGCAGCCATCATGGGCTGCAAACCGAAGTAGCCGGCCACGGTGCAGAACAGCGCACCGGCCGCCAGCACCATTTCCAGACTGAACTGCGAGCCGGTGCCGGCGTCTGAGCGGCGCTTGGCACGCACCCGCTCCAGACCCAGCAGCAGCACGCCCAGTGCCAGGCTGGCATAGGCCTCGTGCGCCAAGATGCGCGCCACCACACGCCCCGCGTCGGCCTGCGCCAGCAGCGCAAAAGGGGCCGGTGTCGCCACCAGCGCCACGGTCAGCAACAAGCCGGCCCACAAGCCCGGCAGCAGCCGGCGCAAGGCTTCCAGCATGCCAAGACCGGGCTGCAACTCAGGCGTAGCGCACGTCCATGATTTCCCAGTGCTTCACGCCGCCAGGCGCCTGCACCTCGGCGACGTCGCCGCTTTCCTTGCCGATGAGGGCGCGAGCAATGGGGCTGCTGATGGAGATCAGGCCCAGCTTCAGATCGGCCTCGTCGTCGCCGACAATCTGGTAGGTGACCTTGGCGCCGCTGTCCTCGTCTTCCAGGTCCACCGTGGCGCCAAAGACAACCTTGCCGCCAGCGTCCAGGCTGGCGGGGTCGATGACCTGCGCGGCCGCCAGCTTGCCTTCCACTTCCTTGATGCGGCCTTCGATGAAGCCCTGCTTGTCCTTCGCGGCCTCGTACTCCGCGTTCTCGGACAGGTCACCCTGGGCACGCGCCTCGGCGATGGCCTGGATCACGGCGTGCCGTTCCACCGACTTCAGGCGCTGCAGTTCGCTCTTGAGCAGTTCGGCGCCGCGCTGGGTGAGGGGGATGGTGTTCATGGCAGTTCATCAGCAGGAAAAGTGAAACCGCCGCAGGAACCCCAGTGGGTGCCCTGCGGCGGAAAGCGTGCGTAGAGTTTAGTGCAACTGCGTGAGCCGTTTCAGTGCAGTTGCGTCAGCAGTTCAGCATGCATGTCCTGCAGCGAGGTTACGGCCAGGTCGTCCTGGTGCTTCAGCGCCTCGGTGGCAGCTTCGGCACCGGCCATGGTGGTGTAGTAGGTGACGCGGTTGGCCAGCGACGCGGTGCGGATGTAGCGCGAATCCGCAATCGCCGTGCGGGTTTCGTCCACCGTCGTGTAGACCAGATGGATTTCACCCGCCTTGACCATGTCCGCGATGTGCGGCCGGCCGTCCTTGACCTTGTTCACCACCTTGACTGCGATGCCGGCTTCGGCAATCGCGGCCGCCGTTCCCTTGGTGGCCACCACCTGGTAGCCCAGCTTCGCCAGGTCAGCGGCCACCGCCACAGCACGCTTCTTGTCGCTGTTCTTCACCGTGATGACGACCGTGCCCTTCTCCGGCAGGCGCGAGCCCGCACCCAGTTGACTCTTGAGCATGGCCTCGCCAAAGCTGCGGCCGACACCCATCACTTCGCCCGTGGAGCGCATCTCCGGCCCCAGGATGGGGTCCACGCCTGGGAACTTGTTGAACGGGAAGACGGCTTCCTTGACGCTGAAGTAGCCCGGCACCACCTCGGCCGGCATCTTGCCGCCCAGACCCTTCTGCGAGGCCAGCGATTGCCCCGCCATGCAGCGCGCCGCAATCTTCGCCAGCTGCTGGCCCGTGGCCTTGCTGACGAAGGGCACCGTGCGGCTGGCGCGTGGGTTCACCTCCAGGACGTAGACGACGGCGTCGTCGCCCTCGCCCTGGATAGCGAACTGCGTATTCATCAGCCCCACGACCTTCAGCGCACGCGCCATCACCGTGGCCTGGCGGCGCATCTCGTCCTGCAGCTTCTGGCTCAGCGTGTAGGCCGGCAGCGAACAGGCCGAGTCACCGCTGTGGATGCCGGCGGCCTCCACGTGTTCCATGATGCCGCCGATCATCACCGCACCCGTCGAATCCGCGATGCAATCCACGTCCACCTCGACGGCGTCGTCCAGGAAGCGGTCCAGCAGCACGGGCGACTTCTCGCTCACCTGCACAGCCTCACGCATGTAGCGGTTCAGGTCCTTGTCGCCGTGCACGATTTCCATGGCGCGGCCGCCCAGCACATAGCTCGGGCGCACCACCAACGGGTAGCCGATCTCCTGCGCCAGTACCAGCGCCTGCTCTTCCGTTCGTGCGGTGCGGTTGGGCGGCTGCTTCAGGCCCAGCTCGTTCAGCAACTTCTGGAAGCGCTCGCGGTCTTCAGCGATGTCGATGCTGTCCGGGCTGGTACCGATGATGGGCACGCCCGCACGTTCCAGGTCCAGCGCCAGCTTCAGCGGCGTCTGGCCGCCGTACTGCACGATCACACCCAGCGGCTTCTCCTTGGCCACGATCTCCAGCACGTCTTCCAGCGTCACCGGCTCGAAGTACAGGCGGTCCGACGTGTCGTAGTCGGTCGACACGGTTTCCGGGTTGCAGTTGACCATGATGGTCTCGTACCCGTCTTCGCGCATGGCCAGCGCGGCATGCACGCAGCAGTAGTCGAACTCAATGCCCTGGCCGATGCGATTCGGCCCGCCACCCAGCACCATGATCTTCTTCTTGCTGGTGGGTTCAGCCTCGCACTCCTCGTCGTAAGAGCTGTACATGTAGGCTGTCTGCGTGGCGAATTCGGCCGCGCAGGTGTCCACACGCTTGTAGACCGGGCGCACGTTCAGTGCGTGGCGCTTCTCGCGCACGGCGTGCTGGTTCGTGCCCATCAGCTTGGCCAGCCGGCGGTCGCTGAAGCCCTTCTTCTTGACGTAGCGAAGCTCGGCTTCGCTCAGGCCGACCAGATCGCGGGCCTTCAGCTGCTGCTCGATCTGCACCAGTTCTTCGATCTGTGCCAGGAACCACGGGTCCACCGCGGTTTCTTCAAAGACCTCGTCCAGGCTCATGCCGATGCGGAAGGCATCAGCCAGGAACAGGATGCGCTCCGGGCCCGCATTGCCGATCTCGTCAATGATCTCGTCGCGGTCGGTGCTGCGTTCTGTCAGGCCGTCGATGCCGGTTTCCAAGCCACGCAGCGCCTTCTGGAAGCTTTCCTGGAAGGTACGGCCCATGGCCATGACCTCGCCCACGCTCTTCATCTGCGTGGTCAGGTGCGGGTCGGCGGCGGGAAACTTCTCGAAGGCAAAGCGCGGGATCTTGGTGACGACGTAGTCGATGCTGGGCTCGAAGCTCGCCGGGGTTGCGCCACCCGTAATGTCGTTGCGCAGTTCGTCCAGCGTGTAGCCCACAGCCAGCTTGGCCGCGACCTTGGCAATCGGGAAGCCCGTGGCCTTGGACGCCAGCGCGGAGGACCGCGACACACGCGGATTCATCTCGATGACGATCAGGCGGCCGTTTTTCGGGTTCACCGAGAACTGCACGTTGCTGCCGCCGGTGTCGACACCGATCTCGCGCAGTATGGCAATGCTGGCATTGCGCATCACCTGGTATTCCTTGTCGGTCAGCGTCTGCGCCGGCGCCACGGTGATGCTGTCACCGGTGTGGATGCCCATCGGGTCCAGGTTCTCGATGCTGCAGACGATGATGCAGTTGTCGGCGCGGTCGCGCACGACTTCCATCTCGAACTCTTTCCAGCCGATCAGGCTTTCTTCGATCAGCAGTTCCTTGGTGGGGCTGAGGTCCAGCCCGCGCTTGCAGATCTCTTCAAACTCTTCCGGGTTGTAGGCGATGCCGCCGCCCGTGCCGCCCATGGTGAAGCTGGGACGGATGACCATGGGGAAGCCCGTGCCACCAATCTGTGCCTGGATGCTCTTCTGCACCGCCAGCGCCTCTTCCATGCTGTGCGCGATGCCGCTCTTGGCTGAATCCAGGCCAATGGACGTCATCGCGTCCTTGAACTTCATGCGGTCTTCGGCTTTTTCGATGGCGTGCTCGTTGGCACCGATCATCTCCACGCCGTACTTGGCCAGCACGCCGTGGCGGTGCAGGTCCAGCGCGCAATTCAGCGCCGTCTGGCCGCCCATGGTGGGCAGGATCGCGTCGGGCTTTTCCTTGGCGATGATCTTCTCCACCACCTGCCAGGTGATGGGCTCGATGTAGGTCGCGTCGGCCATGCCCGGGTCGGTCATGATCGTGGCCGGGTTGCTGTTGACCAGAATGACGCGGTAGCCCTCCTCGCGCAGCGCCTTGCAGGCCTGTGCGCCGGAGTAGTCGAACTCACAGGCCTGGCCGATAACGATGGGGCCGGCGCCGATGATCAGGATGCTTTTGAGGTCGGTTCTTTTGGCCATTACTTTTGCTCCATCAGGGCGACGAAGCGGTCAAAGAGGTAGCCGATGTCGTGCGGGCCAGGGCTGGCTTCGGGGTGGCCCTGGAAGCAGAACGCGGGCTTGTCGGTACGGGTCAGGCCTTGCAGCGTGTTGTCGAACAGGCTGATGTGCGTGGGGCGCAGGTTCTCGGGCAGCGTCTTCTCGTCTACTGCGAAGCCGTGGTTTTGGCTGGTGATGCTCACACGGCCGCTGTCCAGGTCCTTCACCGGGTGGTTGGCACCGTGGTGGCCGAACTTCATCTTGAAGGTCTTGGCGCCACTGGCCAGCGCCAGGATCTGGTGGCCCAGGCAGATACCGAAAGTAGGCGTGCCGGTGTCGATGAGCTCACGTGCGGCTTCGATCGCGTAGTCGCAAGGCTGCGGATCCCCAGGGCCGTTGCTCAGGAAGATGCCGTCGGGCTTGTGCTTCAGTACCTCGGCAGCGCTGGTCTTGGCCGGCACCACCGTCACGCGGCAACCGCGGCTGGCCAGCATGCGCAGGATGTTGCGCTTCACGCCGAAGTCGAAAGCGACGACGTGGAAGCGAGGGTCCTTCAGCCGACCGTAGCCGCTGCCGAGTTGCCATTCGGTTTCGGTCCACTCATAGGCCGCGGTGGCGCTGACCACCTGGGCCAGATCCAGGCCCGCCATGGAAGGCGCTGCCGTGGCGCGCGCCACGGCGTCGGCCACGTGGGCCGCGGCGACCGTGGTGCCGGGTTCGAAGGTGACGATGCAGCCATTCTGAGCACCCGTCGTGCGCAACACGCGCGTCAACCGGCGGGTGTCGATGTCGGCGATGGCCACCGTGCCTTCGCGCTGCAGGTACTGCGGCAGCGTCATCGTGGCGCGGAAGTTGGACACGCGCAGCGACAGGTCCTTGATGATCAGGCCGGCCGCATGGACACGAGCGGCCTCCACGTCTTCTTCATTGACGCCGACATTGCCAATGTGCGGGTACGTCAGCGTGACGATCTGTCGGCAGTAGCTCGGGTCGGTCAGGATTTCCTGGTAGCCGGTGAGCGCGGTGTTGAACACCAC
>Ga0075163_10012758_pt1 | contig 10936 bp, 6 predicted proteins | sample JI1023141ADNA_FD_71478 | JGI IMG/M metagenome (GOLD analysis project Ga0075163, IMG submission 71478) | Wastewater effluent complex algal communities from Wisconsin, to seasonally profile nutrient transformation and Carbon sequestration -... | ecosystem: Engineered > WWTP > Effluent > Algae...
CGTGACGCGTGGTGCGCGGTTCTACTTCACGGGGCGCGGGCGATGGTCCGCGGCCCAGCAGAATGGTGCGAAGGGCGGCGAGGGCTGGTCGTCGTGTGGCTCGTGCCACCCCGACGGGCTGTCGGACAACATCACGTGGGTGTTCGCCTCGGGCCCGCGCCAGACGACCTCGCAGGACGGCTCGTTCTCGCACGGCAGCGGGCCGCAGAAGCAGCGCATCTTCAACTGGACCGGTATCTTCGACGAGCACCACGACTTCGAGCGCAACACGCGCGACGTCTCCGGTGGCCTCGGGGTGATCACGCAGGCCCCCACGCCGGCCGACTGCAACTCCCTCGACAAGGAGACCCAGGTCGCGCTCGTCGATGGCGGCGGCGCGATCGGTGGGTTGCAGAAGCCACTCAAGGAGCTCGCCGACACGGCGCTGTGCGGGCACAAGGACTGGGACGACATCGACAGCTTCGTGAAGACGATCGCACCACCGAAAGCGGTCCGCACCGTCGCCGTCGACGCGGTCGAGCGTGGCCGCGCGCTGTTCGTCGATGGTGGGTGCGCGAAGTGCCACGGCGGTGCCGGCTGGACGGTGTCTCGCCGGATGTTCGAGCCGCGCGGCCAGACCAACCTCGACCTCGCGGCGACGCCGTTCGCGCGCCCGACGTTCTTCCCGCAGACCTGGATGTACGACAACGGTGCGCAGCCGCGAGCCCAGCTCTCGGCGCAACCGGCGATCTCCGTCGCCGACGACACCGGTCCGGCGGAGCCGAACGCGGTCGGCATCGCGCAGGTCGCGTGCGTGACTCGCAACGTCGGTACGTTCGGCCTGCCCGGTGATGCTGCCGTGACGGATGCGCTCGAGCTGCGCCCGTTCCAGGGTGCGCTGGTTCGCGCGCAAGGACGCGCCGGTTACAACGTGCCGTCGCTCTACGGGCTCGCCCTCGGCGCACCGTACCTGCACCACGGTCAGGCCGCGACGCTGGCCGAGCTATTCACCGACGAGCGCTGGCGCTTCCACACGAGCGCGGGCGACGCGAACTTCGGAGTGACGCTCGCGCAGCCCGGCAAGCTGGACGATCTGACCGCGTTCCTGCTGTCGATCGACGTGACCACCGAGGAGCTCGACATCCCGACCGATCCGAGCAGCGGCAACAGCTTCGACGCCTGCTTCTAACCGAAACGCCAAACGCCCGGTAGGCGAACCCACCGGGCGTTGCGAGCGAGTCAGCTCAGAACCAGTTGATACCGACGCCGATCGTGCCGGCGGTGATGTTGTCGTCGACGCCCTCGTACGATCCGTTGAGGAGACGTCCCTGGAGATCGACCGACAGGTAGCGCGAGGAGAACAGCTCGAACCCGGCGGCGCCCATGATCGCGGTGCCGTTATCGATCTCCGAGGCGGCGAAGCCGTCGCGGGTCTGCAGCTCGAGGTGCGCGAGACCGATGCCGCCCTTGATCCAGAGCTGCGGCGTCAGCCAGTACTGCGCCGCCACCATCGCGGCGGACTGGTAGAGGAAGATGTCGTCCTCGAAGATGCGCTCTTCGGAGATCTGCTGGCCGTTGACCTGCGCCTCGAACATCAGCGCGAAGCGCGGGCCGAGGAAGCCACCGATGTGGCCCGCGACGCCGAACGACGCCGTGCCCACGCTGTCGAGATCGCCGAACGCGTCGCTGTTCATGTAGCCGAGCCCACCGCTGAAGCCGAACATCAGCCGGCCCTGGCGATTGTGGAATCCGCCGGGGAGCACCGAGTTCGGCGGGCCCGCGTTCGGACCGGGGCCGTAATAACCACGGCGTTGAGCGGACGCCTCGCTGGGCGCGAGGGTGGGGATCGCAGCAAGCAGACCGACGAGGACAAGGGACTTCATAGGCGTCATGTGATGGCTTTCCAGACCCACCAGGGGTCGTCTTTCCTGAAACGGAATTCTCGCAAGTCCGGGGCCAGCACGCGAACTTTGGGACGGGTGTCTAACCGGGCACTTAGCTGGTCCGACCACACCTCGAAGCGTGCGACTGCGACCACGACTGTGAACGCCGGGTCATGGATCTGTTCGTGCCGCGAGCTAGGTGATCGCCAGCAGCTTGTCGATCGCCAATCTGCCCCGTCGGGGTTCGCCGTGCAGCGTCACACACGGCACCTGCTTCGCGGTGAATAGCGACTCGATGACCGACGTCGACGTGCCCGGCGCCAGCCAGTCCCCGTCGAGCAGCACCGCATCCACCGGGCGCGCTGCCCCAGCGAGCTGGACGAGCGCACCGGGATCGGTCCCGCCTGACACGGCGTAGCCGATCGACGCGAGCGCGGTCTGCAGCTCGACCAGGCGACCGGGCGTCGCGCCGATCAGCACGCGCTTCTCGGCACGCCGCTCGATGCGGGCGAGGAACGCCATCCAGCGGCCGAGGTCGGAGTCGTTCATGTCGACGATGTGCAGGCCGTAGCCCGGCATCAGGCCGCACGCCTGCGCATCCGCGTCGGTGACGTGGCGGACCACCTTCGCGCGGCCGGCGATCGGCTTGTCGCCGTCGTCGAGCACGATCGAGAAGTTCACCGAGCTGTCCATCGTCAGCGGATGCGCCGGGCGCACGAACATGCCGCCGTACGAGATGTCGAGCGCGTCGGCGCGGACGGCGCCTCGGATCGTGCCGAGGCACACCGGCCACTCGACGGGATAGCGCCGCGTGCTGCGTGGTGGCGGCGGCTTGATCGTGACCTGCGCGGCGCGCGCGGCGGTCAGCAGCATGGTGAGCTGGCGGCGCGCGTCGTCGTCGAGCTCGAACTCGACGCTGAACGTGGCCGCGCCGCTCTGCGCGGCCTCTTCGACCGAGGAGACCTTGTTCACGGGACCGCGCACCAGCGCGCGATGGTCGCCGTACGCGAACGCGAGATCGACGTGGTCGTGCAGCCGCGGCAGCGCACCCGACATCAGCGCGGCGCCCTTGAGGCTGAGCGCGCCGATCCGGATCGGCACCCAACGACCACTGCGCAGATAGCGCGCGTAGATGATCCCCTGCGGCAACGTATTCGTGGGCAGGTACGGATCGGTCTGCGAATCGAGGTCGCGCGTCGACTTCGCGACCGGCCGCGGCTGGGTCACCAGATCGTCGCGCGTGCCCTTCGGCTTGACCGGCAGCCTCGCGTCGCCTCCGGTGGGCAACCCGCGCGCAGCCTTTGCCGGCGGCGTGCGACGAGGCACCACGCCGAGCGCGTTCGACGCGTGCTGCGCCTGCTTGAGCTTGAGCTCGCGGATCTGGCGAACCAGCTCGGTGAACGAGCCGAGCACCGTGCGCTTGTCGGCGACGGAGAGGCTGCAGCGCTCGAGGCGATCGATCAGGAAGCGCTTGCGGTCGCCCTCCGACAGCGCGTGCGGCTGGATCATCCCGATCTCGGCGAGCAGCGCGACGTCGACGACGTACGCCAGCCGGTTGGGGCCGAGCGCGAGCTCGTCGTAGCGCAGCCCGAGCAAGGCTTGATCGGCCTCGGGGTCGTAGTACGCGGTGATCCCTGCGAGCGGCGGAGCCTGATCGTCGTCGAGCGGGGCGAGCGATTGCGTCCAGTGACTGAGTCGCTGCCGAGGCTGTTCGAGGATCAGGTAGGCCTCGAAGATATGCGCGGAAGTCGTCCGAGCTTCCATTCAGTACCTCACGACAGCAGCGACGATGCCACGAACCGCAAAGGCAATGCTGCTTACCAACCCGGAGCGATCGCCAGTTGATCGAGTTGGTTGAAGATTTCGTAGGCGTCGCATAGCGAGGTAACTTTACCTCGATAACCGCGGCTGAATTACCTCGCTGCGCTAGGAATTCTTGCCCAAGTGCGCGTTCCGCCTAAAGTATCGAACCATGAAATCTGATGAGCCCAAGGGGGGGTTCAGGCTGCCCCTTCTCCCGCTGCGCGACATCATCGTGTTCCCACACATGGTCGTGCCGCTGTTCGTCGGGCGCGACAAGTCCCTGCAGGCGCTCGAGGAGGCGATGGCCGGTGACAAGCAGCTGCTGCTCGCGGCGCAGCGGCGCGCGAAGACGGATGACCCGAGCGCGGAGGACATCTTCGCGATCGGCACCGTCGGCCACATCATCCAGCTGCTGCGCTTCCCGAAGGGCCCGGTGAAGGTCCTCGTCGAGGGCCGCGCGCGGGCGCGGATCCGCGACTTCGCCCAGCTCGATCCGTTCTTCACGGTGAACGTCGATGACGTCGACGAGACCGAGGAGGACACCTCGGAGATCCAGGCGCTGATGCGCTCGGTGCAGGACGTGTTCGAGGACTACGTCAAGCTCAACCCGCGCAACGCCGAGATGGCGGTCAGCGTGCGCACGATCGACGATCCGTCGCGCCTCGCCGACACGATCGCGGCGCACGTCGCGCTCAAGCTCAAGGACAAGCAAGAGCTGCTCGAGACGCCGTCGCCGGCGCGGAGGCTCGAGCGCCTCGGCGAGCTGATGCAGGGCGAGATCGAGATCCGCCAGGTCGAGAAGAAGCTGCGCTCTCGCGTCAAGAAGCAGATGGAGAAGCAGCAAAAAGAGTTCTATCTGAACGAGCAGATGCAGGCCATCCAGAAGGAGCTGGGCGGCGGCGAGCGCGACGAGTTCAAGAACGAGCTCAACGAGCTCGAGCAGAAGCTGAAGACCAAGAAGATGTCGAAGGAGGCGAAGGAGCGCTGCGTGAAGGAGCTCAAGAAGCTCAAGCAGATGTCTCCGATGAGCGCCGAAGCGACGGTGGTGCGCAACTACCTCGACTGGGTGCTCGCGCTGCCGTGGGAAGACAAGACCGAGGATCGCCACGACATCAACGAGGCGGAGCGGATCCTCGAAGCCGAGCACTACGGCCTCAAGAAGGTGAAGGAGCGCATCCTCGAGTACCTCGCGGTGCAGGCGCTGGTGCCGCGGCAGAAGGGTCCGATCCTGTGTCTCGTCGGACCGCCCGGCGTCGGCAAGACGTCGCTCGCGCGCTCGATCGCGAACGCCACGAACCGCAAGTTCGTCCGGCAGTCGCTCGGTGGCGTGCGTGACGAGGCCGAGATCCGCGGCCACCGGCGCACCTATATCGGGGCGTTGCCGGGCAAGCTGATCCAGTCGCTCAAGAAGGTCGGCTCGCAGAACCCGGTGTTCCTGCTCGACGAGATCGACAAGATGTCGCAGGACTTCCGCGGCGACCCGGCGAGCGCGCTGCTCGAGGTGCTCGACCCCGAGCAGAACAACACGTTCAACGATCACTACCTCGACCTCGACTACGACCTGTCCGACGTGATGTTCGTGACCACCGCGAACCAGCAGCACGCGATCCCGCTGCCGCTGCAGGATCGCCTCGAGATCATCGAGCTGCCCGGCTACACCGAGTGGGAGAAGGCCGCGATCGCGAAGCAGTACCTGATCCCGAAGCAGGTGGAAGCGAACGGCCTCAAGGACCTCGACATCACGTGGGACGACGAGGCCCTGACGCGGATCATCCATCGCTACACCAAGGAGGCCGGCGTGCGAAACCTCGAGCGCGAGATCGCCACCGTGTGCCGCAAGATCGCGAAGGACTATCTGTCCGCGAATCGGACGAATTCGAAGTTCGAGGTCACGCCCGACAGGCTGGCCACCTGGCTCGGCGTCGAGAAGTACCGCGAGGCGCGGCGCGAGAAGGAGGACGAGATCGGGCTCGCGAACGGGCTCGCCGTGACCATCTTCGGCGGCGATCTGCTGACCACCGAGGTCACGATCGTCCCCGGCAAGGGCAAGCTGACGCTGACCGGCAAGCTCGGCGACGTCATGCAGGAGAGCGCGCAGGCGGCGATGAGCTACCTGCGCTCGCGCGCGGGCACGTTCGGGCTGTCGAACGACTTCCAGAACAAGGTCGATGTCCACGTGCACTTCCCCGAGGGCGCGATCCCGAAGGACGGGCCGAGCGCGGGCATCGTGATGGCCACGGCGATGGCGAGCGCGCTGCTGCGCATCCCGGTGCGCCAGAACATCGCGATGACCGGCGAGGTCACGCTGCGCGGCCGCGTGCTGCCGATCGGCGGGCTCAAGGAGAAGATCCTCGCGGCCCACCGCGCGGGCATCACCACCGTGCTGATCCCCGACGAGAACGCGAAGGACCTCAAGGACGTGCCCGAGAAGGTGCTCGAGCAGACCGCGGTGATCCCGGTCAAGCACATGGACGAGGTGCTGCGCTACGCCCTCGCCCACCCGCAGCCGGAGGAGTTCCTGCGCGAGCCCTCCAGCGTCGTCGATTGGCGGATCGTCGAAACGATGCCACCCGCGGATCCCCGCGACGCACACTAGAGCGGTGAAGATCGTCACCTGGAACGTGCTCCATCGCATCCACGCGATGAACTGGAGCGAGCCCGCGATCGACGCGTACCCCGACGAGGCGGTGCGGATCGCGGCGATCACCAAGCAGGTGATCGGCTTCGAGGCGGGCGTGGTGTGCCTGCAAGAGGTCAGCGGCGATCAGCTCGCGTCGCTGCGCGCCGGGCTACCGGAGGCGACGTTCTACGTGCACACCTACCCGCGCATCCCGAAGCCATTTCGCGCCGAGACCGCGCCGCTCGAGGATACCACCGAGCACCTGGTCACGATCATGAATCGGGTGCCGACGCGGCGGTCGCAGAGCGAGACCTACCCGACCGACAAGGGCAAGGGCTTCTTGCTGGTCGAGCTCGTCGACGGCCTGGCGATCGTCAACACGCACGTCAGCTACGGGGACCACCACGCCGCCCAGTGCGGGCAGCTGGTGTCCTACGTGCGCTCCTACGCCGCAGTCGTGATCGTGGGCGACTTCAACGAGGCCCGTGCCACCTGCCGCGAGCAGCTCCCGGGCTTCGCGGCGGCCGTCCCGCATGTCGAGAAACCGACGCGCCCCCGCGCAGACGGCAAGCACGACGTCATCGATCACATCTTCCTCGCGGGATGCACGGCGAGCGACGTGGAGGTGCTCCCGGGGCGCGGCCTCTCGGATCACAATCCCGTCGGCGCAACGATCGTCCGCTGATATTGGCAGTGCGCGCCCGACGGTGGGTATACTGCGGAGCCGTTCGTGGGGGACAAACCCATCATTCGCATCGCAGTGCCTGGCGACACTGCGGAAGACTTCATGCAGGCCGCTGCGAAACAATTTCGCGGCGACTTCTTTGTCGCGATCGATCAGCCAGTCGGGAAGTTCGTGCGCATCGAAGCGCCCTTCCTCAGTGGTGACGTCGGCGTGCGCGGCGATGCGATCGCGATGCCCGCCGTGCGCAACGGCCGCAAGGGCCTGGTGATCCGGCTGGTCAAGCTGGACGCCGACAGCCTCGGCATCCCGATCCAGGAGCAGACCAAAGAGCTCTCGATGGACGAGGAGGACGACGACGCCCTCAACGAGTTCGAGAAGGGGCAGGCCACGGTCGCGTCGAACGTGTCGGCGCAGGTCGCGAAGAGCATCCGCTCCGTGTCGTCCGCCTCCGATCGCGCGCAGCCGGTGAAGCTCCAGGCTCCCGCCCCGGGGCCGGCGAAGACGTCACAACCGATCCCGCGCGAGGAGCTCGACGACGAGACCCGCGAGGCCGTCGACGAGTTCTCCGACCAGTCGACCAAGGCGTCGGAGATCTCCGACGAGATGGCGAAGAAGCTCACCGAGCGCTCGGTCCCGCCGGCCACCAACGTGGTGCGCCGAGCGTCGTCGCCGGTGGTCAAGACCGACGATGACGCGCTCGACGACGCGTTCACCGGCGACGCCGAAGACGCGCAGCACGTCCACGCGAAGCCGACGGCGAGGATCGACGCGGTCGATCCGCATCGCGCCAGCACGCTGAGCTCGCTGACCGACGACGACGATGATCAAGACCTCGTCACCAAGGTCGAGCGCCCCGCGGCCTACGAGGCGCTGATCGCGAAGACCAAGCCCGAACCGAAGGTCGAGAAGGCCATCGAGCCCTCGGAACCGGATGCAGCGCCGGCACCACCGCAGGCGTCGAAGGCCGCGACGGCCACGCTGGTGATCCTGATCCTCCTCACGATGGCCGCCGCCGCGTTCTTCCTGATCTACGAGCTCTAAACGAAAAACGGCCCGACGATCATCGATGCCGTCGGGCCTGAGTACTACCTGCTAGGGACCTGCTCGTAGCGCGCGGGCTCCATCGTGAACCGGCCGCGACCGTGGGTCAGGCCGCCGAGCTGTCCGGCATAGCCGAACGACTCCGCGAGCGGAACCTCGGCGCGCACGACGCGCTCGTCGCCCCTGGACTCGAGGCCCAGGATCTGACCGCGTCGCTTGCCGATGTCGCCGACCACCGCGCCGATGTGCTCCTCGAGGCACGACACCTCGAGCAGCATCAACGGCTCGAGCATGCACGGCTCCGCTTCGCTGCAGGCCTCGCGGAACGCGAACATGCCGGCGAGGTGGAACGCGAGCTCGCTCGAGTCATTGACGTGCGTGGCGCCGTCGAGCAACACGACCTTGACGTCGACCACAGGGAAGCCACGGAAGCGTGGTTCTAGGAGGCCTTCGGTCGCGGCCGCGCGCACGCCGCTCTCCACACCCTTGATGTACTCGCGCGGGATCGTGCCGCCCTTGATGCGGTCCTCGAACACGATGCCGCTGCCGCGCTCCGCGGGCCCGACTTCGATCGTCACCTGGGCGAACTGGCCGGGGCCGCCGCCTTGCTTGACGTGTCGATAGGTGGTCCGCGCGGGACGCCGCAGCGACGTGCGATACGCGACGAGGGGGCGACCGGTGGTCACCACGACGCCGTGCTCGGTGGCCAGGCGCTCCACCGCGATCTCGAGGTGGAGTTGTCCCATGCCGGCGAGCAACGACTGCCCGGTGTCCTGATCGGTCTCGAGGCGTAGCGACGGGTCCGCGGCGACCATGCGGCCGAGGGCGACGCCGAGCTTCTCGCGGTCGGTGGAGGTCTTGGCCTCCACCGCCACGCGCACGACGGGCTCGGGGACGCGGATCGACTCGAGGACGATCGGCGCCTCGGGCGCGCACAGCGTCTCGCCGCTCTGTAGCGGCAAGCCGATGATGGCGCCGATCTCGCCGGCCTCCAGCCTGTCCACGTCCTCGCGCTTCTCGGCGACGAGCTGGACGATCCGACCGACGCGGAGCTTGCGCCCCGCGCGGCTCGCGAGAATCGTCTGACCCTTCGCGATGCTGCCGCTGTACACGCGCACGAACGTCAGCTGCCCGTGCTCGTCGTACACGACCTTGAAGGCCAGGGCGGCGAGCTCGGCGTGGCTAGACGGTTCGCGTTCGAGCACCGCGCCGCGATCGACGGGCGATGGCAACAGCGCGACGACGGCGTCGAGCAGTGGCTCCACACCCTTGTAGCGATACGCCGCCCCCGCGAGCACGGGCACGATCCGTCCGCCGATCGTGCCGCGCCTGAGCGCGCGCCAGATCGACGCTGTGTCGACGCTGCGCCCCTCGACGACCGCCGCGAGGATCTCGGGATCCTCGTCGGCGCACGCCTCGAGCACGACGTCTCTAGCAGATACCAAGTTGTCAGAGAGCTGGAGGTCGGTGATCACCGGCTCCACGAGCTCGTCGCCCGGCCACATGATCTGCTTCATCCCGACGAGGTCGATGACGCCGGCGATCCGGTCGCCCTCGAACACCGGCACGTTGATCGGAACCGCCCTCGCCTTCAGCCGGGTCGTCACCTCTCGCACGCACCGCGCGAAGTCCGCGCCCGCGCGATCGAGCTTGTTGACGAACACCAACCTCGGCACGCGATGCCGATCGGCTTGCCGCCACACCGTCTCGGTCTGGGGCTCCACGCCGGCCACGCCGTCGAGCACGACCACGGCCCCGTCGAGCACGCGCAGGCTGCGCTCCACCTCGATCGTGAAATCGACGTGGCCCGGCGTATCGATCAGGTGGATGCGATGGTCCGCCCAGTCACAGGTGACCGCCGCAGCCAAGATCGTGATCTTCCGCCGGATCTCGATCGGGTTCGAGTCCGTGCTCGTGTTGCCGGTGTGGACGTCGCCGATCCGGTGAATGCGTCCCGTGTGGAACAGCACCCGCTCGGTGAGCGTGGTCTTGCCAGCATCGACGTGCGCGATGATGCCGATGTTTCTAATGCGTTCGATGTCGATCCTTCGAGTCATACAGAGCTCCAAAAACGTGCGTAGAGCGACCAGAAGGCCCACCAGGGCCCCTCGTCGCGGGTCATCAAAGACACCGCCGCGACGAAGGCAAAGCTTCGCCGCGGACTACTGACGGTCCGGAAACACGCAGAGCATCGAATACTCGAGCCGCATAAAATCCAGCGTGAAACTAGGGGCCGTGCGGGCCTCTGTCAACGACGACCTCCGAAGTGCCTGGCGTGCCTGCGGTCTTAGTTGGCGGGTCTCTCTCGCGATCTCTCACGATCTCGATCCATCGCCTTGACACGGAAGCGGGCTCCGACTAAACAACGTGCTCTCCGAAGCGGGCGAATAGCTCAGCGGAAGAGCGTCGCCCTTACAAGGCGGTGGTCGCAGGTTCGAACCCTGCTTCGCCTACGAGTCACTGAAAACTGAAGTTCTGGAGCGGTAGTTAAGTCGGTTATAACGCCGGCCTGTCACGCCGGAGGCCGCGGGTTCGAGTCCCGTCCGCTCCGCGACTTAACCCACGAGATTCATTCGAGTTTCGTGGGTTTTCTCGTGTCTGCTGCCAATTTGCTGCCACGCTGAGCAGCGTTCGGACAGCATCGCGAGGATCCGACGATCGGGATCGATCTCGCGCGCGCCCGCCTTCACCAAAGCGGACGGGATTTCTCGATGGTGCTGCTCCGCAACGTGGACGTAGAGCATCGTCTCATCGACGCGCTTGTGGCCCATCCACGTCATGAGTCGCCACGGGTTCACGCCGAACATCGCAGCGTGGGTTCCGAAGCTGTGCCGGAGCCGGTGCCATCCCGACTCCGGTAGCCCTGCCTTGCGGCAGAGCCGCTCCATCAAGCGCTTCACGACATTCTCTTCGCACTTCGCGCGT
>Ga0075163_10012761_pt1 | contig 10935 bp, 10 predicted proteins | sample JI1023141ADNA_FD_71478 | JGI IMG/M metagenome (GOLD analysis project Ga0075163, IMG submission 71478) | Wastewater effluent complex algal communities from Wisconsin, to seasonally profile nutrient transformation and Carbon sequestration -... | ecosystem: Engineered > WWTP > Effluent > Algae...
GCAATCTCCTGCGTCGTGACGTCGAGCATCTCGTCGATCGAGGTGTTGCCGAGCACGGGCAGTACGATGAGCAGGTTCATGCCGACGTTGGTCGACGTCTTCACGAAGATCGGCTTGCCGTCTTCGCCGAGGCGGCCGTTCCAGTGCGTGGCAGTGCTGTGGAACGTACACCCGGTGGCAAGGGCGCATGCGAGCAGGGTGGGCAAACGGAAGCCGAGGTGGTTGCGTGGCACCATGGTTACAGGATCTGCGGTCGAGCGGACGCTGGCAAGTCTCGCGGCGAGAAGTCCCTGTGCGCCGGGACCAGTTGTCGGCAAGGAAGACCGATGAGTTCGCCGTCATGACCGACCAGGACGATTGGGAGCCGTTGCGTTCCGACCAGGTCGCCGCGCATCCCGGCGAGTTCGTGGTCGTGCAGCCGCGAACCGCGATCGTTCCTGTGGCTGCCGCACCGGTGCCGGTGGAAGCGCCCGCGGGCGCGGCGCCCGAAGTGGACGACGATCTGCCGTTTCCCACCGTGCCGTCGGCCGCGCCGAAGGTGCGTCGCACGACGCCTCCCGATCCTGAGGCCGAGAAGGCGCTGCAGGCGTTGAAGGACAAGATCGCGCGGCGGCCTGCGGCCCAGAGCCTCATCGCCCAGGTGCAGAAGCGCGAGGAGAAGCGAGCGCGGAAGGAAGAACGGAAGCACCGCGCGGCAGAAGCCCCGGAGCTGGCCGCGGTAGTTCCCGTGCGGCTGCCAGTGGTGGCCCCAAACCCCCCAGGTGAGCAGGCCGGCCAGCCTGCGGCTCAGCCGGCGGTTCCTCTGGCTGGCGAACCCGGGCCCAGCGAAGAGCTTCTACTGCGCGATCCGCGCGAAGACGAAACGTGGTTTCGCGGGCTGCCCGAGGCCGAACAACAGCGCCTCGTCGCCGCGTGGTCGCTGCGCCGCGAACGTATGAAGCTGGATCGGCCCGGCCAACTGCGCCTGCGACGCGATCGATTCGTGAGCGCACTGCTGGTCTTCGCGACGGTCTGGTTGCTCGGTTCCGGCTCGTATTGGCTGGCGACGGTGGGCTCGGCGATCCTCACCGGAATTGCCTGGCAGAATCTGCCCGCGTGCCGGTTTCGTGACCCGATCCTCGCGTGCGTGGTCTACGGCCTGTGCCAGGCGCTTGCGTTCCTGGTCAGCACCGACACCGTCATGCACCCAGGGCTCGTGAACGATGTCCTGCTGCTTGTGCCGATCGCTGGACTGCTCGGTTTCTCGGGCGAGATGCGTCGCACCGGCGGGTTCGACGCGGACTAGACGATTGGGCCTACGTCCGCGTCGTCCGGTCTCTCAGTTGGCGGTCGGCTGCACGCCATTGGTGAGGCTGTAACCACCAGAGGCTCCGACATCGAGCACCGCGCCCTGTACGTTGAATGCGGCCTGAACCGCGGGCGGAACCTGGAACGCGTAGGGAGCTCTCCCGTTGGCGTTGGAGAACACGATCAGCGTCGAGAGGGGGTTCACGAGCAGATTGCAGCCGTTTGGCAAGGGTAGGAAGGCCGACCCCAGGCCAAACATCAATGCCGCTGCGGAGCCTGCGGGTGCATTGGCGATCTGCAGTTGGATCGTGCCCCCGAGACCGCTCTGGGTATCGCCACTTTGCACCAGGACGGGAGTCTGGTTGTTACTGCCGGCGCACCCGGCGCCATAGCCGTAGTGGATTCGCATCACGTAGAAGGTGGTTGCGGCGGTTGCCGTGCCAGCTGGGTAGATGCTCTGGCTGCGACCCACACCGTGCACGTTCGCGTCCGAGGTGACGGTCTCGGGATACTGAGCGAGGGCCGGATCGTTGCTGCCCGGGTGCGAGAACAGCATCGCCAGGTCCCCACCGAGGTATAGGTATGGTTGCTGGAAGTCGAAGTAGAACTCCGACCAAGGATTGGGGGTTGGTGCCGGCGGGACGACGTTACTGAACGAGCCGGCATCCAGGGTCATCGGACCACTGCGGGCGACCACTGGTGGCGTCGTGAAGTTCAGCATCGGGTCGGCAACCCAAGTTGTGGTGGGGTTCGCGGGGCCGACCATGATGTCGTAGTTGTTCCAGGTGATGTCGGCGGCAGGCCAGGAGATCGGATTGCTTGCCAGGATCGAGAATCGCAAGCTGACTCCCGTGATCACGGAGCCCAGCGGGATACCGGCGAGTTCACCGGCATTGACCCCGTACTGGTAGGTGCGGGGATTGGCGGCGTTGCGAATGATCGAGTTGAGCTGCGCGGTTCCACGCGTGGTTGCATTGGCATTCGGGACGACGACCGATTGGGCAAGCAGCGTTCCGGACAGGAGGGAGAGACTGAGAACGAAGTTGGTTCTGGGCATGGTGGGAGTTCTTGGGAATGGAAATCATGGGCGCCCTGGCCGGCACAGCGCAAGCCCATCAACCCGGCACTCTACTAGCGCGGCACGATGACACGCTCGGCCTGCCGTTCGCCGGCGCGCAGGAACAGCTGCTGTTGCAGGGCCGGTTGGCCATCGATCTGCACTTCGAATTGCCAGGTGCCCGGCGCTACCGCCTCGCCTGGCCACACAACCCCGGTCCCGGGCAGGGCGTCGAGCGCGCGCACGGTGCCTGTATCGCGCTTCTGCAGCCAATGGCGCGCGATCATCGGGCCACCCGGCTGGCGCAGGCCGAGCGTGACCGCGCCCTTCTGCGGATCGATCGGCTGGCCGGATGGGTCCTGGAGGTCGAGCAAGGGCACGCAGCCAGGTTCGAGCGTGACGTCTTCGACGAAGCCATTGCTGCCGGTGAGCAGGTAGATGCGCGCGAACGGGAGCAGGGGCAACAGTTCCCCTTCGGCATCCGTGGCGAGCACCCGGATGCCGTACTCGCCGGCGGCGAGTTCGGGCAGCACGTAGGTGCCCTCCGCATTCTGGGTGCGGCGCACCCAGAGGGCCTTCTCGAGCACGTGCCAGGCGAGGTCGCGGTTCTCGGGGCGCAGCGGGTAGGCCTCGACGCGCACGTTCTGGACCGGTTGCAGGCCCGTATCGTGTACGTGCAGCGTGATGCCCGTGGCCACGGCGGCGGCTTCGAGGAAGATCTCGAGGTCGAGTGGTGGCGCATTGGTGGCGGGGATCGCGAGGTTCTTTGCCGTGAACGGCGAGTAGCCATCACTCTCGACCAGGAGCTCGACGGTGGTTCCCGGCGGCAACGCGAGATCGGCGCGGCCGTCGGTGGCGGTGCCGAGTTCGGCTTTCTGGCCGGCTTGTCGAACGCGCCAACGAAGCACGGGCACGGGCTGTTTCGTGGCGGCGCTGCGTACGAGCAGGTGCACGTTGGCCGCCGCGGACGCCACCGGTTGGCCCGGCGGCTCGGCGGCTGGTGTCGGCGCCTGCGCTGGCTCGTTGGTGGGATCCGGCGGCCGTACCACCTCACTGCGCTCGGTCGGCATGCGCGGACCATCTTCTGGCTTGCTCTTGCCTTCCGGCATCGAGGTTCCGCTGGGGGCGGGCGCCTCGTCTTCGGCGCGGCCCAGGAACAACCACGCAGCGAGGCCGAGGATCGCGCACAACGCGAGCACGACAACGGGCAGGGACTTCATGAAGGAATCCTGCAGCGAGAACGCCGCGAATGCGATGCCTCAGGCGCGGATCCACAGCCAGAGTGCCGCGATGCCGAGGGTGACAAGGGTGATCGGCAGACCGGTGCGGAAGTGTGCGCGCAGCCAGCTGCCGTCGCGCGGTCGCACGCCAAGGCGGTTGGCCTGTTCGACGACGATGAGGTTGGCGATCGAGCCAATGAGCAGCAGGTTGCCGGCCAGCGTGGTCGCGAGCGCGAGGATCGGCCCGGCCTGGGGATGTTTGGCGACGGGCAGCAGGAGCATCGTGAGCGGCACGTTCGAGACGAGGTTGGAACCGACCGCGCTCACCGCAAACAGCGTGACCGGATCCCCAAGGTCGGCGCCGTGGGCTCGTGCGGCGGCAAACGCGCGTTCGGCGTGGCCCGCCTGTTGGAAGGCCGCGTTGACGAGGAACAGGCCGGCGAAGAGCACGAGCAGTTGCCAGTCGACGAGGCTCATCATCTCGCGCGTCGTGAGACGGCGCGACAACAGCAGCACACCCGCCGCGAGCATGGCCTGCACCTCGCGCGCCATGGGCATGGTGAGCATGCCCACGACGAGCAGTGCCAGCACGATCAGGCCCTTGTTGGTCTGCCAGCGGTCGAAGGGTTGGTCCGGGGCCGCCGCGTTTGGCAGTTCGCGCTGGAAGCGCCCGCGGTAGCTGCGCCCGAGGATCCACCAACAAGCAAACAGGCCTAGGAGTGCTGGTGGGCCGCCATCGAGCAGGTACGGCGCAAACGGCAGGTCCAGGGCCTGGCCGATCAGCATGTTCTGCGGGTTGCCGATCCAGGTTGCGGCCGAACCGACGTTGGCCGCCGCGGCGAGGCCGAGCAGGAAGGGCACCGGATCGAGTTTGCGACGCACGCAGACATCCGTGAGCACGGGCGCGATCGCGAGGCAGACGACATCGTTGGTGAGCAGCGCCGACAGCACGCCGACCAGGAGGATGAGTTCGAGCAGCAGCCGTTCGGGGCTCGTCGGGCGTGCCGCGAGCCAGCGCGTGATCGCCGTGTAGAACCCACCCAGTCGGAACTGCGCGGAGACGATCATGAGGCCGAACAGGAGGCCGATCGTGCCGGTGTCGATGGTTTGCCACGCCACCGAGGACGTCATGGTGCCGCCGGCGACCAAGACAATGCCGCCGAGCAGCGCGGCACCCGTACGATCGACGCACAGGCCCGGAATGCGGCCACAGATCATGACCGCGTAGACGGCGACGAAGACGACGAGGGGCAGGTCCAAGGTCGGCAACGCTACGCGGGCGCCGCGCCGGTTCCCAGGGGTGCAGAACGGGCCGGTGGGGCGGTGAGAACCCGCTGTGGTCTCACGGCGGCGACATGCCGTCGGCGCGACCATCTTCGAGGTCGATTTCGCGCGCGCGGCGTTGGAACTCGGCTTCGGTGCACAGCCCCTTCTCGACGGCGAGGCGCTGCACGGTTTTGACGGCCAAAGCCAGCTCGCCGATGGCGCGCAACATACGTTCGCCGTCGACGTCGCCGCGTGTATTGCGGATCGTATTGAGTTCGGCGCGCAGTTCGCGCGCTTCGTCCGTGGCGCGTTCGATGCGGCTGTGCTGGTAGAAATCGAAGATCCAGTTGATGAGACCCATGGGCGCGCAGGATACCGCTGCCTGCCCCGCCGGTCGCGACCCGTCCTTACGATGGGCACAATGCCGGGGTCGTGCGAAAATGGGGACTTGGCGGGAACCGGGGCGCATGGGTGTCGTTTGCCGCGCCCCGCTCATGGTGACCTGCAACGACGATAGGAACTTGCTCGATCGCATTTCGATCGCTACCCCGTGCTCCGCCGACTGGAACACGATGCAGGGAGATGACAAGAAGCGCTTCTGCGCGCAGTGCAAGTTGCACGTGCACAACCTCAGCGGCATGTCGGCCGACGAAGCGCTCGATCTGCTGCGCGCCTCGGGTCAGGGGCGGTTGTGTGTGCGGCTGTTCCGGCGCGCCGACGGCACCGTGCTGACCCGCGATTGCCCGGTTGGGCTTCGGCAGAAACTGCGCGCCGGCTGGGCGCGCGGCGTGGCCATGATGGCGGCGTTGTGGGCGGGTGCGGTGTCGTGCGTGAAACCGCGGGCGGTCGGCGAGACCGCGCCGGCTCCGGTCGTGGCTCCCGAACCGCAACCGGTCAAGATGGGGGAGATGGTGATCCAGGAGCACGTGATGGGAGACTTCGCTCCGCCCCGGGAGATCCTGGGCAAGGTCGCGCAGCCCAGTCCGATAGAATCCCGTCCGGTAGAACCCAGTCCGATAGAATCCAGGCCCGTGCAGGAACCACCGAAGTGACGGGGCGAAGAGCGCGTTTGCTCAGGGCGCCGGTTTGGCTGCCGCTGGCGCGCGCTGTTTGCTCCACTGGTGCAGCCCGAAGCCGAGGGGCATCGTGAGTAGCACGCACATGGACGCGACGACGAATGGGGCAGGATGCCCGGCGCGGTCGAACAGGTAGCCGAAACTGATCGGGGCGATGCATCGAGCCGCTCCACCGAACGTCTGTTGCAACCCCAGATACATGCCACGTTCGGTCGCCGGAACGACGCGCGACAGCAGCGCGGACACGCACGGGAACAACAGCGCCGTGCCGAGTGGCAACAAGCCGACGGCGAGGGCCAGGGTGCCGAGCGAGTGCGCAAACGGCAGCAGCATGAGTCCGCCGGACAGCAGCAGGGTGCCGATGCGCGACAGGCGTGCTTCGCCGAAACGATCGAGCAGACGTCCGAGCACGAGCACGCGCGCGAACACGGAAATGGCGCCGATGTAGGTGTAGACGGTGCCGATCTCCTGTTCGCCGATCTGGAAGTTGGCGTCGAGCAGATGCGCCATGACCGCGTTGATGCCCTGGCCCGCGCCGATGGCTACGCCGTAGATCAACAGCAGCCTCGCCGCGGGCAGCATCGGATGCGTCACGACTTCGACGAACGCGGGCAGTGCCTTGCGCCGTTCGACCTGCGCGCCGGCATTGGTGTGCGACTCGCGCAGCAGGCGCGCCGCGAAGATCATGTTTACCACGCAGACGACGGCGGCGGCCAGCCCAGGCGCAGCGGAGCCCATCTGCAGGGTGCCTGCGCCCGGCAGCAGGTCGAGATTGCCGAGCGACACGGATTGCGAACCAAGCACCGGCCCCAACGCCACGCCGAGGTTCGTAGCCGCGGACAGCCAACCCAGCGAACGCGCGCGTTCCTCGGGTGGCACGGAGTCGGCGACGTAGGCCTGGATCACGCCCACGGTGCCACCACCCGCACCTTGCACGATGCGCGACAGCAGCAGCATCCACAGCGAATCGGCAAAGCCGAAGATCACATAGCCAGCGGCCGAGGCCCCGAGCGCGATCAGCAAGGCCGGGCGCCTTCCATACCGATCGGAGAAGCGGCCCCACATTGGGGCGCTGATGAGCTGGGCCACGGTGAACGTCGCCATCACGAGGCCCGTGACTTCGCCGATGCCGAGCGTGAGCCCCAGCACGTGCACGCCATCTTCGCCGAGCCGCTTGCAGTAGAACGGCAACAGCGGCACGACGAGGAAGAGGCCCAGCATGTCGACGAACGCCGTCGCCATGAGCATGAGCAATTGGCGCGGGATCTTGGGCACTTCGCGCGCGAGCATCAGCACGAGCACGATGCCTAGCCCGGCGATCGTCCACTGAGCCTCAGGCGAAGCGAGTGTCTGCGTGAGGTCGTTGTGGGGCATCGGCGGACCGGGCGCCTACCTTCGGCCCTTGCGGTCGGAAACGCAATGGCGGGCTCAAGGGGCTGGTCGCCAGCAGGTCCAGCGATTGGGTTCCAGCTACTGGGGGGCCAGCTACTGGATCGTCGCCTGGATCGTCGGTGTGAACGTGAGCATCGGATACAGCGCGCACGTAGTGAAACCCTGCATGACGAACTGCAGCCCCGGCGGGAGCTGCGCCGGAACGGCAAGCGAATAGGTCGCCAGTCCGGTTCCGCACAGGCTGCCCGGCGTGAGCGGCCCGAGCACGCCAAACGCAATCACGTACGGCTGCCGCAGCGTCAGCATGTTGGCAGTCCAGAGCCCATGGTAGAGCCACGGCAAGCCCAGGCAGATCGTTGGCGGTGTCGAGATCGCCAGGGTGTAGGCCTGGAAGGGCGCGCCGTGGATCGTCACGGTTCGCGTGCTACCCGGGGCGATATTGCCCGCGGGAACGGGGCTGCACGCCGCGTAGCCGCACGTGGTCCCAAACAGGGTGCCAGGCGTGGCGCCTTCGATCGTGAGGCCAACCGCGGCGCAGATCGAGAGCGCGTCGTTCTGCGCGATTGCGAAGGAACCCAGCAGGCTGAGGCAGAGGCCGAAGGGCGCGCGGGAACTCATGGAGAGGAGCTTAGCTGTCCACGAAGACGCCGTCGATCGACGTGGCGTCGAGAATGCGATCCGTCCACAAGTCCAGCTGCTCGGGCGTTCCGGCGCGGAGGCGTTGTTCGGCCGAAGGGGGAAGTGGCCCAAAGCGCTTGCGCAACTGACGCAGCAGCGTTTCCGCCTTACCTTCCGCCTTGCCTTCGCGCCGCAGTTTTTCCGCCGTGCTCATGATGGTTTCCTCAGGTCGCCCCAGATTGCGTTCGATTGCCATATGCACATGGTCCGCTGGAGTTTCGGTGACATGTAGAACATACCACCCAAAGGTCGCGATCGCTTCGCGGCCGATCGGTGGACCATCGTCCTGGTCCGCGGCGCGAAGGAGCAGAAATCTGCGGCACCCGCGCGCTCCCCGCGGCGGCCTAACCCTTCTTCTTGCGCTCGCGCTTCTCCCAGACGTGCGCCGCGGGCTGCGGCGCCACGTCGGCGATCAGCGAGTTCTGGCCCTTCTCGACGTCGTCGCCGACGGCACCGACCAACCCGCGCAGGCGCTGCATCTGGAACAGGCCCGTGAGCAGGCGGTTGCCCTTCACGCGCGTCATCAGCTGTTCGCACTGCAGCGCGGCGACGTTCTGCTCGCTCTGGTCGTGGTGGGCACTGTGGTGGCACAGCGCCAGCATGGTGACGAGCTGTTCGATGACCTTGCCCAGGCGCTGCAACGGAATCTGCGCGCGCGTGAGTTCGAGCTGGAAGAACAGGTTGGTGCCCAGATAGGCCCAACGGATCCAGCGCAGGCGCGTCTCGGCGAAGCGCGCGTAGCGGCGCAGCCCCACGGGCAGCAGCTGGTAGCGCGGGATCCACCGGGTCGGCACGACGAGCAGCGGCAGGCGCAGCAGCTCGATGAGGCCGTTCCACGCGATCCAGCCCTTGAGGCGCCAGAACGAACCCGTGCACAGCAAGCGCCGCGTCGCGGTCAGCATGCGCTTCGGGTCGGAGAACAGCGTTCCCGGCGTGAGGCGCAGCAGGCGACGCTCGGGTGGCAGCGGCTTGCCGTCGGGGCCTTCGTTGATCGATTGGATCACGCCGAGCATGCCCGCCATGTAGCGGCTCGTGAACGTATCGGTGACGTCCTTCACCATGCCCATGAGGATCAGGTCGTCTTCGCCCTCGACGACGCCGAACACGTGCATGTTGCCGCGCGCCTCATGCACGCGCGAACTGCGATCGAACGCGCGGCCGCCGATCACCCGTTCGCACGCGATCTGCGATTCGAGCGCACTCGTCGCGGCGGCCGACTTGGTGAGGTCACGCAGGCCTGCGAGGTCGGTACCTTCCGCATCCTGTTGCAGCGACAGATGGCTCAGCGCGCGCGATTGCAGGGCCCCACCGAGCATGCGGCCCAGATGCTGGCGCGGCAGTTCGTGCTTGATGACGGCTCCGCCGACGCCGTCGCGCGACTTCGCATACGACGCGGCATCGGCCGCAAACATGCGCTGGTAGCCCGACGCCATGGCGGCGAGCATGCAGCGGCCCATGCGCAGGCAGTAGAACAGCACTTCGACGCCGTCGGCCTGGATCTGCTGATCCTTGCTGATCGGGAAGTTCAGGAAGTGCAACCGCGAGTTGTAGTTCGCCGTGAACACGCCCGTGTTCGACGAGACGCACGAGAACTCGTGGCCCAAGCCGGTGCTCGCGGGAATGTCCTGGTCGGGCAGGCGCAGCACGAACAGGCCAACCTGTTTGCCGTCCTGGCCGACGCGCGCGACGATGCCGACGAGGCCACCGTGGGTCGCGTTGGTGATCCACAGTTTGTTGCGATCGCCCATCGCAAACAGGCGGAAACCGCCCGTCGTGGGATCGGGTTCGACGTAGGCGCGCACCTTCTTCGCGTTCACGCCGATGCCAACCTCGGTGAGACCGAACGCCATCATCTCACCCTGCACGATGAGCGGCAGGAACGTGCGCTTCTGGGCGTCGGTGCCGTAGGCAAGCAGGGAGCCCGCGCCGATCGTGAGTTCGCCCGAGATCTCGACGGCGAGCGGGCCAAAACCATTCGCGGCGAGGTCCTCTTCGACGAGCGCGAGTTCGATGTAGCGGCCATCGAGGCCACCGAACTCAGCCGGCACCGTGAAGCCGTAGGCCTTCTCCTTGGTGACGGCTGCGCGCAGTTCGCTCGACAGCTTGCCATCGGCAGTGAACGCTTCGCCGCGCTGCAGGCACGCGATCGCGGCATCGACGATGGGCTGGCCCCGGCGCCCGGCGCGCTCCGCCGCGACCGCACCACTCTGCAGCTCGCTCGTGTCGGGCATCGGGCCGTAGATGAGGCGTTCGACGAGGCTCGTGCGGTTGCTGCCGAGGCGTGCGGCGGCTTGTCGCGCGGCATCATCGAGCGCCCCGACGTCGCGCGCGGATTCGGCATCACCCGCGGCGGCGAGGGCCTTCGCGGCGGTCGAGGAGCCCTGGTTGGGGGCAGCTTGGTTGGGGGCTCCGGCAGGCTGGCCGTTGGGAGTCGGGGAGGCAGCGGGGGGCGTTGGCGTGGTCACGTTCGGTTCCGGGGGCAAACATGGTGCCCGTTCGGGGGTGGCAGGGGAACGGGGAAATGGGCCCCAGGAGCCATTGGCTGCATGGCGCCCAGTTGCCGCTGGCATCGCCGGGCCCGCGTCGCTAGCTTTGAGCCCTAATTCAGGACGCATTTCAGGAAATACACCGTGAGCGAAGTGACGACGATTCAGGTCGGGCAGATCGTGCCCGAGTTCGAGATGGAGACCTACCTCCCGACGAAGAAGGACTTCGGTAAGTTCAGCCTCGCCGAGGCCAAGAAGGCGGGCAAGTGGACCGTGCTGGTCTTCTACCCGGCCGACTTCACCTTCGTGTGCGCCACGGAGTTCGCGGCGCTGGCTGACCAGTACGCAGGGCTGCAGAAGCTTGGCTGCGAAGTGCTGACCGTCAGCACCGACACCAAGTTCACGCACAAGGCCTGGCAGGAACACGAAGGCGAACTCGCCAGCGTGACCTACCCGATGGCCGCGGACCGCAC
>Ga0075163_10012762_pt1 | contig 10934 bp, 8 predicted proteins | sample JI1023141ADNA_FD_71478 | JGI IMG/M metagenome (GOLD analysis project Ga0075163, IMG submission 71478) | Wastewater effluent complex algal communities from Wisconsin, to seasonally profile nutrient transformation and Carbon sequestration -... | ecosystem: Engineered > WWTP > Effluent > Algae...
AATATTTAGTAAACAATCAGTACAAGAATCTGATGCATCCCAAATGGTGGCCACCATCGCTAAATATGCAGGTACGATGCTATTTATTTATTCTATATTGACTAGCGTAGGAAGGAGAACTTACTATAATTTACCACAAAGCTAAATTAAATTTTAAAAAGATTTTCTTCAGGGAATCGTCAACTTTACCAATACCAAATTTACAAAAAATTAAAATTCATGGTGCTGTAATCAGCATCATCTTCGTTTTACTTTATATCTAAGACAAAAAATGTTAAAAGAATCTTTAAAAATATGTTTGATAATTTTGGTTTTACTTCCATTCCTAGGATGCGAGAAAGAAGATGAATCAAAATTTAATGTTATAACGTTCGCAAGTATTGTAGGTAAATATAAAGGTTCTTCTACAGTTTGCAATATTTTTCCTATGATTCAAGATACTATTTGTACATCAGCTGTGGATAATACAATGGATATCTTTATTATGAATAAACAAAATATAGTTACTTCAGATGAATCGGGTTTATATGGTAGTGATACACTTTCTTACATAAAAACGGAAGTCATCAATGGTGGGAATCAGTACTTATTTTCTAAATCAGACATCAGTTTGATTTACCAAGAGAATGATAAACAAGTTATTTATGAAGATAAAACTTATAATTTGAGTTCAGAAGTTTCAAATATTTTTACTGGAAAAAAGTAACCAAGTGGTCTAAACCTTTCCAGTAAAAATATTTAAAAGCTATTAGAATGTAGCATTAAAAACTTACTCTACTACTGTGATCTTAAGCATATTGGTACGGAATCTTTTGTGGAGTGGCATACTACCTGTATTGATGACTATGTCTCCTGCTTCGATAGCACCTTCTTCTATCAAGATATTATTGACATCTTCGATGGTTTCATCCGTTGTGGTGAACTTTGTATATAAATAACCTTTTACACCCCAAACCAAACTTAATGTATTCAGCATGTATGCTTTATCAGAAAAGATATGGATCGCACTTTTAGGTCTATAAGAAGATATCTTGAATGCAGTGTAACCATTGACGGTAAGTCCCAATATTGCTTTAGCATTTAACTCTTCAGCCAATCTTGGTGCACTTAGACACAACACATCTGATAAGAATGTTTCTGATTCTTCGTCAGGTTGTGGTCTTTTACCATGCATTTGGTAATGTTGCTCTGCCTCAGTAATGATTCTATTCATTGCTTCTACAACTAGTGCAGGGTGATTACCTACCGCTGTCTCACCACTCAACATCACAGCGTCTGTTCCATCCAATACCGCATTCGCTACGTCTGTAACTTCTGCTCTCGACGGTGATGGATTTGTAATCATACTTTCCATCATTTGGGTAGCAACGATAACTGGTTTTGCTTTTTGGATACAACGAGCGATGATCATTTTCTGAAGTGCTGGAAGTTTTTCTATTGGCATTTCGACACCTAAATCTCCTCTTGCTATCATGATAGCGTCAGAAACTTTGATGATCTCTTTGATATTCTGAATAGCTTCTGGCTTTTCGATTTTTGCGATTACTTTAGCAAAGTGTTTTTTTGCTTTTATTCTTTTTTGAAGATCTTTCACATCCTTTGCAGCTCTCACGAATGAAAGTGCTATCCAATTGATAGGTTGGGTAAGGATATAATCAAGGTCTGCTAGGTCTTTTTCAGTCAATGAAGGCTGAGAAACCTTTGTATCTGGTAGATTTACACCTTTATTAGAAGACAGTACACTACCGAACATGACCATTAGTTTCACTTCATCAACTTGATTGGTTGAAATGACTTCTAAGACTACTTTACCATCATCGACAAGTACTTTTTCGCCTACTTTTACATCTTGAGCAAACATTTCGTAGCTCATGTAAATCTTGTCTTTATTGCCAATACATTTTTCGCTAACAAAAGTCAGGATATCACCTGGCGCGATGTCTATAGCATTATTTTCTATTTTACCAACTCTTAGCTTTGGACCTTGAAGGTCAGCAAGCATACCTACGTGGACATTATATTTTTCGTTTATTTCTAGGATGTTATCAATGACTTGCTGATGCTGTTCGTAAGCTCCATGCGAAAAGTTGAGCCTGAAGACATTAACACCTGCTTTTACAAGGTCAAGAAGTGCTTCTTTACTGCTTGAAGCAGGTCCAATAGTAGCTACTATTTTGGTTTTTTGGTGGTTTGGTACATGGATTAATGCAGCCATAAAGTATATTGTTTTAAAATGCGGGGCGAAGATAGTGTATATTTTACAATAATTCCAAATATCGGATTAAAACAAAATGTATTTAACATTAAATTTAATTTCGATTAGTGAATAATTGGAAAAGTTAAAAGATACCAATTTTTTGGGAAGTCAAGTAAAAAAGACAATTTCTGACATTCTGATGTTTTATTGGCTTAAAAAACCAATTTTGATGTTTAGTTATATGTTTTTGGAATAAAATTTTGAATGGAGGAGTAAGTGCAGATAAAGATTGAGGAATAGGTTAAGATTGAGATTAAGACAAAGCTTGATGGTAGAAGTATTGGCACAAAATAAATGCTTACTTTATAAAAGCGAGACACTTTTACTAACCCAAGCTTCGCGAGGACGCTAAGCTTATCAAAGTTGAGATTTAGGCTAAGGTTAAGGTAAGATTAAGTTTGAGAATAAGACTTAGGTTGGTTGTTAGTGTAAAAGTATCGGCACTAAATAAATGCAGCCTTAATAAAAGCTAGACGCTTTGACTAACCCAAGCTTCGCGAGGACGCTAAGCTTATCGACCAGGGATGCGAAGCTTAGCGAAAGTATGGTTTTAATTCTTCAGAAAAATATATCAGTGCATTTTTGACAGGAAGTGGTAGTCCGCCACCAAGCGCACATAAAGATCCTATTTCCAAAGTCTCCAAAAGGTCATTCAATAAGTTGATATCCATTTTGTATTCTGTCGTTATGGCTTTGTCTATCATTTCGTAACCACGAGTTGAACCCAATCGACAAGGAAAACATTTGCCACAACTCTCATGCGCTGTAAACTGAAATAAATGTTTAATATATTCAATAATAGGGTAGGTCTCAGGTAAACAAACAAACGAACCATGACCCAATAAAAAACCATGGCTAGCGAATGATTCAAAATCAATGGTCAGCTTTGACAACATGGACACAGGCACCAATCCACCTAATGGACCACCTATGTGGATCGCTTTGACAGGAAGTCTAAATCCACCACCCAATTCATCGATCACTACGCTCATCGGTGTACCCATATCCACTTCATAAATACCAGGTTTGTGAAAGTAACCATCTAACGAGAGTAATTTTGTACCCGTTGATCTATCCACACCAATGTCTGCAAAAGATTGTCCACCATGCTGCATGACAAATGGAATATTTGCTAAGGTTTCGACATTATTCACCACCGTAGGTTTGTTAAATAAACCTTGTTGGGTAGGGAATGGAGGTCTCACACGCACTTCAGGTCTTTGTCCTTCTATGGATGATAATAAGGCTGTCTCTTCTCCACAAATATAAGCGCCTTGTGCTTTGATGATTTTGAATTTGAAACTAAAGTCGCTTCCAAATATTTGATCACCTATCATTCCATTTTGTTCCAGAGATTGAATTGCATCATCGACGATGTCAATAGATTCAGGATATTCTGCTCTGATGTACAATACGCCCCAACTCGCACCCGTAATATAACCTGCTATGATCATCCCTGTCAACAATGCAAGTGGACGTTGCTCCATGATATACCTATCTGAATATGCGCCAGGGTCACCTTCGTCTGCATTACAAACTATAAATTTTACATCAGAGGCTGTATCTCTGCACGATGCTAGTTTGAATGATATCGGAAAACCAGCTCCTCCACGACCACGAAGCCCAGATATTTTCAGTTGATCAATTAATTCATCTGATGAGTGTTGGAGACTATTTTTTAGAATAGTTTGACAAAGATGGATATCAAGATTTGGGTTAGTGATGACAGGCGTACCATAATGATCGACGTGGTAATGATCAGTTATTTTTTCTTGGTGGGAAATGATGTTCGGTAATTCATTTATGGCATCTCCAGAATAATTTTGGCCATTGTAATGGAAGGCACTATTTTCGTGGCAGCGACCAAGGCAACACATTTCGCCGATCTCATCATTAGAAAATTGCGTATTAATTTTGTCAAAAACTTTTGCTTGTGTTCCTGCTGTCATACATGAAGTACCATTACAAACAAATATCTTTTTGCCTTGATTTTCTTGTTTAAGAAAGTCGTAGAATGAGACGGTACCATAAATATTAGCAGCACCAAAAAGGAATTCGTCTTTTAGACGTTGCATTTCAGAGAGATCAGGTGTGCCAGTTTCTTTGGCGGCATTCCCTAATCTGTCAAAAAGATTATTTTCAAGACCTTTGCGACCGGATAAATGGCTCAAATTCTTTGACATAAGATGTGGCTTTAGATATTTAAAAATGCTTATCTCAATTAAATCAAATTCCTTTCTAAGTGTATGAAAGAAAATTATGGTCTAATTAAAATTGACATCTTAAGACTTATAATAAACAAAGCACAAATTAATCCATTTTTGGAAATGGACAAATGAATCTTGAAGAAATATCTACAACCTAAACCAAATATCAGAACGAATTAATGATCGTGACAAATTCATCTCCATTTAGAGATGCACCACCTACCAATCCACCATCTACGTCTTCCTGTCCGAAAAGTTCTTTGGCATTGTTGCCTTTTACAGATCCACCATAAAGTATGCTTGTGCTATCTGCCACTCTTTTGCCATATTTTTTCTGAAGCATAGCTCTGATAGCTGCATGCATTTCTTGTGCTTGTGCCGGTGATGCTGTTTCGCCTGTACCGATCGCCCATATTGGTTCGTAAGCGATCACTATATTTTTCATTTCTTTGGCGTCAAGCTGGAATAATGATTCTTCTAGTTGAACCTTGACGTGTGCGACGTGTGTGCCAGCTTTTCTGATGTCAAGTGCTTCGCCACAACAAAAAATAACTTTCAGACCTGCGTCTAGTGCTGCTCTTAACTTTTGTGCCAAGATGGCATTGTCTTCATGGTTATATTCACGTCTTTCTGAGTGACCCAATACGACATAAGGCACCTTCATAGCAGCAAGCATCGATGGAGAAATCTCACCTGTATATGCGCCTGAATTTTTGTGGTGACAAGTCTGAGCAGCTAATAACACTTTTGACTTAGAAGTTATCTTCTTTTGCAACGGAAAGATATGTGTAAAAGGCACTGCAAGAATGGTCAATACATTTGCATCTCTTTCTGCGGTGGCGATGTGCTGAGCTAGTGCGATACCATCATTTATGGTGGTATTCATCTTCCAGTTTCCAGCGGCTATTTGTTTTCTACTCATGACTGTTTGACTCTATTTTTTTTAAGAAGGGCAAAACTAATTATTTTTTGTAATAATCAAAGAATAAAAGCGAGGCGCTTTTACTAATCCAAGCTTAGCAAGGACGCTAAGCTTATCGGATGTTGAGATTAAGAATGAGATTTAGATTAAGACTTAGAAAAGGATTATGTCTTTTAAAACCGAGATTCTTTTACTAACGTAAGCTTCTCTTGGACGCAAAGCTTATCGGAAGGAAGCGAGACGCTTTAACTAACCCAAGCTTAGCGTTTTCTATGGTTAATCCAAACATTAATTTATTTATTTTTAATACATAAATGAAATATTTTGTGTGGATAACTTTGAGTTTAAAAGCCTTACCAACAAAGTTATCCACACTTTAAAATTTTATGCTGCAAATGAAAATGAATAATCTGTTTGATACTTGGTTTTATTTTTAATGCAAGCAAAGAGCGTTTTTAAAATCTTATTTCTCACATTATTTTGAGCCAACATTTTATTCTTTTTATCAACATTTACTTTCCTGTGGTAATAAGCGGCGAAAAACGATTTACCACAAATGATAGACAAAGCACCCATTTGCAGTAGTGTCTTTATCTCTTTGTTTGCAATGGGAGAAAGTTTATTTTTACCCTTGTACCTTCCTGATGAATTGGTAAAAGGTACTACGCCACAATAACTTCCTAATGCTTTGGCTGAATCAAATTTTGTAAAATTATCCGTCGCACATATAAATGCTGTTGCTGTTACTGGACCTATTCCTGGTACAGATTGAGCGATTTTATAATTTTCATAAATGTCATAATCACTCTTTATTAGATTAAGAATTTCTGTTTCTATTTTCTCAATGGCTTCATCCAATTCTTTTACTATTGGATCATTGATTTTAGTGATCATTTTAAAGAGCTCCTTGTCCATAAATTTTTTATTATCATCATTGGCTTGTGTCAACTGAGATCTCACTGCAACAAGCTGGGACCTCTTAGTTCTCAACCCTTTAAGTTGGGTAATTGTCGCAATACTTATTGTATAAGGCTTTAACTTGTCTGAAAATCGAACCCCATAATCAGCTATACGTTGAGCGTCAATGATATCATTTTTACCACGAGTGATCCCTCCGCTCTTCTTGATTTCAAGGCCTGAAGCAACATACATAGTTATCTTTAAACCTGACAAACACTCGATAAGTAAATTACCGTAGATTCCTGTGTGTTCCATGATAAATTCCAGTACGTAATCAGACTTTTTTTCTTTGGCAAAACTCTTAACCAAAGACTTAACTTCCTTGATAAACTTAGTTAGAGCTGATGTGGTATTTTCTATTTCCTTTTCTAAGAGGAAATCATTAGAGTGTCGAAGTGCAAAATTGATTTTGTCCTTTGAAATGTCCGCACCTACAATGAACATTAACATAATAATAATGGTTTTAAAAATTAAGAATTTGAAAAATAAGTTGAGATAAAAGGTGAAGGACAATTACCTTGTTAATGGGTTTTACCCTAATTTTCTATCTGTCTTTTTAACCTTTTGAGCAAAGTGTGGATTAAAACGCTTCTTAAATTTTATTTAGGGACGCTAATAATTTGCCACGCTTTGTCTCAACTTTTCCACAAAATTAACATTTTTCAAATCCCCCAGACCCCCTATAATAATACATAATAATAATCTTAATATGATCAATTTAATTAAAATGCAAATCTAAAGGAGGACGCTAAGCTTATCATGAGACGATGAGCGTCACGGAGTATTATCCTTGCACGTATAATCTTCTTACCCTTCCTGATATTCTGCTTAGTATCTCGTATGGGATAGTTTGACATACTTCAGCAAGTCGTTCTACAGGTTTTGTTTTGCCGAAGATGATTACTTCATCACCTACTACAATATCCGTTGCTTGACCGATGTCTACAATGGTTAGATCCATACAAACATTACCAATGATGGTATATTCTTGACCACGAATGTTGACGGTGTATTTGCTATTGCCGGCAAGGCGCAGAAGTCCATCGGCATAACCAATATTTATAATGGCAATTCTACCATCTTCTGATGCGATCCATTTTCTATTATAACCAACATATTCAGATGCGGCTATTTTTTTTATTTGTACGACAGTCGCTTTTAAAGTATGTACTTTTTCTAACTGTCCAACAATGGTAGACGTCGAATCAATGCCATATAATCCCAAACCAAGCCTGACCAAGTCAAAATGGTACTGTGGAAAACGAATGATACCTGCTGAATTTAGAATGTGTTTGGCAGGTTTATACCCTATTCTAGCTGTGATTTGGTCGTAATATTGGTTTAAGGCTGCAACTTGTGCATGTGTATAGGCATCATCTCCAGGGTCTTCACTACTAGATAGGTGTGAGAAAATGGACCTTACTTTGATATATTTGTTTTGGATTAACAATTCTACTAATTCTTCTATATCATCTTTGCTCAATCCTAATCTGTGCATACCCGTGTCTAACTTGATATGGACATTGAAGTTTTTATTTTCATCCAATGCTACAATGGACATAATCTCTACCAACTGATCGATAGAATATACTTCTGGTTCGAGATCATATTTGATCATGTCGGGTACACCATTTCTATCTGGATTCAGTATGATGATAGGCAACAATACACCTGCTCTGCGCAACTGAATACCTTCATCAATAAATGCTACCGCTAGATAACCTACTTTTTTGAACTCTAAAAATCTTGCTAGTTCTTCGCTACCACTGCCATATGCTGATGCCTTAATGACAGCGATGATTTGTGTATTTTTAGAAAGATGGTCGGTAAACACCTTCATATTATGCTCGATAGCTTGCAAATCTGTCTCAAGGGTTGCTGAATGTGCTTTGTCTGATAGTGCGTGAATGAGTTTCTCGAGATGAAATGCCCTAGCTCCTTTGACTAAGATGGCTTTGTTTTCAATGTCCTTTTGGGAAAGTTTTTTGATAATATCTTCTGTCGTTTCGTAATATGAAAAAAGAATGAATGGATCGAGAAACTTCTCCAAAGATTTGACTTGACTTCCTACACCTATAACGTGTGAAATTTGATGGGCATGGATAAGATTAGCCAATTGATGATTTAATTGGTTGGGATCTAGTCCTGTCTGCATAAAATCAGAGAGTATTAACATCTTCTCTCGTGAACCTGCCTGCTGACTTAGAAACTCTAAAGCGATTTTGAAAGATTGTAAATCGGCGTTGTACGTATCATTAATGAGAATGCTGTGATGCATCCCATTTTTCATCTCCAATCGCATAGGAATATTCTGAAGTTTCAGAATAGATTCTGCAATGTCATGGATGTCAATACCTAGATGCAACATGAGCGCTGTACAATGCAGTACATTTTCCATAGAAGCACTATCTGAAAAAGGTATGGTCAATGCATATTCTTTCTCTCGATAGAGGATGCGAACGAGCGTCTGATAATTCGACCTTTGGATTTCGATGATTCTATATAAGGTAGCATCGGCACTTTTGCCCCAACTAAGTAATTGCTTATCATGGTACCGCTCTCTGATAGCCATGCTCACAATAAGATCATCTTCTTCAAATATGATGGTTTTTGCTGTAGCAAATAAGTTTAATTTTTCGTTTAGTTTCTCTGCCAAACTGCTGAAACCTGCTGCATGTGCATCCCCAATCATGGTAAAAAGTCCAATCGTAGGCTGTATGATGTCAGCCAGTTTGTACATCTCATTAGGCTGTGAAATACCTGCTTCAAAGATACCAAGCTTGTCACCATCTTTTATTTGCCATACGGAAAGCGGTACACCTGTTTGGGAGTTGTAACTCTTTGGGTTTTTGACGATTTGTCTATCATGGATCATCTGACTGAGCCATTCTTTTATAGTCGTTTTGCCATTGCTACCTGTGATGCCTACTATTTCGATTTCTTTATAAACATTGCGATGGTAAGTGGCCAATTTCTGAAGAGCAGCTAAACTATTAGGCACAATAAAAAGATTGACCTTACTACTTACTAATCCAGGACTTTTTTCGGCAACTATGTTTTTGATACCTTTGTCCATTGCATCTTGGATAAACTCGTAACCGTCGAGCATGCTACCTGAGAGTGCAAAAAAGAGTGTTTCTTCAGGAGACTCGATTTTTCTAGTATCCATAGAAAGCCTAGAGACTTGGGCATCTTTATTTGCGAGTAGGCTAGGGTCAGAACCTAATATTTGAGCAATTTGGGTAGCGGTGTACATGGATGAGTTTATCTTAAATTACAAATCAAAACCAATATCTCTTCTATAAGTTTTACCATCATAATCTATCTGATCTGCATTGGCAAGTGATATTTTTACCGCTTCTCGGAAATCTTGGTGTAATGTTGTAATTGCCATCACTCTGCCACCATTGGTCAAAATATTTCCGTCTTTCTGTGTGGTGCCTGAGTGAAAGACAATACTTGATGTAACTTGGTCTGCTCCCCTGATCACTTTATGTTTTTCAAAATCTCCTGGATATCCACCTGATACCATCATGACGGTAGCAGCTGATTTTTCGCTGATTTGGAGTTGCGTATTTTTTAAATTTGCAGTGAATACATCAGCAAATAAAGTTACGATATCTGACTCAATTCTTGGAAAGACCACTTCGGTTTCTGGGTCTCCCATGCGACAATTATATTCAATCACAAAAGGATCATTACCTACTTTGATGAGACCAAAAAAGACAAATCCTTTATAATTCATACCTTCTGCGTGGATGCCATCTATCGTAGGTTTTACAATGGTATTTATGACTTTCTGCCACATGTCATCATCTACAAATGGAACAGGAGACACAGCACCCATGCCACCAGTATTGAGTCCAGTATCGCCTTCGCCTATTCTTTTGTAGTCTTTTGCTTCTGGAAGAATGACAAAATCCTTTCCGTCTGTAAGTGCAAATACTGAAAATTCTATCCCGTCAAGGAAGGTCTCAATGACAACTTTTTCTGATGCTTTGCCGAATTGCCCATTGAGCATTTCGGCAAGATTTTCTTTAGCCGTTTCTACTTTATCTACGATGAGTACACCTTTTCCAGCTGCAAGACCATCAGCTTTTAACACATATGGTCCACTAAGCTTATCCAGAAATGACATTCCTTCTGATATATTTTCTTGACTGATTTCGAGATAAGCGGCTGTAGGTATATTATATTTTTGCATAAACTGTTTTGCAAATGCCTTACTACCTTCTAGTTGAGCTGCATATGCTGATGGTCCTAATACGTGGATGTGTTTGGTGTCATCTGACTTGAATGCATCGGTAATTCCATCTACAAGTGGTGCTTCGGGACCTACGACGATCATAGAAATGTCATTGTCGAGCGAGAACTTTTTTAGACCTTCAAAATCATTGATCTGCAATGCGACATTGATACCACAAAGTGCTGTACCAGGATTGCCAGGTGCAATGAATAGCTGTGTACAGTTAGGACTTTGCGTAATTTTCCATGCCAATGCATGTTCACGACCACCGCTTCCTATGATAAGTATGTTCATTTGTGCTTTTTGAATTTGTGTCGCAAAAGTAATAAAAAAGGTTTAGAA